>Ga0299912_10000142_pt1 | contig 78572 bp, 73 predicted proteins | sample RVTome_2_FD_207667 | JGI IMG/M metagenome (GOLD analysis project Ga0299912, IMG submission 207667) | Soil microbial communities from uranium-contaminated site in the Upper Colorado River Basin, Wyoming, United States - RVT95D214 (version 2) ... | reverse complement strand
GATCCGGTGGAACCAGCTCTTCGAGGGTGACCATTTCCAGCCGGTGCTGGTGCGGGGCGGGCGGTTTGAGCATGCCGTGATTCAAACACAAAGCCCCCAACATGTGGGGGCTTTGTCAGCAGTCTGAGCCGGGCATCGCCCGGCTTTTTCAATCCAGCATCGAACCGGGATCGGCAGCGCTCACGCAGCCTTTTCGTGGTGGTAGCCGGTCACGGTATCCACTTCTGTCTTGGAGCCGAGGATCACCGGCACGCGCTGGTGCAGGCCTTCGGGGCTGAGGTTGAGGATGCGCTCGCGCCCGGTGGTGGCGCCGCCGCCGGCCTGCTCGACGATGAAGGCCATCGGGTTGGCTTCGTACAGCAGGCGCAGCTTGCCGGCCTTGGCGGGATCCTTGGTGTCCTTGGGGTACATGAAGATGCCGCCGCGGGTGAGGATGCGGTGTACTTCGGCCACCATCGAGGCGACCCAGCGCATGTTGAAGTCCTTGCCGCGCGGGCCGGTCTTGCCGGCCAGGCATTCGTCGACGTAGCGTTGCACCGGCTTTTCCCAGAAACGCATGTTGGAGGCGTTGATCGCGAACTCCTTGGTTTCGGTGGGAATACGCATGTTGGGGTGGGTCAGCACGAACTCGCCGACGTCGCGGTCGAGCGTGAAGCCGTTGGTGCCGTGGCCGAAGGTCAGCACCAGCATGGTCGACGAGCCGTAGATCGCATAGCCGGCGCAGACCTGCTGGGTGCCGGGTTGCAGGAAGTCTTCCATCTTGGCGGCGCGGCCGGCGACCGGGGCTTTCAGGATCGAGAAGATGGTGCCGACCGAGATGTTGACGTCGACGTTCGACGAACCGTCGAGCGGATCGAACACCAGCAGGTATTTGCCGAGCGGGTACTGGCCGGGAATGGCGTAGACGTCGTCCATTTCCTCGGACGCCATGCCGGCCAGGTGGCCCGCCCACTCGTTGGAGCGGATCATGATGTCGTTGGTGATGACGTCGAGCTTCTTCTGCGTTTCGCCCTGCACGTTTTCCGAATCCAGCGCACCCATCACGCCCAGCAGCGCGCCCTTGTTGACGACATTGGAAATCGCCTTGCAGGCAATGACGACGTCGTTCAGCAGCGAAGTGAAGTCGCCGGTGGCGCCAGCGGTGCGGCGCTGTTCTTCAATGATGAACTGGGTAAGGGTGGTGCCGGTATGCATGGGGAGACTCCGAGAAGACCAGGAAATATAAGAAAATCAGAATATTATACACGACCGCGGTTTGCCCTTGGAGGGCGTGCCGGGAAGGATGACGCTCAGTCCGTACCGACCAGCTTGTCGGAGCGGGTAAAGGTCCAGGTGCGCGTGATGGACAAAATGTCGGCCTTTTTCCGCATGTCGTCCGGGAAGGCGGCATAGGGCGCGGCGAGTTCGACGATCCGGATCGCAGCGGCGTCGAGAATCCGGGAGCCGGACGAGCGGTCGACTTCGACCGCCTCGATGCGGCCATCGGCGTAGATCGAGACGGTGAGCTTGAGGCTGCCGTAGATGCCTTGGCGGCGCGCGGCTTCCGGGTAATTGATGTTGCCGATGCGCTCGACCTTGGTGACCCAGTCCTCGACATAGCGCGCAAACGCGTATTCGCGCACGTTGGCGCCGATGAAGGCGCGCTTGGGGCGCTTCTGGTATTCGTCCCACTGCTGCGAGATGCTCGCCTGCAGCTGCGCCATTTCACGCGCCTGCAGCTGCGCCATCTCACGCGCCTGCTGGTTGAGCTGGCTGGCGTCGGCGACGGGTTCGGGCGGGCGCGCCTGCAGCTGGGCGTCGGGCTTCAACTGGCTCAACAGGGCTTTGGCCCGCTGCTCCAGTTCGGCCACGCGCGCCTGCAGCACCTCCTCCTCGCTGCCGGTCTGGGTTTTCGGGCTGGCCGGCAACGGGCTTTTCAGCCGCCTCTCCTCCTCGGTGTTGCCGCCGCCGGCCAGGTTCACCTGCGCCAGCGCGTCGGGGTTGAGCGGCGAGTCCGCACTTTTGGCGTTGACCAGCACCACCTCCATCGGCAGGCTCGGGTCCTCGAACAGGCGCGGGTTGATCTGCACGAACTGGGTCGACAGCACCATGCCATGCACCGCGGCCGAGGCCAGCAGGGCCAGCGCCATGCGCGTGCCTTGTTTGGACGGTTCAGCGAGAGGAAGCGGGGGGGCAGACACCATAGTGAGCGGAAGTGAAGGCAAGTCTGATTTTACGGAAGGGCGGCGCTGCTGTCAGGCGGCGGCGCCACGGTGTCCAGATACTCGGCGTGAAAGTGGATGTCGAGCAGATCGATGTCGGAAATCGCCAGCCGTACCTTCGACCCCGGCGCGACGCCCATCACTGACGGTGCGCGCGTCACCAGCGGCAGGCTGTCGAAGCGCACCAGGTCCTCGCGGATCACGCTGGCGGTGACCTCGTTCACGTTTTCCTGGATCAGCCAGCGCAGCATCCAGTAGCGCTCCAACCGCCGCTGGAATTCGTTGTAGGCGTCGTATGCCAGCTCGAAGTCGCGCACCACCGAAAACAGCGCTTCGCTGCGCGGCGGGTACACGGGATCGCTGCCCTGGACCAGGCTGATCAGCTGGCGCTGGTTGACCAGGTCGACGTAGCGCCGCAGCGGCGACGACGACCACGCGTACTGGTCGACGCCGAGGCCGACGTGCGGGTCGGGCGCGGTGGTCATGCGCGTCTTGCCGTTGGACTGCGCGCGGTAGATGCCGGGCACTTTTTTCTCTGCCAGCCAGCCGCCCCAGTGCGCGTTGGCGAAGATCATCAGCTCCGACACCACCTTGTCGATCGGGCTGCCGCGCTTGCGCGGCACGATGCTGATGCGATCATTGTCGAGCTTGAAGTTGTAGTCGACGCGGTCGATCGTGTCGGCCTTGCCGCGCCCGGCTTCCAGCACGGCGGCAAAGTCGCGCAGCCATTCCAGTTCGCGGCGGTAGGGGTAATCCGTAACCTCAGGGTTGCCGAGGGTCGCGTCGTTGAACAGCAGTTCCAGCGTCTCGTGGCGCAGGTTGTCGGCGATGTGCACCATTTCGAGCTTGGTCTCGGTGCCGAGCACCCGCAGGTCGGGCGCCACGTCCACATACAGCGACAGCGCCGGGCAGTCGTGGGTTTCGCCCAGCGTGTAATGGTGGATCAGCGCCTCCGGCAGCATGGTGATCTTGTCGCCGGGGTAGTACACGGTGGAGAGCCGCTCGCGCGCGACCTTGTCGAGTTCCGAACCCGGGGTGACGCCGAGCGCGGGCGCGGCGATGTGGATGCCGACGCGGACGCTGCCGTCGTTGCGCCATTCGACCGACAGCGCATCGTCGATCTCGGTGGTCGCCTCGTCGTCCATGGAGAAAGCGCGCACGCTGCTCTTCGGCAGTTCGGGCGGATCGCTTGGATTTAAAGCAGCGGGTTCGGTGACCTCGGCAAATCCGGTGCCGCGCGGGAAGTATTCCAGCAGGAAAGTCGCCAGGTGGAAGTCGAGCGTCGACGGGATCGCGCCGCAGCGTTCGACCAGCCGCAATTGCGACAGCCCAGTGGCGGCCGCCGCGTCTTCCAGCGCCTTGTATTCCAGCGTGTTCTTGTCCGGCGCGATGAGGATGCGCGGGATCAGCGAGGCGTATTCCTCGGGCAGACGGAAGGCGGCTAGTTCCGCCGCCAGATTCGCCTGCCGTTCCGCCGCCAGCCGTTTCTTCTCCAGCCCGGCCTTGGCCGCCGCCAGCGTTTCGGCCGGGGCGGGGCGGTAGCGGCCCTTGCCCTTCTTGTGGAAATAAATCGGCGAGGCGTGCAGCTTCAAGAGCAGCGCCACCGATTCCGGCGGCGTCGGCGCGTGGCCGTAGTATTCCTGCGCCAACTGCTCGAAGCCGAACTCGTCCATTCCCGCCGCTTCCCACAGAAAATCGGCGTCGAGGTCGGCCGTCAGCGTATCGGCCTCGGCCATCACCTCGTTCGGCGCCGGCGTGGCGAAGCGCAGCAGGATGTTCGCCGTCTTGATCTTGCTGCGTTTGCCCGAGGCGGTTTCCACCTGTGCCGTGGCGTCGGTTTCGGACAGGATGGAACCGGCCTTGAAATGGCCGTCCTCTTCAAAGATGAGGTACATGAAAAATCAGAAATCCAGAATGGTTTGGTAGTGGCGCTCGAACCCGGCAAAGCCGTGGTCGCCGCCGTCTTCGATGATCTGCACGGCCCCGGCGTAGTAGGCCACCGCATCGCGGTAATCGAGCACCTCGTCGCCGGTTTGCGCCAGCAGCAGGTAGCGTTCGGGTTGCGTGATGACGGGCACATCGAGCGCCGCGAGTTCGGCCAGGTGCGCCTCGGTAAGTTCCCACTTCTCGCCGGTATGCCAGTTGGTCTGGGGTCCGAGCGCGCCGCGCAGCAGTGTGTGGGCGTGCACCGCCGGGTTCACCAGCACCGCCTTCCAGTCGTGCTTTTCCGCCAGATGGGTGGCGTAGAAACCGCCCAGCGAACTGCCGACCAGCGTGACCGATTCGGGGCGGTGTTGTGCCAGTTCGGCCTCAACGTACGCAATGGCTTCGCGCGGACTGTTGGGTAGCGCCGGGCAATGGTAGTCCGCTTGCCGCCCGAGGCTGGCCATGTGCTCGCCGAGCTGCCGGGCCTTGCCGGACGCGGGGGAGGAATTGAAGCCGTGGAGATAGACAATCATCCCCGGATTTTACCGGGGCGGCCGGGATAACAGAAATTGCTAGTCGTCGAAGCAGAAGAAGTCGGCCTTGGTCACGCCGCAGTCGGGACAGCTCCAGTCGTCGGGGATATCGTCGTACCGGGTGCCGGGCGCGAGCCCGTGGTCGGGGTCGCCAAGCGCTTCGTCATACACGTAGTCGCAGACGGCGCAAGTCCATTTGCGGAAGGCGGGCGTGGCTTGGGGGGTGGGGGCAAGTTCAGCAGTCGTCAGGTTCATGATGGGAGGCGCCACGCGTCGAGCGCGGCCAGCAGTTGGTTGAAAATCGCGTCCAGCTCGCCGCCCAGCACATCGAGTTGCGGGTTGACGTAGGGTTTGAAGACATCGGATGCCGGGCGGTATGCAACCCAGGTGAGGCCGTCGGCTTCGTAGAGGTGAATCCGCAGCGGGATGTCGATGCCGGCCGCCTTCTCCGCCGCCCATACCTTGACGGCGTAGTCGGGGCGGAACACTTCGAGCACCTGATCGGCCGGCACCGCGATGCCTTTCCTGGCGCAATTGGCCTGGCCGTTGGCGTGCGCCACCAGCCCCATCGGGTAGGCGGTGATGGCCGCGATGAGTTTTTCTGCCGCCTCGTCGACGCTGATGGAAACCGCGAAACGGATCATGCGACCTCCCTTTCGGGCTGCGCCAGCGCGCAGGCATGGGTGTCGAATTCGTGCAGCTCCTTTCGCAGGTGCTTGATCGCCGGGGTGACGATGGCGATGAAGTAGGCCTCGCGCAATCTTCTTTGTGCCGCGTTGTTCGACAGGTAGCCCTTGGCGCCCAGATGCAGCATCGCCGCATTGGCCGCCTTGAGACTCAGCTCGCTGCCGGCCAGGCGCAGTTCAAGCGTTTCGCGCACGTGCGGGGCGCTGCCGTCGCGCTCGATTTTCTCCGCCAGTGCGTAGGTTGCAGCGCGCGCGGCGTCGAGTTCGGCCTCCAGCGCGTCGGCCTGCACGTCGAGAAAGCGGTTGACGTGGCCGTGCGTGCGGTCGGAACGTTTCATCATCGCCACGCAGGCGTTGATGAGCCCGAGGCCCATGCCCATCTGCAGCAGGATGAAGGCCGACTTGGTGCGGTCGCGGAAGGCATTGAATTCGTCGGTGTGGCAGACCACGCGGCTGTCGGGCAGGAACACCTCGCGGAACTGGCAGGCGAAGGTATTGGTGCCTTCCATGCCGATGAAGTGCGCGTTCTGCGTCAGCGTGAGGCCGGGCGTGCTGCCATGCATCAGGCCGATTACCAGCCCCGGCGTGTCGGGCAGCGTGGCGCCCATGTGGAACCAGTGCTCGAGGCCGATGTTCGACACCCACGGCAGCACGCCGTTGATGACGTAGCCGCCGTCCACCCGCCTCGCCTTCAGCCGCGCCTCCTCGATGCCGACGCAGGACTTCATGCTGTTCGACTGCGCGGTGCCGCCGAGCATCTCGCCGCTGGCCATTTTCGGCAACATCTCGGCGGCGAGCGTCTGGTTGGCGCTGTTGACCACATACCACTGCAGCGCGTATTGCGCCCACAGCAGAAATCCGGTCGACACGCATTCCTTCGACGCTTCCTCGATCACCTGGATCGCGTGGCCGAGGCCGCGCGCGGTGCCGCCGTGTGCGACCGGCGTGAGGCTGCCGAGACCGCCGATCGCGCCCAACTGTTTGAGAAATTCGCCGGGGTAGACGCCCTTGAGGTCGATGTCGACCACCTTGGGCGTGAGTTCCGCGGCAATCAGTTCGGCCAGTCCCGGCAACACCTCAGCGGTCGTCTCCGTGAGGGCGGTGGCAAGTGCGGTTGCAGGCATGATGCGCTCCAGAAAAAGTCGGACGGGTCAGGCGAGTTCGACGCTGACGTTGACCGGGTTGCGCAGCGTGTTGGCGACCGGCGACCAGGCGTTGGAATGCGCGACCAGGGCCTTCAGTTCGGCTTCAGAAGCGTTGCCTTCCAGATGCACCTTCACCCGCACGTCGGTGAAGCCCAGCTTCTTCAGCGGGTCGAGATCGCCCACGCCCCACACCGCGGTCACGTTGATGTCGCCTTCGAGTTCGAGCTCGAGTCGGGTCAGCTGGATGCCGCGGGCGACGGCGTTGGCGTGCAGGCCGACCGACAGGCAGGAGCCGAGCGTGGCGAGCACCGCTTCCGACGGGTTCGGCGCGGTGTCGTCGCCCAGCAGATGCGGCGGCTCGTCGATGACATGCGCACCCAGGTTGCGCACGTAGGTGAGGTTGCGGAACTTGCTCTCGCACACGGTTTTGGCTTTCAGCGTGACGACCGATTGCGGGTTGGCCTTGCCCTTGGCGGACAGGGCGGCGAGGCCTGCGGCATCGATGGGTTCGAGCACGGTTTGGGTTTTCAGGGCGACGACTTCAGACATGGCATGACTCCTAAGGTTGAAAGGATCGGGGAACCGACATGCCGTGTATTGCGATTCCCGTGCCAACTCGGTCAAACAATGTCAAACCATTGATTCATCGATGAATATTGATCGATGCAGGTTTTCCAACTGGGTTCTGCGCTAACAAATTGTCAACCATTGTCAGGCTGTTTCCAGGCGCTTCATGCGGTAGTTCAGCTGGCGCAATGTCAGCCCCAGCAGTTGCGCGGCGCGCGACTTGTTGCCGTGAGTCTGCGTCAGCGCCTGTTCGATCTGCTGGCGGTCGTGCGATTGCGCCGGCAGGTAGGGCCGCACCGTCCCCGCTGCCGGCGCGGTAACCAGCGGCGGCATATTGGGCGCACCGGCAGCCTCGCTGCGGATGACGTGTTCCACCTCGCGCGCCGAAACCGTCGCGCCCTCGGCCAGCAGCACCAGGCGCTCCAGCACGTTGCGCAGCTGGCGGATGTTGCCCGGCCACGGGTAGTCGGCCAGCCGCTCCATCGCCTCCGGCGTCAGGCCCACGTTGCGCTGGTAGCTTTGGCTGATGAGGTTGAGCTGGTGGCGCACCAGTGGGCGGATGTCCTCGCGCCGCTCGCGCAGCGCCGGCAGGCGGATCGGAATGATGTTGAGGCGGTAATACAGGTCGAGGCGGAAGCGTCCGGCGCTCACCTGCTGCTGCAGGTCGAGGTTGGTGGCGGCAACGATGCGCACGTCGATCGGCGTTTCGCGGCGGCTGCCGACGCGCTGCAGCGATTTTTCCTGCAGCACCCGCAATAGCTTCACCTGCATCGCCAGCGGCAGCTCGCCGATCTCGTCGAGGAACAGCGTGCCGCCGCTGGCCTGCTCGAAATAGCCGGCACGCGCGGTGGAGGCGCCGGTGAATGCGCCCTTTTCGTAGCCGAACAGTTCCGACTCGAACAGGTTTTCCGGAATCGCCCCGCAGTTCACCTTGACGAAGGGCTGGTCGCGCCGCGGGCTCGACAGGTGCAGCGCGCGCGCAAACAGTTCCTTGCCGGTGCCCGACTCGCCCAGCAGCAGCACGGTCGCTTCGGTGGACGCGACCTGCTCGACCTGGCGCAGCGCATGGCGCAGCGCGGGCGATTCGCCGACGATGCCGAGCGTGGCCTGCTGTGGCGAGCCGCGCTCCAGCGCCCACTTGAGTTCGCGGTTCTCGTTTTCCAGCCGCGCGGTCTGCTCCGCCACGCGATCGTTGAGTTTCAGGATCTGCGTCACCAGCGTGGCGATGATTTCGAGGATGCGCAGATCGTCAGACAGCGCCCGCGTGCGCCCGCGAATGCGGTGCACGCCCAGCAGGCCCAGCACCTCGCCTTCGCTCATCAGCGGCAGCGCGATGAAGCTCACCGTTTCGTTCGGCAGGCGGTCGCGCTCGACCGCACGCGCGAGGTAGAGCGGGTCGTTGTCGATGTCCTGCACGATCGCCGTTTCGCCGCTTTGCAGCGCGCGCCCCGATACGCCGTCGCCCGGGCGATAGACGCCGCGCCCGATTTCTTCCTGCGTCAAACCGTAGGCATAGCGGATCGCGAAATCGCTGCCGCCGGGCTGCCGCAGCACCACCCGTCCGCGGTTGAGGCCGAGAAACTCCGAAATCAGGTGCAGCATTTCGCGGATCACCGGGCCGGGCTCCAGACTCTTGCCCATCAGGCGCGCCGACTCGCGGATCACCAGCAGTTCCTCATTTTGCAAACGTTCGGCGGGCAATGCGGCAGCTGTCATGGCGGGGTCCTCGAAACAAAGTGTCAACACTGTGTAATCAAGAAGCGGGCCAGGCGAGCGGCAGATTTGGGTGTCTTTTAAGAAATCAGTTTCACAACAGTAGGTTAGAAGTTTTTTTCAGGGTTGGCACGCTTTCTGAATACGACAAGAGTGGAAACACTGACACAGCGTATCCAAATCGGCCGAATCGCCCCGGTTCATGGGCGGGACAGCCGGGGGCGCCAGCGGAGCGGACGAATTGAACCGCACCAAACCGGGGCGCAGGGCGAATAAAAAGGTGCGCTGTGAAACTGTGAAGCCATGCCATTTTTCAATCCGATGAGGAGCACGTTATGTCCGGCTTTGACAACCCGTTTGACCCCGATACCAAACTGCACCGTGCAGGCTGCAGCTGCGGCCGCCACCACAGCCAGGCCGACCACGAGGCCGACATGAAGAACGAGGATGCGCGCGTGTCGCGCGTCGTCGAATCGGCGGTGATGCGCGGTCTTTTCCCCGACGACCAGATGCGCCGCAACTTCCTGCGCGCGGTGGGCGCGGGCACGGCGATGGCGGCGATCTCGACGCTGTTCCCGATGGGCGCGGCGAAAGCGCTGGCGGCGGAAAAGGGCAAGCTTGAGAAGACCGATCTCAAGATCGGCTTCATCCCGATCACCTGTGCGACGCCCATCATCATGGCGGGGCCAATGGGCTTTTATGCACGCGAAGGGCTCAACGTCAGCCTGCAAAAAACGGCTGGCTGGGCGGTGATCCGCGACAAGGTGCAGAACAAGGAATACGACGCTTCGCACATGCTCTCGCCGATGCCGCTGGCAATGTCGCTGGGCCTAGGCTCGGCCAAGCAGGCGGTCGACGTGGCGTCGATCCAGAACATCAACGGCCAGGCCATCACCCTGGCCCTCAAGCACAAGGACAAGATGAATCCCAAGGACTGGAAAGGGATGAAGTTTGGCCTGCCGTTCGACTACTCGATCCACAACCTGCTGCTGCGCTACTACCTTGCCGAGGCCGGCCTCGACCCCGACAAGGACGTCGAGCTGCGCATGATGCCGCCGCCCGACATGGTGGCCAACCTGCGCGCCGGCAACATCGACGGCTTCCTCGGCCCCGAGCCGTTCAACCAGCGTGCGGTATACGAGGAAGTCGGCTTCATCCACACCCTGTCGCGCGACCTGTGGGACGGCCATCCCTGCTGCGCCTTCGGCGTGCAGGAAGGCTTCTACAAGCAGTATCCCAACACCTACGCTGCGCTGTTCCGTGCCATTGCCAGCGCCACCGACTATGCGCACAAGCCGGAAAACCGCAAGGCCATCATCGAGGCGATCGCGCCGGCCAACTACCTGAACCAGCCGATCCCGGTGCTGGAGCAGGTGATGACCGGACGCTTCGCCGACGGCCTCGGCAAGGTGAAGAACGTGCCTGACCGCGTCGACTTCGATCCCTTCCCGTGGCAGTCGATGGCGGTGTGGATCCTCACGCAGCTGAAGCGCTGGAACTACATCAAGGGCGACATCAACTACCAGGCGGTTGCCGAGGAAGTGTTCCGCGCCACCGACGCCCGCGCCCGCATGGCCGAACTCGGGCTGGCGGCGCCGAAGGCGAACTACATGAAGCACACCATCATGGGCAAGGTGTTCGATCCCGCGAAGCCTGCCGAATATCTCAACTCCTTCGCCATCAAACGTACATGAAGACACGACTCTCACTCAGCCAGAAAGCCGGCCTGCTGTCGGTCGGCCTGTTCGCAGTAATCCTGCTGGTCTGGCAGCTGGCGACGCTGCCGGAAGCCAGGGTCGTCGCGGCCGACGTCGATCCCGAATACGCCGCGCTGATGGGCGGCGGCGCGGCCAGTTCGGCGTCGAGTTTCCCCACCCCGGCGGCAATGGCGCAGACGCTGTGGGACAAGCTGTCCGACCCGTTCTACGACAACGGTCCCAACGACAAGGGCATCGGCATCCAGCTCGCGTATTCGCTGGCGCGCGTGCTCGCCGGTTTCTTCCTGGCGGCGGCCGTGGCGATTCCGCTCGGCTTCATCATCGGCAACTCGCGGGTGTTCTATCAGGCGGTCAACCCCTACGTGCAGCTGCTGAAACCGATCTCGCCGCTGGCGTGGATGCCGCTCGCCCTGTACACCATCAAGGACGCCTCGGCCTCGGCCATCTTCGTCATCTTCATCTGCTCGCTGTGGCCGATGCTGATCAACACTGCGCACGGCGTCGCCAATGTGCGCCGCGACTGGCTCGATGTCTCGCGCACGCTGGAGGTGAATCCGTTGCGCAAGGCCTTCCGCGTCATCCTGCCGGCCGCCGCGCCGACGATCCTGACCGGCATGCGCATCTCCATGGGCATCGCCTGGCTGGTCATCGTCGCCGCCGAAATGCTGGTCGGCGGCACCGGCATCGGCTACTTTGTGTGGAACGAGTGGAACAACCTGTCGCTCACCAACGTGCTGTTCGCCATCCTTATGATCGGCGTCGTCGGCATGGCGCTCGACAGTGTCTTCGGCGTGCTGAGCAAGCGCGTCGCTTACCAGGAGTAAATGCATGACACCCCCCAATCTTCCGTTCCTGCAGGTCGAACATCTGGCGCGCGCCTACCCCAATCCCACCGGGGGCGACGATGTCACCGTGTTCGATCACGTCAACTTCCGCATCCACAAGGGGGAGTTCATCTGCGTCACCGGCCACTCCGGCTGCGGCAAGTCGACCATCCTCAACATCCTCGCCGGACTCGATTCCGCCAGCGCCGGCAACGTCTTCATGGACGGCCGCGAGGTCTCCGGCCCCAGCCTCGACCGCGGCGTCATCTTCCAGAGTCACGCGCTGATGCCCTGGCTTTCCGTGCTGGAGAACGTCTCCTTCGCGGTGAAGTCCCGCTGGCCCTCTTGGGAAAAACAGAAGGTGCTCGATCATGCCATGCGCTACATCGAACTCGTCGGCCTCAAGGGCGCCGAGCACAAGAAACCGTCACAGTTGTCGGGCGGCATGAAGCAGCGCGTCGGCATCGCCCGCGCCTTCTCCATCGAGCCGAAAATGCTCTTGATGGACGAGCCCTTCGGCGCGCTCGATGCACTGACGCGCGGCGTCATCCAGGAGGAGCTCTTGAAGATCTGCGCCGAAACGCAGCAGACCGTGTTCATGATCACCCACGACGTCGACGAAGCCATTCTCTTGTCCGACCGCATTATGCTGATGTCGAACGGCCCGCACGCGCGCATCGCCGAAATCGTCAACAACACCCTGCCGCGTCCGCGCGAGCGCAGCGCCATCCACAAGCAGCCGCACTACTACCCGATCCGCAACCACCTGGTCGATTTCCTGGTGAGCCGCTCGAAACAGTTCGGCAGCCTGCGCGACGCGCCCGACGCCCCCAGTTCGCCCACCGTGTTCGACCCGGCCGACCTCATCGAAGCCGAGGCCGAGCCGGTAGTCGTCCCCGCGCCGCCCGCCGGCAAACCCCACATCCACCTCGTCAACGCCAATACCTAAGGACCATCATGACCCGCACCGAAGTCACCGACCTCATCCTCGCCGCCAAGCACAAGAAAGGCCTCAAGTGGGCCGAGATCGCCAAGAAGGTCGGCCAGAGCAAGGAATGGACAACCGCCGCACTGTTAGGGCAGATGACGCTCGACAAGAAGCAGGCCACCACCGTCGGCAAACTGCTCAATCTCCCCGCCGAAGCCGTCGACCAGCTGCAGATGGTGCCGTACAAGGGCAGCCTGCCGAGCGCCGTGCCGACCGATCCGCTGATTTATCGCTTCTATGAATTGATCATGGTGTACGGCATCACGATCAAGTCGCTGATCCACGAGGAGTTCGGCGATGGGATCATGAGCGCGATCGATTTTTCGATGGATATTTCGCGGGTGGAGGATCCGAAGGGGGATCGGGTGAAGATTGTTTTGAATGGGAAGTTTTTGCCGTACAAAATGTATTGAGGATGGATGCGCGGCGCGACGCCGCGTGTTCCTCGTCGGCGCCGGCGCCGGCGCTGTCACCGTCCCCGCCACCGTCATTGCGAGGAGCGCAGCGACGAAGCAATCCAGCCTGCGCTCGTGTTCAGCCGCTGATCGAATAGCGCACCGCCCCACGCACCGTTCGCCCTGAGCCTGTCGAAGGGCCTGTTCGTTGTGGCTGAAGTGTTCGCGGTGCCAAGGACCGTTGGCCGGGGGTAGCCCGGCAGCTAGTCACTTTTCTTGTCTCGCCAAGAAAAGTAACCAAAAGAAGGCGACCCCGACATCCCCGAAACCCCGAAGATCAAGCGCGCCGGGTGGGCGGCAAAGAACTCGCCCCGCTTTTGCTGGGTTGGTTTAATTTTTGTGAGCGGGGCTCAAACACCTTTGCCGCTGATCCACCCGACACACTTGATCTTCGGCGGGTCTGTGAGGGGAAGAAAGTCAAAACCAGGGCGGTGATGACTGGGCGGTTTGCCTGCTTGTGTTGCCCATCCGGCGCAATGCCCTTCGGTCATTGCGCCCTACACGAGCTGTAGGGGGGAAAGTCAAAAAGTGGGCTTCTTGAAATTGCCGTCACGAATAATTCGTCGCAGCATGAAATGTAAATATAAAAACACAATCCCGGAAAGCAGCCCCCATCCAACAGAAAACAAGCCTGCAAAAGTTAAAGCTCTTTTAACCAAAGCCGACTGAGTTCTCATGACGATATCGTTTGTGTCTTGAGATACAGCTAAAAGGCTGCAGACCTTCTTTAGCCTAGTAAGGTCTTCTGCAGAATTGACAATATCAACGATTTTAGGCTGTTGATTAAAACGTGGGGTTATAGGCTGACTTGTCCAAAACACATAGAACATAAATGTAGAAAGTATTGCGAATACCAAAGATAGTCCGCCTAAAGCCAGGGTAACAGGGAGCGCAAATTTCATTTGTAGTAATCCCCTTTAGTTAGAGCCAGCATAATGGGTTTGAGTAAGCCCGTGTAGGGCGCAATGACCGAAGGGCATTGCGCCGAATGGGCGACACAAGCAATCAACCGTCCAGTCATCACCGCCCTGGTTTTGACTTTCCTCCCCTTACAGCCCCGCCGAAAATTGAGCCTGCCGGGCGGATCAGCGGCGAAGGTGTTTGAGCTCCGCCCACAAAAAACAAATTAAAAACAGCAAGGCGGGGCGAGTTCTTCGCCGCCCGTCCGGCAGGCTCGATTTCCGGGGTTTCGGGGATGTCGGGGTCGCCTTTTCTTTGGTTACTTTCTTTTGGCGAAGCAAAAGAAAGTAACTAGCTGCCGGGCTACCCCCGGCCAACGGTCAGCAGTCCCGCGAAGGTCTTAACAACTAAGCGTCGTGCTCCGCACCAATCCAAAGACCAGATTGCTTCGTCGCTGTGCTTCTCGCAATGACGACGCCCCCTTACGCATACCCCCCATACCGATGCATCGGCGACAACACAATATCCTCGTGATAGTGATGATGCAGCGTATCCAGCAGCTTCGCATGGATGCCGCCGAACCCGCCGTTGCTCATCATCAGCACGTGGTCGCCGGAGCGGGTGTCTTGCACGAGTTGGCTCACTAACTTATCGAGGTTGTCGAACACGCGCACCTTGTCGCCCAGCGGGGCCAAGGCTTCGGCGGCGTCCCAGCCGAGGTTGGCGCCGTAGCAGTAGACGAGGTCGGCGCCGGCGAGGCTGTCGGGCAGCGCGGCTTTCATGACGCCGAGCTTCATGGTGTTGGAGCGCGGCTCCAGCACGGCGAGGATGCGCGCGCGGCCGACCTTCGCCCGCAGGCCTTCGACGGTGGTGGCGATCGCGGTGGGGTGGTGGGCGAAGTCGTCGTAGACAGTGATGCCGTGGACGGCGCCGCGGATTTCCATGCGGCGCTTGACGTTCTCGAAGCGGCCCAAGGCGTCGATCGCCACGGCGGCGGGTACGCCGGCGTGGCGTGCGGCGGCGATCGAGGCCAGGGCGTTCATGCGGTTGTGTTCGCCGATCAGCGCCCACTTCACGCGGCCCTGCAATGCGCCATCGAAGAAGACGTCGAAGTGGCCGTTGGCATCGACTTCGCCGGCGGTCCAGCCGCCGGTGCCGCCGAAGCGTTCCACCGGGGTCCACAGGCCGCGCTCGAACACGCGGTCGAGGCTTTCCTCGCGGCCGTTGGCGACGATGAGGCCGTTGCCGGGGACGGTGCGCACCAGGTGGTGGAACTGGGTTTCGATGGCGGCGAGGTCGGGGAAGATGTCGGCGTGGTCGTATTCGAGGTTGTTGAGGATGACGGTGCGCGGGCGGTAGTGGACGAACTTGGAGCGCTTGTCGAAGAAGGCGGTGTCGTACTCGTCGGCCTCGATGACGAAGAAGGGGCTGTCGGTCAGCCGCGCCGACATGCCGAAGTTCTGCGGGATGCCGCCGACCAGGAAGCCGGGGCGCATGCGCGCGTCGTCGAGGATCCACGCCAGCATGGCGGAGGTGGTGGTCTTGCCGTGGGTGCCGGCCACCGCCAACACCCATTTGTCACGCAGCACGTTGTCGGCCAGCCACTGCGGGCCGGAGGTGTAGGGCAGGCCGCGTTCGAGGATGGCTTCCATCAGCGGGTTGCCGCGGGTGACGACGTTGCCGACGACGAAGACGTCGGGCTTGAGGTCGACCTGGCCGGCGTCCCAGCCTTCGGTCAGTTCGATGCCGAGCGCGCGCAGCTGGTCGGACATCGGCGGGTAGACGTTGGCGTCGCAGCCGGTGACGGTGTGGCCCGCGTTGCGGGCGATGGCGGCGATGCCGCCCATGAAGGTGCCGCAGATGCCGAGGATGTGGATGTGCATGGTTTTTTTGGTGAGGTGTTAGGGGTAAGGGGTAAGGGGCCAGGGCGGGAGCAAGAGGCCGCCGCTATCCGGCTCCTTACCCCTTACCCCTCACGCTTCACCCGGACGTAATTATCCCACGGCGACGGCGCGCGTCTGCTGGATCAGGTGGGTGAGGAGCGCGCGCAGTTTGGCGGGGCGCAGCGGCTTGTGCAGCAGCGGGAAGCCGGCCTGGGTGATGCGCAGGATGGTGTCGGGGGCGGTGTCGCCGGTGACGAGGATGGCGGGGATGTCGAGGCCGTATTTCTGGCGCAGGCGGATGACGACCTCGATGCCGTCGCTGTCGTCGGGCAGACGGTAATCGGAGACGATGACGTCGGGCGCGCGACCGATGCTGTCGAGCCATTGCACGGCTTCGTCCGCACTGTGGGCGGTGACCAGATCGATGTTCCAGTTGTCGAACAGCTCGGCCATGCCGCGCAGGATCGCGCTCTCGTCGTCGACCAGCAGCACCAGCGCGTCGTCCGGAATCTGCCCCGGCGCGCTGTTGGCGGCGGCGGGCGGCTGGATCAGGCCGGCGTCGCCGCAGGGCACGTCGATGCTGAACATGGATCCGTGGTCGGGGCGCGAACGCAGGTCGATGCGGTGTCCCAGCAGGCGGCCCAGGCGCGACACGATGGCGAGTCCGAGGCCGAGCCCCTTGCTGCGGTCGCGTGCCGGGTTGTGCAGCTGAACGAATTCGTGGAACACGTTTTCCTGCTGGTCCGGCGGGATGCCGCGTCCGGTGTCGATGACACTCAGGCGCACCATGCGGCCGTGGCGGCGGCAGGCCACCAGCACGCCGCCGTCGTCGGTGTAGCGGATGGCATTGGCGATCAGATTGGCCAGGATGCGTTCGATCAGCAGCGGGTCGCTGTAGAGCGTGACGTTGCAGGGGCGAAAGCGCAGCCGCAGATTCTTTTCCTCGGCCAGTGGGCTGAACTGCTGATCGAGATCGCGCAGCATTTTCTGCAACGGAAAATGCACCGGACGCGTCTCGATGGTGCCGGCATCCAGCCGTGAAATATCGAGCAGGGCGTTGAACAGCAGTTCCATCGCCGCGGTGGAGGCCTCGATGTTGTCGATCAGGTTTTGCGTTTCCGGCTGCTGGTTGCGCGCCTTCAGCGCGGCGACAAACAGCGACAGGGCGTGCAGCGGCTGCCGCAGGTCGTGGCTGGCCGCGGCAAAAAAGCGCGACTTGGCCTGGTTGGCACGCTCGGCCATGTTCTTTTTCGCGGCCAGGTCGGCGGTCGCTTCGCGGATGCGTTTCTCCAGCTCGCCGCGGTGCGTCTGCAGGGCTTCCGCCATGTCGTTGACGCCGGCGGCCAGCGCGCCCACCTCGCCCTGCGGGGGCAGCTCCGTGCGCACGCTGAGGTCGGCGCCGGTCAGCCGGTGCACCACGCGCCCGATGTGATGCAATTGCCCGGCCAGGCGGTTGGACAGGCGCCACGCCAGCACCCCCGTGATCGCCAGCGCCGCCAGCATCAGCAGCGCGGCGTGGAGCAGGGTGCTGCGCTTGAACGCGCTGACCTGATCGAGCGCCACCGCCACTTCAACCCGCCCCAGCACGTCCGAAGCCGGCTGGATTGCGGGGAAGGAAATATCGGCGGGCAGGGCGGCGGCGGGCAGACGGATCAGCGCGGATTGGCGGTAGGGATCGCCCGGCGTGTCGGCGGGCAGGGAATTGCCGGTGCTGGCAAGGGTCTGCCCCTGGGCATCGGTGACCCGTGCCATCGCCAGCTGGCTGTTCACCATTTCGGTTTCAAGCAGCGAGCGCACCTGGGCGGTATCGCCACTGACCAGCGAATACTGCAGGGCCTCGGCGAGGTGGCGGGCGGCATTGGCGGCGCGCACGTGCAGCGCGCTTTCGGCGGAGGCAAGCGCCTGCGTGGTGAAGTAGGCCACCAGGCCGAATTCGGCCAGCAGGGCGGGCAGCAGCGCAATCACCAGGATCCGGCTGCGGATGCTGGACAGCAAAAGCCGGTCGAACAGGGTGCGCAGGAAACGCATCGGCTACGGCTTCTGCATCAGCCGCTGAATCTCGAGCACGGCTTCGGTGCGGTTGGTGACGCCAAAGGCCTTGAAGATCGCGGCCATATGCACTTTCACCGTGCTTTCCGACATGGCGAGCATGCCGGCGATGGCCTTATTGGCGCAGCCTTGTGCCAGCAGGCGCGCCACTTCGAGCTGGCGGGCAGTCAGCCCGCTGTGCTGCAGCGCCGCGAAGTCGGCGGGGGCGACCGTGTGAAGGCCGGCATCAGCGTTGCCTAGGCAGACCGGTACGTAGATGTCTCCCGCCAGCACCTGCCGCAACGCGGCCAGCATCGCGGCGGCGGGGGCGGCTTTGGGAATGTAGCCGAGCGCGCCGGCTTCCAGCGCGCTGCGAATGTCATGCGGCGATTCCGAGGCGGACAACACCACCAGCGGAATATCGGGGAAGCGGTTGCGAAACTGGGAAATACCTTGCATGCCGACGAAGCCGGGCATGTTGAGGTCGACCAGCGCCAGGTCGAGGTCGGCATGCCCGGCGGCCTGCGCAAACAGGCTGGGGTAATCGTGGGCGTCGATGATCTCGACCGGCGGCTCAAGCTGCGACAGCACCAGCCGCACCCCTTCGCGCATCAGCGGGTGGTCGTCGGCCAAAAGGGTTTTCATGTGGGCGCTCCCTGCATGGCAGGGATTCTAGCGCTCCACGCGGTTTCGTGCGCAGCCGGCGTCGGGAGCCGGCGCTGCGGCGGCCTATTTGCCGCGCACCTTGTTTAGCCCTTCGTCGATCGCGGCTTCCAGATAGCCGAAGTAGTAGTCGGGGATCAGCAGGCCGACGATGGCTTCGCTGGCCGCCGCACCCCGGGTGTCGAACACCATCACGGTTGGAACCATGAACACCTTGTGGGCGGCGGCAAACGCGCCTTCGGTGGTGGGCGTGCCGTCGAAGCCGGTCAGCGGCTTGGTGGCATTGACGGTGACTTCGCGGATGATGACGCGGCTGCGGTAGGCCCGATCCGCGTGCATGGGCACCAGGTATTCGCGCTTGACCTGTTCGCAATACGGGCAACTGGGGGTGGTGAACAGCACCAGGATGGGCACCCGGCGCTTGGCGGCGGTCTGCGCGTCGGCCTGGAAATTCGTCGCATGCACCAGGCCGGCCGCCGCGTGGGCGGCAGCGGGCAGGGTCAGGCCGCATGCTAAAATCAGGCCCCAGGCTGCGATCAGTCGCATCATTGTGTGGTCGTCCCTTCAGGTGGATGCAGACACGTCATGACCGTGAGTGTCGCGTCATCCGTATGCCAAATCAAACAGTCCATTTTTACCGCCATGCACACCCTGACCATCGCTTCCCGTGAAAGTGCCCTTGCCATGTGGCAGGCGGAGCATATCCGCGACCGCCTCGCCGCGCTGCATCCGGGCTGCACCGTGAACATTCTGGGCATGACCACGCGCGGCGACCAGATCCTCGACGTCACGCTGTCCAAGGTCGGCGGCAAGGGCCTGTTCGTCAAGGAACTCGAAGTCGCGCTGGAAGCGGGTCAGGCCGACCTGGCGGTGCATTCGATGAAGGACGTGCCGATGGACCTGCCGCCCGGATTCGAGTTGGCGGTGATCGGGGAGCGCGAAGACCCGCGCGACGCCTTCGTGTCGAACCGCTGCGACCGCCTGTCCGACCTGCCGCCCGGCGCCGTGGTCGGCACCTCCAGCCTGCGCCGCGAAGCGCAGCTGCGCGCACGCTACCCGCACCTGTCGGTGAAGCCGCTGCGCGGCAACGTCGGCACCCGCCTGAAGAAACTCGACGAGGGCCAGTTCGACGCCATCCTGCTCGCCGCCGCCGGCCTGAAAAGGCTCGGCCTGGGCGAGCGCATCAAGAGCCTGCTTTCCGTGGAAGACAGCATCCCCGCCGCCGGCCAGGGCGCGCTCGGCATCGAGATCGTGAGCGGCAATGCCGAGGTGGCTGCCATGCTCGCCTCGCTCAACCATCCCGAAACCGCCGCCTGCGTGCGCGCCGAGCGCCAGGTCAGCCGCGTGCTCGGCGGCAGCTGTCAGGTGCCGCTGGGCGCCCACGCGGTGCTGCAAAACGGCAGGCTGGTGCTCAACGGCTTCGTCGCGAACCCGGACGGCAGCGGCTTCATTCACGACCGCGCCGAAGGCATTGCTACCGACCCCGAGGCGGTCGGCCAGGCGCTCGCCGACAAGCTCCTGGCGCAGGGCGCGCGCGCCATTCTCGACGCTTTGCCGTGATGCGGCCGCTGGCCGGGCGCACCGTGTTGGTCACGCGGCCCGCCCAGCAGGCGGCTGCGCTGGCGCAGGCGATCCGCGCGGCAGGCGGTGCGGCATTCGTGTTCCCCGCGCTCGCCATCGAGGCGGTGCCGGTCGAGGCGTTGCGCGTGCCGCTGGCGCAGCTTACTGCGGCCGACATCGCGATTTTCATCAGCCCCAATGCGGCGCAGTTCGGCATGGCCGCGATCCGCGCCGGCGGCGCGCTGCCTGCCGGGATCAGGATGTTTGCGGTGGGACCGGGCACCGCGCGCGCGCTCGCGGCGGAAGGCATCGACGCCGTCATCACGCCGGACGGCCAGGACAGCGAAGCGCTGCTGGCCTTGCCGCAATTGCAGGACGTGGCAGGCAAGCGGGTGGTGATCGTGCGCGGCGTCGGCGGCCGTGCGCTGCTGGCCGATACGCTCGCCGCGCGCGGGGCCGAGGTGCATTTGCTGGAATGCTACCGGCGCGTGCGGCCGCAGGCCGATGCCTCGCCGCTGCTGGCGCGCTGGCAGGCGGGCGGGATCGATGCGGTGACCGTCACCAGCGCCGAGACGCTGCGCAACCTGGCGGCGCTGCTGGGCGAAGCCGGGACGCCCTTGCTGTTGCATACCCCGCTTTTCGCTCCGCATGAGAAAATCGCCGAAGCGGCCCGCCGCTTCGGCATTGGCCGCGTGATCGCCACGCCGGGTGGCGACGCCGGCTTGATGGAAGGCCTGCTTAACTGGTTCAGGAATGAGAACCTGTCTCAGTAGAAATCATGCCCCGCGTTGAGACCAGGATCGGATGGATGCAAGGCGCAGCGCGCAGGCAATGGTTGCTCCATTGCCAAGCACTGCAACGCGGCAGACGCCGATCCTGGTCTCAACCCGGAGGGCCGGTTGCCAGCGGGCGCATTGCGGTGTTGCGGGTGACTCGTGGAGAATGGCTACACTTCGTCCCCCGCGCCTTGCACTGCATCCCGCAGGCAACCGGCGCGGGGCATGATTTCTACTGAGACAGGTTCTAAAAATGAACGACACCCCAGAAACCTCCGTTCCACAAACTGCCGCTGCACCGGCTCAAGCAGACGCGCGTCATTCCATCTCGCCGGTGGCGCTGGTCGCGCTGCTGTTTGCCGCGCTGGCGCTGGCTGCCGCAGCCTGGTCCTGGTTCGACAGCCGGGAGCGCATCCGCGATCTGAAGACCGAGCTTGGGCGCCGGCTCGCCGAAACCGGCAAGGAGGTGAGCGAAACCCGCCTGCTTGCACGCAACGCGGACGATGCGATGCGGCAGATCGGCGAGAAGGTCGGCCATATCGAAAGCCAGATGGCCGCCTCGCAGCAGCAGCAGCTGTCGCTCGAGGCGCTCTACAAGGATCTGTCGCAAGGGCGCGACCAGTGGGCGCTGGCCGAAATCGAACAGGTGCTCCTCACGGCCGCGCAGCAGTTGCAGCTGGCCGGCAACGTCAAGGCCGCGATCATTGCGCTGGAAGGCGCCGACACCCGTCTGCAGCGCCTCAACAAGCCGCAGTTCACGGCGCTGCGCCGAGCCATCGCGGCGGATCTCGCCAACCTGCGCGCGGTGCCCTCGCACGACGAAGTGGGCGCCAGCGCGCGCATCGAGGCGCTGGTGGCGCGCCATGCCGGCTGGCCGCTGGCGAGCGCGCAGGCTTCCGAAGCCGTGCCGGCGCCGCGCACCGGCCGACTGACCACCGACATCGGCCAGGAGCTGTGGGCCGAACTGAAGCGCCTGGTGCAGATCCGCCGGGTCGAGGGCAACGAAGCGGTGCTGCTGCCGCCGGAACAGGCCTACTTCCTGCGCGAGAATCTGCGCCTGCGCCTGCTGTCGGCGCGGCTGGCGCTGCTGGCGCAGGATCAGGCCGCATTTCAGGCCGATCTCGGCGCAGTGTCGGCCATGTTGAACCGCTACTTCAACACGCGCGACGCCGGCGTCGCCGCCGCGCTCAAGGAAATCCAGCGCCTGTCTAGTCTGCAGATCGCCCAGAAATTGCCCGGCATCGACGCCAGCCTCGCCGCGCTCGACGCCTCCAAGGGGGATCGCTGATGCGCTGGCTGATTTCGCTGCTCATTATTGCGGTGCTGGCCGTCGCGCTGGCGATGGCCGGTCGCTACGACCCGGGTTACGTGGTGCTGGTGTATCCGCCGTGGCGGATGGAAATCTCCTTCATCAGCTTCGTGCTGATCGTGGTCGGCTTGGTGGTGGGGGGCATGGTGCTGCTGCGACTGGCCATGCTCACCCTCAATCTGCCCAGCATCGTGCGCGAACAGCGCGAGCGGCGTGCCGCCAGAAAGCGTGACGAAAACTTTGTCGGCGGGCTCAAGGCGTATGCCGAATACCGCCATCAGGATGCCGAGCAGTCGCTGGGGCAATGGCAGGGCGACGATGTGCGCCTGGGTCTGGCGCGCGTGCTCGCTGCCCGCGCCGCGCAGGAAATGCGTGCCGTCGCGCAGCGCGATCGGCATCTGCAGGAAGCCAGCGAACACGGTGCCGAACTGGCCGCCCAACTGTTCGAGGCCGAAGCCTGCCTCGATGCCAAGGATGCGGCGGCGGCTCTGCTGGCGATCGGCCGCGCCAAGGAAATCGCGCCGCAGCACACCGCGCTGCTGCGGCTCGAACTGAAGGCGCGCCAGATGACCGGCCAGTGGGATGAGGTCGGCCGCCTGCTCGACGCGCTGACGCGCAGCAACGCGCTGGAGCCCGGCGTGGCCGCCCAGAACCGCCGCATGGCCTATGCTGAAAACCTCAAGCGCCGCGCCGACGATGACCGTGGCCTTCTGGAGTACTGGAAGAAGATTCCGGCCGACTTCAAGGTCGACCCCTTGGTGGCGCGGGCTGCCGCCCGTGCCTTCATGCAGCGCGGCGGCCATGACACCGCGCTCGACGTGCTGGAAGCCGCGCTGGGCCGCGAGTGGCACGAAGCCCTGGTGGCGCTGTACGGCGAGGTGCGCGGCAGCAATCCGGCGCGACAGATCGAGCAGGCGGAAAAATGGCTGCACGCCCAGCCGCGCGACGCCCAGCTGCTGCTGACGCTGGCGCAGCTTTGCAGCGTGCAGCAACTGTGGGGCAAGGCGCAGAGCTACCTGGAAGCCAGCCTCGCCATCTCGCCCAGCGCCGAAGGCCATATCCGCATGGCAGAACTGAAGACCCAGAGCGGACAGCCGGGCGAAGCCTGCAAGCATTACCAGAAGGCGCTGGCGCTGTGCCGTGCGGGGGACGCCGGATAGCGTTTCCGCCGCCGGCTGCACATTTGTGCAGGGGACGCGCCGCGGGCTGCGTGTATTATTAGACTTTTCTAATATGCGAAAAGGGGTGTTTCCATGCGCACAGCTTCATTTGCCGTAATCGGATTCGTGTTGAACGCGTTGCTGCTGTCCGCGCCCGCCAGCTGGGCTGCGGCGCCCAAGGCCAGCCCATCGTCGGAGAGCGGCGTTTACAAGGTGGCCATCGACCGCAGCGTCGGCCTCGCCGAGGCAGCGGAATCGATGCGCCTGCGCGCCAATGCGCTGAACCTGCAGCTGGTGGCGGAGCTTCCGATGTCCAAACAGGTGGAAGCGGTGACGGGCAAGCCGCAGCGCACCATCATCGTCTTCCAGTTTTGCGACGCGGTGCTCGCCAAGGACCTGATCGACGTGAACATGGATTTTTCCATCTACATGCCGTGCCGCATCGCCCTGATCGAGGATGCCAAGGGACAGGGCTGGCTGGTGATGATGGACGTCAACGTCGATGCGGTGGCGCAGGAAAAGCGCCTGCCGGAGGCGCTGAAGGTCCGCATCGAGGCGGTGCGCAAGTCGCTGCTCAGCATCATGCAGGCGGGGGCCAAAGGCGAGCTGTAACCTTGCCCCGACGTGGCAGAGGCCCAGGCATGCAGCCCGGGCTTTTTTGTTTGGACAGCCGTAGCGGCTGACCTAGACGGCGGGTTCGGTCTCGGCGTCCGCTGAGTAGACGAAGGCGTCGGCGAAGAATTCCTCTTCGGGCAGCTTGCGGGTTTTCACGAAACTGTCGCGCGCGCTGTCGACCATGGCGGGCGCGCCGCAGGCATACACCTGGTAGCCCGAGAGGTCGGCGAAATCGGCCAGCACCGCTTCGTGCACGAAGCCGGTTCGCCCCTGCCAGCGGTCGCCCGGCTCGGGACGGGACAGCACCGGGATGAAGCTGAAGTTCGGGTGCTCGGCGAGCCACCGCTGCGGCAGTTCGGCCATGTACAGGTCCTTCAGCGCGCGCACCCCCCAGTACAGCACCAGTTCGCGATCGGTGTGTTCGGCGAAGGCGTGTTCCAGCATGCCCTTGATCGGCGCAAAGCCGGTGCCGCCGGCGATGAAGATGATCGGCTTGTCGGAATCGTCGCGGATGAAGAAGCTGCCGAGCGGGCCTTTCAGGCGCAGGATGTCGCGCTCCTTCAGGGTGGAAAACACCTGGTCGGAAAACAGCCCGCCCGGCACGTGGCGGATGTGCAGTTCCAAGAGCGCATCGTCGTGCGGCGGGTTGGCGAGCGAGTAGCTGCGCGATTTTCCATTTTTCAGCTGGAAATCGATGTACTGCCCGGCGAGGTATTGCAGGCGTTCGTTGGCCGGTAATTTGATTTTCATCACCATGACGTCGTCGGCACGCTTCTCCAGCTTTTCCACCCGGCACGGCAGCGTCTTCACCACGATATCCTTGGCAGCGCCGATTTCCTTGGCCTCGATGACGAGGTCGGACAAAGGCGTGGCGCGGCAGAACAAGGCGCGGCCCTGCGCCTTGTCCTCGTCCTTCAGCGCGGCGGGCGAATGCGCCCCATAGTCGAGCTGGCCGGACAGCACGCGGCCCTTGCAGGCGCCGCAGGCGCCGTTGCGGCAGCCGTAGGGCAGCGCAAAGCCTTCGCGCAGCGCGGCCTCGAGGATGGTTTCGTCATCCTGGACGGTGAACTGGTGCCCGCTGGGCTGGAGGGTGACCTGATGCGGCATGATGTGAGCTTAAAATGCGAAAGAAAACCGATGGATTATCGCCCGGGCGGCAGGGGTTTTCACCCTTTGGCGCATAGGGTTACAGACAGGCAGCGATGAAAAAAATCTTGATCGTGGGGTTTGGCGATGTCGCCGAGCGGCTGGTTCGGACGTATGCAGGCCAGGCTGAATTTATCGGCCTGATCCGCCGGCCCGAGCGCGCCGCCGACCTGCGCGCACTCGGGGTGACGCCCTACATAGGCGATCTCGACCTGCCCGCCACGCTGAAACGGCTGCCGCGCGTCAATGGCGTGCTCCACTTTGCACCGCCCCCGAATGAAGGCAGCACCGATCCGCGCACCGCGCATCTGCTGCATGCCCTGACGCGGCGCGGCAAGCCGGGGGCGCTGGTGTACATCAGCACCAGCGGCGTGTACGGCGACTGCGGCGGCAACTGGGTCGCCGAAACCCGCCCGGTGGCGCCGGTGAACGACCGCGCGGTGCGGCGTGTGGATGCCGAGCGCCAGTTGCGCGCCTGGGGCGAGGCGCTGCGGGTGCAGGTCAGCATCCTGCGTGCGCCTGGGATTTATGCCGCAGACCGCCTGCCGCTGGAACGCATCCGGCGCGGCACGCCGGCGCTGATTGCAAAGGATGACAGCTACACCAACCACATTCATGCCGACGATCTGGCGCGGCTGGCGTGGGCGGCGCTGTTCCGCGGCCGTTCGCAGCGCATCTACCATGCGGTCGACGCGCACCCGCTGAAAATGGGCGACTGGTTCGACAGCTGCGCCGACGCCTTCGGACTGCTGCGTCCGCCGCGGGTGAAGCGCGCCGAGGCCGAAAAAGTGCTGTCCGCAGCGCTGCTATCGTTCTTGCGCGAGTCGCGCCAGCTGTCGAACGCGCGCACCACCCGCGAGCTGCGCCTGAAATACCGCTACCCGACGTCCGACGACCTGCTGCGCGAAATCCGCCAGGCGCGCGGGCAGATGAAGCTGTTCTGATGGTATGAGCAGGCTCCCTAACGCAGCAGGTCGTCGGGCTCGCGCTTGAACTCGCCTTCCAGAATGTCGTCGTTTGCCGGGCGCAGCGGGTCCGCTTTGCGCCGGCCCCAGGTACCGGGAATCAGCAGTAGCACCAGCGCGATGGCATCGCTGATGAAGCCGGGAAAAACCAGCAGGCCGGCGGCGAGCAGGATGCGCCCGCTGGCGAACAGCGCGGCCAGCGGGTGCGTGCCCGCCTGCACCGAGAACAGCAGGCGCGCGCCCCAGGCGACGCGCTCGACGCGAATCAGCATGACCCCGGCAACGGCCGCCAGCAGCAGCCACAGCAACACCCAGCCGCCGATGGCGCCGGCCGCCCAGAAAATGCCGATGGCTTCCAGCACAGGAAACGACAGCAGCAGTAGAACAATCCAACCAAAGCGCATGAAATGGAACCTTTGTTAATCTTGACGAATTTACCCGATGTCGCGAGTGCCGAAAAACTGGCGCACGCCCTGATCGAAAGCCGCGCGGCGGCGTGCGTGAACGTTTTGGCGCCATGCCGCTCCATTTACCGTTGGGAGGGGGTGGTGGAGACGGCGGTGGAAATTCCGCTGCTGATCAAAACCACCCGCGCGGCGTATCCGCTGGTTGAAGAAATCGTCCGCGTGCATCATCCTTACGACGTTCCAGAACTGATTGCCATACCCATAACATACGGCCTGCCCGCCTATCTCGGCTGGCTGGCCACGGAGACTGATAAACATGATTAAAAGCGGATGGATTCGATTGCTTGGCGCATTGCCCCTACTTTGGGGTGCGCTGGCACTCTTTCCAGTGGCCCAGGCCGAAGAATTTCTTGACCCCGAAATCGCCTTCAAGTTCTCGGCGCGCGCGCTCGATGCGAATACGCTGGAAGCGCGCTGGCAGATTGCCGACGGTTACTACATGTACCGCGACAAGTTCAAGTTCGAAGTGGCCGGCGCCACGCTCGGCGCGCCGCAACTGCCGGCGGGCAAGATCAAGGAAGACGAAAACTTCGGCCGCGTCGAAACCTACCGCAAGGACGTGCGGATTTCGCTGCCGATCCAGCGCACGGCAGGCACCGCGTCGGTCACGCTCAAGACGGTTTCGCAGGGCTGCGCCGACGCCGGACTGTGCTACACCCCGCAGGAAACGAGCGTGTCGATCAAGCTGCCGGCCATGGCGGCTGCCGTCGTGGCCGCGCCCGCAACCGCGGCGCCTGCTTCATCCATATCCGCACTGGAAGGCCTGCGCAGCCTGGGGGGCGATCTCGGCATGCCGAAGCTGCTGCCGCCGGACGAGGCCTTCCTGGCCGCCGCGGCGATGCCGGATGCGCAGACGGTCAAGCTCGACTACACGCTGACGCCCGACACCTATTTGTACCGCGACAAGCTTGCCTATGTCGTCAAAGCGCCTGCCGACGTCAAGGTGGCGCGCGTCGACACGCCGGCGGGCGACGTCAAGGAGGATCCGACCTTCGGCCGCACCGAGGTGTACCACCGGAATTTTGCCGCCAGCGTGACCCTGTCGCGCGCGCTTGCCGCCGGCGAGCAACTGGTGCTGGAAGCGACCTGGCAGGGCTGCAACGAGGCCGTCGGCGTCTGCTATCCGCCGATCAAGCGCGAGTTTTCCCTGGCCTCAGCCGGCGGTGCAGTGACGGCGACGGCTGCGGCGAGCGCGGATTTGCCGGCCGAACCCGCCAGCGAATCCGATACGTCGCGGATCGAGCGCGTGCTGAAAGGCGGCAGCTTCTGGCCGGTGATCGCCACCTTCTTCGGCCTCGGTCTGCTGCTGGCGCTCACGCCCTGCGTGTTTCCGATGATTCCGATCCTGTCCGGCATCATCGCCGGGCAGAAGAAGGATCTGACCAAGACGAGCGGCTTCCTGCTGTCGCTCGCCTACGTGCTGGGCATGGCGATCACCTATGCGATCGCCGGCGTGGCGGCGGCGCTGTCCGGCACGCTCTTGTCGAACGCGCTGCAGAACCCGGTTGCGCTCGGCGTCGGCGCGGCCATTTTCGTGCTGCTGGCGCTGTCGATGTTCGGCTTTTTCGAAATCCAGCTGCCGAGCTTCATCCAGAGCAAGTTCTCCGATGCGTCGAACAAGATGAAGGGCGGCAATTTCATCGGCGTGTTCTTCATGGGCGCGCTCTCCGCCGTGATCCTCGGCCCTTGCGTCGCGCCGCCGCTGGCCGCCGCGCTCGCCTTCATCGCGCAGACCGGCAACACCACGCTGGGCGGCGTCGCCCTGTTCGTGCTGGCGCTTGGCATGGGGGTGCCGCTGCTGCTGGTGGGCCTGTCGGCCGGGGCATTGCTGCCGCGCGCCGGCGGCTGGATGAATGCGGTGAAGTACTTCTTCGGCGTGATGATGCTGGCGATCGCCATCTACCTGATCTCGCCGGTCGTTCCAGACTGGGTCGGCATGCTGCTGTGGGCGCTGCTGCTGATCGCGTCCGCGATCTTCCTGCATGCGCTCGACCCGCTACCGGCGCACGCTACCGGCTGGTCGCGGCTGTGGAAGGGCTTCGGCGTGGTGCTGCTGATCGGCGGTCTGGCGATCCTGCTCGGCATGCTGGCGGGCAGCCGCAATCTGCTGCAGCCGCTTGAGGTGTATAAGGGCGGCGTCTTCAATGGCGCTGACGGCGTGGCGATGGCGGCCGAGCAGAAGGGCCTGGCGTTCGAGAAGGTCAAGGATGTGGCCGAGCTCGACGCCCGCCTGGCTGCGGCCAAGGCCGAAGGCCGAGCCGTGATGCTCGACTTCTTTGCCGACTGGTGCGTGTCGTGCAAGGAAATGGAAACCTTCACCTTCAGCGATCCCAAGGTGCAGGCGCGGCTGCAAGACGTGGTGCTGTTGAAGGCCGACGTCACCGCCAACGGCGAGGCCGACAAGGCGCTGCTGAAGCGCTTCAGCCTGTTCGGCCCGCCCGGGCTGATTTTCTGGAACAGCGCGGGTGCGCAGTCGGATTACAAGGTGATCGGGTTCGAAAAGCCCGACAAGTTCCTGGCCAGCATCGACGCCGCTATCGGCAAGTAATTTCTCCGGGAGCCTTTAGGGCTGCCGCCGCAATACGGTGACCGCGTCGAGCAGCGGCGTGACGACGGGCTGAATCTTGCGCCGCATGAGCGAGCCGATGGCGGTGGTCTTGAGGAAGATCGGCCGCACGCTGTCGGCGTCCACCGCCGCCAGCGTGTCGAGCGCGTCGCAATCCGTCTCAAGCTGCGGCGCCGCGTCGAGCAGGGCCTGGCGCGCCGCGCTGCGGGCGGCCGCGTCGGCCTGGCGCAGGGGCGCGCACCACTGCGCCAGCGCGTTCAGCGTGTGGCTCACCACTTCCTGATTTTCCGGCCGTTCAAGGATGGTCGCGGCGGTGGCGAGGAAGGTCTGGCCCTGCCCCGACAAGGCTTTCTCCAGCATCGCGCCGTAAGGATTGCCGGCGAGAGGCGGCACCCCCGCGTGATCGGCGCGCGCCGCACGTGGGTTGGGCAGATTGTCGGGCTGCAGTTCGAGGAAGGCGACGTAATACGAATTGCGGCTGTTGCCGCGCTTCCAGATCGACAGCCGCTCGGCATCGGTGAGCACGCCCGAATACAGCATCACCGCGACGGTATCGAGAATGCCGACATCGTCCTCGTGCAAAAAGGCGAGGTGCTCGACCAGGAATTCTGCCAGCGTGCGGCCCATGCTGCCTTTACACACCACGTCGCGCATCAGCATCAGCCGGGCGTTCTCGATCGTCGGCATGCACCACCAGGCGTAGCGCGCCAGCTCGTCGGTGAGCGCGGGCGAATGCACCACCGCGACCACCGCTTCTTCTTCGGCGATCAACAGCAGCTGCGCCAGATGCTGGGCGGAGAGCCCGGCCTGCGACTGCCGCGTCCAGCGCGTGAGATGCACCGGGTAGCCGCCGGGCGAACCCAGCGCGTGCCCGGACAGCTGCTCGCGCACCCGCTTCAGGTAGCGGTCGGCGCGCTCGGTGGGTTTGAGCGGCACGCTCGCCTCACCCTGCGGCGTCAGCGCCCACAGCGTCATGTTCGATTCGTCGATGCGGACGGCCTTGAGCTCGGTGTTGAAAAGGACGTTGAGGCGCAGTTCGTCCTCGGGGGACAACTCGTCGTTCATAGGGTCTTGAATACGTCGCGCGCAGCGGCGATCGTGGTATCGATGTCGGCATCGCTGTGGGCGGCCGAGACGAAGCCGGCTTCGAATGCCGACGGCGCAAGATAGATGCCGTGGTCGAGCATGGCGTGGAAGAAGCGGTTGAATTTTTCCTTGTCGCCCTGCATGACTTCGGCAAGGCTCGTCGGCGGCTTGGCCGCGAAATAGAGGCCGAACATGCCGCCGACCGAGTCGGCGCAGAAGGTGACGTTCGCTTCACGTGCCGCGGCGTTCAGGCCTTGCACCAGTTTCTCGGTGCGCGCGGTGAGCGTTGCATAGAAGCCGGGTTCGGAAATCGCGGCGAGCGTGGCCAGACCCGCCGCCACCGCGACCGGGTTGCCCGACAGCGTGCCGGCCTGGTAAACCGGGCCGACCGGCGCCAGCGCGTCCATCACGTCGGCGCGGCCGCCGAAGGCGCCCACCGGCATGCCGCCGCCGATCACCTTGCCGAGCGTGGTCAGGTCGGGCTTGATGCCGAGCAGCTTCTGCGCGCAGCCGAGGTCGACGCGAAAGCCCGTCATCACTTCGTCGAAGATCAAAAGCGCACCGTGCTTGTCGCACAGCCGCCGCATCGCCGCCATGAACTCGGCGGTCGGCTTCACCAGGTTCATGTTGCCGGCATAGGGCTCGACGATGATGCAGGCGATTTCGTTGCCGATCTCGGCGAAGGTGCGCTCCAGCCCGGCGACGTCGTTGTAATCGAGCACGAGGGTCTGCGCCGCGACTTCCGGCGGCACGCCGGCCGAGGTCGGGTTGCCGAAGGTCAGCGCGCCGGAGCCCGCCTTCACCAGCAGGAAGTCGGCGTGGCCGTGGTAGCAGCCCTCGAACTTGATGAACTTGCTGCGGCCGGTGAAGCCGCGCGCCAGGCGGATCGCGCTCATGGTCGCCTCGGTGCCGGACGACACCAGGCGCACCTTCTCGATGCTGGGCACCAGCTCGATGATGCGGCGGGCGATGGTGAGCTCGGCCTCGGACGGCGCGCCGAACGACAGGCCGTTGGCGGCGGCCTCCTGCACCGCCTTCACCGTGCCGGGATGGGCGTGGCCGAGGATGGCCGGGCCCCAGGAGCCGACGTAGTCGATGTATTCGCGGCCGTCGGCGTCCCACACGCGCGACCCCTTGGCGCGGCTGAAGAACACCGGGGTGCCGCCGACGCTCTTGAAGGCGCGCACCGGCGAATTCACCCCGCCGGGGATGACTTTTTGCGATTGTTCGAAAAGCTCTTGGTTGCGGGTCATTGTTCAGATTCCGTTTCAAATAATTGATTCAGGGCGTGCGCGGCTGCGCGGATGTCGGGGGCGTCGAACAGGGCCGATAGCACGGCGAGGCTGTCGGCGCCGGCATCCAGCAGCGGCGACGCGTTGGCCAGCGTGATGCCGCCGATGGCGACGATCGGCACCCGCAGCGTTCGCGCCGCTTCGTGCAGCAGGGCGAGATCGGCGCGCGCAGCAGCCGGCTTGGTCGGCGACGGGAAAAAACTGCCGAAGGCCACGTAGTCGGCGCCCGCCGCCTGCGCCGCCTGCGCGAGTTCGAGGCTCTGGTAGCACGAGGTGCCGATGAACTTGTCGCGGCCGAGAATGATGCGCGCTTCCCTGATGCCGCTGTCGTCGCGCCCCAGGTGCACGCCGTCGGCATCGCACAAGTCGGCCAGCCGCAGGTCGTCGTTGACGATCAGCGGCACCCTGAATTGCCGGCATAGCGCGGCCAGTTCGCTCGCCTGTTCATGGCGGCGCGCGACATCGTCCGACTTGTCGCGGTACTGCACCGCGGCGACGCCGCCCAGAAGCGCCGCTTCGACCTGCGCGAACAGGCGTTCGGTATCAGCGGTTTCGGGGGTGATGGCATAGAGGCCGCCAGGGAATTCAAGCATGGCGGGGACTTGTATTGTGAGCAATTCAGGCATTGCCTTCGGTCGGCACATCCTGCGCCCAGAAGAAGCGCTCGGGGATGTATTGCCCCATGCCGGGGCGGAAGGCGGCCTTCAGCGTTTCGTAGGTGAAATTCTGCGCTTCGCGCACGGCGGTCGGCACGTCATGGCCATAGGCCAGCATGGCGGCGATGGCCGAGGCAAGGGTGCAGCCGGAACCGTGATAGCTGCCGGGCAGGCGGTCCCAGGCGTCGGTCTGCACGTGGCCGTCGATGTCGTAGAGGCTGTTCAGCACGCGCGGCGTGGCTTCGTGGGTGCCGGTGATGAGCACGTATTCGCAGCCGAGATCGGTCAGGTGGCGGGCGCAGGCGGCCAGATCCATGTCCTCCTCGTCCGACTCGAACAGCGCCAGCCGGCGCGCTTCGTGGCTGTTGGGCGTGAGGATGCTGGTCTGCGGGATCAGGAGGTCGCGCATGACGGCGATCATGTCGTCGGTGGCCATTTCGTCGCCGCGCCCGGACGCCAGCACCGGGTCGAGGATGACCGGAATGTCGGGGTAGTCGGCGAGGATCTCGGCGATGACCGCGATCGATTCGGGGCTGCCCATCAGGCCGAGCTTGAACGCGGCCACCGGCACGTCCTCCAGCAGCATGCGCGCCTGGTCCGCCACCCATTCGGCATCGATGGCGAGGATTTCGTCGACCTGGGCGGTGTCCTGCACCGTGATGGCGGTAATGACCGACAGCGGGTGGCAGCCCATGCTGGCCAGCGTCAGCAGATCGGCCTGGATGCCTGCGCCGCCGGTCGGATCGGACGCTGCAAAGCTGAGCACCATCGGCGGCGCGGGTTTGGGGGCGAAAATGGAAGGCATGGCGTCACTGCTTTAGAATCAAGCTCCGATTTTATCCGATTCCCCTGCGTCCCATGTCCGATACCCGAGAATACAAAAGCTGGATGTGCCTGATCTGCGGCTACATCTATCACGAGGAAACCGGTGCGCCCGACGACGGGATTCCGCCCGGCACGCGCTGGGAAGACGTGCCGATCAACTGGACCTGCCCGGATTGCGGGGCGCGCAAGGAAGATTTCGAGATGGTGGCGTTCTGACGCCGTTCAAACCCGCCTGGGAAGGCGCGCGCGGATAGCGGGCCAGGTTTTTGAGCCCTCTAGCCACTCCTGTAGAATGAATGTACCCTGTCAATGGCATGATAGGACCACAATCAATAATTTTTATACAGGAGATGGTGATGTTTTCGAAGCGGATTGCAGCTTGGGCCCTGCTCGTGTTTTCGTCAAGCGCGTGGGCGGTTTCGCCTTATGTTCAGGGCGATTCCGTCGCGGGCGGCTCCGTGCAGGGTGTGGCGGCGGCGGTCGAGGGCAAGCTCAAAAGCGGCGGTTTCAAGGTGGTCGGCAAGTATTTCCCTAAAAACCTGGCGGGATACGGGGTGGTGATAGCCACCGACGACGCCATGCTCGATGAGGTGGGTTCGGTGGGCGGCCATGCCGTGCTGGGCGCCGCCATTCGTGTGGGGGTGAAGGCCGACGGCAGCGTGGCGTACACCAACCCGGATTACTGGTACCGCGCCTATTTCCGCAAGGGCTTCGACAAGAAGGAAGAAGCCGTCACGGCGCTGCAGGGCCGATTGCAGAAAACGCTGGGCGCGGGCAAGGGGCAGGGCGGGGACGAGTCGCCGGCCAACTTGACCCATTACCGTTACATGATCGGGATGGAGCGTCTGGATTCGTCGAAGAACACGCTGGCCGAATACGACAGTTTTGCCACGGCGCTGAAGACGGTGCGCGAGAACCTCGCCAAGGGCGTGGGCAAGACGGCCCGGGTCTACGAAATCGTCATGCCCGACCGCAAGCTTGCCGTATTCGGGGTGGCGATGAACGACAGCGGCAACAGCGACGGCGAATGGATCAGCAAAATCGACATGCAGAACAACATTGCCGGCCTGCCGTACGAGATCTACGTGATCAACAATGAGGTGGGCTCGCCGCACGGTCGCTTCCGCATTGCCCTGGCATTTCCCGACGTCGGGATGGGGCAGTTCATGCGGATTTCATCCCTGCCGAACGTCATTCTCGAGACCATGAGCGCCGTTGCGGGCGTCGACAAGAAGTCCAGCGGAGACGCTTGGCAATAATAAAGCCGGGCATTCGCAGGAAGGGCGTCGATTGCGACGCCCTTTTTGTTGGCTGCCCGATCAGCCGACGGGCGAGGGCGGCCGCAAACACTAAAGAAGCCGCATGCGCTGCCGTAATGGTAAGCACGAAGGGCAAGCGGCGGGTGCTGCGCGCCCGGATTCTGGCGGAGAAAGCGTGTGGACAATGAAGCATTGAAAGGCGTCAAGGTGATGGTCATCGATGACAGCAACACCATCCGGCGCAGTGCGGAAATATTCCTGAATCAGGCGGGCTGCGAGGTCATTCTGGCGCAGGACGGATTCGATGCGCTGTCGAAGATCACCGACCATGAGCCGGACGTGGTGTTCGTCGACATCATGATGCCGCGACTCGATGGCTACCAGACCTGTTCGCTCATCAAGCGCAATGCCAAATATCGCACCACGCCGGTCATCATGCTGTCGTCCAAGGATGGGCTGTTCGATCGTGCGCGTGGCCGCATGGTGGGGTCGGATCAGTATCTGACCAAGCCTTTCACCAAGGATACGCTGCTGACTGCGGTGCGCGAGCACGCCTGCGCCGGCGCTTAATTTTTTTAAGGAGCACAAATATGGCAATCAGCCGAATTCTGGTCGTGGACGATTCCCCCACCGAACGTTTTTTCCTGTCCGAGTTGCTGGTCAAGAACGGCTATCTGGTCAGCATGGCGGAAAGCGGCGAGGAAGCCGTCGCGCAGGCCAAGCAGACGCTGCCCGATCTGATCGTGATGGACGTTGTGATGCCGGGCATGAACGGCTATCAGGCAACCCGCATGATCACGAAGGAAGAAGCGACCAAGCATATTCCGGTGATCATGTGCACCACCAAGGGCCAGGAAACCGACAAGGTGTGGGGCATGCGCCAGGGCGCGAAAGCCTATCTGGTGAAGCCGGTGAAGCCGGAAGACCTGTTGTCGCAAATCAAGGCGCTGGGCTGAGCAAACCGACATGGCCAAGAAATTCAATCTGCGTGAATTTCAGACCACGCTGTCGCTGCAGTTGCAGGCCGCGGCCAGCCGCGACAATACCGGATCCCGGCTGGGTTTCCGCGTAGGCGATGTGAACTGGCTGGTGAGCCTCTCCGACACCGAGGAAGTGATCCCGGTGCCGCCCATCGTCAGGGTGCCCGGCTCGCGTCGCTGGTTTCGCGGCGTCGCCAACATCCGCGGCAACCTGTTTGCAGTGAGCGACTTTGCCGATTTCATGGGGCAGGGCGTCACGCCTGATCACGTCGATTGCCGTCTGCTGATTCCGCATCACGATTTTGGCGTGAACGCGGCCCTGCTGGTGCGCAATACGCTGGGCCTGAAAAACATCAACCATTACCAGTTGCGCAGCGAGCCTGCGGATCACCCGTGGATTGCCCGCCAATACGCGGACGATGCGGGTACCGGCTGGCGTGACATGGATTTCGGGCGGTTGCTTGGCGATGCCGAGTTTCTCAAGGTTGAAGCGCAGTTCGGCAACTAAATAGACATCGATAACAGGGCGCGCTGGCGCCGATGAGTGAAGGGATTGGAGCAATGAATAAGGCGACAACAATGAATGGCCTCAAAGGGCTGGCTGGCCGCATGACCGAAAAGATCACGGGCAAGTCCGGCGGAGAGCATACCGCCATGATCATGCAGAAGGTTCGCAAGCTGGCCGACAAGGAGCCAGGCAAAGCCCCGCTGATCGGCCATTTCCCCGTCGAGAAGCAATATCTCTACTCGGGCGGCACCCTGATCGTCTCGCTGCTGCTGGCCGCGGGCTTCACCGTCTACAGTCTGGTCCAGCTGGACAACCGGGCGGGTTACGAGGCGCGTTCGGGCGAGCTGAAAGTGTTGTCGCAGCGACTGCCGCTGACGGCTCAGCAGTCGGTGCTGGGTAATGCCACCGCCTTCAAGAAACTTGCCGAAGGCAAGGTCTCCTTCGAGCAGACGCTGAACGGCCTGGCCGAAGGCGATAGCGAAGTGCCGGCCACCCGCGGCGCGGCGAGCGACTCGCTGGAAAAAATCACCGAGCAATGGAAGAAGATCGACCCGCAGGTCAGGCAGATCCTGTCGCAGCAGAAAAACCTGGTGGCGCTGAACGAAAACGTCAAACGGATTAACGCCCTGAGTATCGATCTGCAGGAGGTGGCCGAGCAGCTCGCCAGCCAGCTGGCCGATTCGGGCGGGAGCGTGCGCGAGGTCTCGCGTGCCAACCACCTGGTCATGCTGAGCCAGCGCCTGCCGAAAAACGCCAACCTGCTGTTGTCGGCCGACCTCATCGACCCCGAAGTGGTGTTGCAGTTGGAGAAGGACACGACCTCGTTCCGCGACACGGTGCAGTCGCTGATGGGCGGTGCGGCCAGCCGCAATGAAGACAGCCTGATGACCCTGGAAGACCTGGGCGGAAACATGGGCGACATGGTGGAAGCGGTGGGCGAGGTGCTCGCCAACACGCAGCCGCTGCTGCAATCCAAGGTGGCGGCGAACAACCTGTTCACCGGCAGCGATGCGCTGCTGAAGGACACCGAGCAGCTGTCGCAGGACTACCAGTCGGTCGGCGGTCTGAGTTATCTGCTGGCCGCCCTGTTCGGCCTGCTGGCGGTCGGCTCGCTGGTGATGCTGGGCCTGGTCAACATTAATGAAACCAAGTCGCGGGCACGCAAGAGCGAAGAGGAAAACAGCCGTAACCAGGAAGCGATTCTGCGCCTGATGGACGAACTGGGGGAGCTGGCCGAAGGCAACCTCACCATCAACGCCAGCGTGACCGAAGACATCACCGGCGCTGTCGCCGACTCGATCAACTATACGGTGGAAGAGCTGCGAAGCCTGGTGCGCGGGATCAACAACGCCACGGTGCAGATGGATCAGGCCGCCAGCGAGGCCGGTCAGGTCTCCGAAACGCTGCAGCAGGCCGCGCGCCGCCAGACCGAGGAAATCGAGGAAACCTCGGCCGCGGTGGTGAACCTGGCGCAGTCGGTGCAAAAGGTGTCGGGCAACGCGGCCGAGTCCGCCCGCGTGGCCGAACAATCCCTCGCGGCCGCGGAAAAAGGCCAGCAGGCGGTGGCGAACGCCATTGCCAGCATGAACACCCTGCGCGAGCAGATTCAGGAAACCTCGAAACGAATCAAGCGCCTCGGCGAATCGTCGCAGGAGATCGGCGAGATCGTCGAACTGATTTCCGACATTACCGAACAGACCAACGTGCTGGCGCTCAACGCCGCCATTCAGGCAGCGTCCGCAGGTGAAGCCGGACGCGGCTTCTCGGTGGTGGCGGAAGAAGTGCAGCGGCTGGCGGAACGCTCGGCCGATGCGACCAAGCAGATCGCGGCGATCGTGAAGACCATTCAGTCGGATACCCACGATACCGTGGCGGCGATGGAAGTCTCGACCCAGGGCGTGGTCGAGGGCGCCAAGCTGTCGGATGCGGCAGGTCAGACGCTGGCCGAGATCGGCGACGTGTCGAAAACGCTGGCCGAACTGATTGCCGACATTTCTTCGGCCACGCAGAGCCAGGCCGAGTCGACCGCCAAGGTCGCCGAGACCATGCAGGATATCAAGGCGATTTCGGCACAGACCAGTACGGGTACCCAGCAGACGGCCGAGTCGATTGGCGGCATGAAGCAATTGGCGCAAGACCTCAAGAACTCGGTTGCGGGCTTCAAGCTCGCCTGACCTGACCAGCCGCAACGCGAAGCGAGCATATGGTCACGGCCACTGCAATCAACCTCGGGAACTACACACCATGAGCGCCTTACTCGATTACGATACCGGCCCATTGAACTGGGTGCGCGGCGACATCGATGCCGCCCTCCAGGCCGCCCTCGGGCGCATCCAGGCCTACAGTGTCGATGCCGATCTGACCAATGCCCTGCGGCTGGCGCGCGACGACGCCCATCAGGCCACCGGCGCGTTGCGCATGGTGGGACTGGAAGGCGCGGCCACCCTGGCCGGCACGCTCGAATCCTGTCTGGCCGACATCAGCGAAAACCGCCTGCAGGCGGATGACGATTTCCTGCGCGCCCTCAGAAACGCCATTGAGGGCCTGCAGCGCTGGGTCAAGGACCTGGCCGACGGTCGCGGCAGCGGCGAACTGGCGCTGTTCCCGCTCTACAAGCGTCTGCGCGAACTGCAGGGCGCCGAGCGGGTATTCGAAGGCGAATTGTTTTTCCCCGACCTGCGCACGCGGATGCAGGGCAAGGTCATCGAGGGGATGACGCAGGACGCGCTGGCCGCCGAAGTCAAAGCTACCCGCGCCCAGTTTCAGCGCGGTCTGCTGGCCTTCTTGCGCAATGTCGAGGCGGACCAGGGCCTTCAACGCATGCGCGATGCGCTGGCTGCAATCGAGCGCATCGCGCCGTCGCAGGCATCGCAAACCTTCTGGTGGGCCTGCGTCGGCTTTGTCGACAGCCTGATTGCGCATGGCGTCGAGGCCGATTTCCACGTCAAGCAGCTGCTCGCCCGCGTCGACCTGCAGATGCGCCGTCTGATGGAAGGCTCGCCGCAGGTCGCCGAACGGCTGCTGCGCGACGCCCTGTTCTTCGTGGCGAAAAGCCAGGCCATGGACGGCCGCGCCGCGGAAGTCCGTTCGACCCTGGGCCTGGATCGTTATCTGCCGGGCCGCGGCATGCTCGACCCCGAGGCTTTGGCTCGCATGCGCCCGGTGCTGGACGCCCTGCAAGCCGGCCTCAAGGCCGCACGCGAGAACTGGCATGCCTATGTCGAAGGCGATGCCGGACAGCTGGAGCAGTTTCAGCTCCAGCTGGCGCGCATGCAGCCGCAGGCGAAGATGCTTGAGGACAGCGGCCTGCTGTCCTTGCTGGACGAACTGGGGGCAGCTTCCCTCGTCACTGCCGGGCGCGAAGGCGAGGCGCGTGAACAGGTGAACCTCGAAGTAGCTTCAAGCCTGCTGCTGATGCAGAACGGCGTCGAGCAGGAGGATGTCCTGCATGCCGATTTTGCCGTTCGCGCCAAAGGCCAGCAGGCACGCCTGCGTGCCCTGATCGAAGGCCGCGAGATGCCGGCCGATGTCGTGGAGGCTGCCAGCCAGCGTGAAGCCGAGCGCGACATGCTGGTGCATATGGCGCGGGAGGTCGGTCAGAACCTGAGGCAGATGGAAGAGGCGCTGGACGCCTTCTTCCGCGACGCCGGCGAGCGCGAAGCGCTGGCCAATCTGACGCCCCTGGCGCAGCAGGCGCAGGGCGCGCTGACCATGCTCGAATTGCCCGATGCGGCCAGTTTGCTGGCTGCGGCCACCGCCGCGGTGCAGCCGTTCGCCAGCGAAGGCCATCCCGACGAGGCGACTCAGAATCGTCTGGCGGATGCCTTCTCCAGCCTCGGGCTGTTTATCGAATCCTATTGCGCCGGGCGTGCCGACGCCGCCACCATTCTGCGTCCGGCCCTGATCGAGTTTGGCGTGATCGATCCGGACAGCGTCGATGAAAGCGGGCTGGGCGACACCATCGAGTCCGGCTTGCCGGGCCGCAAGGCCGAGGTGCAGGCAGGCTATCTGGAATGGCGCGACCAGGCCGACGACGCCACAAAAAAAAAATTCCTTGATGCACTGACCGAACTGAGTCGCGATGCCGAACTGATCGACGACGCCAGCCTGAAACAACGGACGCGCGAGGCGCTCGACGCCAGCCGCGACGCGGAAGCGGCACCATCGGCGCTCGACGCCGACATTGCGGCCTTGACCGGCCTGTCCTTGCCCGAACGGACTGCGCTTGAAATCCAACTGACGACGCACGAGGCGGCCGAACCGGCCGCCCCCGAAACGACTGCGCCTGCTTCCATCGAACTGGGGGAAGCGGCAGGATGGGCCGGTTCGATTGAAATTGAAACCGTCGAAATCGACGCGCCTGCAAACGATGCCGTCGCCGGATTCGAGCCGCCCGTGCCGCCGTCCGAAACCGCATCGGCCGAAGCGACCGACCTGCCCGCAGCAGCGCCGGCCGAATCGTCTGCCGAGGCCGCGCTTCAGGTCGCGATCCCGGACGGGGTCGAATCGGAATTGCTGGAAATTTTCCTGGAGGAAGCCAATGAAGTGCTGGCGACGATGGGCGAGGCCAGCGACGCGTGCCAGAGCGATCCCAACGACCAGGCGTCCCTGACGGTCATCCGCCGTGCCTTCCATACGCTGAAGGGCAGTGGCCGCATGGTCGGCCTGGCTGAGCTGGGCGAAACCGCGTGGCGCCATGAACAATTGCTGAACGGCTGGCTGGCCGAGAACAAGCCAGCCAGCAGCGACTTGCTGCGTCTGGTCGGGCGCGCCCGCGGCGTGTTCCAGGACTGGGTCAATGCCTTGCAGGCCAACGAGCTCGTGACGCTGCCGATCGCCGCTTTGCTGGCGGCGGTCGACCGCGTGGCGCAGGGACAGCCGCTGGATACACCGGAGGTCGCAGGCGCCACGCCGGATCAGGCCGTTATCGAGGCGGCTGTGCCCGAAACGGAAGCCGAATGGCAACCGCTGCCGGAAGTCGAAGCCGAGCCGGTTGCCGAACTTGACGAGGCCGCTGCCGGGTTCGAGCAGGTGGCCGCTGCGGAGGCCGAAGTTGAGAACCTCGCCCCCGCGCTGGAGTGGGATGAACCCGAGGCCGTCGAAGCGGCGGACCTCACGCACGAATCGGCTGTGCCGGACGTGGGCGCCCTTGTCGAATACGTGGCAGCGGCGCCGGCTGTCGTTGAATCCGCAGAACCGGTGGCCGCCGAACCGCTGGATGAAGCCCGGGCAGCGCCGTCCGTTCCTGACGAGATATGCATCGGTTCGGTCTGCCTCTCCGCCGGCCTGTACGAAATTTTCATGACCGAAGCGCATCAGCGCTTGGCCGTTTTGCAGGAAGAGGCCGAACGTCACGCCGAGACGCCCCACAGCACCGTCAGCGAGCACGCGCGCCGCGCCGTGCATACCCTGGGCGGCATTGCGGGGACGGCGGGCATCGCGGTCCTGTCCGAGTTGTCGCATGCGCTCGAGCAGTACTGGAACCGCTTTGTTCAGGTGCCGCTGCCCCTGTCGCATGTCTCGCTGGTGCAGGATACGGTGGCGCGTCTGCATGAAATGATCGCGACTGTTGAAAGCGGCCATCTGCCCGAGGCGGCAAACGACCTGATTGCGACCCTGGGCGAACTGGAAGACGAACAGTCCATGCCGACAACCGAGCCCCCCTCCCTGCAGGCGGACGAAATTGGGGTTGAAACGAGCGCGTCGTCAGTGCTTTCCGCTGACGTCGCGCCCGCCGGTGCAGCCAGCGGCAGCGCGCCTGCTGAAACCCCGCACGTCAATCCGGCTCACGGCCTGCCGGACGTCAGCGCGATGGTGTTCGAGATCAAGCCTGCCACACCGTCGCCGGTATTCGAACGGCGCGAAGTGGCCGACGAAATCGATCAGCAGTTGCTGCCGATTTTCCTCGAAGAAGCCGACACGCTGGTGCCGGATACCAGTGCGCAGCTGCGTACCTGGAGAGCTGCGCCGGGTGAGGCCGCCGCCGCGCGCGACGCGCTGCGGCGCAATCTGCACACCATCAAGGGCAGCGCACGCATGGTCGGCGCGATGCGGCTGGGCGAACTGACGCACGTGATGGAATCACGCGTGATCGCCGTGATCGAAGGCCATCTGGCCGCGAGCAGCGACGTGTTCGACACGCTGGAAGCGCAGCTCGACCGCGTGGCCGACGCCGTGGAGCGCCTGAAGCAGGGCGACCTTGCGCCGATTGTCGAAGAAACCGCTGCGCTGCTGGAGGCGCCGGTCGAACCGGTGCTGGGCCAGGCCCATGCCCATGCCGTCACGTCGGTGGAGGCCGATCCGCTTGCAACGGCGCAGCCGGTTACGCGCGACAGCAATGCCCTGACCCTGCGCGTGCGTGCCGACTGGGTCGACCGCATGGTCAACCAGGCGGGCGAAGTGGCGATTTCGCGTTCGCGGATCGAGAGCGAAGTGTTCGCCTTCAAGCGTCACGTCAACGAATTGTCGGAAGCCCTGGTGCGCCTGCGCGGCCACATCCGCGAAGTCGAGATCCAGGCCGAATCGCAGATGCAGGCGACCTTCCAGACCCAGGGCGTGGCGGAACAGTTCGACCCGCTGGAGTTCGACCGTTTCACCCGCTTCCAGGAAGTCACCCGCTTTCTGGCCGAAAGCGTGAACGATATTTCAACCGTACAGCACATCCTGCTCGCGCGACTCGGCGAAGCGGACGCGGCGCTGATCCAGCAGACGCGCCTCAACCGCGAACTGCAGCAGGATCTGCTGCGGGTGCGCATGGTGCCGCTGAACTCGGTGGCCGAGCGGCTGTATCGCACGGTCCGCCAGACCGCGCGCGATGTGGACAAGCGCGCCCAGCTCGACATTCAGGGCGGCGAACTGGAAATCGACCGCTCGGTGCTGGAAAAGGTGACCGCGCCGCTCGAACACCTGCTGCGCAACGCGCTGGCGCATGGCATCGAGTCGCCCGAGGAACGCCGCGCCGCAGGCAAGGCCGAGTTCGGCGAGATCGTGCTGTCGGCGCGCCAGTCAGGCAATGAAATGATGCTGACCGTGAAGGATGACGGTGCCGGCCTCAATTACGCACGCATCCGCGAAAAGGCCGAAGCCAGCGGCCTGCTGCTGCCGGGCACCGAGCCGACCGAAACCCTGCTGGCGCAGATGATTTTTGCCGCCGGTTTCTCCACCGCCGAAACCGTCAGCCAGGTTGCCGGCCGCGGCGTCGGCATGGACGTGGTGAAGAGCGAAATCTCCGCGCTGGGCGGCCGCATCGACATCGCCTCCACCCCGGGCGCCGGCACCAGCTTCCATATCTACCTGCCGCTCACGCTGGCGATGACGCAGGCGGTGATGGTCCAGGCGGCCAGGCATGATTACGCCCTGCCGACGCCGCTGGTGCAGCAGGTGCTGGAACTCAAGCCGGTGGAACTGGAGCGGGCCATGGTGGCGGGGGAAGTGGAGTGGCGCGGCGCGCGCTACCCGTTCTCCTATCTGCCGCATCTCCTGGGCGACACCGACGCCGTGCATGAAGTGCAGCGCTACAACCCGGTGGTGCTGCTGCAAAGCGGCACCAGCCTGGCCGCCGTGCTGGTGGACGTGATCGAGGGCACGCGCGAAATCGTGGTCAAGAACATCGGGCCGCAGATGGCGCGCATCACCGGCGTCGTCGGCGCCACCGTGCGCGGCGACGGGCGCGTGATGCTGATCCTGAACCCGGTGCCGCTGGCGCTGCGCTGGGCCAGCCTGCCGCGCACCGCAGTGGAACGCAGTGCGCCGGCCGAGGCGATCGAGCTCAGCACGGCCCTGCAACCGCCGATGGTGCTGGTGGTGGACGATTCGCTCACCGTGCGCAAGATCACCACCCGCCTGCTCAACCGCGAAGGCTTCCGCGTCGACAGCGCGAAGGACGGCGTCGATGCGCTGGAAAGAATGCACGACCTGATCCCCGACGTGGTGCTGCTCGACGTCGAAATGCCGCGCATGGATGGCTTCGAACTGGCCCGCGTGATGCGCAGCGACGAACGCCTGAAGTCGGTGCCGATCATCATGATCACCTCGCGTACGGCGGACAAGCACCGCAATCACGCGCTGGAAATCGGCGTCAATGTGTACCTCGGAAAGCCGTATCAGGAACAGCAACTGCTCGATGCCATCGCCGAACAGCTGGGTCAGGATGTGCCCTTGCCAGCGTAAAGCGGTCTGGGGCGGGCGAAAAAAACGGGCGTTCAACGCCCGTTTTTTTCGCCTAGAATTTCAGGCCGGCAAGCTCGCTTCCGGCCAGCATGTTGAGCGCAGCGTCGCCGTGGGCCGGATCGCGATGATAGGTGGCGACCAGTTGACGTGCCACGTCCAGCCAGTGCGCTTCGGCCCTGGATACGGTGTCGGCGAGCAGGGCTGGGTTGCGATCGCCGAGCCAGTTCTCATAGGCCTGCGGCAGCGCAGGGAACAAGGCGCGCCGCAGTCCGGACAGATTGGCCAGATAAAAATGCAGCGAGCCGATGGCCTCGCGTTCGAGCAAGGTCGGCAGGGTCACCAGGCAATCGGCCAGGTGGTCGCGCACCGCGCGCGCCAGCAATTCGGCGTGCCGGGACGTGAACTGGCCGAGCATCGCGTTCCAGTCCTCGCCCAGCAGCGCCTCGGCGCGCGCCTCGCCGATCTCGTGCAGGATCATCGCCTCGCTTTCGGCTTCGGCCATACGGTCAAGTCCCCGCTCGATGTCGCGCTCGCAGTCGTAATGGGCAAACGCGCGCCCCAGCGCGGAGTCCTTTTCCTTCCACTGCCATTCCTCGTACTTGTTCCAAAGCAGGCGGCGCACCGCGTCCATGCGCAGGAAAATAGCGCCGCCGCGCATCGCCGCGGGCGGCGCGATCAGGTCGCGCGCGTATTCGCAGCCGGCCACCAACACCTGCACACCTTCGCGCATCTCGGCGCGCTTGAGTTCTGCCAGCACGAAGTGCGGCTTGCGGAAACGTCCCAAGCCGCTGCTGTAGACCAGTCCCAGCGGGATCAGCGCGCGGTTGATGTCGTCGGCCTCGAACGGATCGATGCCGGTCTCATTCAGCGGCAAGGGTGCGAAATCCTCTTCTTCAACCGTGTCCCACAGGCTCTCGCGCGCGTTCAGCCAGTCGCCGAGCTCGTCCTTGGGCAGGCGCGCGCCGTAGGGGATTTCCATTTCCCAGCGGTAGTACTCGCGCATTTCCAGCAGGAAGGTGCACATCGTCATGTCGCGCGCGTGGCGGGCATCGGCGATGGTGCAGTTCTTCTGCACGGTGTCGATGAGGGCGGAGAGGTTTTCGACCATGGAGCGCTCCTGAAAACAGCTTCACTCCGAAGTGTACAAATAAAAACAGCCCGTACAACCGGGCTGTTTCCAGGGGTATTGCAGGCGCTCGGCGCTGCATAGCCATCGACTAAGCCGCTGGTTAATGGCGGCGCACGGAACCATAGAAATTCAGGTCGGCACGCGAGCGGCGGGAAAGTTCGAAGCGCGCCGCATCGGTGCCGCCGAACTGTCCGGCGAGCTGGCCATACACCTCGGTCGCCCAGGCCTTGTCGTTCAGCGCGTCGGCAATGCCCTCGGCCCAGCGCAGCTTGTCGGCGGGCTTGCTGAGATGGGTGCCGCACTCGGCATACCACTTCTTCAGCGACTCGGCAGGCAGGGCAAAGCCCTTCAGGCGGTCGATGAACTGGATGCAGGCGTCGCCGTTGGGGCAGGCCGCCGCGGCCGCAGCATAGAGCTCGTCGGCCTTGGCGTGGTTGCCCATGGAGGCATAGAGGCGGCCGAGGTGGGTCAGCGCAAAGTGATCCTTTGCCTTGGCGCGCGCGGCTTCCAGCAGGCGCCCTGCCTCGGCCGCACCCTTCGTCGCGGCAAAGCTCGCTTCGGCGAGTTTGGCGATGTCGTATACGGTGGCGTTGGCGTCTGCTGCCAGCGCGGCCTCGCGCGCGGCCAGATAAGCGCGCGCCTTGGCGACCCCGAGTTCGCGGTGCTGCAGGTGCGCCGCGGTGACGACCAGATCCTTGAAGGCGATGAAGTCGGTGGCGTTTTCCGCCGCGCGGTCGAGCAGGCGGCCGAGCCAGCCGGTGTCGTCCAGGTTCTTGTCCACCGCCAGCAGAATCGGCTTGTAGCGCGAGAACTGATAGCCGGTACCGTCGAGCAGGGTTTCCGCCGATTCGATCAGTTTGGCGGAATAGAACGGGTCCTCCAGTTCCAGCCTCACCCGTTCGGCGAGTGCGAGGAACTGCTTGACGCTGACGGCGTCCTTTTCCAACTGCTGGAATTCCATGTAACGGGCGTGGTTGGCCTGGCGCTTTTCCAGCTTGGCCTTCACCCGGGCGAGGCGTTCGGCGTCATCGGCCAGATGCGCCTCGACCGCGGTCACCAGCTTCTGCATCTCGTCCAGCCCGGCCACGGCTTCTTCGGCCTTGTCGAGCAGCGCGGTGGCGCCCGGCTTGTCGCCCACCCCGGCGAGTCCCTCGGCCAGTTCGATATATTCGCCGGTGGCGGTGGCGAGATCGCCGGCCTTCTTCAGCGCCGCCTGCATGAACGCGGTATCGCCCGCCTGCTTCGCCGATTCGATCAGTGCCTTGGCGGCAGTGAAATCGGTGGCGCCTTCGAGCGCGCGCTGATACAGTGCCTTGGCTTTTTGCGGGTCGCCCAGCGTCTTGGTCACTTCGCCCGCCAGCGACAGCAGGTCGGGCACGCTGGAAAGCTTTTCCGCCGCCTTGTTGAAAATCGCCGCGGCGTACTCCTTGTCCAACAGGTGCTCGGCCGAGGCGGCCGCCAGCTTGCTGTATTCCACCGCGCGCGAAATTTTCGCCTCGGCCTTTTCCAGCACCTTCTTGGCGAACGCGCTGTCGGCGATCACGCTCATCACGTTCTTCGCCAGATCGATCAGCGGGTCGAGGTTGCCGGTTTCCTTCAGCGCCTTCTCATACGCGCCCACCGCTGCCGCCTTGTCGCCCAGCACTTTGAACTTGGCCTCGGCCAGCGCCACCTGCTCGTCGCCGCTCATGCAGTAGTCTTCCGCCGTCTGCAGCAGCGCCTCGGCGCGGCCCTGCTCGCCCAGCGCCTTGTAGACGATGGCGCACGCCGCCAGGTCCTTGGTGAACTGGCAGTCGTCCGCCACGCGGTCCATCAACTCCTTGGCGTAGGCGGCGTCGGCAGGTTCCTGCAGGGCTTCCAGCGCCAGCGCCGCGTAGTCGGCGCCGCCGCTGCATTGGGCTTCTTTGGGGGTGAGGGTGTCGCGGGTTGCCATGGGGGTCTCCAGATAGTCTTAATTCAACCGCCCGATTTTCCGCCTGCAGGGAGTGGCCAGCCAATAAGTAATGTCGATGGCGCTATTAGTGCAGTGCAAATGGCGGTGCCGCGGCGATTCCGTTCGCCCGGCGCCATGCCCGGCAATCAATGCTTCGCCGGATGCGGCATCAGCTTGTCGATATACGCGATCGACACGGCCGACACGATGAACGCCATGTGGATGACGGTCTGCCACAGCAGCACCTTGTCGGCCAGGTTGGGGGCGTTGATGAAGGTCTTCAGAAGATGGATGGACGAGATGCCGATGATGGCGGTGGCGAGTTTGACCTTCAGCACGTTGGCGTTGACGTGGGACAGCCACTCGGGCTCGTCGGGGTGGCCTTCGAGGTTCAAGCGCGAGACGAAGGTCTCGTAGCCGCCGACGATGACCATGATGAGCAGGTTGGAAATCATGACGACGTCGATCAGGCCCAGCACGATCAGCATGATGGCTTCTTCGGAGAGGATGAAGGTGCCGACGACGAGGTGCTCCAGTTCGACCATGAAATGCACGACATAGACCAGCTGCGCGCCGATCAGGCCCAAATACAGCGGAACTTGCAGCCAGCGGCTGCCGAACAGGATGGTGGAGAGGAATTTGCCGCGGGTCTCGACGGGCAGGGGGAGGGCTTCAGATTTCATGGATCAGGGGTTAGGGATCAGGAATTGGGAATTAGGGACCAGGAGTTAGAGGACATAGCGCGCGAGGTCTTCGCGGGCGGCGAGCGCTGCCAGACGGCTGGTGACGGCCTCGCCATCGACCACGTATTCGCCGGTGATGTTCCCGGCGTCGAAGGAAATGTCCTCCAGCAGCTTTTCCATCACCGTGTGCAGGCGGCGCGCGCCGATGTTTTCCGTGCGCTCGTTGACCTCGAAGGCGATCTCGGCGATGCGGCGGATGCCGTCGTCGGTGAATTTCAGCGTGACCCCCTCGGTCGCCAGCAGGGCTTCGTACTGGCGCGTCAGGCAAGCGTCGGTTGAGGTCAGGATGCGTTCGAAATCCTCCACCGAGAGCGCCTGCAGCTCGACGCGGATCGGCAGCCGCCCCTGCAGTTCGGGAATGAGGTCGGACGGCTTGGACAGGTGGAAGGCGCCGCTGGCGATGAACAGGATGTGGTCGGTTTTCACCATGCCGTACTTGGTCGACACCGTGGTGCCCTCGATCAGCGGCAACAGGTCGCGCTGCACGCCCTGGCGCGACACGTCGCTGCCGTGGGCGTCGCTACGGGTGGCGATCTTGTCGATTTCGTCGAGGAACACGATTCCGTTCTGCTCGACCGCAGCCAGCGCCTGCTGCTTGGTTTCATCGTCGTTGATCAGCCGCCCGGCCTCCTCCTCGGTAAGCAGCTTCATCGCCTCGCGCACCTTCAGCTTGCGCGTCTGCCGGCGGCTCTGCCCGAGATTGGCGAACATGCCCTGCAGCTGCTGCGACAGGTCTTCCATCCCCGGCGGGGTGAAGATTTCCATGCTGGGGCTGACGGCAGCGAGCTCGATCTCGATTTCCTTGTCGTCGAGCTGGCCTTCGCGCAGCATCTTGCGGAAGCGCTGGCGTGCCGCGCCTTCCTCGCGTGGCGGCTCGGCCTCACCAAAGCCGACGCTGCGCGGCGGCGGCAGGAGCGCGTCGAGGACGCGTTCCTCGGCGGCTTCCTCGGCGCGGAACTGCACTTTGGCGGTGGCCTGTTCGCGCATCTGCTTGACCGCGGTTTCCATCAGGTCGCGGATGATGGTGTCGACGTCGCGACCGACGTAGCCGACCTCGGTGAACTTGGTCGCCTCGATCTTGATGAAGGGCGCGTTGGCAAGCCGCGCCAGGCGGCGCGCGATCTCGGTCTTGCCGACGCCGGTCGGGCCGATCATCAAAATGTTCTTCGGCGTGATTTCCTGGCGCAGCGGCTCATCGACCTGCTGGCGCCGCCAGCGGTTGCGCAGGGCGACCGCGACCGCACGCTTGGCGGCAGCCTGGCCGACGATGTGCTTGTCGAGTTCGTGGACGATTTCTTTGGGAGTCATGAGGGGGTGAGCAGAGAGTCGTGAGCGGAGCGTCGAGAGCAGGCGTAGCGCTCACAGAGTTTCGATCACGTGATTCTGGTTCGAATAAATGCAGATGTCCCCCGCAATGGTGAGGCTCTTTTTGACGATTTCAAGTGGCGGCAGGTCGGTGTTTTCCAGCAAGGCGCGCGCGGCGGACTGGGCGAAGGCGCCGCCGGAGCCGATGGCGGCGATGCCGAGTTCGGGCTCCAGCACGTCGCCATTGCCGGTAATGATGAGCGAATGCTCACTGTCGGCCACCGCCAGCATGGCTTCGAGCCGCCGCAGCATGCGGTCGGTGCGCCAGTCCTTGGCGAGTTCGACCGCGCTGCGCATCAGATTTCCCGAGTGCTTGTCGAGTTTGGCCTCGAAGCGCTCGAACAGGGTGAAGGCGTCGGCGGTGCCGCCGGCGAACCCGGCCAGAACCTTTTCCTGGTACAGACGCCGCACCTTGCGGGCGGTGGATTTGATGACGATGTTGCCGAGGGTGACCTGGCCGTCGCCGCCGAGGGCGACTTCATTGCCCCGGCGGACGGAAAGAATGGTGGTGCCGCGATATTGTTCCATGGGCTGGATTATCCTGAAAAAACGGGTCGCCGCGAAGGATGCCGCGTGGCGCGGCGCTACCGGATTTTGCTTGTCCCTTTGCGGCCAAGACCGGGTGCGTGAATGTCTGGGGCTTGCGACGCCAGGCCTGCGCGTCGGCGGACGACGTCAGTCCGGATGGCGCGGCGCAAGCTGCGCCAACTGGTCGATTCCCATGACGCGGAAGAGTTCGTGGATGAGCGCGTTGTGGCCGCGCAGGGTGATGGTCTTGCCGCTGCCCAGGCACTGCATCAGCACGCCGATGAACTGGCTGACGCTGCCGTAATCGACGCGGGTGACCTGGGATAAATCGACCAGCACTTCGCTGTGGGTGGCCGCATAGCTGCCCAACTGTTGCAGGGCGCTGTCGTTGGCGGGCGTGATTTCGCCGGACAGCCGCAGGGCGTCGTCCAGCGGTTCGGCGGGCTCGGCCTTCACCACCTCGGCGGCCTGCACTTCGCTCCACGACGGCGGCGACACTTCAAATCGCACGGCGTAGTCGACCGCCAGGTCCTCGAAATTTTCCTGCAGTCCCAGCGTCTGGTAGAGCTCCAGCAGCAGCAGCCAGTGCACTGCGCGGCTGTGGGTGGCACGGTTGAGATCCTGCAGCAACGCGATCAGCGTATCGACGCCGCTGACCTGCAGCTTGCGCTTGGCCTTGCGCGCGGCGGCGAGGATCTTGGCGCACTCGTCCGCGCCTGTTTCGTCGATCATGGCGATGCGCGAAAAGTCGATCCGCACCGCGGCATTCTTGGCGGTGGCGCCGATCCCCTCGCGCAACGCAGCGCTTGCGGTCTTGTCGAGCAGGCTCGGCAGCTCCAGGCTGGCGGCTTGCGCCTGCTGGGGCTTGGCCGCGCCGTTGCAGCCTATTTTTTGCCAGACCGGCGGCGAGGTCTCGAAGCGCATCGCGTAATCGAGCGCCAGCTGCTCGAATTCCTTTTCGCGGTTCTGGACACAGTAAAGGTCGAACAGCATGTGCCAGGCGCGGTGATCGCCCGTTGCCAGGATGCCCTGCAGCATACGCTCGGCCATCTCGGACTGGCCGCTGGAATACAGGATGGCCGCTTCGTCCACCGGCGATTGCGGCGCCCCGCTGGATTCCTCCACCACGATGCCGCTGCCGCCCATGTCCATGGTCAACAGGGTTTCGGTGTGCGGCACTTCGGCGGCGGGCGCAGGGGCAAACGTCGGCTTGCGCGCTGGGGGGGCGGCCTTGTCCTTGCCTTTTTTGAAAAACGGGAGAGCCACTGAATATGGGGTGTCGGAATGGGGGTTCAGTAGCAGATACTAGCGCTGTCGCACTGCGGCGGCAACCAGGGCGGCGACTGCGAGCCCGATGACGATCGCGGGTCCGGCCGGCCAGTCGAGCAGCGCGGACGTGGCCAGTCCGGCCGCATACGCCAGCGCGCCTACTGCCCAGCCCGCCCGCAGGGCGGTGCGCGGCGGCAGGCCGCGCACCGCCAGCGCAGGCAGAATCAGGCTGGCGAACACCAGATACACCCCGACCAGTTGCACCGACGCGGTAATCGCCAGCGCGAAGACCAGATAGAAGCCGAGCCCGCCGAGGCGTTCTCCGCGCCAGGCCATCAATGCCAGCAAGCCGCCGTACAGCGCGGCAATCCGGATCGCCTGCTCCGGCGTCGCCCACAGGATTTGCCCGGTGAGCAGGTCGGCCAGGTGCTCGCCGCCGTGCGGGTCGCCCGCCAGCAGCAGCACGGCGGCGCTGGCGGCGACCACGAAGGTGGAGCCGATCAGGGCTTCCTGGATCTGCGGCCAGCGGCGCTCACAGGCGGCCAGTGCCGCCGCGCCGATCAGCGCGGCCGTGGCCGCCGCCAGCTGGGTCGGCCAGCCGTCGGCAGCAAGGTCGAGCGCGTGCGCTGCCACCACGCCGAGCACGGCCAGCTGCGCCACCGCCAGGTCGAGAAAGATGATGCCGCGCGCCAGCACCCGGCGCCCCAGCGGGACGTGGGTGGACAGCACCAGCAGGCCGACGATGAACGGCCACAGCAGCAGATCGAGCGTGGCCAGGTTCATGGCGCTGCCTTCAGCAGTTGCTCGATCGTGTCGTCGAACAGGCCGAACAGGTCGCTTGCCCGATCGTTGCCACCCACGGTGAAGGGCAGCGCCAGCGCCGGAATGCCGGTGCGCTGCGCCAGCCAGTCGGCCGGGCGCGGGCTCTGGTATGCCGCGCGCAGCACGGCGCGGGCAGGCGTGGCCTGCAGTTGCGCGGCCACCCGTGCCAGATGGCCGACCGAGGGTTCGACGCCGGGCTTGGGTTCAAGCACCGCCACCTGCTTCAGCCCCAGCCAGTTTTCCAGATAGGGGAAGCCCTTGTGCTGCACGACGACGGGCACCCCCCGGAGCGGAGCGGCCTGCTGCTCCCAGCGTGCGATGGCGGCCTGCCAGCGGGTCGAAAAATCCTTCCAGCGCGCCTGATAGACCGCCGCCTGCGCAGGGCCGAGCTCGGCCATGCGGCGGGCGAGCGCCTCGCCGACGCGCGCGATGTTGCGCGGGTCGGTCTGGATATGCGGGTTGCCCTCGGCGTGCACGTCGCCCGCCGAACGATCGAGCACGGCGGGTTTTTCGAGCAGCGGCACGTACTGTGCAGCAAAGAACTGTCCCGGCTGGCCGGCTTGAATCGCCGCATTGCCCGACTCGGCAATGATGACCGGCAGCCAGCCGATTTCAAGCTCGGCGCCGGTGCACACCAGCAGGTTGGCGTTGCGTGCACGGGCGATGAGCGAGGGCCTCGCTTCGATGTGGTGCGGGTCCTGCATGGCCGTGGTGGCGGTATAGACGCTGACCTGCGCGCCGCCGATTTCCTTTGCCAGCGAGCCCCATTCAGGTTCGCAGGCGAAGACTTTCAGCGCCGCGTGTGCTGCGCCCGGCAACAGGACGGCAGCGGTCAGCAGGCCAGCCAGGCGACGCAGGAACGGGGCTTTGAAAAGAGATGTTTTCATGTTGCGTTCCTCAGAATTTGTGCGCGCCGTGGCTGCCCAGGCTGTAGATGTACTGCACGTAGAACTGGTTCTCGTCGATGGCCTGCCGGGCCTCGTCGCGCGAGTATTGCAGGCGCAGGCGAGAGAATTCAGACGGGCTGTAGTCGAGCATCAGGCTATGCCGGCGCGGGTCGTAATCGGCGAGCGAAACCAGCGTCGCCCCGGCATCCGCGCCGTTGAACACCACGTCGCCGCGGAACAGCTGGTCGTAGCGGTAACCCACGCGCCAATGCGGCATGAATTGATAGACGCCTTGCGCGTAGACGCCCGACTGGTCGGCCGAATAGGGGCCGGTGACGCCGCCGGTGCACAGGCTGGCATCCACGCCGGCGTCGTCACAGGACAGCGCGCCCGATTCGCGGCGCTGGAAATATTCGGCGGCGAACTTGAAATTCTGCTGCGTGGTGTTGCCGTTCGGTGCCCATTTCCACACGAAATCGGCGAGCCAGGTGCGGCTCTTGCCGGAGAAAGCGCCGTCCACGTCAACGTCGCCGAGGTCGCGGCCTTCGAAGGCGCGTTCCTGCGGCCTGGCGTGCAGATACGACAATCCGGCGCGCCAGCTGTGCGACGTGCCGACGTCGCCGCCGACGTGGCCGAACAGCGCGAGGCTGGGGAAGCCATTGCTGTCGCGTTCGGTGCTCGGGAAGGCGCCGCCGCGTCCGGCTTCAGCGCCGAATTCGAGGAAGGTATCGGTCGGCGCCAGCCACTTCATTTGCAAGCCGTCCTGCCCGTAGCCTTCTCCGAACAAGACGTCGTAAACCAGGCTGTTGGTGGCGAAATCCCAGGCGTGCGGATGCTGTTCGTTCTGGTAGCCGATACCGGAACGGAAGCGTCCACCCTTGATCGACAGCCCCTGCCCCAGGCTGGTGGTCTGGAACCAGGCTTCCTCGACGCCGACCTCTCCGTCGGCCAACACGGCATTCAGGTAGCCGCGGAACCAGGGGTCGACGCTGGCGGACAGCACCAGTTCGCTTTCGTCCACCGAGAACCCGCGTGACGGACCCTCCGCGCCAGAGGGTAAAAAGCCTGTGATGCCGCGGTCGGCGCGGTCTTCCAGGTGCGCATATTTGCCTTGCAGGATGAGCGAGACATCGGGGTTGAAGCCGGAACGAACGGGCGCGGTTTCTGCCTTGATCGCGGCGTCGGCGGTTTGGGTTTCAGTCTTTTGCAGCCGCGCTTCCAGCGCCTGGATGCGCGCCTCGTAGGCGGATTTCAGTTCCTGCAATTCAGCACGCAGGGCGTCGAGCTCGGGATCGGCATGAACCGGAAAGGCGGCCGTCAGCGCGGCCGCCAGCAGGGCGGGTCGTAACATGGTGGAACTCCATCAAGAATGAGAACGCGGTCGGCAGGCCTCTCGGCAGCCGGCAATCAGGTCCGGATTTCAGATGGCGTCAGGCGGCGCGCGGGCTTGCGCGTAGTGGGTCGAGACGGCGGCGGGCGGCTGTGCCGCGGCCGGCAACTCAATGTGGCGGGCGGGCTCGATGGGCAGGCTGAACACCGTCGCCGGGGCGGCGCTGCCGAGGCTGGCCTGGGCGACGCAGACTTCGCAGACCTTGTCGGGCAACGCCGAATCGCGCACATCCAGATGGCTGAGCGCATGCGCGAACGCCGCCGCCTGACCGAACAGCAGGGTCAGGACGAACAGCCAGGAAAGCAGGCGGCGCGGGAACATGATCCGCATTCTACTCGCGCGGCTCGACCGGTGGCACCGGGTCGTAGCCGTGCGCACAGCCGGGGCGGCAGCGGCCGATGCGCTTGGCGGCGAGCCAGCTGCCCTTCCACGCGCCGTGCTTTTCGATCGCTTCCTTGCCGTATTCCGAGCAGGTCGGCAGGTAGCGGCACTGCCGCCCGAGCCAGGGCGAGAGCGCGAGTTGGTACACGCGGATCGCGCCGATGAGGATCTTCTGCGCGAGGTTCATGGCGTCACCCCGGCATGGCTTTGTGCAGCGCCGGAGAAATCGGCCAGCAGCCTGGCGACGAACTCGGGTTCGAGATCGCGCACGATGAAGACGAAGCGGCTGCGATGGTCGTCGTCCGGCCAGGCGTCGAGCTTCACCTCGGGATACAGCACGTGCTGCACGCCATGCAGCACCACCGGCTGCGTCTCGCCCTGCAGGTTCACCATCGCCTTGAAGCGCAGCAGGTTTTCGGCGCGGAACGAGGTCAGCATGGAAAGCGCCGACTGCAGGCCGTAGCGGTCGAGCGGGGCGTCGAGCACCACCGAGAAGGCCTGGATGCGCGCATCGTGCAAGGCAGCGGTGGGCTTGCCGCCGAGCTTGCCGGCGCTGGCAGGCTGGTAGCGCTGCGGCTTCAGCCAGCGCGTCACTTCCAGCGATTGGGTCGCGGCGTTCCACAGCCCCAGGTTCTGGATTGCCGCGGGGTCGAGTTCGCCGTGCGTCACGGCCACGATGTCGGCGGCCGGGTTGAGCGCCGCCAGCCGTTCGCGCAGCGCGGCCACGCTTTCGGCCGGCGCGAGGTCGGTCTTGGTCAAGAGCAGCCGGTCGGCCATCGCCACCTGCTTCACCGCCTCGAAGTGTTCGTCCAGTTGGCCCATGCCGAACAGCGCGTCGACCGTGGTCAGCACGCCGTCGAGGCGGAAGCGCGCGCGCACCCAGTTGTCGTGCAGCAGGTTGTCGAGCACCGGCGCCGGGTCGGCGATGCCGGTGGTTTCGATGATGACGCGCTCGAACGGCGGGATGTCGCCCTTCTGCCGCGCCATCCACAGGTTTTTCAGGGTTGGCGACAGGCTGCCGGAAATCGTGCAGCAGACGCAGCCGCCGGAGAGCAGCGCCATCGGGCCTTCCATCTTTTGCAGCAGCTGATGGTCGAGCGCGACCTCGCCGAACTCGTTCATCAGGATCGCGGTGCGCGGCAGGGTGCGCACCAGGTGATTCAGTACCGTGGTCTTGCCGCTGCCCAGAAAACCGGTGAGCAGGGTGATGGGGAGCGGGGGGTCAGGCGTCACCATTGTGTTAGCTGACCGGGTGGCAAAGCAGCAGGTTTCGGTGCAGGCTCATGTCGGCGTAGCCGACGTGAAGCCGCGTAGCGGCGGCCGGAGCCAAAACCGGTGAGCAGCGTGATGGGAAGTGGATCGGCGTTCCTTGGGGCGTCCATCTTGGGCGCTTCTGCACGTATCAGGCGCGCAGTTTTTCCATCTTCTCGTGGCGTTCCTGCGCCTCGATCGAGTACTCGGCGGTGGGGCGCGCCAGCAGACGCGGCAGGCCGATGGGGTCGCCGGTTTCCTGGCACCAGCCGTATTCGCCGCTGTCGATGCGGGTCAGGGCGGAATTGATCTTTTTCAGCAGCTTGCGTTCGCGGTCGCGCACGCGCTGCTCCAGCATGTGCTCCTCTTCCACCGTGGCGCGGTCGTTGGGGTCGGCGAAGTTCTCGTTTTCCTTCAGGGTCGCGCCGGTGTCGGCGGCATTGCTGAGCATTTCCCCGCGCAGGGCTTCCAGGCGGCTGCGGAAGAACGCCAGCTGGTCGGCATTCATGTAGGCGGAAGTCGGCATTTTCAGCAGCGTGGCTTCAGTAAGGGGTTTGGATGAGGCGGGCATCTAGGCGCTCCATGGGTCGAACAATGGACAATTTAACGCCGGATGGATCGGCGCAAAGGGGGGCAGTCTGAACGTCCTGCGCCAAAGGCGCAAGCCGGCAACGTGGCTGCGGGCTCGCGGCTTGCCCAATTCCATCCGTGATTGAACAATCATGCCATGATGAAGTTGAAGGAGGCGAGATGAAAACCATCGTGATCGGGCTGGCGTTGCTGCTGGGCGGCTGTGCGGGACTGGAATCGCCCGACCCGGCTTCGCCGTACTACGCCTATGCCCATGGCTGGGTCGTCGAGCTCAAGCGGCCGTTGACGATCGAGCCCGACGCCGCGACGGTGCGCCTGCAATACGGCCGGATCGTGCCGCGCAACGGCGTGCAGGAACACGATCCCTTCTGCGTGGTGGAGCTCGACACGGTGCGCGCCGAAGCGCAGACGCTGCAGCCGGGACGCTTCGAGGTATGGCGGGTGACGCGCAGCATCAGCACCATCGCGGCGGTGGCGTCGCCGTTTGTCAGAACGGCTTTCGGCATCGATGACGACAGCCCTTCCCTGCTCTATTACAAAACCGAATTCCGCCTGCGCGATGCCGCCCAGCCCCATCTGCGCGGCATGACCTGCATGTGGAACCAGATGGCGCCCGGCAATCTGGGCTGGATGCGCCATCTCACCCTGGATGAGATCCGCGGTGCCGTGGGCGACTGGATGATCTTGATTCCGCCGCAGGAGGTCTTGTGAAACCGGGCGGCACGCGGATTGCGCCCGGCACCCAGGTCAGGCTGTCGGACTGGGATGCCGGCGGCACCGGCATCATCGGCAAGGACAAGCCGGCCGCGCGCGAGCGCCTGGACGAGTACCGTGCGCGGCTGGAAACGCTGCAGGAACTGCTGTATGCCGAGGGCCGGCACAAGCTGCTGGTCGTATTGCAGGCGATGGACACCGCCGGCAAGGATTCCACCATCCGCCACGTGTTCCAGGGCGTCGATCCGCTGGGGGTGAGGGTCACCTGCTTCAGGACGCCGACGCCGCGCGAACTGTCGCGCGACTTTCTGTGGCGGGTGCATCAGCACGTGCCGGGCGCAGGCGAGATTGCCATCTTCAACCGTTCGCACTACGAGGACGTGCTGATCGCCCGTGTCAACGGCTGGATCGACGCCGCCGAGTGCAAGCGGCGCTATCGCCAGATCAACGACTTCGAACGCATGCTGGCGGAGACCGGCACCACCCTTCTCAAGTTCTATCTGCACATCTCGAAGGACGAGCAGAAGAAGCGCCTGGAAGAACGGCGCGACAACCCGCAAAAGCAGTGGAAATTCCAGCCCGGCGATCTCGCCGTGCGCGCGCAATGGGTCGATTACATGGACGCCTACGAGGCGGCGCTGTCGGCCACCAGCACAGCGCATGCGCCCTGGCACGTGATCCCCGCCAACAACAAGCTGGCGCGCAATCTGCTGATTTCCCGCCTGCTGATCGAGGCGCTGGAAGGGCTGAAGATGCGCTATCCCGATCCGGCGGCGGGCGCGGCCGGCACCAGGATTGTCTAGCGCAGGCTCAGCTGACCAGGGCCAGATGCGGGATGCGCGCCGGGCGCGCTTCGGCCGACATCCGGGTGGCCGGCTCCCAGAACGGGAACGCTTCGGGGCGATGAATGTGATACCCCTGCAGGTAGTCCACCCCCATGTCGCGCAGCAGGGCGGCCATCTCGGCGTCCTCCACCTGTTCGGCGACCGAATGCATGCCGAAGTCGCTCGCCAGCTTGGCGATCGAGCGCACGATGGCCTGGTCGCGGCGATCGTCCAGCATGCCGCGCACGAAGGCGCCGTCGATCTTGAGGAAGTCGGCCGGCAGATGCTTGAGATAGAAGAACGACGAGGCATCGCGCCCGAAGTCGTCCAGCGCGAACTGGCAGCCGCGCTGGCGCAGGCCGTGGATCAGGCGCTGGGCGTCCTCCAGATTCACCACTGCTGCGGTTTCGGTGACCTCGAAGCCGAGCCGTTCCCCCGCCACGCCATAGTGGTCGAGCAGATGGCAGACGGTGCCGAGGAAGGACTCGTCGGCGACGGTCTTGCCCGACAGGTTGATGAAATACACGGCATTGTCGTCGGGCCGGGCCGCCAGATAGGACACCACGGCCTCCACCATCCAGCGATCGAGGATGGGGGCCTGCCCGTAGCGTTCGAGCGCCGGCAGCAGCTTGGCCGGCCCCTCGATCACGCCGTTGCGCTGCCAGCGGATCAGCACTTCGTAGTGCGGCTGGCCGCTGCTTGAAGTCGGCTGGATCAGCTGGCGATAAGGCAGGAACTGGTTGGCTTCCAGCGCCTGCGAGAAATCGGCCGCCCAGCCCATTTCCGTCTCCAGGCGGCGGAAGCCGACTTCGTCCGCCTCGTACAGCATCACCCGTCCGCTGCCTTCCGACTTGGCGCGGTAACACGCCATGTCGGCCTGCACCATGATGTCGCCTGCGGTGGCCGCCGTCTGGGTGATCGGCGCCACCCCGGCGCAGGCGCCCAGGGTGAAGCGCCGTCCCTTGTGCTCGAAGCGGAAGTCGCGGATGCGCTGCACCAGCCGCCGGCAGACCTGAATGGCTTCGGCCGGCAGGCTGTCGAACAGGATGAGGCCGAATTCGTCGCCGCCCAGCCGTCCCAGATAGGCGTGCTCGGGCAGGGCGTCCTTCATGGTCTGGGCAATGTCGGCCAGCAGCGCGTCGCCGACGGAGTGGCCGCAGGTATCGTTCACCAGCTTGAACTGGTCGAGGTCGATGTAGCAGAACGCATGCTGCTGCGCGTGCTCGCGCGCGCTGCGCATGGCGCGGCCCAGGCGGCCTTCCACCGCGCGGCGGTTCGGCAGCGTGGTCAGGGTGTCGTGGTAAGCCATGTCGCGCAGGCTGTCGAGCAGCAGCTTCTTTTCGGTTTCGTCGCGCAGTACATAGATCGCACCGCCGCCGTCATTGCCGGTCAGCGGCGCACAGCTGTAGCTGATGGCCAGATGCTGTCCGCGGCGCGTCTTCAGCGAGGCGGAGCCGGTTTTGCCGTGCGCCGCGGGCGCCAGGAAGCAGGCCGGGGCATCGTCGTCGCCCAGCTGGTCGAGTTGAACCAGGTTTTGCAGCGGGATCGACAGGGCGTCCTCCTGCGCGATGCCGAGCAGGGCTTCGGCGGTCGGGTTGAGGTAGGCCACCTCGTTGCGCATGTTGGTGACGATGACGGCGTCGTTGATCGATTGCAGCGTCACCTGCCAGCGCTCCTTTTCCGCGCTGAGCAAGGCCTCGTCGAGCTTGCGCTGCGTGATGTCGAAGCGGATCGACAGGTATTTCAGCGGCAGGCCGTCGTCATCCTTGATCGGAATGAGGGTCGATGCTGTCCAGAACAGCCTGCCATCCTTGGCGCGGTTGCAGATTTCGCCGCGCCAGGTGCGACCGCCCGAGATGGTTTCCCATAACTCACGGAAAAAAGCGGGGTCATGCCAGCCCGAATTGACGATGCGGTGATTCTGGCCGATGAGCTCCTCGCGCGTGTAGCCGCTGACGCTGCAGAACAGGTCGTTGGCGAACGTGATGTTGCCGGCAAGATCCGATTCCGAAACGCTGGCCGTGCTGTCGAGCGCCCTTTGCTGCTCGCCGAGGTCGCTGAGCACTCGCTCCAGGGCGGCGCTCATGTGGTTGAACGCGCGCGTGGTTTCCTGCAGTTCGGGCGGGCTGCCGGCGCGTATGGGAAGGCGCAGGCTGTAGTCGCCCGCCTCGATCCGGCGCGCGGTGGCGCGCAGGCGGGTCAGGTCCTGCAGATTGATTCTCAGCAGCACATGGGTCAGCCAGCCGAGCAGGGCGAAAGCGGCGGCGAGCAGGAAGAACAGGCGGGTGCCGAGATGCCACAGAAAGTCTTCATAGGCGTGGGCGGAAGGCTGGATCACCAGACGGCCGTAATACGCGTCGCCGATGACGATGGCTTCGCGCATGACCGGAATGGTCAGACCGGTCAGGGCAGCGAACCAGTCAGGGCGGTCGGCGCGGCGCGCAGGCGCTTCCTCGCGCAGGACGTAGCCATGGGGGGTGGTGTATTCCACGTATTGCAGGTTGCCCTGGGCGATCGGGGTTTTCAGTTGTGCCTGCAAGGCGTTGTAATCGCGCAGGATGGCCGAGTCGGCCACTGCTTGGGACAGGGCAGCCAACTGGGCCGAGGCCTGCACGTGCAGCGCGGCATCGGCATCCTGACGGGCGATCTGCAGCGCCTGCTGGCCTGCCAGGACGAGCATGGCAAGCAGGATGAGAAGGAGCGCAACCATGACGCGGCCCTGCGTCCCGAGATGCGCCGGGCGCAGCGCCTGCACCAGGCGAGTGAAGATGGGGGCGGAATGGGCGCGCATACGGAGTGAATCGGCCGCATGCACCATTCCTGAAGGGCGGCCAAATCGCGTCTTGGCTGGGTGTGATCGCTCACACGCCTAAAGACGCTCAGCCCTTTTTGCGTGCGCGCGGATGCGCTTGATCGTACACCTTGGCGAGGTGCTGCCAGTCGAGGTGGGTATAGACCTGGGTGGTGCTGATGCTGGCATGGCCGAGCATTTCCTGCACCGCGCGCAGGTCGCCGGACGACTGCAGCACATGGGTGGCAAATGCGTGGCGCAGCATGTGCGGGTGAACGTGCTGGCCGAGCCCCGCCTGCCGCGCCCAGCGCTCGAGCCGCAGTTGCACGCTGCGCGGGGTCAGGCGGCTGCCGCGCTGGCCGATGAAGAGCGCGGCGGTGTTCTCGCGCGCCAGCGGCTGCCGCTGCACCAGCCAGGCGGCAATGGCATCGAGCGCCGCCTTGCCCACCGGCACGATGCGGGTTTTGCGGCCCTTGCCAGTGACCTGGGCTTCGCCCGCTTGCAGGTTGACGTCGCCGAGGTCGAGCCCGGCCAGCTCCGACAGGCGCAGGCCGGACGAATAGAACAGCTCGAACATGGCGCGGTCGCGCGTGGCGAGGGCATCGTCGGCCGCCGGCGCACCGTCGAGCAGTTGGGTGCAGGTGTCGGGCGACAGGATGTCCGGCAGGGCCTTGGCCGCCTTGGGGGGGCGCAGACCGAGACAGGGGTTGCGCAGGTAGCCGAGCCGGCGGCAGGCAAAGGTGAAAAACCCGCGCCAGCTCGACAGTTGCCGCGCCACGCTGGTGGCCGCCAGGCGCTGGCTGCGCAGCTTGACGATGGCGCCGCGTATGTCGGTGACGGTGAGTTCGGTCAGCGGCTTGCCGGCAGTCAACCGGGTCAGGTTGGCCAGATCGCGCTGATAGGCCGCGACCGTATGCGGCGACAGCCGCCGTTCGGCGGCGAGGTGTTGCAGGTATTGCGCGACCGCGCTCACTGCTGCCTTTAGCCCTGCATCCGCACCAGCGCGGCGCCGACCAGCTGGGCCAGCCGTTCCAGGTACAGCGTGCCCATGCCGGGGTAGAAGCGCTTGGCTTCCTCCGATGCCAGCACCAGCAGGCCGATCGGCGCAGCCAGAGGCGCGGGCCGCAACGGAATGCAGGCAAAGGCACGCAGATGCGGCGATACCTCACCGAACCAGTCGCTGGCTTCACTCACCGCCAGCGCACCGCACACCGGCTGCGCCATCGCGGCCACGCTGTCGCGCACGGCCGGCGAGACCGGGTCGGTCAGGCCGGGCACGGCATCGCCCGTCAGCGTCCATACCCGCAGCGCATGGTGCGGTACCGCAAAACCTTCGCGCAGATGAATCGCCAGCGCCGCGACGATGTCCTGCGGCAGGGTCGCGGTCAGCAGCGCCAGCGTCAACGCATGCAGCTTCTCCGAGATGCCGTCGTTCTCCTCGCCGAACTGGATCAGCTCGGCCAGCTTGTTTTCCAGCATCCGCACCTTGTCGCGCATCGCGATCAGCTGGCGCTCGCTCATCGACACCGCGTGGGTGCCGTGCGGATGCGGAATGTGCAGGTCCGCCAGCAGGGTGGGAAAGTCGTTGAAGAAATTCGGGTGCCGGGTCAGAAACTCGGCAATGTGTTCGGGTTGCATTTCGCTGGTGGCATTCATATGAGTTCAAGTTCTCCTTCAAATACGGTTTCGGCGGGCCCGGTCATGAAAACGGACTGGCCCTTGCCGGCCCATTCGATGACGAGGTCGCCGCCCTTCGTGTGCACGCTGACCGGACTTTGCAGCCAGCCCTGGCGGATGCCTGCGATCGCCGCCGCGCAGGCGCCGGTGCCGCAGGCAAGGGTTTCGCCGGCGCCGCGCTCGTAGACGCGCAGGCGGATGTCGTGCGGGGTCAGCACCTGCATGAAGCCGGCGTTGACCCGCTGAGGAAAGCGCGCATGCGATTCGATCGCGGCGCCGAGGATGTCCACCGGCGCGCTGTCGAGGTCGTTCACCCGCAGCACCGCGTGCGGGTTGCCCATCGACAGCGCGGCGATGTCGAGGACGTGCTGGCCGACCTTCAGCGCATAGGTCATGGCCTCGGCCTCGGCGGCGAACGGGATGTCGGCGGGCGCGAAGCGCGGCGCGCCCATATCGACCGTTATCTGGCCATTGTCGAGCAGGCGCGGCTCGATGATGCCGGACGCGGTTTCCACGCGGATGGCGGACTTGTCGGTGAGACCCTTGTCGTGCACGAAGCGCACGAAGCAGCGCGCGCCGTTGCCGCATTGCTCCACCTCGCCGCCGTCGGCGTTGAAGATGCGGTAGCGGAAATCGACGTCGTCGCGAGTAGGGCGCTCGACCAGCAGGATCTGGTCGCAGCCGATGCCGAAGTGGCGGTCGGCGATGCGGCGGCACTGCGCGGGCGTGAGCGCGACGGTCTGGTTGATGCCGTCGAACACGACGAAATCGTTGCCCAGGCCGTGCATTTTGGTGAAGCGCAGTCGCGTGCCCTGTTGGGTATTCATGCAGTCATCAACCTGACGTAATCCTTCAAGATGCAGCGATCCATCACCACCGTCATGCCGCCGGCCTGCGCCTCGCGCGCGGCGGCCTCATGGACGATGCCTTCCTGGATCCAGATAGCGGCCGGTGAATGATGCACCGTCGAAAATGGCCGGTGCATGGAGTGTAGCGCCAGGCATTGCTCGACGATAGCCGGCAGGTGCTCGGCGGCGCGAAATACGTCGACCAGGTCGACTGCGAACGGGATGTCGGCGAGCTTGGCGTAGGCCTTTTCGCCCAGCACCTCGTCCACCAGCGGGCGCACCGGAACGATGCGGTAGCCGTAGCGCTGCATCGCCTGCGCCACGCGGTAGCTCGGGCGCGCGGGCTGCGGCGACAGGCCGACCACGGCGATGGTCCTGACGGATTTCAGCAGGGCGCGCAAGGCGTCGTCGCCGGGGTTGGCGAAATTCACAGCGGCTTCTCCATCACATGGTCGTCCATCACGAAACCACCGCCGAGTTCGAACACGCGCGATTCGACGATGCGGAATCCGTATTTCTCGTAGGCGCGGATCGCCTGCGCGTTGCCGCGGTTGACCTGCAGCCACAGGCGATGCGACTGCTGCCGGCGCGCCCAGTCCTCGACCGTCCGCAGCAGCGCGGCGCCGATGCCGCGGCGCTGGTGGTCGGGATGCACGTAGAGCTTGTCGAGTTTGCAGCCGGATTCGTCCAGCAGGGCATGGGCAAAGCCGGTCAGGGCATGGTCCTGCCGGGTCACCCACCAGGCCTGGCGCGGATCGTCCAATTGGTCGCGGATGTGCTGCGGCGCATAGCGGTCGGCCAGCATGGCGTCGATCTGCGCCTGCGAAATCAGCGGCGGGTAGGTGGCCTGCCACACGATGCGCGCCAGCGCGCTGACGGCGTCGACATCGGCCGCCGTCAATCGCTGCACGCCGGGTTGCGCTTCATTCATAGAGGCTGGGTTCGCCCGCCGGGCGGGTCTTGAAGCGGCGGTGCAGCCACAGGTATTGCGCCGGAATTTCGCGGATGTGCTCCTCGATGAAGGCATTCATGCGCGCGACGTCGGCTTCGAGGTCGTCGCTCGGGTAGTTGTCCCACGGCGGATAGAATTTCACCGCGTAGCCGCGCCCACCCGGCAGCTGGCGCGTGATGACGGGGATGACTTGAGCGTCGGTGAGTTTGGCCAGCCGCGGCAGCGCCGACACGGTGGCGGCGGGAATGCCGAAGAAGGGCACGAACACCGCGTTGCGACGGCCGTAATCCTGGTCCGGCAGGTAATAGAAGGGGAGATGCTCCTTGAGCGCTTTCAGGGCGGGCTTGATGCCTTCGCCGCGCGAAATCAGCGTGGGCGGCAGGAAACGGCTGCGTCCATGCAGCACGAACTTGTCGGTCACCGGGTCCTTGGCCGGGGCGTACATCGAGGCGGCGCGATGATCCATGGCCAGCCGCACCCCCCCCATGTCGAGCCCGACGAAATGCGGCGCCAGCCAGATCACCGGCCGCACGCCGTCGCCCAGTGCGGCTTCGGGATTGTCGATCTTGACCAGTCGGCGCAGGCGCGCTTCCGACCCCCACCACAGCACGCCGTGCTCGAGCACCGCCCGCATCGAGGCCTGGAAGGTTTGGCGCAGCCAGCGCCGGCGCAGCGCTTTCGGGGCGTCGGGAAAGCACAGGGCCAGATTGGTGGCGACGATGCGCCGCCGCCTGCCCGGCTTCATCGCCAGCAGCCAGCCGAGGGCGTTGCCCAGCGCCGCCTGCAGCGGCAGCGGCAGCCAGTGCAGCAGCCACAGGAAGCCCGCGCCGAGCCACACGCCCAGCAACGAGGGATGGAACAGGTTGGCAGAAGCAGTGGGCTTCATGCTTCGGGCGGATCGTCGGGGAGGGCAACGCCGCCCGGGCGCTTGTGGCGGTTGTAGCTCCACATGTATTGCGCCGGCATGCGGCGCACCATGTCTTCCACTCCCTGGTTGATGCGCGCGGCGGCCTCGGCCTTGTCTTCCGGCAGATCGTCGTCCAGCGGCGTCACGTGCAAGTGATAACCGCGTCCCCAGCTCAGCCGTTCGGCGGCGACGAAAAACGCCGCCGCACCGGTCTTGCGCTGCAGGCTGGCGACCAGCGTCGGCGTGTAGGCCGGGCGGCCGAAGAACGGCGCCCACACGCCGTCGCCGCCGGTCGCCACCTGGTCGGGCAGGATGCCGATGGCCTCGTGGCGCTTGAGCGCTGCCAGCAGGGCGCGCACGCCCGACAGGTCGGTCGGCACCAGCGTCGCCTGCCCGCGCTGGCGCCCGGCCAGCATCAGCGCTTCCAGCACCGGCTGGCGCGGCGGCTTGTACATGGCGGTGAAGGGCTGATGCGCGGCGTAATAGAGATTGATGATTTCGAAGCAGCCGATATGCGGCGCGATGACGATCACCCCCTTGCCCGCCGCGCGCGCGGCGTCGATGTGTTCCCAGCCGCTGCTGCCCTTGACCAGCTTCAGCACCCGGTCGTGCGGGCGCAGCCACACCGGCAGCAGTTCGATGATGGCCTTGCCGGATTCGCCGATGGTCCGGCGCAGCAGGCGCCGGCAATCGCGTCCGGATGTGCACAGGCCGCTGTCGAGGAGGTTGTCGCGCATGCGCCCGGAATGGCGGCCGGGCGCCCAGTAGATCAGCCAGCCCAGGACGATGCCGATGCCGTGCAACACCGGCAGTGGCAGGCGGGCCAGCAGCTTGAACAGGAACATCATGCGGGCATACGACTCCACACGGGCTTCAGCCCGTAGTGGATCGGAGTCCCCTCGTGGGAATTGACTCTAAGTGAAGAGGCGCGGCACAATGCGGACCTGGATGTTTCACAAATTCGCATCCGGGCTGGAGCCGCCGCGTTAATCTTGACAACTTGCGGGCGGGATACAAATACAGCTAAAGCGTCGCCGCTCTGTCTGTCCCCCGAGCCGGTTACGCAGTCGGTAACCGGGACAACAGGAGCTGTCATGCAAAAGGATTTCATTTTCACGTCTGAGTCGGTGTCTGAAGGGCATCCCGACAAGATGGCGGATCAAGTGTCGGACGCAGTGCTCGACGCGATTCTAACCCAGGACAAACATGCGCGCGTGGCGTGCGAGTCGCTCTTGACCACCGGCTTGTGCGTCATCGCCGGCGAAATCACCACCTCCGCGGTGATCGATTTCAACCAGGTCGCGCGCCAGACCATCAAGCGCATCGGCTACGATTCGTCCGAGATCGGGTTCGATTACAACACCTGCGCGGTGATGGTCACCGTCGGCAAGCAGTCGCCCGATATCGCGCAGGGCGTGAACGAAGGCGAGGGCATGTTCCTCGACCAGGGCGCGGGCGACCAGGGACTGATGTTCGGCTACGCCTGCAACGAAACCTCGGTGCTAATGCCGATGCCGATCCACCTCGCGCACCGCCTGACCGAGCGCCAGTCCGAACTGCGCAAGGACGGCCGCCTGCCGTGGCTGCGTCCGGATGCGAAATCGCAGGTGTCGATCCGCTACGTCGACGGCAAGCCGCATTCGATCGACACCGTCGTGCTCTCGACCCAGCACCATCCCGAGGTTTCGCATGCCGTGCTGACCGAAGCGGTGATCGAGGAGATCATCAAGCCGGTGATGCCGAAGAACATGCTGACCGCCGACACCCGCTATCTGGTCAACCCCACCGGACGTTTTGTGCTGGGCGGGCCGATGGGCGACACTGGCCTGACCGGCCGCAAGATCATCGTCGACACCTACGGCGGCGCCGCCCCGCACGGCGGCGGCGCATTCTCCGGCAAGGATCCTTCCAAGGTCGACCGTTCGGCCTCCTATGCCGGACGCTACGTGGCGAAGAACATCGTCGCCGCAGGGCTGGCCGAGCGTTGCCTCATCCAGGTGAGCTACGCCATTGGCGTGGCCAAGCCGACTTCGCTGATGGTCGACACCTTCGGCACCGGCAAGATCCCCGAGGCCAAGATCGTCGAGTTGATCCATAGCCACTTCGACCTGCGTCCCAAGGGCATCGTCAACATGCTCGACCTGCTGCGCCCGATCTACACCCGCACCGCGAGCTACGGCCACTTCGGCCGCGACGAGCCGGAGTTCACCTGGGAAGTCACCGACAAGGCGGCAGCGCTCAAAGCCGCCGCAGGCTTGTAGTTCGGCGCGGCAGCGGGCCTGTAGCCAAACATGGCATAATCCGCGTTCTCTGATTTGGGCGAAGGCTTCGCCCCCCCGTGCCGAGGAGCGCTGCGACGGTTTATCCGCCAGGCTCGGCATGGGCGATGTTCCAACGGCGCTCGTTGACTTGCAGCGGTCCTGCGGGCGAACGAGTACCCCCACCGCTGTCATTCAAGGAGACTTACCATGAATGCAGTATCCAACTTTTCCGATTTCGTCGTTGCCGACCTGTCGCTTGCCGACTGGGGCCGCAAGGAAATCAAGATTGCCGAAACCGAAATGCCGGGCCTGGTGGCCATCCGCGAGGAATTCGCGGCCGCGCAGCCCCTGAAGGGCGCGCGCATCACCGGTTCGCTGCACATGACCATCCAGACCGCGGTGCTGATCGAGACGCTGACCGCGCTCGGCGCCGAAGTGCGCTGGGCTTCGTGCAACATTTTCTCGACGCAGGACCACGCCGCCGCCGCGATTGCCGCCGACGGCATCCCGGTGTTCGCGGTCAAGGGCGAATCGCTGGAAGACTACTGGGACTACACCCACCGCATTTTCGAGTGGGCCGACGGCGGTTTTTCCAACATGATCCTCGACGACGGCGGCGACGCCACGCTGCTGCTGCACCTCGGCGCGCGCGCGGAACAGGACATTTCCGTGGTGGCCAAGCCCACTAGCGAGGAAGAACGCGTGCTGTACGCCGCGATCAAGGCCAAAGTGGCCGCGCAGCCGGGCTGGTATTCCAGCCGTCTGGCCGCCGTGAAGGGCGTCACCGAGGAAACCACCACCGGCGTGCACCGCCTGTACCAGATGCACGCGCGCGGCGACCTCAAGTTCCCGGCGATCAACGTCAACGATTCGGTCACCAAATCCAAGTTCGACAACCTGTACGGCTGCCGCGAATCGCTGGTCGACGGCATCAAGCGCGCCACCGACGTGATGGTTGCCGGCAAGGTCGCCGTGGTCGCCGGCTACGGCGATGTGGGCAAAGGCAGCGCACAGGCGCTGCGCGCATTGAGCGCCCAGGTGTGGGTGACCGAGATCGACCCCATCTGCGCGCTGCAGGCGGCGATGGAAGGCTACCGTGTGGTGACCATGGAATACGCTGCTGACAAGGCCGACATCTTCGTCACCGCCACCGGCAATTTCCACGTCATCAACCACGACCACATGGCGAAGATGAAGGACCAGGCCATCGTCTGCAACATCGGCCACTTCGACAACGAAATCGACGTCGCCAGCATCGAGAAATACCAGTGGGAAGAAATCAAGCCGCAGGTCGATCACGTGATCTTCCCGGACGGCAAGCGCATCATCCTCCTGGCCAAGGGCCGCCTGGTGAACCTCGGCTGCGCCACGGGCCATCCCTCGTACGTGATGAGTTCGAGCTTCGCCAACCAGACCATCGCGCAGATCGAGCTGTGGCAGGAGCGCGATTCCGGCAAGTACCCGGTCGGCGTCTACACCCTGCCCAAGCACCTCGACGAGAAGGTCGCGCGCCTGCAGCTGAAGAAGCTCAACGCGCAGCTGTCCGAACTGACCGATCAGCAGGCGGACTACATCGGCGTGCCGAAGCAGGGCCCCTACAAGGCCGAGCATTACCGCTATTGATCGACCTCACCTGAAGGAGCGCGCCATGCGTCTGCTGCTGCTGTGGATTCTGAATGCCGTCGCCCTGCTGGCGGTGACCTGGCTGCTGCCCACCATTCAGGTGTCGGGCTTCGGCACGGCGCTCGTCGCCGCGCTGGTGCTGGGCTTCATCAATACGCTGGTGCGGCCGGTGCTGGCGATCCTCACGCTGCCGATCACGGTGCTGACGCTGGGGATCTTTTACCTGGTGCTGAACGGCCTCTTGTTCTGGCTCGCCAGCGCGCTGCTCCCAGGATTCCAGGTGCAGGGATTTGTCTCGGCGATGGTCGGCGCGATCCTCTACGGCGTGATCGCTTGGGCGCTGTCCGCGCTCATCCCCAATTCCAAAGGTTGATTCATGACCGAACGTACATTCAGCTTCGAATTCTTCCCGCCGAAGACGGCGGAAGGCGCCGAGAAGCTGCGCGCCACGCGCAGGCAGCTGGCGCAGCTCAATCCGAAGTTCTTCTCCGTCACCTTCGGCGCCGGCGGCTCGACCCGCGACCGCACCCTGGAGACCGTGCGCGACATCCAGGCCGACGGCTCGGAAGCCGCGCCGCACCTGTCGTGCATCGGCTCCACCCAGGAGAACATCCGCGAGATTCTCGACGAATACAAAAGCCAGGGGATCCGCCATCTGGTCGCGCTGCGCGGCGACCTGCCCTCCGGCACGGTGGATGCGGGTGAATTCAACTACGCCAACGAACTGGTCGAATTCATCCGCCGCGAAACCGGCGACTGGTTCGAGATCGAGGTGGCTGCCTATCCCGAAATCCACCCGCAGGCGCGCTCCTACACGGAAGACCTCGCCAACTTCAGGCGCAAGGTCGACGCCGGCGCGAATGCGGCGATCACGCAGTACTTCTTCAACACCGACGCCTACTTCAACTTCGTCGAAGACGCGCGCGCCCTCGGCGTTGCCATCCCCATCGTTCCCGGCATCATGCCGATCGGCAACTATGTGCAGCTGGCGCGCTTCTCGGACGCCTGCGGCGCGGAAATTCCGCGCTGGCTGAGGAAAAAGCTGGAGACCTACGGCGACGACCTGCCGTCCTTGCGCGCCTTCGGTCTGGATGTGGTGACCGACCTGTGCGACCGCCTGCTCGCCGGCGGCGCACCGGGGCTGCACTTCTACACCATGAACCAGGCGGGACCTACCACCACGATCTGGCAGCGGCTGGGCTTGTCCTGAGCAATCGCCCGGCCTTGTCGCCGGTTGTTGCGGGTCAGGACAGGCAGGTCTTCAGCGCCTTCAGGCAGTAGTCGACGTTTTCCTGCCTGGCCGAATAGCCCATCAAACCGATGCGCCAGATCTTGCCGGCCATGTCGCCGAGGCCGGCGCCGATTTCGAGGTTGAATTCGTTCAAGAGGCGCGTGCGCACCGGGGCGTCATCGACGCCTTCTGGCACGTAGATCGAGTTGAGCTGCGGCAGCCGCGCAGCTTCCTCGACCACGTATTTCAGCCCCATGCCTTCCAGCCCGGCCTTGAGCTTCTCATGCATCGCGCGGTGGCGCGCCCAGGCGTTTTCCAGGCCTTCTTCTTCCAGCATCACCAGCGCTTCGTGCAGGCCATACATCGGGTTGATCGGCGCGGTGTGGTGGTAGGTGCGCTTGCCGGCGGACTGCCAGTAGCCGAGCACCAGATTGAGGTCGAGGAACCAGCTTTGTACGGGGGCGGTGCGCGCCTTGATGCGCGCAATCGCGCGCTCGGAGAACGACACCGGCGACAGGCCGGGCGTGCACGACAGACATTTCTGGCTGCCGGAGTACGCCGCGTCGATGCCCCATTTGTCCAGGCAGACCGGGGTGCCGGCGAGGCTGGTGACGCAGTCCATGATGGTGAGCGCGCCGGCTTCCTGCGCGATCTTCGCCAGCGTTGCGGCGTCCGACTGCGCGCCGGTCGAGGTTTCGGCGTGCACGAAGGCGAGCACCTTGGCGTCGGGATTCGCCTTGAAGGCATCGCGTACCTTCTGCGGGTCGACCGGCGCGCCCCACGCGTCGTCGACGATCACCGGCACGCCGCCGCTGCGCTTGACGTTTTCCAGCATGCGCCCGCCGAACACGCCGTTGCGGCACACGATCACCTTGTCGCCCGGCTCCACCAGGTTGACGAAGCACATTTCCATCCCCGCCGAGCCGGGTGCCGAGACCGGGAAGGTCAGCGCGTTTTCGGTCCGGAACGCCATGCGCAGCATCGACTTGATCTGCTCCATCAGGTCGACGAAAGCCGGATCGAGGTGGCCGATGGTCGGACGCGCCATGGCGTCGAGCACGCGCTGCGGCACGTCGGAGGGGCCGGGGCCCATGAGGATGCGCTTGGGGGGGATGAAAGACGCCGTCATAACCTTGTTCTCTGTATGGAAAAGTCAATTAAAACAAAGGCTTGATTCTACGGCCAAATGGCGGATGGGGAAATCCCAGGCGCTTGATCACGGCCTGAACGGCCAATCCGTTTGCAAGCTCCGCACCGGTGTCTATGGTTGGGTTTTAGTTATGGATTGGGGTGGGGTATGACGACGAACGGCATGGTTTCACTTTCGCTGCTCGGTGGCGCATGTGCGCTTGGCCTCGCGACGGTATGGTGTCCTCGGGCCCTGGCGGAATCTGCAGGCATGGCGTTAACCGAGGCGGATCAACAGGCGGTCTTCAAGGCGGCAGGCGCGGTGCAGCGCAAAGGGTTGTGGCTCATGTGCGCGGATGACCCCAATCCCAGCGGCGCATCGATCGAGACCGTACGCGACCTGAATGGCGACGGCCGCCCCGAAGCCGTGGTGACCGAAGGCGGCACATTCTGTTACGGCCATACGGGAACGGGATTCCAGTTGCTGACCAAGCAGGCCGACGGCCGCTGGCGCGTGATGACAGGGGGCAGCGGGATTCCGCAGTTTCTGAAAACCCGCGGCGCCGGGGGCTGGCCGGATATCTCGATAGGCGGGCCGGGCTTCTGTTTTCCGGTGGAGCGCTGGAACGGCAAGGCGTACGAACTGAACCGTTTCGAATATGAGGGCAAACGCTGCAAGCCGCCGCGCTGACGTGGAGAAATCAGCCGGGCGGTGGCTCGCCCATCAGCGGCTTCATGGCTGTCAGCAGGCTGTTGAAGATGCGCGGGTGCGCTTTCTCCTGTTCGGCCAGCATTTGCTTCATGGCGTAGCGCTGTTGCGGCTTGGAAAAACACGCCGGACAGTTCTCGAAGATCACCGGCAGGCCGGCATCCGCCGCAAACGCGCGGGTCTGGCGCTCGCGCACGTAGGCGAACGGCCGGATGATGCGCAGGTCGCCGGCATCGTTGAGGTAATGCGGCGACATGGTTCTGAGCTTGCCGCCGAACAGCATCGACATCATCAGCGTCTCGGCGAGATCGTCGAGGTGCTGCGCCAGCGCGACGACGTTGCAGCCCTGCTCGCGCGCGACGCGGTAGAGAATGCCGCGCCGCATCCTGGAACAATAGGCGCAGTAGGAGTGGGAATCCTTGGTCAGCGTCTTCTGCGCTTCGGCGACGATCGGCTGCGATTCGAGGAAATAGGGCACGCCGAGCCCGGCCAGATAGGGCTTCAAGGGCGAGGGGTCGAACTGGTCGGACTGCGGGTCGACCGTGCAGGCGAGCAACTCAAACTTCACCGGGGCTTTTTGTTGCAGGTGGTGCAGCGTGTGCAAGAGCGACAACGAATCCTTGCCGCCCGATAGTCCAAGCAGGATGCGGTCGCCGTCGCGGATCATGCGGTAGTCGCCAATGGCGCGTCCGGCAGCGGTCGCCAGCGAGCGCGCGGGCTTGACCCAGCCGCCGGGGATGTCGGGGCTCATGCGGAAAACTGCAGCGCGTGCAGCTGCGCGTAGCGGCCTTTTTTCGCGATCAGCTCGCCGTGGCTGCCGATTTCGACGATGCGGCCGCCTTCCAGCACGACAATTCGGTTGGCGCGCTCGATGGTGGACAGGCGGTGCGCGACAACCAGCGTGGTGCGATTCTGCATCAGCGTCTCAAGCGCGGCCTGCACGTGGCGCTCGGACTCGTTGTCGAGCGCCGAGGTGGCTTCGTCGAGGATCAGCAACGGGGCGTTTTTCAGGATCGCGCGCGCGATAGCAATTCGTTGGCGCTGGCCGCCGGAGAGCCGCATGCCGTTTTCACCGATCAGCGTCTCCAGGCCGTCGGGCATGGCCTGGATGAATTCCCAGGCATGGGCGGCCACGCAGGCGGCGCGAATCTCGTCGGGCGTGGCGTCGCGCTTCGCGCCGTAGGCAATGTTGTGTTCCAGCGTGTCGTTGAATAGCACCACGTCCTGCGACACCAGTGCGATGTGGCTGCGCAGGTTCTGCAGGCGAAGGTCGCGGATGTCGATGCCGTCGAGTGTGATCACGCCGGCGTCGGGGTCGTAGAAACGCGGCACCAGATTGGCCAGCGTGGTCTTGCCCGAGCCGGAGGCGCCGACCAGCGCCACGGTTTCGCCGGGCGCGATGTCGAGCGTGATGCGATCCAGTGCGGGAATGGTTTTGCCGGGATAGGTCAGCGTCACGTCGCGCAATGCCAGCCGGCCTTCGATGCGGGCCAGCGTGTGGGTGCCGCTATCGCGTTCGGCTTCCTGGTCGAGCAGGGTGAAGATGGTTTCGGCGGCAGCCAGGCCGCGCTGCAGCTGGTCGTTGACCGCGGTGAGCCTCTTGAGTGGCGCGAACAGCAGCAGCATGGCCATGAAAAAGGCGACAAAGCCGCCCACCGTGGTGGTGTTGCTCGATGCCTGTCCGGCGGCGATGTAGACGATGATCGCCAGCGCCACCGCCGCGATGAGCTGGATGACCGGCTCGTACACCGCGTTGGCGGCAACCCGCTTCATCTCGAACAGGCGCGCCAGGTTGGCGGCGTGGCGGAAGCGCGTCTGTTCGTAATCCTCGCCGCCATAGAGCTTGACCACGCGGTGCCCGCCCACCGCCTCGTCGACCACCTGGGTGAGGTCGCCGATGTTCTGCTGCGCCTTGCGCGACAGGCCGCGCAGGCGCGTGCTGGCGACGCGCACCACCCACAGCGTGAGCGGCACCATCGCGAACACGATGAGCGTCAGCTGCCAGTTCAGCCACAGCAGGTAGCCCAGCAATCCCAGCACCGTCACGGTGTCGCGCACCAGCGTGGTGAGCGAACTGGTGGCCGACTGAGTGACCTGGGTGACGTTGAACGCCAGCTGCGCGATCAGCTGGCCGCTCGGGTTCTGGTCGAAGTAGCGCGTCGGCAGCGCCATCAGCTTGTCGAACATGGAAGCGCGCAGGTCCATCACCAGGCGGCTGCCCACCCACGCCATGCAATAGGTGCTGATGAAGCTGGTCACGCCGCGCACCACGAACAGCGCCAGGAGCAGGATCGGAATCCAGCGGATGAAGACCTGGTCCTTGGCGACGAAGCCCTCGTCCAGCAGCGGCTTGAACAGCGCGGGGAGCAGCGGTTCGGTGGCGGCGGTGAGAATCAGCGCGACGAGGGACAGCGCGAACATGCGCCAGTAGGGCTTCACATAGCCCAGAAGGCGCAGATACAGGGCGCGGCTGTCCGGGGTCGGATTCACAGCAGCAGCAGGGTGGCGAGCCCGAGGAAGATGAAGAAGCCCATGCTGTCGGTGATGAAGGTGAGCAGCACCGACGAGCCGATGGCGGGGTCGCGCTTGACGCGTTCCAGCGTCATCGGAATGAAGATGCCCGCCAGCGCGGCCACCAGCAGATTCAGCAGCATCGCCAGCGCCATCACGCCGCCCAGCGCCGGGTTGTCGTACAGCAGCCAGGCGAAGACGCCGACCGCCGAGCCCCACACCAGACCGTTGAGCATGGCGACGCCGATTTCCTTCACCACCAGGCGGCGCGCGTTGGCCTGCGTGATGTGGCCCAGCGCCAATCCGCGAATGATCAGCGTGATGGTCTGGTTGCCGGAATTGCCGCCGATGCCGGCGATGATCGGCATCAGCGCCGCCAGCGCGGCCAGTTTTTCGATGCTGCCTTCGAACGCGCCGATCACGCGCGACGCGACGAAGGCCGTGGCGAGGTTGATCGCCAGCCACATCCAGCGGTTCTTGGCCGCACGCCACACGGTGGCAAACAGGTCTTCCTCTTCCTTCAGGCCGGCCATCGACAGCATGTCGGAATCCGCCGATTCGCGGATGTAGTCGACCACTGCGTCGACGGTGAGACGGCCGATCAGCCGCCCATGCATATCGACCACCGGCGCCATCACCAGGTCGTAGCGCTCGAATGCCTGCGCCGCCTCCTGCGCCTCGTCCTCGGGGTGGAACTTGACGAAATCCTCGACCATTACCGCCGCCACCGAGGCTTCGGGGTCCGTGGTCAACAATCGTTTCAGCGGCAAGACGCCGATGAGTTCGTCCTGGTCGACCACGAACAGCTTGTCGAGCTGGTCGGGCAGTTCGCCCAGCCGGCGCAGGTAGCGCAGCGCGACTTCCAGCGTGACGTCGGCGCGGATCGTCACCATCTCGAAATCCATCAGCGCGCCCACCGTGTCTTCCGGGTAGGCCATTGCCGACTGCAGGCGCGCGCGCTTCTGCGCGTCGAGCGTGGTCAGCAGCTCCTGGATCACGTCGTGCGGCAGGTCGGCCGCGATGTCGGCGATCTCGTCGGTGTCGAGCGATTCGGCGGCGGCCAGGAGCTCCGCCTTGTCCATCGTCTGGATCAGCGATTCGCGAACCGAATCGGACACCTCCAGCAGGATTTCGCCGTCGTTCTCCGCACTGACCAGACTCCACACCAGCCGGCGTTCGTCCAGCGGCAAGGCTTCCAGAATGTAGGCGATGTCGGCCGGGTGCAGGGCTTCCAGCTTGCGCTGCAGTTCGGTCAGATTCTGCTTGTGCACCAGGTTCTCGACCAGATCCTGGCGCGGCCCGCCCTGCTTGTGGACGAGTTCCTCCACCAGCCGCATCTTGGCGAGCAGGGTCTGCACCTGCGCGAGATGGGTTTCCAGGTTGTCCTGCGACTGGTTTTCGAGCGTGTCGGTCATGATCGGGCGGGGTTGCGAGCGCCCGATTGTAGCGCGTTACAGCGGATTTCCGGGCTGGCCGCCCAGCCACAAGCGCTCAGGCCCAACGCTCAGCGCGGCACCTGCGCATACCCCATGTAACGCTTGATGACCGCAACGCGCCGCTGATACGCACGCGAGCTGCGGTGGGTTTCATACCAGCGCGGGTTGGGCACCATCGCGGCCATGCGCGCGGCCTGGTCGCGGCTGAGGTTGGCGGCGGATTTCTTGTAGTAGCGGCGAGCAGCGGCTTCGGCACCGTAGATACCGTTGCCCCATTCGATGACGTTGAGGTAGACCTCGAGGATGCGGCGCTTGCTCCAGGTAGCTTCGATCATCAGGGTGATGACGGCTTCCTGGCCCTTGCGGATGAAGCTGCGTTCGCCCGAGAGAAACAGGTTCTTGGCGAGCTGCTGGCTGATGGTGGAGCCGCCCGCGACCAGGCGGCCTTTCTTCAGGTTCTTTTCGACGGCCTTCTGGATGCCCTCGACGTCGAAGCCTTCGTGCTCGAGGAACTTGGCGTCCTCGGCGGCGACGATGGCGCGTTTCAGGTGGATGGAGATATGGTCGTAGGGCACCCACTTGTGGCGCAACTCGGCGTCCGGTTTTTTTTCCTGCTGGCGCGCCAGCCCGGCTGCCATGAAAGCGGTGGAGCGGGGGTTGTGATCGATCCACCATAAAACATGCGCGAAGATCCACAGCTGATACAGCAGCACCAGCGCGACCGCCGCGGCGATCGCTTCGCCCAGCCAGCGCAATGCGGTGCGCATCATGCGCGCAGGCTCGCGATGACGGGCGCGGTGTCGGGGCGCACGCCGCGCCACAGGGCAAACGCTTCGGCCGCCTGCTCGACCAGCATGCCGAGGCCGTCGGCGGCGGCCGCGCCGTGGCTGCGCGCGAAGGCGAGGAAGGGGGTGTCGCGTCCGTACATCATGTCGTAGGCCAGCGTGTCCGGTGTGAAGACGCGCGGCGACAGCGGCGGCAACTCGCCGGCGAGGCTGGCGGCGGTGGCGTTGATGACGAGGTCGAAGGGCGTGTCGACGGCATCGAAGCCGCATGCGCGGACGCCGCGATCGAACAGTTCGGCCAGTTCCTGCGCGCGGCCGACGGTGCGGTTGGCGATGACGAGCGCCGCCGGCTGCTGGTCGAGCAGCGGTTCGATCACCCCGCGCGCCGCGCCGCCGGCGCCCAGCAGCAGGATGCGGCGACCGGCGAGCGCGCATTGGAGGTTGCGGGTGATGTCGGCCACCAGGCCGGCGCCGTCGGTGTTGTCGCCGAGGATGCCGTCATCAAACACCAGTGTATTCACCGCGCCGGCACGCTGGGCGCGCCGGCTCAGGCGGTCGGCCAGCCTGAAGGCGTCTTCCTTGAACGGCACGGTGACGTTGGCGCCGCGCCCGCCCGCCGCGATGAAGGCCGCCACGCTTTCCGCAAAGCCGCCTCTGGGTGCCAGGATCGCCTCATACGTCATGTCCTGCCCGGTCTGGCGGGCAAAGGCGGCGTGAATCTGCGGGGATTTGGAGTGGGCAATCGGGTGCCCGAATACGGCGTAGCGGTCGGTCATGGCGCGCTATTCTAAAGCGCGCCGGGGGATCTTGATCAGCTTTGTGTCCAGGGCAGGCCGCGATATTTCCAGCCGTTGATTTCATTGCGGTGGCCAGTGGCCTTGTTGAGATCGCCCTCGAAGCCTTCCAGCACGTTGTAACAGCTGCCCCGCCCGGCCTCGGTGCAGGCCGCGGCCGCGCAGTACGAGCGCGCGCCGGTGCGGCAAATGAAAATCAGCAGCGATTCCGGATCGGTGGCCTGCGCAAGCTGGGCCAGAAAATGGGGGTTGAGTACCCAGCCCGGCCAGGATTGCCATTCGACATGCACTGCAGCGGGAATGGCGCCATTGAACTCGATTTCCGCGTGCGATCGCACGTCGATCAGCCGCGTTCCGGGTGCAAGCTGCAAAAATTCATACGCCTCATGCGGCAGCAGGGCGCCTGCAATTGACCAGGAATTCGCCTGACTGCGGCTGTGTGCGGTGTCGAGCAACTCCGTGATGCGGCCCATGCTGGATTCCTATTGTTTAAATTCAGTATACAAAAGCCATGACTTGATGCAATTTGCACCAAATAGGTGCGACCAATCATGGTGCGCACCGCAATGGAGCATTGGCTAATTCGGGTTTTGCCCTATCCTGCTGCATTGACCTTGTGGCACAATGTTTCGGGCTCGTTTTTGCACATGGCACGGTTGCTGCTAAGTTAAGCTCACTACGACACTACGGCGTGGTGTTGTCATTTTTTCTATTTCAGTTTGAGGAGATTCAGCATGGCCGTGGCCGATGTGATCAAGAGAATTCAGGACGACGAAGTGAAGTTCGTCGACCTGCGCTTTACCGATACCCGTGGCAAGGAACAGCACGTTTCCATTCCTGCCCGCCTCGTCACCGAGGACTGGTTCGAAGACGGCCACCCCTTTGACGGCTCCTCGATCGCCGGCTGGAAGGGTATTCAGGCCTCCGACATGCTGCTGAAAGCCGATCCGGATTCGGCCTACATGGACCCCTTCTTCGACGAGCCCACCCTGATCCTGACCTGCGACGTGATCGAACCGTCCGACGGCAAGGGTTACGAGCGTGATCCGCGCTCGGTCGCCAAGCGTGCCGAAGCCTATCTGAAGTCGACCGGCATCGCCGACACCGCCTACTTCGGTCCCGAGCCCGAGTTCTTCATTTTCGATTCCATCACCTGGCACGACGACATGTCGGGCTGCGGCGTGAAGATCAATTCCGAAGAGGCCTCCTGGTCGTCCGCCGAGAAGTTCGAGAACGGCAACACCGGTCACCGTCCCGGCGTGAAGGGCGGCTACTTCCCGGTGCCCCCGGTTGACAGCCTGCAGGACATCCGTGCCGCCATGGTGCTGGCGCTGGAAGAAGCCGGCATCCCGGTTGAAGTGTTCCACCACGAAGTGGCGACCGCCGGCCAGTGCGAAATCGGTACCGTGTTCAGCACGCTGACCAAGCGCGCCGACTGGACGCAGACGCTGAAGTACATCGTGCAGAACGTCGCCCACGCCTACGGCAAGACCGCGACCTTCATGCCCAAGCCCATCGTCGGC
>Ga0299912_10000141_pt1 | contig 78770 bp, 74 predicted proteins | sample RVTome_2_FD_207667 | JGI IMG/M metagenome (GOLD analysis project Ga0299912, IMG submission 207667) | Soil microbial communities from uranium-contaminated site in the Upper Colorado River Basin, Wyoming, United States - RVT95D214 (version 2) ... | reverse complement strand
TTTAATATCATTGCTGGAATCGTTAATTTCAAAAACGGATTCTCTACAATTTAAAAAATAATTCCTTCTCCCAAGTCTCGGGCTTTTTTTCTTCGTCCTTAAAATCTACTTTCGCAGCAGGTCTAATATAATATTTAAGATATTCAGCTTTCTCTTTTTCAGAACATCTATAATGGGAATGCGTTTGTCTAAGCCCTTGGAAAATTCTCTGCTAAACGCAGGAGATTCATTTATAAAAGATCTTAAATAGAGTCCTACAAGGCCTAAAGTCGCTCCAAAAAGGTAACAAATTCGCCATGCATCCGGTGAAACCTGACTTGAAGTTGCAATCATGCTAATAAAAAATGCGAGAAGAGCAGCCATTCCATTCGACGTTGCCAACAATCCACCTCGTGTTCCGGGATTAATGCCTTGATAATGTTTTAAAACAAATATATTTCCCCCCTGTCCTTCCCCCCCCATACAGAGTCCTTGGATCATCCTTAAAAGAACAAATAAAAGGGGAGCAAAAAGTGCGATGGACTCATAAGTGGGAAGGAAACCAATACATGCCGTCGCAATGGCCATTCCAAATACACTGAGAAGAAGGGCTTTCTTACGACCATAAATATCGCCAATGTATCCAAAAAGGATCCCACCCACAGGGCGCATCAAAAACCCAACGAGGAAAGTTAATGACCCCGCTAAAAGGACAGAGACTTTATTTTCAAGGGGAAAAAAAAGCTGAGAAATGTAAGGAAACATCATGCCCGTAATGAGAAAGTCATACATCTCAAGCATGTTACAGATATAGGCTGAGAGGAAAACTTTACGGGTTGAGGAAGTGGAAATTGTCGTTTCAATGGACGGGTTAATGGCTAAAGTTGTCATAATTTTACTCCTTCGTTGGGAAGCGGGAGTATTGATATAGAAAAACGAAGACTATTTAAGGTATAACACGACTTATAAAAACGCATAACCCCCCGATATCATTTTTTTATTAATGTTTATTTTTATTAAAACAAATATCTTATTGTCAACAAAAATTATGACTTTGTAAACGCCATTTGATAATTTTGCTTATATTGTTATTTCTTATCAATCTCATGCCAAAGAAAAGCTCTGACCTCTATAGCTTTCACAAAATCTTCTTTGCCCCAGCAATACCGCTCCATATCATCGGAAGATTGTTTCACAAGCTCTTTTTTAAGGTCGGAATAAGCAGCTGCGTCTTCAGGATGGGATCTCATATAATCTCGAAAACGAAGATGACGCTCCACATCAGGGTGGCCCTCTTCAAAAATATGAACGTTAAATAGCCGTTTTCCATCCTGACTTTTTATAAAATACCGTCGACCCGGCATCCCAAACTCTCCTTTGGCCTCATACCCTAAAGCTTCAAGGGAGGGTGTCAGACGATCAACGGCATGAATGTCTTTGACTGTGGGTAGAATATCCACAATAGGTTTGGCGAGAATTCCCGGGATAGCTGTACTTCCAATGTGATGGATTTGGAGGAGTGTGTCGCCCAAAACGCTCGAAAGCCTTTCCGCTTCTTTTTTAAAAAGGGCCTCCCATTCGGGTATATGAGGAACAAGTTCAATTTCTTCCCTTTCAGGTTCTCGAATAAAAGAAGCAAAATCAGGATGAAAGTGGGAAGGATCAAAGGCGATGATTTCATAAGACACAAGGTCATTCTGAATGAAGGGATCGCGTCGCAAGAACTGCTCAAACTCGCCCCGTCTTGTCAAAGGGGAAAGAATAACATCCCCTTTATCGGGCATCATTTGACCTGAGACGACAAAGACATTTTGAGCGTAGGCTTCTTTTAAAAAAGCGACATGCTCCTCAATATAAGGTTCTAAAGTTTCGTGAGAGACTTTGTAACGTAAGAGAGCAAGAAACATGTCCTATACAGATTTAATCCAATCCAAAAGGGCTGCTTTGGATTGAACGCCGACTTTGGTTCCCACCATCTTCCCCTCTTTAAAGAGCATGAGGGTCGGGATCGATCGAACACCTAAAAGCGCCGGCGTTTCAGGATTTTCATCGATATTCAATTTGGCGATAATGCCGTCCTCCCCGATCTCTTGAACGAGTTCTTCTAAAACAGGAGCAATCATACGACAAGGGCCACACCATTCAGCCCAAAAGTCAACGAGAACAGGCTTTGTTGATTCCATCACGTCGTGTTTGAAAGAGGTATCGGTTACTTTTAAAATTGTCATTCGTTCGTTCCTTTTGCGTTAGGCTTGATTTTCCTTAGTGTAAGCCCATCCCTCGTGTCCGTCAATTGAAGGCGTGAACTTTTTCAAAAGAGACTCCGGCAAGATATCCAACCGGGGCACTTCGGTCCATAGGAGCCCACATAAGATGGGTTTTTGAGGATATATTTGAGAAACCGCCTCGCGATAAAGAGACATCTGGTTTAAATAGGTTCGGGGAATGTCCTTAAGCTTTTCTGGAAAATGGGAGTGTGTTTTAAAGTCCACAAGAAGTACATGGTCCTCATTGATCACAAGGCGGTCAATTTGTCCTGAAAGAAGGGCCTCTCCAATTTTTCCTATCACCGGGACTTCGCCTTGAGAATGGGATCCAAAAAGATCGGGATATGCTTTCAAAACATTGGTCACGGTTTGAACCATCTCCAAAGCCATCTCTTCAGAAATCAGTTCTTTTTCTAAAAATCGTAAGGCGACATGGGTTCGATCACCTTCAGAAACATCGGGAAGTGTTTCTAAAAGCTTATGAATAAGAACACCTCTTTCTCTCCCAAAAGCACCAAAAGAGGAAGACCCAAAGGGAGTGTCTTCTTCTCCTTCGGAAGGGCGAAGGAGCTTGGGCAAGGCTTCTGGCGCAGGAGGTGTTTTCAACCATTGTGGGAGGAGGAAAAGCGATGGCTTTTCCTGCTGAGGTGAAGAGACCTCCCTTTCTTTCACAGAAGAAAGTCGCCATCCTTTCTCTTTCAAATCACAATGGGGAGCAAAATCAAATTCGACCTCCTCCCCCATTTTTTGAATGCCATTCCTCACAAGGTCATACCACGTTTCTTGGGAACTCCCCTCCCAACCACAAACATAAAGGGCATCCTCAGCACGTGTCAGAGCCACATACAAAAGGCGACGATATTCATCAAGTTGCTTTTCTCGCAATTTTTGCTTGAGGTCTTTTGTAAGGGGGATATCTTTTGCAGATGGCGGCAGCCATACGATCGCCTTTCCCTGAAATTCAAAAGGAGGAAGGTTAAGGGGTGGTTGCGTTGTATCAGGCAGAAAAACGACTGGTGCTTGAAGCCCTTTGGACCCATGAACCGTCATCACCCTGACTTGATTGCTTTGATCAAGGTCGCGCTTCAATTCAATGACTTCTTGTGAAATCCAATGGAGGAAACCTTGAAGAGAAGGAGTATGCTCTTCTTGGAACGCGAGGCAGAGATTTAAAAACTCATCAAGGGAGTCGAGGATTTCGGACCCTAAGCGCGCATGCCATTTCTTTCTCCCCCCCATAGGACCTAAAATCGTGCTAAATAGAGCGTAGGGGGTAAAGAAATCAACACGCGAGAGAAGCTCATTTAAAACAGACGTTACAGGTTCAAAATGTTCGTGTTTTTGAAGGCGTTGCCATAAAGAGGCGTTTGCTCGATCATAGGCAAGGAGAAAAAGATCTTCCTCTGTAAGGCCAAAAAGGGGCCCCTTTAAAATCGTTGCGAGGGTGAGGTCATCTTCCGGAAGCAACAAAAATTCTGCAATCTTTAACAGATCTTGAACAACGAGTCCTTCCAAAAGCCAGAGCCGATCGATACCCGCAACAGGAACATCGTGGTCTTTAAGGGCTCGGATAAGGGTATCCACAAAAACCGTTCTTCGGCGGACAAGAATCAGGATATCCCCTGGCCCCACTGGCTTTGAAAGAGGCCCCTTTCCAGCAAGCCATCCTTGGATGGTCTTGGCAATCAACTGAGCCAGGCGTTTTTGGGGGGAGTCTGGACGATGCTGAATCAAAGGAGGCTGCCAACTCTCAAGTGACCCCTCAGCTTCCTCTTTTAACAAAGGCCAAACTTCCACATGCCCCGGCGCTTCTTTTCGGAAGGGTAAATGTTGAAGTGGACGTTCAGAAAGGGGACATGAAGAAAATACAGCATCAACGACAGATAAGACTTCTGGGGTAGAACGAAAGGATACGTTCAGATCAATATCCTGCCATGTTTTTCCAGAATTCTGAGCAAAAGCCCTTAGATCCTTTTCCATCTGGGCAAAAACCACAGGATCGGCTCCTTGAAAACTATAAATGGATTGTTTCCCATCTCCCACAATAAAAAGGGTCCGATGGCGTGAATCGTCCGCCGCATTAGCATAAAATTCTTCCGCAATGGCTCGAATCACTTGCCATTGCGCCGGATTTGTATCTTGGGCCTCATCCACAAGGATATGGTCAAGTCCTCCATCGAGTTTATAAAGAACCCAATGGCATCCAGGATTCTTTAAAAGAGCAATTGTTTTGAGTATCAGGTCGTCATAATCTAAAAGAGATTGGGTCTTTTTCAGGCTTTCATAAGTCTCTAAAAAAGTAAGACTATACCTTAAAAAGGCTTTCGAAACTGTGGATATTTCAAGGGCGTTATAGCGTTCTAACCAGTTTTCAAGGCGAAGCGCTTCTTCCTCTAAAAGCTCTTTGAGAAAGGGGGACTGAATCGCAACCTTTTGGGTTAAAAGGCGCACTCTCCTTTCCCCTTTTTGGGTCAGGAAGAGGGTAAGATATGTCTCATAATTTGGGCCTCTTTCCTTTTTGGAAAGGTTTAAGAATTGACCCAGAGCAATTCCTCGTTCCTGATCCGTGGGGCTTCCCTGCTGGAAAAAGGGGAGATTTTTTCGAAGATCTGTTTCGGGAACAAAGGCGAAGAGCGATTCCAAAAGCCCTTCCTTTGTTAGGTTTTTTGTTTGAAGGACTTTATCAATTTCCTGCCGATCGAGATTTTCAAAAGAGGTCCGTTCTTGCAAAAGAAAAGTGTTAAACTCTTCTAAAGTGGTCTCAGAAAATCGAAGGATAAGCTCCTTAAGTATTTGTTGGTGAAGGGGATTTTGCAGGACAATATGACTGACTTTTTTGACAATATATTGATATTCCGTATCATCAATAACTTCAAAAAAGGGTGATAAGCCTGCTTCTAAAGGAAACCGTTTCAGAAGAGATTGGCAAAAGCTGTGAATCGTTTGGATCTTAAGACCGCCAGCTGTGTCAAGCGTGAGTCCAAAAAGCATCCGAGCCCGTTCGCATTTCTCTAATGAGGGAGGTTCTCCTTGGAGATTCTCTAAGGATTTTTGAAGATCGTCTTCGGATAAAATAGCCCATTCCCCCAGCCTTGCCCGAACCCGATTGGCCATTTCTGCAGCGGCTGCTTTTGTAAAGGTAAGACACAAAATCCGTTCAGGAGAACAACCTTCAAGGAGAAGATTTAGGACGCGATCTGTTAATACCTTTGTTTTTCCAGATCCCGCTGAGGCTGCAACCCAAGCGGAATGATAAGGATGGGCGGCCAATCGTTGAGATGTTGCAGCAATCTGAAGTGGCATCAGTATTTACCCCATTCTTGAAGGCGTGCCAACTGTGCGTAATCATTATATTTCAGCCCCTTTGAAGGCAAGGGCCTTGCTGCATAAGGTGTTTTTTCATCCTCAAATAAAAGAATTCGCCGCTCAAGTCCCGCAAGAGCTTGCGCTGAAATCTCGTGAGGATCTCCTGAGAGCGTCCGAATGATTCCACCGCTCATATCCCCTCTCAGCCACCAAAACTGGAGGCTTTCAATTTGTGTGGCTGAAATGCCCTCAAAACCTTGTTGTAGCGCAATTGCTCCTTCCAAAGGCAGCTGGGGAGAAAACCCGAGGTGAACATCCTGATCTGAAGGCGGCATTCCTGTTTTATAATCAAGAATGCGCAGGCGCCCATCGGGTAAAAGGTCAATGCGATCCGCTTTGGCTGTACATTCAAAGGGGCCTAAGGGTGTAATAAGAGTCAACTTTCCCCTCACTTCTGTGAAGGTTTGCGTTCCAGGAAGACGCGTTATTTTTTCATGCTCAATAAACCAATGGGCCAAATGACAAAAACGCGGCCACCAGAAAAGTCTGACGGAAGGGTCTGTTTCATAAGGTTCAAAAAGAGTTTTCCCAATAAGCAGGAGGATACTCAGAGCATTCTTCTGGTGGGGATCGGGACAAAGCTTAAAAAATTGGTCAAGAGCATTATGAATCAATGTCCCACGATCGGACGCTTCTGCTTGCGCATTTAGGGGGTCGAGAGGCGAAAGGGTAAGAATCTTCCGTGCATAAAGCGCATAAGGATCGCGCATCCATGTTTCAATTTGTGTTACGGAAAGTTGTCGCGGCCGCGCTGACAGAGGCGGCTTCGGGAAGGGAGCGTCCTGGGTTTCCTGCCTTTCAGGGCGGTCAAGTTGTCGAACCCATTCGAGGATGCGGGGTTCTTCAGGAATCGAAAGACCCCAGGCTTTTAAATAAACTTGGAGGCGTTCGAGCCATCTGCAGGCAAGGGTGGGTGTGCCATCCACTTTGAGGGCGCGCGTCAAATAAACCTTGGGAGAAGAAAAAGCTTGGCCAAAGTCATGGGCCGAGAGGCCGATGCGCCTTTCAGGGGCGGGAAAGCCCATCTCCTGCCGCATGGGACGGTTAAGCCATGGGTCAGCTGCAACGTCCGGCGGCCATGTGCCCTCATTAAGTCCCCCTAGAATCATGACATCCGCATAAAAAAGCCGCGCCTCGAGGGGGCCGAGGATAGCAAGACGGGGGTGCTTTTGAGGACGAATGCGAATACTTTGCCCTCGTAAAAGCTCCTTAAAGAGAGGAGGGTATGCCGTAAGTGGGATAGAAGGATAATCCGCCGAGGCATCCTTCAAATCTTCAAAAAAGGCTTTAACGGCCTCTCCTTTAGCTCCCCTCCAAAGTTGGCACGTCCCTTCTTCATCGATGGAAAGCATTTCCGCCATTTCGCCGTGGGCCTTCAGAAGATTCTCAAAATGTGTCTCTTTCATCTCACGAAAACAACGGGTTAGACTCTGAAGTTCCTTAAGCCAAGGAAACGTTTTAAAAGCATCTCCTCGCAAAACCTTTTTTTCAAATTGGCGAATTTCCGACCGCAACATTCCAAGAGGTGTCTTTAGGCGAAAGAGCGGGTGTTTTAGAAGGGAGAGGAGAATAACCTGATCCTGAGGATTCGCCGCATATTCCGCACATAAATTTAAAAAGACCCCTGGCGGTGTTTGATCAAGCGCTTCTCCCGAGGAACGATCAATCTCAATTCCCCATCTTTTCAACTCCCAGCTCACCCGTTCAGCAAGTCTTAAGTCCGCGGTGATAAGAGCAATCCGTTGATGAGGAATTTCAAGCTGTTGCCGTAATATAATCGCAAGAGCAAGGGCTTCTTCTTGGGGAGATGCGCAGAACACACTATAAATCCCCTCAAGTGCTTTTTCAGGGGAAGGCCTTTTGCGATCAAATGATGGCCTCAGGACTTCCGCAAAAAGACGCGCGCGAGCAAGACACCCTTCTTCTTGCCCCACAAGACCAGGCCATGGAGGAACTTCTGAAGGGAGGAGACTCATTCTCTGCAAAAAACGTATTGGGGCATACTGAGGATGACAGGGTGAAATCTCTTTTACCTCATCCTCGCTCAAGGTTGTATCAAGCCCCGGCAAAATCACTTCACCCTCAGGTAATGTAGCAATGGCTTGTAAAAGACGTGCAGTTGCCGGCATGGTACCCGTTGACCCTGCTGCTAAAATCGGATGGCGAGGAGGCTTTGTTTCCCAACGGGATAGGATCACATCTACGAGTTGATGGTGACGGGCATAAGGTTCCATAACACCGTGTTCTTCCAAAACCTTGGGCCAGTAACACGTGATAATCTCAAGGAAATCGAGAGTGAGTTGCCAATGACTGGCAAATTCAGAAGGGACAAGGTGGGCGAGACCCTCCCATGGCACATTTTCAATGGCCGCTTGATCCATGAGCCTTACCAAGTTTTTGGCAAGCTTCAGAGAAAGGGTCGGAGAAGACGATAGCCCTGTTTTTGTTGTGTAGTCTTCAATGAGTTTTGTTAAAAGCCCAAGGCGAGTGAGTGGAGAAATAAGGGGCTTTAAACCAAGTTCATCTTGGGGGGAACTCAAAACTTCATTATCTTCATCCAAATCCCCCAGGAGAGAAAGCTTGGGCAAAAGCATGCAGCGTCCTTCTCCCTGACGCATAAAGGCACGTTTCAATTCAATGCAGGCCCGCCGCGTGGGGAGGAATATTTCCATTTGACTGAAACGAAAGGGATCTTCATTGCTTCTTTGCAACAACCCCGTCGCAAGACTTTCTAAAAAAGAATACCCGGACGGAATTGTAGAAACCCCTGCCATATCTCCACCTTAATGTAATATATTCAATTGACAGGATGGAACTTCATTTTTGTTTACTCCCCCTCTTCCAATACCCTTGCTTCATCCACAAGCATGATGGGAACCCCATCTCGGATGGGGTAAGCAAGTTTTGCGCGAGGGCTGACCAGCTCTTTTGTTTTTGAATTATACTGAAGAGGTCCTTTTGTAAGAGGGCACACAAGCATTTCAAAAAGTTTTGGATTTAAGGAGGATTTTTTTTTCAAATTGCAATCTCCTAGTGAAGCATAGGCCGTCGCCCCTTTAAATGGGGAGAGGCCATTTCCATGAGGGCAATCATCATATCACATCTCTCAGAAAGGGACGACATTTCCAAAAGTGCCTGTTTTTCAATGGGTTGAAAAGGGCAAGCAATGGAAAGCGAACTAATAATAAGGTCATCACTCGCATGGTTAATTTCGTCCCAATTTGCTAAAATCTCTTGGTCCTCCAAATACTCTTTTAAGAGATTTAAAAGTCGCGAACGATCGACGAAAGGGTCAGAAGGAGAATCTTCCAAGTCTTTCTCATATCCTTGATAATTGACTTTTGCTTTTTTAACTGTTTCGCCTTCAAGAATTTCTTCAATCTTAAAACGACAAAGCCCGCCAAGTGTAATAAATACCTGGAGCCCATCTTGAAAGCTCAATATGCGACCCACACACCCCTTTTGGAAATGCCCCCCCTCGGGCTTCGCTTGAATAACGCCAATAAAACGATGGCCTTCCCGAAAGGCACACTCGACGAGTTCTTTTTCATCTTTTCCCAAAAGTATCAGGGGAAGTTGAGCACGCGGCAATAAAATGATGCCATTCGCTTCATATAAAGGGAGGATAGGAGGGAGATCTTGAAGTTTCATATGGCCAATCATCTTTTACTCTTTATACCACATATAGGAAGTTATAAACGACTTGGCAAGTTCTGTTCCAGTTTAAACATGGGAACTATCCCTCATAGAAATTAGGATAATTTATCTTTCCCTACAATTTTTATATTTCATTTTTTTGATAAACGTTTACAAAATTTGAAAATTTTCAATGACTTGATGAAAAAAATTCAACAAAAATTTTCTTATGCAATTTTGTTATATCTCAAATGCAAAAATTGTAGTGGTAATTTAAGGAAAGAGAGATTACATCTTTGACATCAGCCCAGGAAACACCTCCCTGTACCTGGGTTGAGTTTACATCCGGGCGCAATGCCTAGGTGGAAGGGTCGGTTACGATCGATCCTACGTCTTCTAGACGTGAAGCCTCCCTGTTAAACTTGGCCGGGTTTTTAACCCGGCTCTTTTTTTTACTTCTCCCTCGATTGTCATCATCCTTGGGGTGTATTAAATTTCCGTAGACAACCAGTACGCCTTGGCAAAGACGACAGCCGTGCGAGAGTGAAAAGATACTTTTGCAAAAGTAGACAACCGCTATCTTTAATAATACGCAAAGCTACTTATCTGTGTCAGCTTTTCCTTCAATGGCATTTCCCAACCCCAGCTCGGTGGGAGCACATCTGCTGATCGAAATTCATAATAAATGATAGGATCTTGGGTCAGATAGCGGAAAATTTTGACCAAGTTGGGATTAGTGTTGAACCAATCCGGATTGCGGACAATAAGCTCAGAAACATTGTGTCCAACGGCCTCTCTCGTCATCGCCCTATTCACCGCACTCTTCACCGCATCCGGAGACCGTGGCGTTAGCATAAAGACAATTGATCGACGATCACTGCGGGTTGATTCGTTAGAAAAAAAGTATTGAACAATGGGAATATCTTGAAGTCCCGGAACGCCCGAATTACTAAGCACCTGAAAACGTTCGTAAATTCCACCTAGCATTAACGTCTCACCAAGACGGACTTTTACGTAAGTATCAACCCGTGTTACCCCTGCGTCTACCGTTAGGTTAAGATTAGGATTAGGCGAGATAATAAGACTTCCTTCCACCCCCACCTGTAGATATAGATCTTCCCCTATTAATTGATCGGGAGTCACTTCAAGCGTAATGCCAACAGGATATTTGATAAGGCTTCCTCCATACTGTCCTGCAAGACCAAGACTAAGCTCATCTCCTGAAAAAAAGGTTGATGGTTTTTTAAGGAAGGTCATTAAGGAGGGACGGCTAATAACTTCCGTTCTTGTATCAGAAGCATTCGCAATATTAAGACTATAAGTCAGCCCAGCCCATGTAATACCTGCAGCAAATACCTGTCCCGAGATACTGCCCTTATTAGCAAGAGTGAGTGCAGTTGTTGAGTTAGCAAAAGTGGGTGCGACGCTAGATGTGGTACCATTAGATACAGCCGGAAGCTGATTAGGTCTAAATCCTGTTGCTGGGTTAATAACAGCGTTGTCCACTGAAGAGATACCTGGCGAACCTAGAGGTGAAACACCACTTCCCGCGAAGTATCCCTTAAACTTAGTAATTCCGCCTGGGCTAAGCGTCACAGCTAAGTTTTCAAGAATATTATTTCCTTTTGAAGTTTGCGCAGTTTCTGTAATTCGGAGTAGATAACAATCGATAATGATTTGCGGACCGTAGTTACTTGCTTCCTCTGCGGGAGTCGTCGGCATGCCAGAACCCGGCGGGGCAAATGGTTGGTTTGCACCCTCTGGTGCTATTGGCATACCCGTAACAGTCGTCGCTTGACTTTCCTCAGATGGAGATGGAGGTAAGGATGGAGATTGGGCTCCTTCCCCGCCGCCTTCATTTGGTGCATTTTCTTGTTGCTGATTCTTTGGTGCTTCTTGGCCTCCTCCTTGGCTCCCTCCTTTTTGTTCCTCTTTTTGCAATTCAAATTTCTTGGTGACTGGTTCAGGGTTTGCCGCAGCAAGGGTAATTCTTCCACTTTTATAAAGTGTCTCCCAATCATTAAAACGAGCTGCCACATAGGCAACGGCTGGATCATCCCCAGCCTTCTTTTTAAAAACAGTTAAATGTTTTTGGGCTGTATCAAAATCCCCGATAGCTGCATGAATCATCGCTGCAGAACGATGAACAAGCGGATCTTCCGGTTTAAGCTTTTCTGCCTTATCAATTGCGGAAACAGCCGTTTTTATGTCATAGGCATAATAGGACGCGGCTGCAAGTTCATGCAACAATTCTGGATCATTCGGCTTTTTTAATAAAGCATTTGCAAAATGTTCTTGGGCTTGAGCGTATTCTTGCTCACGATACTTTAACTTTCCCAGTTGGGCTAAGGCAAAAACATTGGATTGATCAAGGTTAACTGCATTTTGATATCCAACCGCCGCAAGTTCGTTCCCCGTTGGATCCCCTCTTTCAGCCAATTTTTCATAGGTCATTCCATTCAGGATGTGGAAAACAACACTTTTCGGGTGAGACTGAAGCTCTTGGTTAATAAAGGAAGAAGCCTCTGTGTATTTCTCTTCCTGCAAAAGTTGAAAAGCATGAACCATCGATGATGGAATTTTCCTTTTTGCATTCAGAGAAGCTAAAGGTGGTTTCATATCAAAATCATTAAAACTTGCTTGGTGGCTTGTCATTTCACAGCCCGCCAGTGTAAGCCCACATGTTAAAAGAATTCCAACGGATCGGTTCTTAAAGGCCACTTTGATTTCCCTGTCCCTTAAATTTAATCGAATTTTAAGTATTTTTTAAGAAAAGTAAATCCTTTTATCGCATGAAAAAAGAGGGGGAGGGAAAAGCGAATTTAGAGCATAACCAATATATTTTACCAGATGACCTGGACTTTTTCAAAAGATATAGATTATCTTAAATAAATCATAGCGCTCGGTTTTCAATAATTGTATATTGAGGAAAGCGTCACAATAAAGAAGGTTCAAAAAATATGGATGTCATTCTTATTCCTTTTCTTGCTGTCTTAAGTTCCCTTATTGGAATTTATATCTGGGTTGTCATCGCAAGTGCCATCATCAGTTGGCTTATCAGCTTTAAGGTTATTAATAGTCATAATAATTTTGTGCTGATGATCTCAAATTTTCTCTATCGCGTGACGGAGCCTGTACTTGCGAAAATTCGCCGCTTTCTTCCCTTAATGGGAGGGTTGGACTTTTCTCCTCTTGTCCTCATTGTTTTTTTATGGTTTTTACGAGAAGTCATCGGCCAAATTATGATGAAAATTATCATGGTGGGTAGTGTCTACCATCATTGACGGTCGCAAGCTTGCGGAAGATTTAAAAAAAAAATTACTGATTTTAGCCCAACGTCTTGAAAAAGAGACGGGTGTTAAACCCGGTCTTGCTGCCCTCAGGGTTGGAGAAGATCCAGCAAGTCAACTTTATGTCCAGACGAAAGGACGCCAAGCACAAGAAATTGGATACCATTTTGAGGAACATGTTTTCCCTGATCAGGTTACCCCCAAAAAACTTGAAGCAAAAATTAAAGAACTTAATCAAACACCTCATATTCACGGGATTATTCTCCAACTTCCCCTTCCTTCCCATTTGGATAAATTTCTTTTGCTTTCCCTCATCGACCCTTCAAAAGATGTAGATGGGCTCCACCCTCTCAATGCGGGGAAATTATTTCAAGGGATGCAGGGAGGATTTATTGCTTGTACTCCATTGGGCTGTCTTCTCCTGATTCAAACGGTGCATACTCGCCTTGAGGGGCTCAATGTGGGCGTGATTGGATGTTCCATCCTCGTGGGAAGACCTATGGCTATGCTGTTGTTACAGCAAGATTGCACCGTATGGATGGCCCACTCAAAAACACAAAATTTACCTTCCTTATGTGAAACGGCCGATATCCTTATCGTTGCTATTGGAAGTCCCCGTTTTATCCAAGGAAGTTGGATTCGAAAGGGGGCCACCGTGATCGATGTGGGCATGAATCGTCTTCCTTCTGGTGAAGTGGTGGGAGATGTTGATTTTCCCTCTGCGAAAGCAAGGGCAGGGGCAATTACCCCCGTTCCTGGAGGTGTGGGGCCGATGACTGTTGCCTCTTTGTTACGCAATACTTTGGAGTCTTCTTATCGTCATGCAGGGCTTCCCTTCTCTCTTTAAGCAATTTGTGGATCTTTTGATCCCCTTGCGATGCGTCAAATGTGGAATGATTTTAGCAAAAAAGAAGGGCTTATGTGCGTCTTGCTGGCCTCTGATTCCTTTTATTTCAAAACCTTATTGTGCCTGTTGTGGCCTCCCCTTTGATTTTGAAATTGACGAAGGAGCTCTTTGCGGAGTCTGTAATCAGGAGCGCCCTCTCTATAAAACTGCTCCTTCTGTTTTTGCGTATACAGCTGAAAGCAAGGACCTCATTTTAAAATTTAAACATACGGATAGTATTAGTGCAGCCCCTCTCTTTGCTACCTGGATGGTCCATTCTCTGACAGGCCTTGAAAATCCCTTATGCATCCCCGTCCCCCTTCACTGGACCCGGCTTTTGAGGCGAACCTATAATCAAGCAGCCCTCTTAGCGCGCGCAATTGCGAAGGAGAAAGGCTGGGTCTATGCTCCTTCCCTTTTGATTCGGAAACGCCGAACCCCTTCCCAAGGGTATCTCCCGAAAAAAGAGCGGATCAAAAATGTTGCCCGAGCTTTTAAAGTTCCTGATAGAAAGCACATCTTCTTATCTGGAAAAACAGTCCTTCTTATTGATGATGTTTTTACAACTGGTGCTACCCTGAATGCCTGTTCCACAGCACTGTTAAAAGCGGGAGCCAAAGAAGTTCATGCAGTTACCTTAGGACGGGTTGTGAAGGCGCAGCAAATCGCTTAAATTTCTTACTCATATTCAGGAATTTAATACTACCACTCCATCATCTCCGCGAAAGCGCTCAGGGGTAGCATAGGGTTTGAACTTGTAAAACTCACGCGTTTCTCTCATTCTATATTTAATATTTAATATAATTTTTAGAAAAAATCAAACTTGTTATTTATCCATAGAAACAAATTTTATTACAACTACTTACAGCACCCCCGCGACTTGACAAAGGAATGAGGAACCCGGTACTTTTGCTCGTCCTAAATACAAAAATGTTTCACGTGAAACATTTTCACATCCGATAAAAGAGAAAAAATGGGGTAGGTAAGATGGATCAACGAAAGATAAAATTCTTCCACATTGTTTGTTTTTCCCTGATGCAAGCAGTGCTTTACTCCCTACCTTGCCATTCAACAGATGACCTTGGCTTGTCAGAAACAGATCCTAAAGGAATTCCTATCCTGAAAAAGGAAACCCGGATTCCCGTTGGGTCCATTGGTGGCATCATCCACTCCATCCATTTTCCAAGTGGAACGCCCCTTTCCGAAATTCCAAAAAAAGTCTCACAAAAGAGAGAAAAAATCGGCCTCCTCCCAGACATTTCACACAGTGAACGAAACCAATTTTTTCAAAACCTTCATTGGCAAACCTCCAAAACTGAAAGTGTAACAATGCCTATGCCTGGGCAGCTAATTGCAATCTTTGTCAACAAAGGAGATCTCGTCAAAAAGGGTGATAAACTTTGTACGGTTGAAACCATGAAAATGCAAAATATCATGCGTGCTGAAAGAGATAGCGTCGTCGGGGAAATCCATTACGAGGTAATGGATATGGTCGCGTATGGAACAACTCTTGCAAGTCTCTTACCCCGAGATGAGGATTGGGAGACAATTGCACAGGGGAACATTCTCAAAAACGCTGGTTTTCTTGCGACGCTTTTTCCTTGGCATAATGACACACTGCCAAACCCTCCCAGCACTCCTTCTTTCCCTCCCTCAGAAGAAACCAACAGAATGGAAAGAAGCAATCCGGCGCAGAATGAACCTGCGGAAGAAGTTTCTCATGATGCTTTCCAAAGTACCTCCTTAGCAGCAGGAAGCTCCTCTCTTTCCAAATTAATATTGTCTCCTTCAATGGACCTGGTTTTAGAGACCCAATCATCTTCTTCTTTGCCTCCTTCTTTTGCCCCATGGATGGCAGGTTTCTCTTTCGGGGCCCCAACCAATCCTCCTTCATCTTTGAAAATCCCTGGTCACTCCGCTCCTCGCAACGATCTCCTCACTCATCTTTGCGAGGCTCTGAATGAGCCGAAGCAATCCAGATATAAGGCCACCTCTCCTTCTACAGTGGTCCTCAATGAGGCCGAAGTGGAGTCTATAAATGAACATGGCTTTTTCAAAGGGATGGCGGGCCTGATGATTCTACTGGCCTTTAAAATCATTTATCTTGCAAGAGACTATCGGTTGAAACGCCTCCAGCACCGAGAGTTACATCGACAGTCCTTTTTCTTACCGACCGTGCAACATTTGTATGGAAGAGATTTTAATAAGCATCAGTACATGACACACCAAATGGCCTATAATATGAACATTCAATCCGTTTCTATGAAAGCGGCTGCTTAACAAGCCTCCTTCTCATCTCACTGCGCGTCGTCCTTTGTTGTCATCCTGAACTTGTTTCAGGATCTCTTTGGGAACGAGATCCTGAGTCCCCGCTCCGCGGGTCTCAGGATGACAAAGTAGGCTGCGCGAGTCTCAGGATGACGAAGAATAGCAATGAGTACTGAAAATAAATTGTTTCACGTGAAACAATTTGTCATCCTGAGGAACCCATAGGGCGAGCTCAGGACCCCAATTCAGCGCCCCTACCGCCCAACTGGACTGGGAATCGCGTAATCTGTGGAGTTACGCTGAGCCAACAACGGCACAAAAAAGTAAAAATAACGTAATTTTCCGCACATTTATTTTAGTTGTCCATTCGACCAAAATCCTTGGTGATCTCTTTTTTTTGTGGCATACTTATAAGTATAAGTAATCAAAAAAAATAGGGTGTCATCGCGTCCCTGCTTTGTCATCCTGAACCTTTAGTCCCTATTGTCATCCCGAACTTGTTTCGGGATCTCGTAGTCAAGAAAATCCTGAGCCCTCGCTATGCGAGTCTCAGGATGACAAGTTTGGAAATGGGACAAAAGGGGGGAGAGAAGGGAGAAATCGTGCAGAGTTTGTCATTTTCTTTAGGGAGCGTTGCAGAAGCTGTCCAGGAGACAGTGCGTAATTTCGCCCTTAAAGAAGTGGCTCCCCGCGCCCAAGCAATCGATCAAAAAGATGAATTTCCGAAAGATCTGTGGCCAAAACTGGGGGCTTTAGGGCTTCTGGGCCTGACCGTCAAAGAAGAGGATGGCGGCGCAGGCATGGGATACCTTGAGCATATCATTGCCATGGAAGAGCTCTCGCGGGCTTCGGCCTCCGTAGGGCTCAGTTACGCAGCCCATTCAAATCTCTGTGTAAACCAAATCCGCCTCCATGGAACAAAAGACCAAAAACAACATTATCTCCCCAAACTTATTAGTGGAGAACATATTGGATCCCTTGCCATGAGTGAGGTAGGCGCAGGATCAGATGTGATCAGTATGCGCACAAAAGCGGATAAGAATGGAGATGGATACGAGCTCAACGGAACCAAAATGTGGATCACAAATGGTCCATATGCGGATGTCATCGTGGTTTATGCCAAAACAGATCCAAAGGCTGGCGCAAAAGGAATTACGGCTTTCCTTATTGAAAAAGGGATGAAAGGATTTTCAACCGCTCAAAAGCTCGACAAGCTCGGCATGCGGGGATCAGGCACCTGTGAGCTTATCTTTGAGGATTGTTTTGTCCCTTCAGAAAACGTCCTCGGCTCTGTCAATCAGGGGGTTAAAATCCTTATGAGTGGCCTGGATTATGAACGGGTGATTTTGTCCGGCGGACCCTTAGGCATCCTCCAAGCCTGCCTTGATGTGGTCGTGCCTTATGTCCATGAGCGCCACCAATTTGACCAACCCATTGGGGAGTTTCAATTTATCCAAGGAAAGCTTGCGGACATGTATACAAATCTCTGCGCTTGCCGCGCTTATGCCTACACCACAGCCCTTGCCTGTGATCAAAATAAAGTCTCGCGCAAGGATTCGGCCGGCGTCCTTTTATATGTGGCCGAAAGAGCCACCCAAATGGCACTCGAAGCCATCCAGTGTTTAGGCGGAAATGGGTATGTGAATGAATACCCGACAGGCCGCCTTTTACGAGATGCCAAGCTCTATGAAATTGGGGCAGGTACCTCGGAAATTCGTCGCATGCTCATTGGGCGTGAAATTTTCCAAGAAACAATGTGAGGATAAAATGACAGAAGAAGTAATGATTTTAGGCGCAAAAAGAACCCCGCTTGGGTCCTTTCAAGGAGAACTCTCGGCCATGAAGGCAACCCAACTTGGCTCCATTGCTATTGAAGCAGCCCTGAAAGAAGCATCTCTCTCCCCTACACAAGTCGAGGAAGTTCTCATGGGATGTGTTCTTTCCGCAGGCTTGGGACAAGCGCCGGCGCGCCAAGCTTCCATCGGCGCTGGGATTCCCACAAGCACACCCTGCGTCACCATTAATAAGGTTTGTGGTTCAGCCATGATGGCTGCGATGATCGCAGCATCTGAAATCCGCCTCAAAGATATCAATGTGGCCGTTGCAGGTGGAATGGAAAGCATGAGCAATGCCCCCTATCTTCTTGAGAAGGCTAGAGGTGGATATCGCATGGGTCACGGGCGTATCCTTGATGAAATGCTCCTCGATGGCCTTGAAAATGCCTATGATCATCGTCACATGGGAGAATTTGCTGAACAAACTGTTCGAAAATATAAATTTACGCGAGAAGCGCAAGATGCGTTTGCAATCTCCTCGGACCTAAAAGCCCTCAAAGCGGCAGAAGATGGAACCTTTGCGACTGAAATTGTCCCCGTTCAAATGGATCTGGGAAAAATAAAGATTAATGTCACCCAAGACGAAGGGCCGTTCAGGGTTAAAATTGATCGTATCCCGAGCTTAAAACCTGCTTTCGTCGAAGGGGGAACGGTTACGGCTGCCAACTCTGCTTCTATCAGTGATGGAGCCGCCGCCTTGGTTCTCGCAAGTCGGTCTTATGTTGATCATCACAAACTCAAGGCACGAGCCAGGATTTGTGGATATACTTCCTTCGCCCAAGATCCTGAATGGTTCACCACAGCCCCTGCCATGGCCATTCAAAACCTTCTTGATCAGTTGGGCTGGAAAAAAGAAGATGTTGACCTCTTTGAAATCAATGAGGCCTTTGCTGTTGTGGCCATGGCGACCATTGCTGAACTTCATATCCCGCCTGAAAAAGTGAATATTTATGGAGGGGCTTGCGCCCTTGGCCATCCTATTGGTGCTTCAGGGGCCCGGATTCTTGTCACCCTTCTCAATGCCCTTGAGCGCAAAGGCTTAAAGCGAGGCATCGCCAGTCTTTGTATAGGGGGCGGCGAAGCCACTGCCATGGCGATTGAGCGAATATAGGAGGCACATGGCCATTCTCGAATCGTCTCTTATACCCTCATCTAAGGATTTTCAAGAAAATGCCCATCATATGGAAGCTCTTGTGGCCGATTTTAAAGCAAAGCTCCAAGACATTCAAAAGGGGGGTAGCGAGACGGCGCGCGAAAAGCATCTTTCCCGGGGTAAACTTCTACCCCGGGAACGTATCGAAAAGCTCATCGACCCGGGCTCTCCCTTCCTCGAAATTGGCGCCATGGCAGCCTATGGCATTTATGACAATCATATCCCCTCAGCAGGCATCATCGCGGGCATCGCACGTGTTTATGGTCAAGAATGCATGATTGTGGCCAATGATGCCACCGTTAAGGGAGGAACCTATTATCCTTTAACCGTAAAAAAGCACCTGCGAGCCCAAGAAATTGCGGAAGTCAATCATCTCCCCTGTATTTATTTGGTGGATTCAGGTGGCGCCAATCTTCCCCATCAGGATGAGGTTTTTCCCGACAGAGATCATTTCGGGCGCATTTTCTATAACCAAGCTCGCATCTCGGCTCAAGGAATTCCTCAAATTGCTGTGGTCATGGGATCTTGTACGGCAGGAGGAGCTTACGTTCCCGCCATGGCTGATGAAACGGTCATTGTCCGGAATCAAGGAACGATCTTTCTCGGTGGCCCCCCGCTCGTTAAAGCGGCAACGGGAGAGGACGTTTCGGCCGAAGATTTGGGAGGGGCTGAAGTTCACACGAAAATCTCTGGGGTTGCTGATCACCTGGCTGAAAACGATTTGGATGCCTTAAGAATCACGAGAGAGATTGTCTCAAGCCTTAACCTGAAACAACCTCCTTCCCCTACCCTCAGACCACTCCAGGAACCGCTCTTTAAGGCTGATGAGCTTTATGGGATTGTTCCTTCCAATCCCCGAAAATCTTATGATGTGCGGGAAGTCATCGCCCGTCTTGTTGATGGGAGTGATTTTGAAGAGTTCAAGAACAACTATGGCGAAACGCTTGTCTGTGGCTTTGCCCACATTTGGGGAATGCCCATAGGAATTCTCGCGAATAATGGCATTTTATTTTCTGAATCGGCTTTAAAAGGCGCTCATTTTATTGAACTTTGCTGCCAGCGCCAAATCCCCCTTCTTTTCCTCCAAAATATCAGTGGGTTCATGGTGGGAAAAAAGTATGAAAACGCTGGCATTGCAAAAGACGGAGCCAAACTTGTGACGGCTGTCGCCTGTGCCGAAGTCCCCAAAATAACAGTCATTATTGGAGGCAGTTTTGGGGCTGGCAATTATGGGATGTGCGGCCGTGCTTATAGTCCCCGTTTTCTATGGATGTGGCCAAATGCACGAATTTCCGTCATGGGTGGCGAGCAAGCTGCAACCGTTCTCACTGAAATTAAAAAGGCTTCTTCCAAAAATAAATTTGGAAAAGAAGACGAAGAGGCGTTCAAACAAAAAATCATGGAACAATATGAATCGCAAGGGCACCCTTACTACGCCACAGCACGACTCTGGGATGATGGGGTCATTGATCCGAAAGACACCCGCCAGGTCATTTCTCTCAGCCTCTCAGCTGCGCTCAATGCCCCTCTTTCCCCCACCCAATTCGGCGTTTTCAGATTTTAGGAGAAAATCGATGGAAGAAGAAGTCCTTTACACAGTTGATAAAAATAACATTGCCTGGCTCACCCTCAATCGCCCCGATGTTCATAATGCCTTTAATGCCGTGATGATTCAAAAAATCACGGATCATTTGAAAAAACTCCAAGAAACCCCGGATGTGAGAGTGCTCGTCATTCAGGGAAAGGGCGAGAGTTTTTGTGCAGGAGCTGACCTTTCTTGGATGAAAGGCTCAGCCCAAATGACAACTGATGAAAATTTCGAAGACGCAAGAACACACTCCATGATGTTACAGCTCCTCGATAACTTACCTATTCCCACTCTTACTTATGCCCAAGGGGCGAACATGGGGGGCGGGGTCGGAATTATCGCTTGTTCAGACATTGTTCTTTCTGATCCCAATGCCTTTTTTAGCTTTCCGGAGATAAAAATGGGTCTGGTTCCATCCGTGATTGCGCCTTATGTTTTAAGAGCGATGAACGCCCGTTTTGCGCGCCGGTATTTCCTGACAGGTGAAAAATTTGATGCCACTCTAGCCCAGCATATGGGGCTTATCCATGAAGTAGTCGACCTTGAGAAAAGAGATGCAGAAATTGATAAATTTGTCAGCCTCATTCTTAGCGGTGGACCGAATGCAGTAGGACAAGCAAAAAAACTGATCCGCCAAATTATGGGTGTGGTCAGCGAAGAAACACGTCTTAAGACAATTGAGCTTATTGCTAACATCCGCATATCTGAAGAAGGGCGACAAGGGGTCACTGCCTTCCTGGAAAAAACAACCCCTCATTGGACGCCAAGCGTGAAACCCGATGATTAAATCCGTTCTGATTGCCAATCGGGGGGAAATCGCCTGTCGGATACTTCGAACGGCCCATCGCCTTGGCATTCGAACGGTTGTGGTTTATTCCGAAGCAGATGCGTTTTCTCTTGCTGTCCAAATGGCCAATGAAGCCTACGCCATAGGTCCTCCTCCTGTTTCTGAAAGCTATTTAAATATTCCCAAAATCCTTGAGGCTGCGCGACAAGCCAACGTCGAAGCCATTCATCCTGGGTACGGTTTTTTGTCGGAAAATGAAGCTTTTGCTAAATCCTGTCATCAGGCTGGGTTTCTTTTTATTGGCCCGTCTCTTGAAGCCCTTCAAAAAATGGGCTCGAAAAGCGAAGCAAAGGCCATAGCCCGAAAAGCAGGGGTCCCTGTGATTCCTGGATATGAGGGAAATCAAGAGAACCTGGCTGCCCAGGCGGATCGTTTGGGATATCCCCTAATGATCAAAGCTATTATGGGTGGCGGGGGAAAAGGGATGCGGCATGTTAAGACCAAAGCAGACTTTCAAAAATCTTTTGAAGCGTGCCAACGGGAAGCTTTAGCCTCCTTTGGAAAGGAGGATGTTCTTTTAGAAAAATACATTCCTACCCCCCGACATATTGAGGTCCAAATTTTTGGCGACACCTATGGGAATCTCGTCCATCTCTTTGAAAGAGATTGTTCCCTCCAAAGACGGCATCAAAAAGTGATGGAAGAAGCGCCTTCTTCTCTTCCCAAAGGTCTAAAAGAAAAGCTCTATAAAGCCGCCCTTAAATTGGGCCAAGTGATCCATTATGTGGGGGCCGGAACGGTTGAGTTTCTCGTCGACCAAGAGGGTCAGTTTTACTTCATGGAAATGAATACGCGCCTTCAAGTGGAACACCCCGTTACCGAGGCGATCACGGGTCTCGACCTTGTTGAATGGCAATTCCGGGTCGCATCAGGCGAAAGACTTCCCCTTTCCCAAAAAGAAATTACTTCCCACGGACATGCCTTTGAGCTCCGCCTTTATGCGGAAGATCCCCATCACAACTTTAAGCCCGTCTCCGGTCAAGTTTGGGTGAAAAAAGTTCCTGAAGCTGTGCGGTTCGAGACGGGCCTTCACCCTCAGGATAAAATTGCACCTTATTATGATCCTCTCCTCGCTAAACTTATTCTCAAGGGAGAAAATCGGCATGAAACCTTGCAAAAAGCAAAACTTGCTTTGGAAAACTTAGAAATTCTTGGCCTTAAAACCAATGCGTCTTTTTTAAAGAGGCTGCTCAGTGAGAAAGCATTTCTAGAAAACAACATCGATGGGGGATACATTGACCGATATTTGAATAGACTTATCCCCCCTCAAATCATCCCTGAAAACGTTTATATCATGGCTTCCCTGATTAAAGTCCTTTCCGAAACGCAACATCCCCTCTCTCCTTGGGATGAAGAGCATAAATGGAGACTTGAGGGATATGCTCCCCGTTCTTTTGACTGGGTCTGCGAAGGCGAGGTAAAGACGATTTTCTTAACCTATTCTCCACAAGGCTGGATTTATAATCCCTGGATTGCTTCGCCTCCAATGGAGGCTCGCAATGACGTCCCTCAGTCAACATCGTCTTTGCGAGGGAGCATAGCGACCGAACCAATCCAGAAAAAAACTCTTAATGCCTACCTTTCTAACAACACCCTTTTTTTTCCTCCTTTTCATATTCCTTTTTGGGAGTCGGAAGAAAAGCTTTCCCTTATTTATGAAGGAGAGACTTATGTTCTAATCTCCCATGCTCCCCTCTGGGTCAGCTCCCACAAAAAGAAAAGCGAATCCCACTTAAAAGCTCCCATGACCGGTAAAGTTGTTCTCATCCTTGTAAAAGAAGAGGAGTCGGTTAAGGAAAATCAGCCCCTCTTGATTTTGGAAGCCATGAAAATGGAGCATATGATTACGTCGCCTCGAAAAGGAAGGGTAAAACACATTTTTTACGAAATCGGAGATATTGTTGAAGAAGGGGAGGATGTGATGGATATCAGCGAAGAGGAAACGGCGCATGGTTTTGCCAAAAAACGTTAAGATCGTTGAAGTGGGGCCGCGGGATGGCCTTCAGGCCGAACCCTTAACCCTTTCTGTCGCCACGCGGATTGAATTTATCAATCTCCTTTCCGAAACAGGGTTGAAAGCCATTGAAGCGGGAAGCTTTGTTTCTCCCAAATGGGTTCCCCAACTCGCCGAGAGTGATAAGATTTTCCAAGGCATTACGAAAAAAGAAGGCACTGACTATTCCCTTCTCGTCCCCAATATCAAAGGATATGAAAGTGCCCTCAAGAATAATGTACACTCTATCGCTGTTTTTACGGCCGCCTCCGAAACATTTTGTCAAAAGAATATGAATACTTCGATTGAGGAAAGCCTTCATACCTTTGGAAGTTTTATCCCTGATGCAAAAGTTAAAGGGATGCGTGTACGGGGGTACGTTTCTTGTGCCATTGCTTGCCCTTTTGAAGGCCGCATTTCTCCTATGCGCGTCCATGAAGTGGTTGTCAAACTCCTGCATATGGGATGCGATGAAATTTCCTTGGGAGATACGATTGGCGTTGGAACGCCTCGTCAAGTCCAGGCCCTCTTAAAAGACATTCCTGCCCCATTGGAAAAACTTGCTGTTCATTTTCATGATACCTATGGCCAAGGAATAGCGAATATTTATGCAGCCCTTGAAAAAGGCATTTCAATCATTGATAGCTCGGTCTCAGGTCTTGGAGGGTGTCCATATGCTCCAGGGGCCTCTGGGAATGTCGCAACAGAAGACGTGGTTTATCTTCTCAATGGCTTGGGGATTCAAACTGGTATTGATCTCAAGAAACTTTTGAAGGCCGCTATGTTTATTGATCAAAAGCTCAATCGTGAGACCTCTTCCAAAGCCTCACGGGCATTGAGGGGTGTAAAATGAGAATGGTAAATTTTATCTTTCAATGAAACCATGATGCTCCCATCAAATCGAATACCCCTCCTGTCCCACTGGGGGCTTTTCGGCTCGCGTAAAAATCAATGATATTGACGACTTCTTGAGTTTCCACGACCTTTTTCGTTGGCATGCTTTCTAAGGATTGTTGGCGAGGACCTGGAGCCAATTGATCGAACATCTGTCCTTCAACAGGACCTGGAGCAACTGTATATGCCAGAATGTTATATTTGGCATTATCTCTTGCGAGTTGGCGCGTAAATTGGGTCAAGGCTGCTTTCGAATCAGAATAATGATAGCACCCTTCCGGCATCCCTCTGAAGGCAGCACGACTCCCAAGATTGATAATAACGCCAGGTATATTCTCTTTTTTAAAATGATCGAGCGCTGCCTCGCTTATCACAACGGGAGAATGATAATTGATCGCCATTGTTTCCAGGCTCACTGAAAGGCTATCCGCTGGAGTTTCTGATTTTTTTGAAATACCAGCAGAATTGACAACGACATTTATACAATTCTTCCATCCTAATGCTTCTTGCCAGAGTTTTTTTGCATTATTTGGATCCCTAAAATCAGCGGAGACCAGCTTTAAATGGAAAGGATATTCTTCTTTCAATTCGTTAAGTTGCTCCGCATTTTTCCCATAATGAGCGACAACTGAAGCTTCCTCTTTGAGAAAATGTCTCGTTGTGTGAAGCCCAATGTCTCCACTTGCGCCTGTGATAAGAATGACTTGATCTTTAAAGGTGGCTTTACCTTGCCCCAAAGTAAGTAAACTGAATAAGCTCATGGCTGCAAAAAATAGTTTAATATGCATTTGATTCCTCTCCTTTTTTTGGAGTATATTACTTTGAAGTATAAGATACATCTTTATAAACAAAAGAATTTTAAACTCCCCACACAGGATTATTAAGACGAGCAATAAGCTCTTGATGAAGGGCAAGCTCTTCCTGCGTTGGGGTATGGGGTCGAGGAGGGCGAATTTGTTTTTCTTTCCTCTTCCCTTCTATAGATGTTATTGTTTTGGAAGAAAAATCAAGCGATAGACCCGGCTGTTTCCCACCGATCAGTTCGAGATAAACTTGGGCAAGAAGCTCCGCATCTAAAAGGGCACCATGCTTGTCACGGGCTTTATTATCCACACCAAAGCGTTTACAAAGGGCATCCAAACTTGCGGGCGAGCCTGGAAACTTTTGGCGGGCCATCGTGAGAGTATCAATCGCACGCGCAAAAGGAATCTCAGGCCAACTATGTCCTTTCAATTCTGCATTGATAAATTTCATATCAAATTTTGCGTTATGAATCACAAGGGGAGCATCTTCGATAAAGGCTAAGAAGGGATCGGCCACCTCTTTAAAAGGAGGATGGTCCTTGAGAAAATCATAGGAAAGGCCATGAACAGCATAGGCATCTTTAGGAACGTCCCGTTCTGGATTGATGTAGGTATGAAAAATCTCTCCCGAAGGGACATGATTGATAAGCTCAAGACATCCAATTTCCACGAGGCGATGGCCTTGACTTGGCTCAAACCCTGTTGTTTCCGTGTCTAAAACGATTTCCCTGGCCATAAGGCTCCCTTTTAAAGTTTGTCGGCCATCTCCCCTGCCACTTGGGAGACGACTTTTGAGAAAGCATATAAAGAATTTCTCGAATTCTTTTTAAAGCACTTCCCTTTTCGCGTCCACAAGGGATCATAAAATCGGCCCTCTTTCTTCGCTGAGCATCGTTCAGTTGATGGGATTCAAAGTCTTGAAATTTTTGAAAGGCCATTCCTTTCCTGGAAAGAACGCGTAACTTTCGTAAAAAGAGGGGTGCGGACGCCAAAATCACATAATGGCAATAACGATCAAGGCCTACCTCGAAAAGCAAGGGGACATCGAGAACAACGAATTTAGCTTTATGTTTTTGATTTTTTAGGAGAAACTCTTTTTGCTGTTTCGCAAGCTTTGGATAGAGAATTTCCTCGAGCTGAGCAAGATCAGAAGGAGATGACAAGACGCGATCTCCGAGTAAGGATCTGTCGATCTTTCCATTGAAAAAAACCTCCGGCCAAAGGAATTTAATTTTTTGTTGAATATCAATATCTTTTCTTAAAAGAGAATGAATCGCCCGATCTGCACAATGGACAGGAACCCCCATCAGTCGAAAGTATTTTGCAAGGGTTGACTTCCCTGCGCCCATGGCACCCGTTAACCCTAAAATCCACATAAGAATAGCCCTTTCAGGGATAAGATGTGTATAGAATGGGGAGAAAAAGGGAGTTCTTTTTTAAAGAGGACCTTTCTGTGGATAAGGGAAAAGGACTGCCAAAACCATCCCCTTGTGAATTCTTTTGAAAGGGTGTGTGTATGATTCTCCTTTTGAAATTTTCTCCCCATCATATCCTTTGACATATCCTAAGAATGAAAGACACACTCTCTGCTAAGGATACGCCAATTTTTAATGTTTTCCACAAAATTCACATTTCTTTAAGATAAGCATTGTGGATAAAATAAAGGTGTGGATAAACAAATGATAAAAATTTATCCCCAGAATGCAGAGGGCCTACTACAACAACAACCTTTTATTAATTATAAATAAGAAGGTAGAGGAGAAAGTGTATGTCCAAGTTTTTGGATCTTTTTCAGGGCAAAAGGGCTGAAAGTCCTCCCCTCTGGTTTATGCGTCAAGCAGGACGTTACTTACCGGAATATCGTGATGTGCGAAAAAAGTGCCCAACCTTTTTAGATCTTTGTTATACCCCCAACCTTGCAACACGTGTAACGCTTCAGCCCCTTGAACGTTTCGATTTTGATGCGGCCATCCTGTTTTCCGATATCCTTGTCATTCCTGATGCTTTGGGCCAAAAGGTTACTTTTCGAGAGTCGGAGGGCCCCTTTTTATCGTCCCTTTCCCTTTCCTCCTATGAGAAAATTCTCTCCTTTGATGGGTTTTTTAAAAGATTGGAGTCTGTTTATGAAACGATTGGACTCGTTAAATCCCAACTTTCTCCTTCAAAAGCATTTCTTGGCTTTGCTGGAGCCCCTTGGACACTTGCTCTTTATATGCTGGAAGGAAAAGGAAGTCGGGATTTTGCAAAGGCGAAGGAAGAGGCTTTTCAAAGGGAAGAAAAATTTTCAGGTTTTTTGGACTTTCTTTCACACATCATTTCTTTGCATCTGATAGAGCAAATAAAGGCAGGCGTTCAGGCCATTCAACTTTTTGACACCTGGGCTGGCCACTGTCCTGCAACACACTTTCAAAAATGGATTCTTAAGCCAACCCAACGGATTATTGAATCTATTAGAGAAGTTTTCCCTCATGTTCCCATTATCTGTTTTCCCAAGGGAGTTGGTGCTCATTTATTAGATTATGGAATGCATTCTGGCGCCTCAGGCATCAGTCTTGATGCAAGTACTTCAATCCTGTGGGCTCAAGAGAGTCTCCCGCCCTCTCTTGTTTTACAAGGAAATTTGGATCCTCTTTTGCTTGTTGCGGGGGGAGATTCCTTAAAAAGGAGTGTAGAATCAATTCATACAGAAATGGGCAAGAAGCCTTACATTTTTAATTTGGGGCACGGTATCCTTCCCCATACTCCCCTTAAAAATGTAGAAGATTGCGTGAAATGGGTACGGGCCTTAAGGTGAAAAAAACAGCCATTATTCTTCTGAATTTAGGCGGCCCTTCTTCTCAGGTCGAAGTTAAACCTTTTCTTATAAGCCTTTTTTCCGATCCGGATATCATCACCGTTCCTCAACCTTTTCGCTATATTTTGGCTCATCTATTAACGCGACGTCGTTTGAAAGAAGCACAACACATTTATGCATTGCTCGGCGGAGGATCACCCCTTTTAAAAAACACACAAGCGCAGGTCGTCGCTTTGGAAGGTGAACTCGGTGAGGGATTTCGTGTGTTTGTGGCCATGCGTCATGCTGCCCCTTATACGGAAATGGCCGTTGAAGAGGTTAAAGCATATGGTCCGGATGAAGTTGTTCTCCTCCCTCTTTATCCGCAATATTCAACAACCACAACAAGGTCTTCCTTCAGGCGTTGGAATAAATTTGCACAAAAGATAGGAATCCCTTCCCGTTTCATCCACAGCTATCCGGTTGAGGACGGGTTTATTGAGGCACTAAAAGAGTTGACCTTGCCCCATTATAAAAAAGCCCAGAAATATGGTCACCCTCGGGTTCTGATGACAGCCCATGGATTGCCTGAAAAAATCATAAAAAAAGGGGATCCCTATCAACATCACGTCGAAGAAACGGCCAAAGCGCTTGTGAATAAGCTTGGAATCTCACACTTTGATGGGCAGTTATGTTATCAAAGCCGGGTCGGCCCCTTAAAATGGATTGGCCCTTTTACAGATGAGGAAATCGTAAAGGCGGCCCAGGAAAAACGCCCTCTTGTCGTTGTTCCCCTTTCCTTTGTTTCTGAACATTCAGAAACGCTTGTGGAGCTTGATATGACCTATCGCACCCTTGCTCTTCAGGAAGGATGTCCCTCCTATCATCGCGTTGAGACGGTTCAAACCCATCCCTTTTTTATAAAGGGGCTTGCAAGCTTAGTGAAAGAATGTACATTTCTTTCTCAAGGAGAAAACGATGCTTTCTGATTACTATCTCACGTTAAAAATGCTCCATATTTTAGCATTTATTGCGTGGATGGCTGGTCTTTTATATCTCCCCCGCCTTTTTATCTACCATCTCCAATTTGACGTCGGATCAAAGGCTTACCTAACATTTTGTACAATGGAGAGGCGGCTTTCAAAAATTATTATGCTTCCGGCAATTCTTCTTACATTTACGCTTGGCATTCTTTTAGCTTTTGCAACCGATGTGTGGTCAACACCATGGTTTCATATGAAATTTTTGCTCGTGCTTTGTCTTGCTGGGTATCATGGATACCTTGTGCATCTTTCGAAAGAGTTTGCCAATGGCGAGGTCCCCGCTCTTTTAAAAAACATGTCAAAAGCAGGACTTTGCTTGTTGAATGAAGTACCCTTCGTGTTGGCGATTTTAATCGTTTTCCTTGCTGTTATGAAACCTTTTTAAAATAAGGCTTGATGTTTTAAAAAAATTTTGCCATTGATACTCTTCATTCTTACCTACAATCCCAGTGAAAATTGATGAATTTAAAGATTTTGAAATCAAAAACGCCTGTTGAGCTTCTCGCCTTAGCAGAAGAACTTGAAATAGAAAACGCAAGCACCCTTCGTAAACAAGATATGATGTTTGCCATTCTCAAAAGGAAGGCAGAAAAAGGGGAAACCATCTTTGGGGGCGGGGTTGTTGAAATCTTACAGGATGGATTTGCTTTCTTGCGTTCTCCTGAAGCCAACTATTTATCTGGACCCGATGATATTTACGTTTCCCCAAGTCAGGTGCGAAAGTTTGGATTGAGGACGGGTGACACGGTTGAGGGCGAAATTCGAGCTCCTAAAGATGGGGAGCGATATTTTGCTTTATTAAAGGTCAATACAATTGATAATCAACTGCCGGATGCGATTAAACACCGTATGACTTTTGATAATTTAACCCCTCTTTATCCTGATGAAAAATTAAACCTTGAGCTAGATGATCCTACCTATAAAGACCTTACGCAGCGCGTGATTGAACTTGTGGCCCCTATTGGAAAAGGGCAACGTGCATTGATTGTTGCCCCTCCGCGATCGGGTAAAACAGTCATGATGCAAAATATTGCCCATTCCATTGCGATGAACCATCCAGAAGTAACATTGATGGTTTTACTCATTGATGAACGGCCTGAGGAGGTCACGGATATGGCCCGCTCTGTGAAGGGCGAGGTGATTAGCTCTACTTTTGATGAGCCAGCATCACGGCATGTGCAAGTGGCCGAAATGGTCATCGAAAAAGCCAAGCGTCTTGTTGAATTAAAACAGGATGTGGTGATCCTTTTGGACAATATTACCCGCCTTGCGAGGGCTTACAATACGGTTGTTCCTTCTTCCGGAAAAGTTTTAACGGGCGGTGTGGATGCAAATGCCCTTCAACGTCCAAAACGATTTTTTGGAGCAGCTAGAAATATTGAGGAGGGCGGGTCGCTCACCATCATCTCTACAGCATTGATCGATACGGGATCCCGTATGGATGAGGTGATCTTTGAAGAATTTAAAGGAACAGGAAACTCAGAAATTATATTGGATCGGAAGCTTTCCGATAAACGAACTTTCCCTGCGATTGATATCACCAAGTCTGGTACACGTAAGGAAGAGCTTTTGATGGACAAGGATGTGCTTACAAAAATGTGGGTTCTTAGGCGTGTCCTCATTCCTATGGGCACAACGGATGGGATGGAATTCCTCCTTGAAAAACTTAGAAATACGAAAAATAATGCGGAATTCTTTGATTCGATGAATTCCTAAAATCCAAATTGTTTCACGTGAAACAATTTGTTTTGTCTCCGTCAATCCAGAATGGGTAGACTTCCAGCATATAATACCTAGTCATATCCGAATTTTTGCCCCTTGTCATCCTGAGACCCGCGGAGCGGGGACTCAGGATCTTGTAGCCAGAAAAATATCGGATCATGTCGCGGGCATTCAGCATCTTCTTGAGGGAGCTCCCTTACGATGAGATCCTGAGATCGCCCCTTTGGGGCTCCTCAGGATGACAAGGAAGAGGAATAGGATCTCCTAATGACAAATTGTTTCACGTGAAACAATTTGGGTGATAGCGTAGGGAAACTTTTATTCTGAACTAACGTTGTCATCCCGAACTTGTTTCGGGATCTTATTCCGAATAAGATGCTGAATGATCCCGGATCAAGTCCGAGACTAAAGGTTCAGCACGACAAATTGAGAGAAGAGTGACAAAAAGGTGGATAACAAACAAAATGTTTCACGTGAAACAATTGAGCGATTAAAAATTTACCAACACCTCCTTGAAACATGGCAGAAGAAAGTAAACTTAGTTTCAGCGTCCACCCTTCCTTTCGCATGGGAACGTCATTTTAAAGACTCACTTCAATTGCTTCCTTATCTTCCTCAAAAGAAAGTATCCCTCATCGACTTGGGAAGTGGCGCTGGATTTCCTGGGCTTGTCCTGGCCATCGCGCGCCCTGAAACATTGGACGTAACACTTGTTGAGGCGGATTTAAAAAAGTGTCTTTTTTTAGAAAATGTTTCACGTGAAACATTTTCACCGGTCACCATTTTAAGAAGCCGGATCGAATCTCTTGAGAGCACACTGAAAGCTGACGTTATTACGGCACGTGGTCTTGCGCCTCTTACCCTTTTACTCGGGTATGCAATTTCTTTGATGAAAGAAGAGGCGGCCTGTTTGTTTCTAAAAGGAAAAGAGTTTGAAAAAGAAATTCAAGAGGCTCAAAAGAAATGGGAATTTGACCTTGAAATTTTTCCGAGTTTGGCCGATTCTAGGGGCAGAATTTTAAAAATAAAATATTTGAAAAGGATTCACCCGTATGTCTAAAACCGTCGCTGTTGTGAATCAAAAGGGAGGTGTGGGAAAAACAACCACAACCTTAAATCTCGCAACGGCTCTTTCAACGGTTGGGAAAAAAATTCTCATTATCGATTTTGACCCTCAAGGAAACGCAACGACCGGACTTGGGGTGACGGAAAAAAGGAAAATTAAAGGAAGCTACGAGACCTTAATTGGGGCAATAGAACCCGACCAAGCCTATCAAGAAACGGCTATTCCTAATCTTTATTTAATGCCCGCAAGTCTTAACCTTTCAGGGGCCGAAGTTGAGCTTGTCGGCGTAAAAGGGAGAGAAAGACTTCTTAGAAATGTTCTTGAGAAATTGACACCTTTTGATTTTATTTTTATTGACTGTCCCCCATCCTTAGGCCTTTTAACATTGAATGCGCTCGTTGCAGCTGATCAGGTTCTTATTCCTCTTCAATGTGAATTTTACGCCTTGGAAGGATTAAGCCAAGTTCTCTTTACCATTGATCAAGTTCGTAAAAAGTTCAACCCTGGACTTGATCTTCAAGGCATCGTTTTAACGATGTTTGATAGCCGGAGTAGCCTGAGCACCCAAGTTGCCAATGATGTGCGTTATCATTTAAAGGATAAGGTTTATGAGACGCAAATTCCTCGAAATGTGCGTATCGCCGAAGCGCCATCCTTTGGAAAACCTGCAATTATCTATGATTTAAAATGCCAAGGATCCCAAGCTTATCTTCAATTGGCAAAGGAAATTTTAGCTCAAGAAAGAAAGGTAGCCGCATGAGTGAAATAAGAAAACAAGTCTTAGGGCGAGGCCTTTCAGCACTTTTAGACGCATCCCGCGACGAAGAGAAAGGACAGACTTCGTCCTTAACCCTTGCTACGGATACCATACTTCCGGGACGCTACCAACCTCGTCTTCATTTTCCAGAAGATGAACTGGTGGCTTTATCCGAATCCATCAAGGAAAAAGGAGTTTTGCAACCGATTTTGGTTCGTGTCCACCCTGACGAGGAAGGAAAATATGAAATCGTTGCAGGTGAGCGGCGGTGGAGAGCTGCTAAAAAAGCAGGGCTTGATCAAATCCCAGCTCTCATAAGAGAATTTTCAGATAGGGAAGCGCTTGAAGTTGGTCTTTTAGAAAACATTCAACGTCAAGATTTAAATCCTCTTGAAGAAGCAGATGGATATCGACGTTTAGCAGAAGAATTTAATCATACCCAAGAATCTCTTTCGCGAATTTTAGGAAAAAGCAGAAGCCATATTGCAAATACCCTAAGGCTCCTCACCTTACCAAAGAAAGTCAAAGAATATTTAAATGAGGGAAAGTTATCAGCAGGCCATGGGCGAACGCTTGTCGGCGTTCAAGATCCTGACCGCCTCGCTGAAATGATCATTGAAAAAAACCTAAGTGTCCGCGAAGCAGAAATGCTTTCAAAACAAAAGGTTACGAAAGATGGCCTTGTCAAATCTTCAAGGCAATTGGACCCAGAACAAGAGATTTTACGTGAACATCTTTCCCGTCTTTTCGGAACTTCTGTGGATTTAATCTTCAAAGGCGATGGTGGAAAACTTGTGGTTCACTTTCGGAGCCCGCCAGAACTTGATCGGCTTTTGAATCTCCTTAACCCAATGACGATATAGAACTTCCTGATCATCCTGTCCAATTTGTCATCCCGAACGACTTTCCCTTTTTGTCATCCTGAGACCCGCGGAGCGGGGACTCAGGATCTCGTCAAGGAGATCCCGAAATAAATTCGGGAGACAACGTTAGTTCAGAATAAAAGTTTCCCTACGCTATCACTCAAATTGTTTCACGTGAAACAATTTGTCATTAGGAGATCCTGTTCCACATTTTGTGTTCCGCTTCCTTGTCATCCTGAGAAGCCCCAAAGGGGTGATCTCAGGATCTCATCGTAAGGGAGCTCCATCAAGAAGATGCTGAATGCCCCCCGACATGATCCGATATTTTTCTGGCTACAAGATCCTGAGTCCCCGCTCCGCGGGTCTCAGGATGACAAGTGGCTAAAGGTTACGGATATTAATGGAAGGATGACAAGAATGGGTGATGGAATCTCCACAGGAAAATTGTTTCACGTGAAACAATTTGAATTTTCCTTCATAAGGCTCTTAAAAGTTCATGGCTCATTTGAGAAAGGGTTAGCCCTGAAAACTTAATTCGCCGCTCCAGAGAAAGGAGCGTTTCTAAAAGAGATTGAATTTCCTGAAGGCGCCACTTGGAAAGGGCCGATTCATAGAGTGGTTGGTCTTTAAAAAAAATAGGAGGCGTAAGCTTTTGCCAAGAAATGGTTTGAGGTGAAGCTTTAAAAGGCATCAGATCAAAGAGCGTTTGAAAAGTGCGATTTAAACTTCTACAAGAAAGGACCGCATCGGAAGAATTAAGAGAAGAAAGAGCTTCCGTTGCTTTTTTAACATTCCTTAAAAGGAAAGCCTGGAGAAGTAGAGCCGCACCATCAGAAGAAGGGGACGCGTCTAAAAAGGCAGGATATGCAGTCTCTGGAATCTCTCCATAAAGTTTAATTTTCTCAAGAGCACCTAAAAGCCCCATATAATCGTTTTGGTAAGCCTTAAACAGAAGTCCTTTAAAAGCTACTGGCAAAGACATTTCCCCAACTAGAAACTCAAATTCAGAGGTCGTTAGGGGGGAGGCATAGGCTGCAATCGCAAGAGCACGAGAAGATTGGGTAAAATACGTAACAAGCTTGGACTGGGCACGTGCTTTTTCAGAGGTAAAAATGAAGGGACCTTCCTTAAGCTGGTCTACATGCGTTAGAATTTTATCGGTTACAGAAGTAAGCGTTAAAGAAGAAGACGATAAAGTTTCAAAAAGGGAGAGCTGAGACGCTCCTGCTTTTAAGAGAGCTTCTTCCGCTTTTATGTGAAGGGGTAAGGCTAGTTTCTTCTGTAAATAGGAAACAGCCCTTTCAAAAACGATCGCATCATTACCAAATATAAAGAAAAAATTGACCTTCTGAAGGGGCGTATGAAAAAGGGCGGGAAAATTAATTTTCATTAGGAGTGTCTAAATAAGTCGTGAGAAGAAGCGCAATTTTTTCAGCCAAAAGGCGGAGCGCTTCTTTCTTTGCATAATCTTCAGCAATAAGGTCAGCATAATAGTTTTGCGTTAAAACTGAAAAAGAGTTAATTGCCTTTGTGGAATGCGTGTACGCAATCTTATTTGTTCTTGAATTTCTTAAAACGATGTTAGCCGTCAAGATGGCTTCCTTTCGGAATGTCGCCTCTGTCCTCTTAATGCCTGTATTTCTGACACTTTCTGTCAGTTTAATTTGAAGAACATATTTTGGATGGGGTGGTGAACCCTCTGGGGTCAAGAGATCCACAAGGTAATTTCTTAAAATTTGCCCATGGCGATCTGAGATCGTGGCAATTTTAAGAGGGTAAGACACATCAGAGCACTCATGGGGTGCGTAGAGGGGATGAAAGCCACAGGCAGTGAGAAAGAAACAAAGGCTGAAAGGAATTAATATTTTATAGAACCACATTGGCAACTCTCCCGGGGATATAGATAAATTTTTTAAGGGTTTTACCTTGGATTTGCGTTTTAATTGAGGGCAACGCTAAAACGAGAGCTTTAATCTCATCTTCCCCCTGCTGGGGCGATATTTCAAGCGTCCCGCGCATTTTTCCATTGATCTGAATTGCGAGCGTTATGCTTTCTTCTTTTACTAATGCAGGATCTGCCTTTGGCCAAGGTTGATTCAAAATAAAAGGAGCATGACCGAGTTCCGCCCACAAGGTTTCTGCGAGATGGGGAATCGCAGGCGATATCAGCAGAACAAGCATATGGAAGGCTTCATGAAGGGCCCAGCGTTCGGAAACTTCAGAAGGGGTAAAGTCTTCAAGCGTATTCGAAAACTCTCTGAGGCGGGCTACATAACGGTTATAATGAAATCGTTCGATATCTTGTGTGACATGGGCTATGGTTTTGTGGGTGAGTTTACGGATTTCTAAGGCTTTTTCAGTAAAGGTAAGGGGAACTTCAGAAGCGTTCACGGTTTTTAAATCCGGCGAATGAGAAGTCACAAGACGCCATAATTTATTTAAATAGCGCCAGCTTCCTTCAATGCCCGCTTCCGTCCATTCAAAGTCACGCTCAGGGGGACTGTCCGAAAGCATGAAGAGACGTGCCGTATCAGCGCCGTACTCTTCCACGATTTTTGCTGCAGGAACAACGTTACATTTCGATTTACTCATTTTTTCAGAACGCCCTATTTTTACGGGGCTTCCATCTGAAATTTTGACGAGGCGTCCATCACGTTTTTCCACCTCATGGGGGTAAAGCCAAGCCCCAGCTTGATCTTGATAGGTTTCATGACAAACCATTCCCTGGGTAAGAAGATTTTGAAAAGGCTCTGAAAGAGTCCAATATCCGCACTTTCTCAAGGCCTTGGTAAAAAAGCGGGCATAGAGAAGGTGAAGAATGGCATGCTCAATACCGCCAATGTATTGATCTACAGGCATCCAAAATTCAGCCTTTTCTTTCTCAAATGGCTGGGAAGCATGAGGAGAACAATAGCGGGCAAAATACCATGACGAATCCATAAAGGTATCAAATGTATCTGTTTCCCGCTTTGCTGCTTGCCCACAGGTAGGACAATCGACATCCTTCCATGTGGGATGTAAATCCAGTGGGTTGCCAGGTTGATCAAAAAAAACATCTTCAGGTAATCTTACGGGGAGTTGATCTTCAGGAACGGGCACAATTCCACAATCAGGACAATGAATGATAGGGATTGGACATCCCCAATACCGTTGGCGAGATACACCCCAATCTCGGAGTTTATAACTCACTTCGGCCGTCCCGTGTTTTTTTGAGACAAGTCGCTGAATAACTTCTTTTTTAGCCTCCCCTACAGAAAGACCGTTGAGGAATTCTGAATTGATAAGAACGCCTTCTCCTTCATAGGGAAGGGATTCTTCGGGAGGTCCTTTAATAACAGGGATGATAGGAAGCTTGTATTTTACAGCAAATTCATAATCGCGTTCATCATGGGCGGGGCAACCGAAAATAACACCTGTCCCATAATCCATGAGCACAAAGTTAGCAACATAAAGAGGAAGGGTGTGATTCTTTAAAAAAGGATGCTGGACTGTAAGGCCTGTGTTAAAGCCCCTTTTTTCAGCTGTATCAAGGTCTTTTTGACTCGTGCCGAGGGCACGGCATTCCGTAACAAAGGTTTGAAGGGCTGGTACTACTTTTGCAAGATCTTCGACAAAAGGATGGTCGGGGGAAATACCAATAAAAGAAGCTCCGAAAATGGTATCTGGGCGTGTTGTAAAAACCTCTAAAACCTTTTCCTTTTCAAGGATAGGAAAACGAATACGGGCTCCTTCTGAGCGGCCGATCCAATTTATCTGCATCGTTTTCACTTGCTCAGGCCAGTGATCTACTTGGGCGAGATCATCGAGAAGCTCTTGGGCAAAATCTGTGATTTTTAAAAACCATTGGGAAAGCTTACGCCGTTCAATCGGAGCTCCCGAACGCCAACCTTTTCCATCAAGCACTTGCTCATTTGCCAAAACGGTGCCTTCGACGGGATCCCAATTCACGAAGGATTCCTTTCGATAGGCAATACCTTGTTTTAAAAAATCTAAAAAGATTTTTTGCTCATGGGAATAATAATCAGGGGAGCAAGTTAAAATCTCTCGGCTCCAATCATAGGAAATCCCCAAAGAGTTGATTTCTTCTTTCATCAGGTGAACATTCTCAAGAGTCCACGTCTTTGGATGGATGCCGTGCTGAATGGCGGCATTTTCGGCAGGGAGGCCAAAAGCATCCCATCCCATGGGATGGAGAACCGAATATCCTGACGCCCGTTTATAACGCGCGATTACATCTCCTATGGTATAATTACGTACATGACCCATATGGAGCCGTCCTGAGGGATAGGGAAGCATCTCTAGGACATAGTATTTGGGAGATTCTTCCCTTGCTTTGTAGAGTGAATCCGCTTCCCAAGCTTTTTGCCACCTTGTCTCGCTGTCACGAAAATTATACCGCGTGTTCATGGGGGACTCTATTCTTACTTTGTTATTTTGGTGCGGAAATGGCGGGCGCGGGCTAAAATGGCATTCTCCAAGTCTTTTGTCGTTTGGGGGTCAATCGCTTGATCTATCCAATTGCCAGATGTATCCCGTTCTTGACGAAATACACTAACTTTAAGACCATCAGAACGGAGTTGGCGATCAAGGATAAAAATATTTATTTTTAACCGTTCTTGAGGACTTTCCGGAGGTGAATACCAGTCTGTAATAATGACGCCACCGAAAGGATCGGCAGTGGCAATGGGCATAAAGGAAATCGTATCAAGGCTTGCTCGCCATAGATAACTATTGACGCCAAGGCCAGTGTCTTCTTGTTCGCGTTTTTTTGGGCCTCCAAAAGTAAGGGTGTCTTCTCCTAAGAATTTTCCCATTCCTTGATTACGGCGGTCCTCAGAAGACTCCGTTTTCATTTCTTCTGTAGTGTAGTCGGAAGAACAAGCAGAAATGCCTAGTGCTAATAATAAAGCGGAGAGCCGTCTTAACATCATCTATTTACCCCTTCAAATTTTTTTTATGGTATGCGCTTTGGGGGGGAGGTCGTCAAGGGGAGAAAAAAGGGGAGAGATTTCTCCCTCCCAAATTTTTCCTTATTCAGCAATAGACTTAGAAAACAAGCCGTGAACCGACAACAAAGACGTTGGCGCGGTTGCTCTTTGTGGGGCCGACAAATTGGCCACAGTTTGTGGTGAGTGTATCGTTGATACGAGCTGCCTCGGCACGAGCCGCTGGGTTCTTCATTTGGAAATAAGCATATTCAAAGTACACACCCAAACCTGGAGCAAGCTTACGATCAATGGCTGCGCCTACAGCATTTGTTCTTGCCCTTCGACTGACAAAGTTTGAGTTTATATCTCCCCCTAATGCTTTCCTCCAGCCATAGTAATACCCTGTGCTTAGCTTGGTTGCCGCATCCCATTTGTAAGAAAGACCGAAATCGATGAACTGTCCAGCATTTGTTTTACGTGTTTCAAATTGACGGGAACGGCCATTGTTACCATATTCAGCACCGAAACCAACGCCTTCATAACCGAAACTTCCACCGAAGGCATAAGAACCCGTATGTCTCCGCTTGGGGGCCCCATGAAATTCAGGGTGGGTTTCTCCAAATATGGACGTTGCAGAGAGAGCCATTTCAAACCCACTCTCAAACTTATGAATAAAGTTGATGCCGCTTGCGATATTATCGATATCAAAGGGTTCTTTAGGGCTTGATTGGCTGGTTATGGTATTAACGTGTTGTTCTCCACGATGCTCTGTGCGAGGCGTGTAGCTTACACCCATTTGTACACCTGGCAGGAGTCCGTATAGGCCACGGTCTGTGAGAAAAGTAGCTTTCGTATCTCGACTCGTCTCACCAACAAGGTTAACAGAATGAGGTGCGCCCGTTGTAAAGTTGACAACCCGATCAAAGTCCCCATCGATGAAACCCGTACCCCCCCATTGGCTGAAACCACCAAAGGCCATGGTGCTTTCAACGCCATAAGTATCACCTAAATAGGTTTTCCCCCATGACCCGCCAAAGTAGAGGTAGTCTTCGCGGACGATTTTTGATTTATCCGCATTTCCATCCAGCACAATGACCAAACCATAGTCCATTCCCGGATCTGTTTTGCCGTCCACATTGAATTTGAGGCGAGAATCGTCGACCGTAAACATATGGCCTCGTCCAAATTTTTGGCGATTACAGGGCTTATTAGTTGCATCGCCAAATACGATTCTTTTTTTGTTATCATAAAACCAAGAGTTAAAAGACGACTGGCCAGAAATTTTAAGTTGAGGAGTTGCAAGCGTGGGTGTTTGGGCAATGCTTGCAGCATGAATATGAGAAGTAAATACGACCAAGCCTAAAAGGGCTGTTGAGCCAAGAAAAGAGCGAATCATTATATTTCTCCAGGTGTAGAGCGGTTACAAACAGGGGTTATTCTTACTCTTAAAAAAAAGATGAATTACCATTCTTATAAAATACACTTGATTGAAACTGTCTCAATGGTAAACTTTCTGTTGAAATGATTTTTTTAGAGGGCATGTGACACACGTGCCACAGGTATAATGTTAAAACTAGGTCTACGCATAAATGAATTGACTCTTTCGGACGCTTTCGAAGAGCTTTTGCCGCAAGCTGGAATTTGTATAAAGGATGATGAAAACGAATGTGAAGGAGTTTTATTTACCCCTCCTCATGGGGGCAGTTCTCTACCGTCCTTAGACTTTACAAGTCTTGCCCGTCCTCTACGATTTGTAGATCTCCTCTCGCTTTTGGAAAACCTTCCCTATCGTCAAGAGATTGCTTTGGCTCATTTTTCCTTAGATTTGCGAGAAAAGCTTCTGAAAAATCTTAAAACGCAAGAGGTTCAGTGCCTTACGGAAAAAGAAGTCCAGCTCTTACGTTTTTTTCATCAAAACAAAGGGCGGGAACTTTCAAAAGACAAACTTTTGCAAGAAATTTGGGGATATCATCCAGAAGCTGAGACCCATACGCTTGAAACCCATATTTATCGGTTGCGTCAAAAACTTGAGGAAGATCCAAATACACCGCAACTCCTCCTCAATGGTAAAGAAGGTTATTGGTTAAGGTGAGAGCCCTTACATATTCGCATAATTAGGCCCAGAACCGCCTTCAGGGGGGATCCAGGTGATGTTTTGGGTGGGATCTTTGATATCACAAGCCTTACAATGAATGCAGTTCTGTGCATTGATTTGAAGGCGTGATTCTGTGCCGTCTTTCACAAGTTCGTACACTTGTGCGGGACAATACCTCCCTTCTGGAAAATCATAGAGTGCAGCATTAATGGAAAGCGCTTTTTGTGGATCTTTGAGAAGAAGATGGTTGGGTTGATTTTCCGCATATTGAATATTGCATAGATAAAGGGAGGTCAGGCGGTCAAAGGTGATCTTTCCATCTGGTTTAGGGTAAGAAATGGGTATGCACTTATCTGCGGGTTTAAGTTGTTGATAATCAGCGCGGTTTCGAAGGGTCCAAAAGCTTGTCCCGCGGGTGATGTAAGTTTCAAACGCAGCATTTATCAGACCAGACCACAGGCCTTTTTGAAAGCCGGGACGAATATTGCGAACTTTATGAAGTTCTTCATAAACCCAGCTTTTCTCGAGACGATCTTGGTAAGTATAGGGTTTTCCCCTGCGAAGGGTATCATAGATGGCTTCTGCCGCAATCATACCGGACTTAAGAGCCGTGTGAGACCCTTTGATTTTGGGTACGTTCAGAAACCCTGCTGCGCACCCAATGAGGGAGCCTCCTGGAAATTCCAATTTAGGGATTGATTGGTACCCCCCCTCATTGAGGGCTCTCGCACCATAGGAAATAGGTCGACCCCCTTCGAGAAGCGAACGAAGGGAGGGATGGGTTTTAAAGCGTTGAAATTCTTCAAAGAGACTGAGGTAGGGGTTTTGATAATCGAGACCCACTACGAACCCAATGAGAACTTGATTATTGTTGAGATGATAAACAAAGGATCCCCCGTAGGTTTTTGTATCTAAGGGCCAGCCAATTGTATGAATGACTTGGCCTGGCTTGCTTTTGGCAGGATCAATTTCCCAAATTTCTTTGATACCCAGTCCATAGGTTTGAGGATCGCAGTCTTTGTCTAGTTGGAACTTTTTTATAATTTGTTGGGTTAAAGACCCGCGACACCCCTCGGCTAACAAAGTCATTGTACCAAATATTTTAACACCGGGCTCAAAATGGGAGGTCGGAGTTCCTTCTCGATCAAGACCTTGAGGGCCTGTTTCAACGCCAATCACCTCGTTTTTTTCATTGAAAAGACAATGGGCTCCTGCAAATCCAGGATAAATTTCGATCCCTAAGGCTTGCGCTTCTCTGGCTAGCCATTTGCAAATGGCCCCTAAACTTGCCACAAAATTGCCTTTGTTTCGCATTTGAGGCGGGGTGGGTAAGCGGAAGGCATGAGAGGGCGTCAGGAAAAGGAACTTATCTTCGGTGGCGGGTGCTGAGGGGGGGGCTCCGCGTTTTTGCCAATCTGGGAAAAGCTCTTGAAGGGCACGTGGTTCAATGACAGCTCCTGAGAGAATATGGCTTCCCACTTCGGCCCCTTTTTCAAGGATGCATACAGCTAGTGTGGGGTCAAGTTGTTTGAGGCGGATGGCAGCCCCCAATCCGGCAGGTCCTGCGCCAACGATTACAACATCGTAAATCATTCCCTGCTCAGTCATTGGAGCCTCCCACCTGTTTAGATAACTTTATTTTAACTGGGGGATAATGAAAAGAAATAATCCTATACTTCACACCGTATCTTCTCAAAAAACCTTACCAACAATTCAGCACATTTTTGTTCCTCAACGCCGCCGATGACTTCGGGGATGTGGTGGCAGGAAGAGGCATTAAAAATACGAGCGCCGTGGTCAACGCCGCCGCCTTTTGGATCGTAGGCGCCAAAATAGACTCGTCTCAAACGCGCAAAGCTCATCGCTTGAGCGCACATGGGGCAAGGCTCAAGCGTGACATAAATATCGCAATCTTCCAGGCGGCTTTTTCCTGTTGCAAGGCAGGCTTGCTGAATGGCTAGGAGTTCAGCATGGGCCGTTGGGTCCTTGCGCTGTACCATTTCATTATGGGTGCTTGCAATAATATCGCCAAAAACGCTATCGACGATGACGGCACCGACCGGCACTTCCTCTTGCGAAAAAGCCTTTTTAGCTTCGTTAAATGCGTGGTTCATTGGCTTTCGATCTGACATATGGCATAACTTACTCTAAAGAGCCCTCAAACAGCAATGGAGAGTCTTCTCATGACAACACATGGCGCAACCCGCGAAGAAACGGATAGTTTTGGACCCATTGCCGTTCCTGATGACAAGTATTGGGGGGCGCAAACAGAACGTTCTCGCCAAAATTTCCGCATTGGTGTTGAGATTATGCCGTTGCCCTTAATTCGTGCCTTGGGACTCCAAAAGAAAGCGTCTGCTCTCGTGAATATGGAGTTGGGTGAATTGGACCCAAACCTTGGAAAAGCTATTGTACAAGCCGCTGAAGAAATTGAGCAGGGAAAGCTCGATGATAACTTTCCTCTCGTTGTGTGGCAGACAGGCTCTGGCACCCAAACCAACATGAATGCTAATGAGGTTATTAGTAATCGCGCCATTGAAATTTTGGGCGGAAAGATAGGTTCAAAAAATCCCGTTCATCCCAATGATCATGTGAATCGCGGCCAATCCTCAAACGATACCTTTCCGACCGTGATGCATATAGCAACCGTCCTTGAAATTCAAAGGCTCCTGATCCCGGCGTTAGAAGAGCTTCATCAAGGTTTAAAGGACAAGGCAATCGCTTTTAAGGACATTATTAAAATTGGTCGAACCCACCTTCAAGACGCGACTCCTATTACCTTGGGTCAGGAATTTTCTGGCTACGCTACTCAAATTAAAATGGGAATTGCACGGGTAAAAAATACATTGCCTCACCTCTATGAGTTAGCCCAAGGAGGAACGGCCGTTGGAACAGGCTTGAATTCCCACCCGAAATTTGCCGAAGCCTTTGCCAAAAAAATAGCAGGACTGACAGGGCTTCCTTTTGTGAGTGCAGGGAATAAATTTGAAGCTTTGGCGTCTGAAGATACACTCGTGGAGGTATCAGGGGCATTGAGTGTGCTTGCCGTTTCATTCATGAAAATTGCAAATGATATTCGTCTCTTAGCGTCTGGTCCTCGCTGTGGGCTCGGGGAATTAATTTTGCCGGAAAATGAACCTGGCTCCTCCATCATGCCGGGGAAAGTCAATCCCACCCAATGTGAATCCCTCACCATGGTTGCGGCTCAAGTCATGGGAAATCATGTGACAGTGAGTATTGCGGGTTCCAATGGTCAGCTTGAGCTGAATGTGTTCAAGCCTGTGATGATTTATAACGTGATCCAATCCATTCGTTTGTTAGCCGATGGAGCGAAAAGTTTTACGGAGAAATGTGTGGTTGGTATTGAGGCAAATAAAGAGCAAATTAAAAAATCTCTTTATGATTCCTTGATGTTGGTGACTGCCTTAAGTCCCCATATTGGCTATGATAAGGCCGCCGAAATCGCCAAAAAGGCCTATAAAGAACACAAAACCCTCTTAGAAGCCGCACTCGATCTTAAATATGTGACAGAAGAGCAATATCATCAATGGGTGAGGCCCGAAGCTATGGTGGGATAGGGGAGGGAGATGGATCAGGACCCTGAAGAGGGACGCTTCCAAAAGCGGTCGGTGAGCCTTCATGGGCATAAAACCAGTGTTTCTTTAGAAAAGGCCTTTTGGAACATTCTGGAAGAATCGGCCACTTCTCAAGGGATTTCCTTGAGTCAGCTTATCAAAGAGATTGATGGGGAGCGTAAAGGAAATCTCTCAAGCGCCCTGCGTCTTTATGCGCTGGCCTATGCTTTGAAAAAAGAAGTGGGTTTTATATCAACCGGGTTAAAATAAAGTATGCTTTAAATTAACCCGGTTGATATAAAGTTGGTTCTTTCTGTCAAGGACAATGAGTTATAAAAAGGAATCCTATAACTCATGACATAGAATTTATAAGTAAGCCTCTAATTTCTTAAGTCTTTCCATGCGAGTACCCCATATTTCAATAATTTTGGGATGATCATAAGTGGGAAATATGTCGAAAATTTCATCTCGATAAATTTGTTTAAAATATCTATCGATGGTGCTGCGGTAAGCCGGGTCTTCATAGTCGATGGGGTCGATCTGATGCTCTTTTGTGATGGGTAAAAAGACAATTAAATCTAAGTTCTCGAGAACTTCTTGAATTTGAGGGAACTTTTCAGCAATACTCGTATCATTAATATCAACCATTTCCTGGTTTATTATATACATGGCATAAGCGATAAAATCGACAGGACATCGGTCAAAAATAATATTCGCTTGATTTGCGTTGCAATGGAGATTTTCGATACTATTATCGAGCTGATCTAAAATGTCCTCTAATGCCAGCTCCTGGGCAAATTCACCGCCATCTTCGTCTTGTAGCTTATAATAGGGTTCGATTTCTGCGATATAGTCAGGGTGAGCTCTGATAAAATCAGCGATTAAAGTGCTTTTCCCCATAAAATGGGTGCCCGAAACAGCAATACGCATCGTATTCCCCCTCAACTTTTAACTCGATACTACTCCAACCGCCTCTTAAACATCCATCCGGCTAGGGAAAGAGTGAAAAGGGCAATGAGGGCCATGGGCCAGGTATGTCTGAAGACTTCTGAGGCTGGAATGTCCTTTAAAAAAATCCCTTTGATAATAATGAAGAAATGCTTGATGGGGAGGACGTTGGTGAAGGGCTGAAGCCAGGCGGGCATATTTTCAATCGGTGTTGCATACCCTGAGAGGAGCATGGTGGGAGTCATAAAAACAAAGGCACCTAATATGGATTGTTGCTGATTGTGGCAAATGGCAGAAATAAAAAGGCCCACCCCCACCATTGAAAATAAAAACACAATCATGCTGGCATAGAGAAGAAAAAGAGAGCCCTTAAACGGCACGCTAAAGAGGGTCAAAGCCAGAACCATAAGGAAGGTTGCTTCCCCAATACTGATGATCATGGCAGGGATCATTTTTCCAACCAGAATCTCCCAAGGCTGTAGGGGAGAGACCAGGAGCTGATCAAAGGTGCGATTCTCCCTTTCCCGTGAGACGGACATGGCCGTGACCATCAATGCCAAAAGCATACTCAAAATCGCAACAAGGGAAGGCATTGTAAAATAAATATAGTCGATATTAGGATTGAAGAAGGACCGGAACTCAATGTCGATAGGAACTGGTAAAGTCACCCCTTGGTATTGAAGAATATCAATATTGAAATTCTGGAGAATTGTATTGAGATACCCTGTGACGATTTGGGAGGCATTGGATTTTCGCCCATCTAAAATCATTTGGATTTGCGCAGGCTGTCCTTCAGATATAAGCCGCGAAAAGTTCGACTGGAGTTGCAAAGAGACAATGACCTCTTGGGTATCAATCGCCCGCTTGACCTCTTTGGAATTCCTATATTCATAAACATGCTTAAAGTAGGGAGACCCTTTGATACGCTGAACAAGTTCATGACTATACCAACCACTATCTTGGTTATAGATACCAAGGGAGATGTTATTTACATCTAAGGTTGCTGCGTGAGAAAGGATGATCAGCTGAATCATGGGAGGGGCAATGAGCATAATCCGGCTTTTCTTGTCTCGCCAGACCGCAAGAATTTCCTTGATGATCAATGCCTTTATGCGGAACCATGTGTCTCTAAATTGTGCGAGCTTTTTCATTTAATCTAACCTTTTGACCATTTTTAGGGCACAAATGCCCAGGAAAAAAGCAGCGATGGTCAGCATAATGAATAAATTTGGGAGGATAAGCTCCCAAATGACACCACTTAAAAACCCACTTTGCAGAAGGGTCACGAAATAGCGCGGTGGCAGCAAATACGTCAGGAGCTGGATAATCCACGGCATGGATGTTATCTCAAAAATAAACCCTGAAAGAACAAAAGCGGGAAGAAAACCCGTCATAATCGAAATCTGACTTGCCACGAATTGGTTTCGCGTTGTTGAGGAAATGAGGAGGCCTAATCCAAGGGCCGCGAGTAAAAATACAGACGTTGAAAGAAGAAGGACGAGGTAAGATCCCCGAAAAGGAACTTCAAATAGCGTGACCGAAAGGAAGACACAAAGGGTCATGGACCCGAGGCCCAGAAGGAAATAAGGAACAAGCTTGGCGAGTAACATTTCACGGATCAGGATAGGGGTCGACATAATGGCTTCCATGGTTCCACGCTCCCATTCCCGGGCAACCACAAGGGCTGTGAGAAGGGTTCCAATCAAGGACATGATGATGGCAATAGAGCCCGGAAGAAGGACGTTACGGCTCTTGAGATCAGCGTTAAACCATACCCGTGGCACGGGGTTTATGGGGACGACCAAAGAAGGATTGCCTTGAATACCCTGCTGCACATTCCAATTGCTGACCACCCCTTGCGCATAATTGAGAACAAACCGGGCCGTATTCGGTTCACTCCCATCGAGAAGAATTTGAAGGGGGGCTGGGGTCCCACGCTGTATATTTTGCGAAAAATCCGGCGGTATTGTCACAATACCGCGCAGGCGGCCGCCGACTAAGTCTTCGATCATGATAGGACGGTTATATCCTGTTTCTGCTGCAAAATAAGGTGTTCCCAAGAATGCATCCACCAGGCTTCTGGATTCTGGTGCCGTATCTTCTAAGAGAATCCCAATGGGAACTTTTGTTGCATCTAAAGAAACCCCATAGCCGAAGATAAAGATCATGATGAGAGGAAGAACAAACGCGATAAGGAAAGTGCTAGGATCCCTGAGGATTTGTTTCCCTTCCTTTTTTAGATAAGCCAAGAAGCGGCGGCGCGAAAAATTATTCATCTCTCCTCCCTTTCTTCTTGTTGGATATCAGAACGCTCGATCAGTGTAATAAAAGCGTCTTCAAGAGTGGGGTTGGATAAAACTTTTGTTTTCACGCTTTCCTTCAGCTCGTCAGGTGTTCCTGAGGCAATATTAAGGCCTCCATAAATCAAAGCGATGCGATCGCAATATTCGGCCTCCTCCATAAAATGGGTCGTGACCATTATGGTCACCCCTTTTTCCACCATCCCATTAATATGGTTCCAAAATTCGCGGCGGGTGATGGGGTCAACCCCTGAGGTGGGTTCATCCAGAAAGAGGACATCTGGCTCATGCATGACAGCACAGGCAAGGGCCAGACGTTGTTTATAACCAAGAGGGAGCAGCCCTGCATTACTATCCACATAGGATGAAAGCTCGAAGATATTGACCATTTGGTCTATTTTTTTCTTGCGAATCTGACCAATCAGACCATACACACCTGAGAAAAAATCCAAATTTTCCTGAACGCTCAAATCGCCGTAAAGGGAAAATTTTTGGGCCATATACCCAATGCGTGAACGAGCTTGTGACGTTGCGGTTTTAAGATCAAGTCCTGAAACCAAAGCTTTGCCTTCTGTCGGTTGTAACAAGCCACAGAGCATCTTAAAAATAGTTGATTTTCCAGCGCCATTGGGGCCTAGGAGACCAAAGACTTCTCCGCGCTTTATTGTAAAAGAGATGTTTTTTGCGGCTGTAAAATCGCCGAACTTTTTCGTCAGATGCTCGGCTTGGATGGGTTTCACGTCGGTTTTTTTCTTAGGTGAGATATGTTCGGCAAGAACTGATTCACCCCCAGGCCCTCCCCCAAGCACATCGACAAAAGCATCCTCGAACCGGGGTTTGACGGGATGCCAGTGCGCCTCGGTTGATTCCTTCGAATAGGAAGGCGTACAAACAAGCCGCAGCTTACTGCCTTGGATCACTCCATCAATAATGCCTGGGCGGCTTAAAAGCTTTTTTAAAGCGAAACGGCGGTCTTCAAGGGGAACATCTACTTGGAAGACCCGCCCCGAGACTTCTTTTGTCAGTTCTTTTGGAGGCCCGTAAAAGAGCAGTTTCCCCTCATTCAGCAATAACACTTCTTGGCATTGATCCGCTTCATCAAGATAGGAGGTTGACCACACAACGCTAATTCCTTGATGGACCAAGTCTTGCACCATTTTCCATAATTCGCGCCGGGAGAGGGGATCCACCCCTACACTCGGCTCATCGAGAAGGAGGACTTTTGGGTGGCTTAAAAGGGCACATGCCAGCCCGAGCTTTTGCTTCATCCCTCCCGAAAGCTTACCGGCCAGGCGGTTGATAAAGGGTTTGAGAGAAGTAAACTTTAGCATGCGCTCAAAGGCTTCTTTTTTTTCCTGGCCTTCAAGGCCATGCAAATCAGCGTAGAGGTCAAGGTTTTCAATGACTGTCAGATCTTCATAAAGCCCGAATTTCTGGGGCATGTAGCCCGTTATCGTATGAAGGCGGTCGGAATCTTTTTTTGTATCAAGCCCCAAGACACGTATTTCCCCTTTTGTGGGGAGCAAAAGCCCTGCCATCAAGCGGATAAGGGTTGTCTTGCCTGCTCCATCTGGACCCACAAGCCCCGTCATGATTCCGTGGCGAATGGTGGTATTGATGCCATCGAGAGCTGGCCGCGTCATGCCGGGGAATGTTTTACTGACATTAACAATTTGGATGGCGTTTTCGATGGTACCCCCCATGGGTATGGCGTTACTCGGTGGTTTTAATTTTAACGGTGACGGGCATACCCTGTCGGAGTTGACCCTTTGGATCGTCCATAACAATGCGAAGCCTGTAGACAAGGTCGGTTCGTAGTTCTGGGGTTTCAACGGTCTTGGGTGTGAATTCGGCCTGGGGAGAGATAAAACCGATTTGTCCCTTGAAGGGTTTATCCGGGTTACTATCGGTTGTCACAAGGGCCTCTGTGCCTGGTTTAATGCGTCCTAAATTAGGTTCAGAAACATAGGCACGGATCCACACGGGTTTGTGGAGTGAAAGAGTGTAAACAATAGATTGGGGAGCCAAAATGGCTCCGGGCTCACGGACACGGACGAAGAGAATGCCATCAGAGGGCGCATAAAGTTCCGTGTCCCTTAAATTGATTTGTGCACTTTGCAGTTGGGCTTTTGCCGTTTCCATGGCAGCAAGCCCAGCGTCAATATCCTCCTTCCGGAATCCTTCTTCCGCCAGACTCAATGCTTCCTTTGCATTTTTGAGGAGGGCTTCAGCTTCAATTGTTTGGGTAAGTGCATCATCATAAGCTTGTTGGGATGTGGATCCTATTTTGATTTGTTCGCTTTGACGGTGGAATGCGGTTTCGGCGTTATCAAGGGCCGCTTGACGTTGGCGGACCGTGGCCCGAGCTTCTTCAATTTCCTGGGGGCGGTTTCCATGTTTTAATTTCGCAAAATTGGCCTCTGCTTGGGCGAGTTGTGCTTGAGCTGCAGCCAGATCGGCCTCATAGGGGGCTTTGTCAAGAACGGCCATAAGGTCACCAGTTTTGACTTCGTCTCCTTCTTCAAAAACCATTTTTGTAAGCCGGCCACTGACACGAAAACCAAGATCCACTTGCCGGATATCAACGTTACCATAGAGCAAAAGTTCGTGGTGGTTTTTCTTTTCCCACCAATAGGTTAGGGCGATGTAAAGGCATGCAATAAGAGCAAGCCCTGCCAAGGCAAGGATAATGAGATGGCGTTTATTATATTCCAAGAGTGGTTTTATCAGCTTTCATCTCCCTTAATCAGCAGTTGATGGGACTTACCATACAATAAGGGTTAGTGTTAAGATACTTTCCTCTCTAAATTGTATTTTTTAAAAAAAAGAGAAGCACGTCAGATAATGAACCCTAGCAATAAAAAGAAAATCCCAACTGCCAATAAAATGGGTTTTATGCACGTCCATCCAAATCCCGCATCTGATGCTTTTTTTGAGGCGGTGAAACAAACAAAAGGGAGGTTCATCGATATTGGGGCGGCTTATGGGTATTATACCTTAGAGGCTCTATCCTTAGGGGCCCAAATTCTTGCCATTGACCTTGAGGAAAAGCACATTGATGCTTTGAATGAGGCTTGCCCGGATGGATACAAAGGTCGCCTCACGACTCAAGTCGCCTCTTTTCCCGATGAGGTTGTCTTGACCCCAAATACCTTTGACGGCGTTCTTTTATCCCGCCTTTTCATTTTTTTAGAAGGTGCTCAAATTGAACGAGGTCTTTCAAAAGTCTATGACTGCTTGATGCCGGGGGGCAGATTTTTATAGCCTCTACAAGCCCCTTCAAGAAAAAATGGGCGGCTTTATATCCTATTTATAAAAAACAGAAAGAAAAACAAGTTGAATGGCCGGGACGGATTGAGAATCTTTGGGACAACGTTCCTGGAACACAAAACCATATGCCGAATACGATTCAGATCCTTGATATTGAAACGCTAGAAAAGGCCCTGCAAAAAGCAGGGTTTCAGATCCTCGAAGGCGGCTACTTTCCTATTGAGGGCGAAGGAGAATGGGAGAAGGACGAGTATGTGTATACTGTTGCAAGGAAATAATGTCTTTAGGAAATGGACAAATCGCATGTATAAGAAAAATTGACACGTAAAAAAACAACGGGTTACACTATAAATATAAAATGGGTGAGGTGTGACCACCAGGGACGTCACCCCACAAGCCTTATAATCCATTTCAAGCCATAAGCCACAATAAGGGTGCAGGATAAGCTTGCAATCCATAAGAAGATAAACCAAAACCAGGGATTTATTTTTTGCTTATGGGGCATAACAATCAATACATTTCATGTTGGCTCGATTTTCCGCGGAAGATGTAATAAACGTATCCCGTATATCCTAAGACAAAAGGTAAGAAAAGGCCGACACCAACAAGCATCAGCGATAAGGACCGTGGATCTGCGGCCGCACCCCATAACGAAACCTGATAAGGCACAATCCAGGGCCATAAGCTAATAGCAAGTCCTAAATACCCAAGGAAAAAAAGCAAGATGGAAAGAAGAAAGGGAGCCAGCTCTTTCTTTTTGATAAGGCTTACATAGAGAGCGAGAAAGGCGCCCGCTGTTAACAAGGGCACAGGAGAAAGATATATCAGATTCGGTAAGCTGAACCACCTTTGGAAGATTTCATCCTTTAAGAAAGGGATCCATAAACAGACAAGAGCCATAAAAAAGGCGACCAAGAAAAGAAGTGAAAAGGTTATTTTTCGGGCCCATTTTTGGGTCCTCTCGTCGGTCTTCATAATGGTCCAAGTAGATCCAAGAAGAGCGTAGCCACAGATAAGAGCAACACCTGTCATCAGGGAAAAAGCACTGAACCAATCAAATGGCCCTCCCGCAAAGGCACGCCCCTTCATCACAACACCTTGAACATAGGATCCGAGAATAAGACCCTGAAAGAAGGCCGCCATAAGGGACCCTAAATGAAAGGAATAATCCCAAATTCTGCGCCTTTTCTTTGTGGCTTTAAAGCGGAATTCAAAAGCAATTCCGCGGAAAATAAGGCCTAAAAGCATCAAAATGATAGGAATGTAATAAGCGGGAAGGAGAATGGCATAAGCCAAGGGAAAGGCTGCCAAAAGGCCTCCCCCTCCCAGAACAAGCCAGGTCTCATTCCCATCCCAAAAGGGGGCAATGGAATTCATCATCTTGTGCCGACACTCCTCACTGGGGGCTAACGGGAAAAGAATACCCACACCGAGATCAAAGCCATCTAAGAGAACATAAAGAAAGATAGCTGCACCAATGATCCCTCCCCAGGCAAGAGGCAGATCGATATAAGGAGAAAAGTCAAACATATCCAAACCTTTCAATTTGTTTAAAGGTGGGGCGTTTTAAGACCATGGGATCCATAGATCTCTTCTGGCTTCACATGCGGAAGAGGTCCTTTTCGAACTAACTTCCCGATATAGTAAACTCCAGCTCCGAAAACAAACGTATAGACAATTATAAAAGCGATGAGAGAAAGAAAAACTTGCTGTCCCAAAACAGGAGAAGCCGCCTCTGCGGTTCGCATCAGTCCATAAACAATATAAGGCTGGCGACCCATTTCTGTCACAATCCAGCCGGTTAAAATAGCGATAAACCCAGAAGGCATCATGGCAAGACACCAATACTGAAACCACCTTTTCGTAAAGAGACTTTTTCGAAAATAAAGGAAAATCGCTACAAACCCTGTGAAAACCATGAGAAGCCCTAAGCCAACCATGATTCGAAAGCACCAGAAGACGGGAAAGACGGGAGGTCGGTCTTCCTTTGGCCATGCCTTCAAGCCTTTGATTTCCCCTTCTGTATCCTGGGTAAGAATAAGACTCGCGAGCTTTGGAATTTTAAACGCATATTTTGTGGTCTCAGTGGCAGCATCCGGCCACCCTACAAGATTGAGAGAAGCGCCTTTTTCTGTGTCCCAAATGCCCTCAATAGCTGCGACTTTCGCGGGCTGATATTTAAAAGTGTTTAAGCCATGAAGATCGCCCAGGAAAATTTGAATGGGAGCAACAAAAATCGCCATTAACATTGCCATACCCACCATAATCCGAGCATGGGGAAGGTGCCGTTTTTTCAAGAGATACCAAGATCCCACTCCTGCGACAAAAAATGCTGTTGCTAGATAGGTTGCTGTTACCATATGCATAAGTCGATAGGGGAAGGAAGGATTAAAGATAATATCCAGCCAATTGAGGGGATGGAAGATATTTCCCTCCAGAATTTCATAGCCTGTAGGGGTTTGCATCCAACTATTGGCTGCTAAAATCCAGAAGGCTGAAATCACGGTCCCCAAGGCAACGATAATTGTGGCAGCAAAATGCATTCCCTTGGTCACTCTTTCCCACCCAAAAAGCATAATGCCAAGGAAAGACGCTTCCAAGAAAAAGGCAGTTAAAACCTCAAACGCAAGTAAAGGGCCTAGGACGTTTCCTGCCCGATCGGAAAAGACAGACCAGTTTGTTCCGAATTGGTAAGACATGACAACCCCTGAGACGACCCCCATTCCAAAGGTCACCGCAAAAATCTTTATCCATAATTTGTAAATTTCTTTGTAGGTTTCATTTCCTGTTGTCAGCCACAATCCTTCGACAACAGCAAGCCAACTAGCGAGACCAATTGTTAAGGAGGGAAACAGAATGTGAAAGCTGATGGTAAAGGCGAACTGGATACGTGAGAGGAGGGTTGGATCAAATTCCATTCTTATTTTCTTTTTCTGAATGCATGAATCAAATGTAATCCCTTTTGGAGGAGATGATCAATAAGATTAAGGGGGTATTAAGAAATTTGCGGTATAAATGATGAATTTCCGTAATGAAATAAGGTCTGTGATGAGCTTCTTCAATCAATCCTGCAACCGGTACACCCCTCTCAACCTATCCTGAAATGGAATTGGGAGAGGCCCTTCGGGTTGTTGAAAAGAGTCACAATATTTTTAAGAGGTGGCGACATACCGCATTTGATGTCAGAGCAGCCCAAATGAAGGCAACCGCTGCGCAACTTCGTTCAAAAAAACATGACCTTGCCAAACTTATGACACTCGAAATGGGGAAACCCATTCGTGAGGCGGAAGCTGAAATCGAAAAATGTGCTTGGGTGTGTGAATATTTCGCCGAAAATTCAGAAAATTTTCTCAAGCCCGAATTTATCGAAACAGGTGCTGATAAGAGCTATATCGCTTATGAACCCTTAGGCGTAATTTTAGCGATTATGCCTTGGAATTTTCCTTTTTGGCAGGCTTTCCGGGCGGCAGTACCCGCCCTCATGGCGGGGAATGGAGTGGTGTTAAAGCATGCTTCAAATGTGCCAGGGTGTGCGCTCGCCATTGAAAAGATCTTTAAGGAAGCAGGATTTCCCGAGGATCTGTTTCGCACACTTTTAATCACCAGCACGAATGCTCTTTCCCTCATAGAATCCCCGTATATTCGAGGTGTGACCCTGACAGGGAGTACGGCCGCAGGACAAAGTGTCGGGGCAAAAGCAGGTCAATTTCTGAAGAAATGTGTGCTCGAACTGGGGGGAAGTGACCCTTACATTATTTTGGAAGATGCAAACATCGAACAAGCGGCCACCGTGTGTGCCACAAGTCGGTTGCTGAATTCGGGGCAAAGTTGCATTGCGGCAAAACGGTTTATCGTTGTTGAAAAACAATGGGAAAACTTTGAAAAACATTTCATAGAGCATATGAAAAATGCTGTTCTGGGCGATCCCGTTGAGGAGACGACAACCATGGGTCCGTTGGCTCGAATGGATTTAAGAGAAACCCTTCATAAACAAGTCCTAGATAGTCTTGCAAAAGGTGCTAAGCTCCTTCTTGGGGGCCAAATTCCGAAAGGACCAGGAGCCTTTTACCCGCCCACGGTTTTAATAAATGTCACAAAAGGAATGCCTGCCTATGATGAAGAATTGTTTGGGCCTGTGGCTGCCCTCATCATCACCAAGGATGAACAGGAAGCCCTTCATATCGCCAATGATACATCCTTTGGATTAGGCGCAGCCGTCTTTACGCAAGACATTTGTCGCGGCGAGTCAATCGCTTTAAAAGGGCTTCAAGCCGGGAGTTGCTTTGTCAATGCCCTCGTTAAATCCGATCCTCGACTTCCCTTTGGCGGGATTAAGGAAAGCGGATTTGGGCGAGAACTTTCCCACATTGGGATTCGAGAATTTGTGAATTGTAAGACGATTTATATAAAGAGTAGTGCTGATATTTAAAAAATTGTGAATAAGAAAAATAACCTTAAAAGCTATCCTCTCTTCGTCATCCCGGAATTTAGCTTCTCTTCCCGAGGCGGAGCCGAGGGATAGAAGGGCTTAATACCCGGGACCCAGAGGCAGTTTTGAATCAAATAATTCTTGGTTCCTCGTTTTCGCGAGGACAAGCCTGGGTCCCGGATATTAAGAAAAGCTAACGCTCACTTACGATCGCTAAGCTTTCCTAAATTCCGGGATGACGAAGAGAGAGGCTTCCCCTCTAACCCTAAAGTTCAGATAAAAATTGGTGAGCAACGTCCGCAGGAGGTCGTCTTTCGACATCAACTTTAGCATTTAATTCCCTCATTTTTTCTGGAGTTATTAAGCCAAAAAGGCGAGCTAAAGCTTGATAAATTTCAGGATGGGCGTGAAGCACTGAGGCACGGATAACAGGCGCAGCCTGGTAAGAAGGATAAAAATTTTTATCATCCTTTAAAGGGATCAAATCATATTTTTGAAGTTTTCCATCCGTTGCGAAGGCTGCGATAACCTCAACTTTTTGATTATCGATGGCCGTATACATGAGGTTAGGGTCAACTTGCATGATTTTCTTGAAATTTAAATGATAGATGTGTTTCATTCCTGGAAAGGCGTCAGGTCGATTTAAGAATTCAGGAGGTGCTGCAAGGGTTAAAAGAGAAGAAACCTGTGTCAGGTCACTTAACGAGCGAATCTGATGGCGCTGAGCATAGTCTCTTTTGATAGCCAGGGATTGAGAGTTGGAAAAGCCAAATGGGTCAAGCCAAAGTAAATTAAATTTTTGAAGGTAGGCCGTTCTCACTTTTTTAAGAATATCTTTTCCATCCCCTTTATTTGGGTTTTTTAAAATGAGCATATAAGCCGTGCCTGTATATTCGGGATAGAGATCGACTTTTCCATTTAGCATCGCTTGGTGGATGACATCTGTTGTTCCTAAGTTAAATTTACGGATCACTTTTAGGGGTGTTTCTGCTTCAATGAGTTGGGCCATGAGTTCAGCGAGGAGATACTGCTCTGTGAAATTTTTGCTTGCAATAACAATGGAGTCTTCTTTTTTGGAGAAGGTCTCTTTCAAAAGAAAACTACCCATCACCAAAACCATAAGAAAGCTTCCAAGGGGGAACAAAAGTTTTTGAAGACGGGGAAAGTGAGAGGGATTTTTTTTCCGATTTTGGAGCCGAATTTCAAGGCGAGAAATTCCATAATCAAAGAAAATCGCAAGAAGCGCGGCTGGGATGGCTCCCAATAAAATCAAGGAAGGATCGTTGAGGGCGAGGCCCTGCATAATAAAATCCCCCAAGCCTCCTGCCCCAATAAAGGCAGCGATTGTGGTAATACCGATTGTCATGGCGGTTGCTACCCTGAAACCTGAAATGATAACCGGAAGGGCCAAAGGAAGTTCAACGTACCACAATCGTTGAAAATTCGAAAAACCAAGTCCGTTTGCGGCTTCGATACATTCTGCAGGAACCCCTTTTAACCCTGTGTAGGTGCTTCTGAGAATGGGATAAATGGCATAAAAAGTCAGCACAACAATTGTGGGTGCATTGCCTAAGCCCAAGAGGGGTACCAATAACCCAAGAAGCGCAAGGCAAGGAATCGTTTGAGAGATACTTCCTGTGTTTAAGATGAGGCCTCTGAGAAAAGAAAACCGGGCTATTCCAATGCCCAGGGGAATGGCGATACCTGAGGCCATTATCAGAGAAAGGGTGGTCAGCGCAATATGCTCAAACGTTTTTTGTTGGAGCGCAAAGGCATGCTCGCTTAAAAAATTGAAAAGTGTGCTGATGGTTTTCTCCTCCTCATGGCCACAATTATTGTGTCTCGTTTCGAAGCCCTGTTTGAACGAGCTGCTCAACAAAGGGTGTTTTGGGGAACTGGCATAAGTCTTCCTTCGTCCCCAATTGTTCGATTTTCCCATCTTGCATCACGGCGATGCGATCACCGAGCTTGAAAGCCTCAGAAATGTCATGTGTTACAAAGACAATTGTTTTTTTAAGCTGAGTCTTTAATTTTAAGATTTCATCTTGTAATTCACATCTTGTCACCGCATCTAACGCCCCAAACGGCTCATCCATGAGGAGGCATTCCGAATCCGTGGCCAAGGCGCGGGCAACACCCACGCGCTGTTGCTCACCGCCGGAAAGCTGATCAGGATAACGATTAAGGTAAACATCGGGACTAAGGCGCATGAATTCTAAAAGCTCATAGACTCTCTTGCGACGAAATTCTGGTGGTTTTTTATCGAGACGAAGAACGGTTTCAATATTTTCCTCCACAGTCATATGCGGAAATAATCCAATTTTTTGAAACACATATCCAAAAAAGGAGCGACGTAATTTATTGATATTATAAGACCTTATATCTTTTCCGTTGATGAGAATGGATCCAGAAGTGGGCTCTTCAAGACCGTTAAGCATTTTGAGAACAGTCGTTTTCCCTCCGCCTGAAGTTCCGATAAGAACAAGGCTTTCTCCCCGCTCAATGGTCAGGGAAACGTTATTAACGCTGGGCTCTCCTTCTCCCCTATAGGTTTTTGAGACATTTATGAATTCAATGATCTTTTTTTTATTTAGCAGAATCTTCGCTCGCATTGTTTTCTCAATGACTTTTAGTGTGCCCTCATGAAAGGGGTGCGTCAAGTCATCGCCCAGAACCTTTAATTCTTAATTGGAAGGGCGAGTTTTTTACCGAGCTGTAATTTCTCTTGCCAGGCAAATTCTTCAACAGCGTTTCCTGCATAAATTTGTTTTGAGGCTTCAACGATCAAAACGCCTGAAAGGTTTCGAAACCATTTGTAGCCTACTTTTTCCCAAGCTGTTGCAGTACTTAAAAAAATCCGTGATCGAGACGGGGGAATATAAAGAGCATGTTCGGCACGAACGGGACTAAATGTATTTTCTTTTAAGAACCGATTTAGTTGAGAAAGGCTATAGGGGTGGCCTTGGCCAAAAGGTGTTTTTTCCGTGCGTGCCCATATGCCCATTCGATTGGGAACAATCAGGATTAAGCGACCCCCATCCGTTAGAACACGCCAAACTTCCTGAATCATTTCACAAGGATTTGGCGTAAATTCAAGGGTATGGACGACAAGGGCAAAATCGATGGATTTATTGGGAAGGGGGAGTTGGGTTTCTTCTGTTAAAACAACGATATTCGGTGTTTTTTTCACCCAGGAAAGGGCTCCCTGCTCAGCGGGCATCAACGCCACAATCCGCTGGGCTTCTTCTCGATAATACCTTAAAAAAGGCGTTGGATAACCTAGGGCCATCACATTGCGACCTTTGACATCGGGCCAGAGCTCACGGATTTTGCGCCGAATCATGCGCCGTGCGACATGGCCAAGAGGTGTGGCATAAAAATCTCTAAGGTCAATGACATCAGGCCACATAGTGTTTCCTTTCCGTGCCTAGCTTAGCATAGAAAGTGAGAAATGTTACCCTTGACGCCATCCCTTAAAAATTTTATTCCATAAGTAGTTAAGGTGCTGAAATGCCGAAGAGGGAACATGGTGTAAATCCGTGACTACCCCCGTAACTGTAAGGGAAGAGCCCGCTCCATAAACCCACTGAAGTTCGCTTTGGGAAGGGGGAGAAGAGGGTGATGAGACCCGAGTCAGGAGACCTGCCATAACGAGTCACCAGTCTTTTGCGCGGGGTGCGTCAGAAGTCACGGCTTTCCGTTAGTGGTGACGACAAGCAATTGTCGACACTTTATGCGGAGGCCCCATGCCCTTTCCTTTCTTACTTATTTGTGTTTTTATTTTCGCAACTCCTCTTACAGTTCTTGCCGCAAAAAATGATGTATATGAGGTAACCGCAACACCACTTGCGTCCTCTCCCGAAAGCACTGGGGGATACGAGACGCTTATCCGTGCCACCGAAATCGAAGGCTATCAAGAAATCTTCCTAAAGGATGCCCTGCCTTATGCGCCAAGTGTTATTCTTAACCCCTATGGTCCCTTGGGTCGCCAAGTCGATTTTTCCATAAGGGGCGCACGGTCTTCTCAAAACCTTGTGCTTGTGGATGGAGTTTATGTCAATGACCCGGCCTCAGGGGGTGGGGTTGATCTTTCAAATTTTTTAAATGCGGATCTTGAGCGGATTGAGGTTCTTCCCGGTCCCCAAAGTCTCGCCTATGGCCCCGGGGCTCTTGGTGGTGTCATCCAGCTTATTCCCAAAAAAGGGCAAGGAAAACCTTCCTTAAAAGCCCAAGGAGAAGGCGGAAGTTTCCGGACGAAATATGGGACGGTGACAGCTCAAGGTGAAGAAGGAGGGCTCCAATTTTCAGGAACTCTTGCTGGCTTTCGAAGGGGCCCCGCATCTTTTACAAATCCCCTTCATGGAAATTGTCAGAGTGATTTCTATCGAAATGAAACCTTATCTTCCCGTGTTGGGTATGCGTTGACGGACAATTGGGAAGTTGAAGGATTGATTCGCTATATGGAAGGGAGGGTTCAGATCGACCAGCCCAAATTTGTTCCTGAGGAAAATGCTTTCCTTCCGTTTATTGCTAATCACTTTAGTGATACAAAAACCCTTCTCTCAAGTCTTGAAAATAAGTGGGGGAGTGAAGGATGGGACCATTCTTTAAAGGCCACTTATTCGCGTATCGATCGCAAAACGATCATGCCCACTTTTCATCAGTCAACCCTTGGAGAACACCCGCTTTTAATCTATCGTTCTGACATGAAATTAAATGCACAGAATACGTTATCAGCCGGTCTTGATGGCGGCCAAGAACGGGCGAAAGAATCAATACTCCACAAAAGAAATCATGGGGGGATTTTTTTGATTAATTTGTTTAAACCTTTTGAAACAACGGATTTGAAAGGGGGTGTTCGGGTGGATCGGTATCAGTCTTTAGGGAATCGAGTAACTTTTAATATTGGAGCGGATCAAAAGGTGGCCCCAACGACAACTTTGCGTTCGAGCTATGGAACTAATTTTAAACCGCCCGTTCTTTCCGATCTTTTTCAAAACGGTCCTTTCCAAATACCGAATCCCTTCTTAAAGCCTGAAAAAAGCCGCAGCGTTGAGGCAGGGGTGGATCAAACCTTTTGCGAGAAGAAAGCCACAGCGAGCCTGACCTGGTTTTTAACACGGATTGAGAAAATTACTCTTTCTCGTCAACTCGCCGATGGAAAATGGCAGCGATTTAACGGGGGGCGGCGCGTTGCAAAAGGCTTGGAGGTGGCGCTTTCTGTGAAGCCTTACCCAAATCTTGAGGTAAAAACAGCGCTTACGTTGACACAGGCACGTGATTTTCCGCAAAAGGAAAAGTCACCTTTCATTCCTTCCTTCAAAGGAGCAGGGGGGATGCAGTGGCAGGCCTTTTCTGATCTGTCTTTGTTTATCCAAGGGTATGGGGTGGCAACACGTCGAGATAGTGTGACAAGGCGACGGCTTGCACCTTACGGTGTGATTCATTTGGGAGGAGCTTATGATATCACGCCCCACGTGGCTTTTTTCGGGCGGATTGAGAACCTTACCAACAGACGTTATGAAGAGGTATTTGGATTTGGCACACGCGGCCGTGCCTTTTTTATAGGCCTGGAGGCAAAAACATGAGGGATCGTTCCCGTGTTCTCGGCCTCCTCTTTTCCATAGGTATTCATGGGCTTATGATAAGCCTTCTCATTCCTTCCTCGCCGAAGGTTGCTTTAGAGAAACCTTTCACGGTGGCAGTTGTTTGGGAAAACTCATCATCCCCTTGTCACTCCCGTCCTCGTGGAGGCGGGGGCTACGGGAATCCAGGAAAGTCTTCGGCAGAAAAAGTAAAAATGAGTGGCAAGCATGCTACAGCACATATCAAAAAAGTTAGTTACATTCCTAATATTACCCTGGATCCTCGTGATCCCCGCCTCCGCGAGGACGAGGATGACAAAAAGGGGGATGAGAATAAAGAGAATGCTATGAGCATACATGACAAAGGACTGCAACTTTCTAAATTAGGATGTTCCAAAAATCTACAAAAACAAGCCTACCACCCCCTTCCTAAGTACCCCTGGATTTGCCGAAAACGCCATCAAGAGGGAGCTGTTTCTCTGGACGTTAAAACAAATGGGGAAGGTCAAGTAATAGATGCTGCACTCTTAAAAAGCTCAGGGTATGACCGTCTGGATGAAGCGGCCCTTGAGGCGATTCGGTCTTGGACTTTTGCTGAAGGAAATCTTCAGAAAACAATTTCAATTGCCTTTCGATTAAAGGGATGACGGGCAAATTTAGAAATTTTTAATAAGTCTTCTGTATACTCATAAAAAAGGCAAATATTTGGGGGGAGAAAGTATGTATAAATTCATCGCAATGACTTTTTTCCTTTGTGGGTTCGCTCTTCATCCTTTAGAAGCTTTAAATCAATCAAAAAATAAGGCTGTGGATTCACAAGCCATTACAATGACACTCGAAACCTTGTGTGATTGTCCTACAAATCGACTGTCCCTTGTTCTGAATCGAAACGGCAACAATGTGGAACTGGGAAATATCATTACAGATGTAAAGATTATCGGTACATCAGATGGTAATGCAACCGCGATCTTTAACTTTAATAACCCCAAGGATCAAGGAATCCACACAGTAGGTTTTGGAAGTTCTGATCCTGGGTGTAAGAGCACCCTATCTGGGAGTAATTATGTTCCTATCGAAAACGGTGGAACGATTACAGGCGGCTGTTCTTAATCGTCTATATTAAAATTATATTAAAATTTTACTTAACTTTTTACTTTCAGACCTCTATATTAGGAAGACCTTTTATTCCTTAATTCTAATTGTTTATTTCGTTTCTAAAAGCCATATCCATAAGAGGATTTAATTGTTTCTTTGTGGTTTATTGTGCTGTTACGCGTTTTATTATTGGTTCTTTTTGCGGGTATTTTTTCCTTAGATAGTGGGCTTGCAGGGCCTGACGATGATAAAGAAAATCAGTCGCCTTCTTGGATTTCAAGAAGGAAAAAAATCACCACTCAAGATGATAAGGAAGATCTATCTCCAAAGAAGCGTCAAAAGAAAAATTCGAATGAAGACGCGTCAAATGGAAATACGATAGGTGTGCAAGTAGTATCCACAGTTTCTCCCGTGAAAGCAGAACGGGATTATTTTGATACCTTTAGAATTCCTTTGGCTTTGGAAGAGTACAAGCAAGGGAAAAAGAAAACCCCTGTAAAATCTCCCGATGTGCGTAAACTTTATAAAAAGAATGACCCAGGAAATTATTTTAGCGGCACCACTACATTTCAGGGGAAAACCCTCTTTCAAGTAGATAATCTTTTTGACCCTGAGGCGGAAATTCTGAAGAAATCAGGCGGCTGGGAGACCAATCTTGAGCGCATGAAGAAAGGTAAAACCCCTGTTTGTTATAATGGCATTGTCAGTAAGGATGAACGCTCCTCATTACCGCGCGATGAAATTCGTAAAAAACAGAAGTACTATCGCATCGAACTTCAACACGTTACTCAAAAAGATACAGGAACGGATGAGGACCCTATTTGTGAAATGACTCATGCAGCCCATATGGGGAAGAATGCACGCCTAATTTTAGAACAAGACACTGACACACAAGAGATTCGCATTGTGCACACAAGCCTGGAAAAAGACGAGGCCGTCGCTCGTTGCGAGACCCATCAATTTATTGCAACCAATGTCCTCTACTTCCGAAAAGGCCCATCCCTTATTGATAGAACTGAGTTTGATCTCTGGAGAACGGATTATTGGAAAAATCGTGCTGCAGAAATTGAAAAAAGTACCCCTACGCCCTCCCAGCGGAACATTAGACGTACGCTTTTTGATCATCCAAAAAGAAGCATTGAAATTACCCAGTAGAATAGTTATTTATTAGCGATGATACGTCCATTATTTTCACGAAGACAGATGGACATACTCAAAAACTTCTTCCAAGAGAGAGCGAAAAGAGAAGACCAATTTTTATGATCTTTTTAGAGTTGAGAAATATGTCTATCCTCAAGATGGCACATTTGATTTAGCCATGTATGGCGTACCGCCCTTAGTTCTGATCAAACAATAAGATTCTCATGAGAGGCCTTATGTAAACATAGGGTTTCTTTCAATAGGTGCATACAAGGCAGTTATTCCTCAAGCCGTGGTGGAGCAAGGTTCGGCCGTTCCGTTGAGAACATTTGAGAGGGGGGAGATGCCTTTAAAATCGCCAGTACCTCGGCAATACTCCGATCCAACTGAGGGTCCCGTCCTTTTTCATAATCTTGAGGGGTAATCTCGACTTCGATATCTGGATCCACCCCATAATTTTCAACAGCCCAGCCCACATCATTGAACCAAAAGGAAAACTCAGGTTGGGAAGTTCCTCCTCCATCGACAAGGCTATGACGGAGCCACATCCCAATTACACCCCCCCAGGTGCGCTTTCCAATGAGGGGACCCAATTTTAACATCTTAAAGCTATGACAGAAAATATCGCCGTCCGACCCTGCATATTCATTCGTAAGGGCGACCATTGGTCCCATGGGGGATTCAAAAGGATAGGGCATCGCACCCCACCAGCGGCTTTGATCATACCCAAGACGTTTACGACTCAACTTCTCAAGAAGAAGGCCTGATACGTTTCCGCCTCCATTATAGCGCACATCGATGATGAGGCCCTCTCGGTCGAGCTCTGACAAAAAACTGCGATGAAATTCAGCAAAACCACCGGCCTTCATATCGGGGATATGAATATAACCGACAGCTCCACCCGTTATTTTGTGAACATAAGCTCTGTTTTTTTCAACCCAATCCCGATAGCGAGCTGGCGTTTGGGAAGATAAAGCTCTGACAAAAACGCTTTTTGTTTTTTTCTTTCCTTGTCTTACGAGGAGTGAAACCGTGTTACGAGCTTGGTTAACCAATAGTTTTTCGGGAGAGATTAAATCATCAAGTTTTTGGCCATTCACTGCAAGCAAGAGATCTCCCTCTTGAATTCCAAGTCCGGGTGAGGTTAGAGGAGAGGTTTGATATGGATCCCAAGGGTCCCCTTTTGTTATATTCGATATTCGATAGGCTTTTTGCGCTTTATCATAAACAAAATCCGCCCCTAGGTCTCCTAAAGGATAGTGGGCGGAATCGCGGAAATCGCCACCGAACACATAGGCATGGGAAGTTCCCAGTTCTCCATGCATTTCAGCAATGAGATCTGTAAGTTCGCCACGGCTCGCGATCCGATTGATTAAGGGTCGGTAGCGAGTGTAAATTCCTTTCCAGTCCACTTTTGACATATCTTCCGTCCAGAAAAAATCCCTTTGAAGCCGCCAGACTTCGTCAAAGATTTGAGCCCATTCTTGGGGAGGAGAGACGGAAACCTTTATTCGACGTAGGTCAATCCAGCCTCCCTTGCGATAAGAAGTATCATTGTCTTGGGGTTTTTCCCCCGCTTTGACCACCCGTAGTCTTTTAGCACCATAATAACATAGCCATTGCGAGTCCCCGGAGAGGGTAAAGGAAGAAAGTTTTGTGATAAGCGTTTCTTCTTTTTTAGTAGCAAACTCATAGCACTCTAGATTGATTCGACAAGAAGGGTCATCCCCATTTCCGTTCACAGCAGATTGAGGAGCACGGGAAAGGTAAAGGGCTTTTCCAGGAATGCCTTGAATGGTAACATAATCTCCTTCTGGAACCGGAAATTCAAGGATACGGTCTTCAATCCCTTCCAAATCAATTTTAACGTCTACTGGACCTTCTTTCTTCTGTTCCTTCTTAGGCGTTTCCTCATCGCTTTTAAGGTGAGGAATAAAGGGTGAAGTTAGTGTTTTATCAAGAAGGATAAGATAGGGTTTGGTTCCTTTTGGAAAACCCATTTCAAATTGAAGGTTATCCATGAAAGGAGAAAAGGTACGCTTTGAAATGAAATAAATATATTTACCTTCAGGATCGAAACTTGGGCGGAAATCTTCCAGAATAGGTCGGGTAATTGTGGTAACCTTAAACTTTTTTATTTCACAAAGTTTTATGGCTCTTGAACGATAATTCAAAGGATAATCATAAACGATCCACTTTCCATCGGGGGACCAATTTAGCCCACCCATATCGCCAAAAGTACTTTTATCGATAAGGCGAAGTTTTTGAGATTTTAAATTCACATGGAAAAGTTCACAACGATGATTTATGAGAACGGCTTCGTCGTGCGTCGGAGAAGGTTTTATGGATAAAATCCGCCCCAAATCCATTTTTTTAAGCATGATGGGGGTTTTAAAAGGGTCTGATTCATGAATTTCAAGCCTGTCTTCACCCTCTCGATCACTGACAATCAAAAGGCGTTTGTTATCATGAAGCCAGTTGATGGAACTATACCGGACGCCATCTTTCTCTCCATATTGGTGAACAGCGCCTTCCCAATTGGCAAATGAGAAGGGTCGGCCTCTTGTGGTAATAGCAAGGCTGGAGCCTTTTTTATCGAGACAGTAACCTGAGAGGTAAGCAGCGGCATCCACAAATTTTCGCGCTCGTTGCGGAAAGGAAGACATGAAATCAATTTTAATTTTTTGTGGTGATTTATTTTCAGGAGAAAACTTGAAAAGATCTCCTCCCGCCACATAAGCAAAAGAGGTCCCATCATGGCTTAACCCTCGCACAAAATAATCCTCATGAGAGGTGTGGCGTTTGAGGTCTGTGCCTTCGGGGGTGCAGGAATAAATGTTTCCATGACCTTGATGATCGCTGATAAAATAAATGCGATCTTGAATCCAAAGGGGGCGTAAAGCATTTCCTTGGACAGAAATTAATTTTTGAAATTTTCCTTTGCCATGGGGATCAATCCAAAGTTCGCCAGCTGTTCCTCCACGGTAACGTTTCCAAGCGACGTATCCATGGCCATGACGCTGAATAACCGATCCTTTCCCTTGTGCGTCATAAGAGATAAAGTTTGCAGGCCCACAGGGGAGTTGTTCAATTCTTCCTGTTTGAATGTCTACCTTATAAAGGGTGCGTATACGAAAGGGACTATTCTTGTTCGAGGAAAAAATAACCTCATTTGCAAGGGTCCATCCCACAACAATGGAACCTTCAGATATATAGGTTAACCGTTGAGCTTCTCCTCCTTCAGACGGCATGACATAAACTTCTGGGTGTCCCTCATAAGTGCCTGTAAAGGCAATCCATTTTCCATCAGACGAGAATGCAGGATCACTGGCATCTCCTATGCCAGCAGTGACTCGTTCGGCTTTTCCTCCTGATAGAGGAACTTCCCACAAATCATCATCAGCTACAAAAACAAGCTTATCCTTCCATATAGTTGGATAGCGATAATACCCTTGTCTATTCATTTCATCCTCATTTATTGAATGGGAGGTATCCTACTGAATTTCCCAAAAAAAGAAAAGGTGGAGGAGAAGGTCTTAATGACTAAATATAAGCTCCTACTTCTTCCCCCACACCTCCCCTAAGCGTTTATCCCTTCCACAGGTATACCGGTAAAATTTATAGCGAACAGGGTTTTTTTTAGCGTACCCTTTTGGCGGCAGATGTAATGGACGTCTTGAGGCAGACTTTTTTTCCAGTAAGGACCTGGTTTATTTTTATAGTTCACCGAGTTTGCCTCCATTTTTGGTTTGGCCGTCCCTTGATTCGGAAAAAATAGGATCCCACAAAAAGCTGTAAAAAGTATTAATTTTTTCATCCCTGTCTCAGTCTACGTACGTTTTTATTTTATCCATGATGCTTCATTATAGTATGCCAGAATGAGAGGAGGAGGACCAAGGTTTTTGATCAAATGGACAAATAATGGTCCAAGGGAAGCCTGACGTTCAGAAAGAAATCATGAAAAGTAATCTCATCTTTACCTCCTTTAAAGAAAGGGGCAAACTCAGCCTAAAAGGGGAGAGTTGAGTGAAAAAATACAACAAATCTAATCAACAAGCTGGCTTTAGCCTTATTGAGTTGGCCGTTGTTCTGATTATTATGGGTCTTTTGATCGGCGGCGTTTTAAAGGGTAAAGATTTGATAGAAAGTGCCCGTTTGAAACGGGTCATTTCCCAGCTTAATGAGTATCGGGTCGCCACCAGTACATTTTTGGATAAATACGATGCCCTCCCAGGCGATTTTAACAAAGCCTCAACCATGATTAAACCAGGCCTTCGGGACGGCAATGGCAATGGGGTTGTGGAAGGCTCTGGGCTTTCCCCTGGCAGTGAAGCCCTCGCTTTTTGGTCCCATCTTGCTGGTGCCGATCTTATTGGAAGTCCGGGATCTGAAGACGAACAAAATAAGGGGGATTTTGGAAAAGGGGCCCCCGAATCTTCCTTAGGGGGAGGGTTCACCGTTGAAAACAATCCCCATGGGTTAAAGGGTCTTTGGTTTATCCTTGGAACAAAACAGGGTGAGCATGGGGATGGAGGTTTGCTGACGCCTGCCCAAGCGATGAACATCGACAAGAAATTGGACAATGGCCACCCTACCTCTGGAATGGTGCGGGCGATCGATGGATCGGATGCCCGCTCTCATGCTTGTGTTAAAGAAGATGGAGCCTACAACATTGAAAATCATGAAGCTGCCTGCGCCCTCCTCTTCCAACTCTAAGGTTTCACGTGAAGCAGGGTTTTCTCTTCTTGAGGTGGCCATCGTTTTGGTGATTTTGGGTATTATTGGAGGGATGAGTTTACCCCTCCTCATGGCGCATTTGAACCGAAACACTCATCTCAAAACACGGTCTCATCAAGACTACGCCCTGAATGCGATCGCAGCTTATGTCGAAAAAAACAGGCGCTTTCCCTGCCCTGCGGACCCTCAAGTGACGGGCCCGGAGTATGGGGCCGCTCAAGTTCAATGTCGCAATCAAAAGGCAAAGGGTATTTTACCCTTTAAGACGCTTGGAATCGGTGAGGCTTATGCAAGAGATGGGTTTAAGCGGCTCATGACCTATGTGATTGAGCCTGAGCTTACCAAAAAAGATACAACCCTTCAGAATGAACGAGGAGGGTTCATTACTGTTAAAAATGAAGAGGGGGAATCAGTCCTTGCCGTTCCCCTTAAAGATGATCGAAATCCGAACGCGATTGCTTTTGTTCTGATCAGTCATGGGGAAAGCGGCATGGGCGCCTATTTAGGGAAGGGTCAGGTCGGCAAGATAAGCGGGGGAACGTCTTCCGCTCATAAACGTGAAAATTTTGACGACAACTTTGTCTTTATTGAAAGTCCACAAACGGATGATATCCTTCGATGGGAAAGTCGAGATCAGTTTTTAAAGCATTATGTGAAGCATTACTAAATCGTCGTTCATTATCATCCCATTCTCCTTTGTCATCCTTCCATTATCATGTCCCCACTTGTCATCCCATTCTCCTTTGTCATCCTGAATTTATTTCAGGATCTTCTTGACTACGAGATCCCGAAACAAGTTCGGGATGACAAGTGGGGGGGCGAGATGATAAGGGACTAAAGGTTCGAGATGACAACCTTATCCTAAATTGTTTCACGTGAAACAATTTAAGTGTGGGACCTTACCACCTAAAATTTCCCCCTGGGTCGTTGCGAGGCTTCAGAGGGGTCTCGCGATGACGACCTAGTAAAACTGTCGGGTGTTAAGTTCATCAAATTTGCAAATGGACAATTAAAAAATTTGACTCACTTAAAAGTTATCTGAAATACTAAATATATAAACGAGAGACGTATGTATGCTGAATAAGAATATGAAAAACCTTCAAAAATTAAAAACCCTCTTATCAATTTACCGGGATGCGGGCGTGAATGAGGTGATTTCACCTACCTCCCATGATCGTTTTCAGGAAATTGAAGACACGCTTGACCTTTCGCCTGCCTCCCTGAAAGAGGAAAAAGCGCCTCTCATTGCGCCGTTGATTTCGCCAAAAGCTGCTCATAGCACGGCTCAATCTGCCGCTCATTCGGCCCAAACCTTGGAAGAACTGAAAGGCGCCCTGGTGGCTTTTGAGGGGTGCGCCTTAAAGTATACGGCGACAAACCTTGTCTTTGGGGATGGAAATCCCAAAGCTCGTGTGATGCTGATTGGGGAAGCGCCTGGGGCGGATGAGGATCGGCAAGGCCTTCCCTTTGTCGGGCAAAGTGGCCAGCTTCTTGATAAAATGCTGTCCTATATTGGATTGACCCGGCAGAATTTTTATATCACCAATATTATCCCCTGGCGTCCGCCAGGAAACCGCCAGCCCACACCTGCAGAAGCCGAGGTCTGCTTGCCTTTTGTGAAGCGTCATATTGATCTGGTCAGTCCTGATTTTCTGATTCTGGTGGGGGGGACTGCCGTCAAAACCCTTTTGGGTGGCAAGGATGGTATTGTTCGCCTTCGCGGAACGTGGAAAGACTATACATCCGAATCAGGGAAAAAAATGAAAGTGATTGCCATTTTCCATCCCGCCTACCTTCTGCGGTCGCCCGGTCAAAAGCGAGAAGTTTGGTTGGACCTCATTAAGATAAAGCATGCTTTGATAAAAGCTGAGGTTGAACTCAAAGATAACTCATTATCTCCAAGTTGATCTTGCCTTCAATCCTACTTTCATCTCTTTCTATCTTTCTTTAGTTAAATGCTCCTGGTTTTTATTCTTATTTTGAGCCTTGGGAGGGGTTTTATTTTTCACTGGCGCTTCCTTTTTGATGATTCTCTTTTTCGAAATCGACGTTCCGGAACCACAACTATATCCGATAAGTATATCCGCACCTAAAGAACTTTGATCACATGGAGTAGCTGTGCAAAAGACATTGATAGTAATAGTTTTGCCCTCAAGATCTGATCCTATATCCCCACTGGTAATATACTTTGATTGATTTTCGTCTGGTGTGAATTTATAACTCCAGTCGTCATTTTTACAGGCTCTTATAACTCCAGTCGTCATTTTTACAGGCTCCACTTGCCGTATAGAAATTTTGGGTTTGATTTGGGTTGACTGGTTGCCAACCAGATCCTTCTCCAAAACAATAAAATGGGGCAGAGACTTTATAAAAAATTTGCCAGGGTGTTTGATTTTGTCCGCAAAAAGTAACATCTGCTTTTACAATAGAAGGAATCAAGGTCATTGCAAATGCAAGTATATATTTTATTTCCATTTTCTCTTTCCTTATTAGATTTACGCGTCAATATTAACTTCATATTCATAAATTTTTTCTTAAAATTTTAAAAAAATTAAACCACGTTTTAAGCACAAGTTATGGATGTGTGGTAAAGCCGGTTTTTGTAATTTTTTGTGCCAAGTCTCCCGAGGGCCCTTGTTTAAGATAAAAAAACGAAAAATTAATGAGGACTGTCGCAACTATGGAATATTGCATGCTATAACTTTTTTAATAAAATCTTAAAACTTTCTCTGCTAGGTTTTTGCCTTAGAGAAATGCATATGGGAGGCAACCATGACATCGAAATTTATTTTTTCTTTCTTGAGTTTTATGGCTTTATTTGCATTAAGCCCGTGTTACGCTTATCAGTCCTGCGAAGCGTGTCGAAATGAATGCTATAGGTATGGTTGCGGTTGGACCCAATGCCTGAATGGTCCCTGCCATGAAGACTATCCCGCACTCGCCTGTGTCTCTTGTTATCATCAATGTATGTTCGTCAATTGTGAACAGCCCTGCCAACCATGTTCCAATGAAATGTGGTGTGTTCGTTAAAAAACGGGGACACGTACTTTAATAAAATTCCTTGCCTTCTCCCCCTCTTTATTTGCTATAAGAAGGGTGAGGGGTTGGTTTGTGGACGTAGGTCTTACAAACCCGGTCAGGTCCGGAAGGAAGCAGCCGTCGTAAGGTGCCCGCGGGTCACGTGTGCCAGCCCCTCACCAGCAAAGGACAGAACGGTTGGAAGCAGCTCTTAAACTTGTATCATCGACAGAACCTCAAGGGCCTTCGATTGAAGGCTACCGGGTGCTTGCCCGTAAATATCGCCCTACCAAACTCAGCCAAGTCATTGGCCAAGATTTCCTCGTGGAAACGTTGAAGCGGGGGATTGAAGGAGGCCGGTTGGGACACGCCTTTATCCTGACAGGGATTCGGGGAACAGGGAAAACCACAACGGCTCGCATTATTGCGCGGGCCCTTAATTGTGAGAAAGGGCCGACGCCGGCGCCCTGCGGTACATGCTCTTCATGTGAGGCCATTGCCCAAGACAGGTCTATGGATGTGATTGAAATCGATGCAGCCAGTCGGACCAGTGTGGATGACATCCGAGAAATTATAGATGCCTCCCGCTACAAGGCGGTCTCAGCCCGCTATAAGATTTATATTATTGATGAAGTCCACATGCTTTCCAAAAGTGCCTTTAATGCGCTTTTAAAGACTTTGGAAGAGCCCCCACCCCATGTGAAATTTATCTTTGCCACAACGGAAATTCATAAGGTTCCTGCAACCATTTTATCAAGGTGTGTGCGCTTTGACCTGAAGCGCATTGAAAGCCCTACCATGATCGCTTATTTCAAGACAGTCTGTGATCAAGAGGCTGTGGGGTGTGAAGAGGAAGCGTTGGCATTGATTGTCAAAGCAGCAGAAGGATCGGTGCGCGACGGCCTTTCTCTTTTGGATCAAGCGATGACCTATGGTACGACTGCGGGAGGGGTTCCCTATATCACCACCACCCATGTTCGCCAAATGTTAGGCCTTTCAGATCAGGGAGCCCTTTTCGAGCTCTTTCATGCCTTGATGAAGGGGGATACGCCCGCATCCCTTGAAAAGCTACGGTTCTTTTATCAAGAAGGGGGCGACCCTGGCCGGATTTTAGAAGAACTCTTAGATCTAACCCACTGGTTACACTGTTTAAAAATTAACCCTTCTTTGGCTGAAGATTCAACTTTAACGGCTGAAAAGAAGCAAGAGGGGCTGGACCTTTCAACCTCTCTTTCCATCCCAATCCTTACACGTGTATGGCAAATTCTCTTGAAAGGGTTTGAGGAGGTGAGAAGAGCTCCCTCCCCTCAACGCGCCCTTGAGGTGATCGTGATCCGTTTAACGCACCTGGCGCCGCTTCCCTCGATTCATGAGCTTTTGGAAGGGTTTGGGGATGAGTCCGCTCTAAAAAAAAAGTCCTGAGTGAGGCCAGACTTGAAGGAAACACTGGGGGTGAAGTCCCCCTTTCTTCCTTCGAAGAACTTGTGGAATGGGTGAGCCAGCAGCGAGAAGGAATTCTTCATGCCCACCTTTTCTATGATGTGCACCTCGTTGCTTTTTCTCCGCTTATCTTGACGCTGCGACTTGGCAAAAAAGCGCCAAAGGATCTTCCCCAACGATTGGAATCCCTTTTGAAAACGAAAAGGAAAGAGGCATGGATGATTGCAATTTCCGACGAAATCGGTCACCCTACACTTCATGAACAAGAGCAAAAAGTCCACGAGGAGCGCCGGGAGTCTATTTTACAAGATCCGCTTGTGAAAACACTGATGAAGACTTTTCCTGGAGCTACCCTCGTTGACATTGAAAATACGTAAGGAGAGAGACAATGTTTGGTAATATCGGCGAAATGATGAAGCAAGCCAAAAAAATGCAGGAAAAAATGAACGAGGCCCAGGAAAAGCTGGCGACCCTTGAGGTTGAAGGCACCTCTGGCGGTGGTGCTGTGAAAGTCACAGTTGATGGGAAAGGGACAGTCAAAAGTATTAAAATTGATCCTACCCTTTTGGATCCTCAAGAAGTTGACGTTTTAGAAGACCTTGTCATTGCGGCTGTGCGTGATGCCCAAACAAAGGCGGAAGAAATGGCTGCGGAAGAGATGGGCAAAGTAACCGGCGGCCTAAAGCTCCCCGGGGGTATGAAACTGCCGTTTTAAATTTTATTTCTGCATAGGTGTGCTGGTGTTCAGAGAAAACTTCACAAACCCCAAAATTGTCATCCTTGGACAAGAAAAGGTTGCCACTGCTTTTGCAGGGGCTTACCTTTTCTTGATCCGAGGACCTGGGTGCGCAAGAAGATCCTCGGGCCAAGGAATGCTAACGTTTTCCTTTGGAAACCGAAGCATTCCTTGCCCAAGGATGACAGTGTAGAGAAAATTTAATGATCTCTGACGAACTCAAAACGCTCATCCAGCTATTTTCCAAGCTCCCCGGCCTGGGCCCGCGGTCAGGAAAGCGCATTGCCCTGCACTTACTTCAAAACCGATCCACAACCTTGGTGGCCCTTACCGAATCACTCCAGATTGTAGGCCTGAAGGTAAGAGATTGCACCACATGTGGAAACCTGGATTCTCAAGATCCCTGTGCGCTTTGCCAAGATCAAAGGCGCGATCCTTCCATAATCTGCGTTGTGGAGAGTGTAGCCGATTTATGGGCCCTTGAGCGCAGTGCATCCTACAAAGGCTATTACCATGTGTTGGGCGGCGTTCTCTCCGCTCTTGATGGAGTCGGGCCCGAGGATCTAAAACTTTCTTCTCTCTTGAAACGATGCCAAATGGGGGACATACGAGAGGTTATCTTAGCCTTGAATGCGACGGTGGAAGGGCAAACCACCAGCCATTACCTGACAGAGCGGCTGAGAGAAGTAGGCATCCTACATATTTCAAGTCTTGCCCGTGGTGTTCCTGTTGGGGGTGAGCTTGATTACTTAGATGAAGGAACGCTTTCAGCCGCTTTACAGTCGCGGCGAGTGGTGTGAAACTCCATGAGTTTACGCGCATGGTATCTCGGGTCTATGCCCGAGGGTAAGCTTGTATTTCTTCGTCGGGGTTTCACCCGCCGAAGCCTTGGCGTAGGTGGGTAAAAGTATTTAATTCAAACAGGTCTTTTGACAGGCGAGACTTTCGAAGAACTTTATATCATTAGCAGCTTTGATAAGTTCACTCTTTTTATCTTCTGGATATTCTTCATCAATAAAATCGAAGTAATTTTGATAATTCTCATCAACAGAGTGAAGACAGTCACGTTTATTGGAATAAGCCGGGCATTCAGGTGCCTTTGCAAAGGCTTGTAGGGGCATGAATAAAATCAGCAAAATAAGAATTCGCATTGGTATCTTCTTGCTTAAGAGATTGTTCTTAAGATGAAGTTATCGAAGGAAACTTAAAAATTCGTTAATCCACAAAAAAAGAGAGCCCCGAAGGGCCCTCTCACTAAACGGTTGAACGCGTGATGGGTTAGAAACCCATTCCACCACCCATGCCGCCCATACCACCCATGCCATCCATACTTGGCATTGGCGCTTCTTTTCTCTCAGGCTTTTCTGCAACCATGGCTTCGGTTGTGATCAGAAGGCCTGCAATAGAAGCTGCGTCCTGAAGGGCAATACGCACCACCTTGGTGGGATCAACGATTCCAGCTTTCACCAGATCGGTGTACTCACCCGTTTGCGCATTGAATCCAAAGTTGGTGTCTTTGCTCTCGAGAAGTTTGCCAATCACAATGGATCCATCAACACCTGCGTTAACAGCGATTTGACGGGCAGGAGATTGAAGAGCCTTGCGGATGATATCAATGCCGACCCTTTGCTCATCATTTGCAGGCTTTAAAGCCTCAAGGGATTTGATGGCGTGAAGCAGCGCTACGCCACCCCCAGCAACGATGCCTTCTTCAACAGCGGCGCGGGTTGCGTACATGGCGTCTTCAACGCGATCCTTACGCTCTTTCACTTCGACTTCGGTTGCTCCACCCACGCGGATCACAGCGACACCGCCAGCGAGTTTTGCAAGACGTTCTTGCAATTTTTCACGATCATAATCGGAAGAAGATTCTTCGATTTGAGCACGAATTTGGTTACAACGGGCTTCAATATCAGCTTTTGCACCCGCACCATTGATGATGGTGGTGTCTTCTTTTGTGATCAACACCTTTTTAGCGGACCCGAGCATGCTAATATTCACGTTCTCAAGCTTAATGCCTAGATCTTCTGAGACCAATTGACCGCCTGTGATCGCTGCAATGTCTTCGAGCATGGCTTTCCGGCGATCGCCAAAGCCAGGCGCTTTTACAGCTGCAACCTTAAGGCCACCACGGAGTTTGTTCACAACGAGGGTTGCCAACGCTTCGCCTTCCACATCTTCAGAAATAATCAAAAGAGGTCGGCCCGATTGAACGACTGTTTCAAGGACTGGCAGAAGCGGTTGCAAACCACCCAATTTCTTCTCATGGAGAAGAATGTAGGGATTTTCCATCTCACAGATCATCTTTTCCGCATTGGTGATGAAATAAGGAGAGAGATAGCCGCGATCAAACTGCATTCCTTCAACCACATCAAGTTCGGTTTCAAGAGATTTTGCTTCTTCAACCGTAATGACGCCTTCAATGCCTACTTTTTCCATGGCACGGGCAAGCATCTGGCCTACTTCGACATCACCATTGGCAGAAATGGTGCCGACTTGGGCAATTTCTGCATTGGTTGAAACCTTGCGGGAACGCTTTTTCACGTCTTCGATGACAGCTTGAACAGCCATATCAACACCGCGCTTAAGGTCCATAGGGTTCATGCCAGCCGCAACGGCTTTGATGCCTTCTTTCACAATGGCGTGAGCGAGTACGGTTGCAGTTGTGGTTCCGTCGCCAGCGATGTCAGAGGTTTTGGAAGCGACTTCCCGAACCATCTGGGCGCCCATATTTTCAAACTTATCGGAAAGTTCAATTTCCTTTGCAACGGAGACACCGTCTTTTGTAATGCGTGGGGCACCATAGGATTTATCAAGGATAACATTCCGTCCCTTGGGGCCTAAGGTTACGCGCACAGCGTCAGCCAAAATCTCAACACCGCGAAGCATCCGCTCACGGGCATCTGTACTAAATTTTACTTCTTTTGCCATATCTTACTTTCCTTTCAGTTAAGCAGCTTTTTTGTCAACGATTCCCATGATGTCTGATTCTTTCATCACGAGATATTCTTCACCGTTAACTTTGACTTCCGTTCCGGACCATTTTCCAAAAAGGATACGATCCCCGACTTTGACGTCTAAAGGAAGGACTTTCCCGTCTTCAAGACGTGTCCCGGATCCAATAGCGATCACTTCACCTTCGCTGGGTTTTTCTTTGGCAGTGTCAGGAATAATGATTCCGCCTGCGGTTTTTTCTTCTTGCTCGATACGACGAACAAGAACACGGTCATGTAATGGTCTAAATTTCATAAGCATCTCCCTCATGTTGGGAATTTAATAGGTTCATCTAACTTTAGCACTCTCACCACGAGAGTGCTAAAATATATAAAAGGATTGACTTCTCTTGTCAAGATTTTCATGAAAATGACCAAAACGAAAAAGAGACGGCACTCCTTTAAATTAAGCTTTTTATCGTTTTTTAACTTTTTGATGGCATACTTTAAATAAAGGTAACATCTACTTTGCGGTTATACCGTAATTAAGGTGGAGGGTCTTAATGCCAAATAAGTATACGCCAGATTTCCAGCTTCAGCTCGAAGGCTATCGCCTCACGACAGCAGAAATTATTTATCATTTGCCAGATTACCCTGAGTTACTCCAAATATTTATCTGGCAGTATCTTGACCTTCCTCCTGATTTCCCGCGGCTACAGACCTTTCTCAACTTTTGGGAAAAGAATATTGAAGGCCGTCTCTATAATGTATCTGTGGCTCAAGTGGGGGGTGTGGGAATTTCGAAAGCGCGATTTGCGGCGGGAGAATTCATTCTCCATTAGTCTTCACCCCTTAAAGAATTCACAAAATGAATCAGACCGAGTTGGCGGCGTCTTTTCAATCTTTCCGCTTGAACGACCGATCTTACGGCATGAATTGTCTCGTCAAGGGTACGATTAATGATAACGTAATCATATTCGGCCCAGTGGCTAATTTCATCTGCTGCCTTGCTCATGCGCAGATGGATTGTCCCTTCCGAATCTTGGTCTCTTTCCCTTAATCTGTTTTCGAGCGTTTCGAGGGTAGGTGGAAGAAGAAAAACACTAACAAGGTCATTCATTGAAATTTGTTTGAGTTGTTGGGTTCCTTGCCAATCAATATCAAATAAAACATCCTTCCCATTCGCAAGAAGGTTTTCAATGGAAGCTCTTGGGGTTCCGTAATGATAGCCATAGACGTGCGCATGTTCTAAAAAGTGTTTTTCTTTCAGCCTATTAGCGAAGGTATCTTCATCAACGAAATAATAATCTTTCCCTTCCACCTCAGACGGACGCTTTGGGCGGGTTGTCACGGAGATTGAAAGTTCTAAATCTGTCTCAAGAGCGAGAACATTTCTTGCAATGGTTGTTTTCCCCACACCTGAAGGGGAGGAGAGAACAAGCATAAACCCGCGGCGCGTAATAGGGTGGGAGGGGGCTTCCTTTATCATCGTTTTTGTTTACCTTAATAAAACTTCTCTATAGTATCTTATTACAGGAGATAAGCCTATGAGGACAGTTCGAATTTATCAACCATGTAAAACCGCGATGCAATCGGGGTGGGGAAAAACCAAGCATTGGTTGGTCGAATTTGAAACTCAGGATCCTTATATAGCTGAACCTCTTATCGGATGGATCTCATCTTGCGATACGTCAGAACAACTTCGCCTTCCTTTTCCTTCCTTAGAAGCGGCCATTCAATTTGCAAAGCATAAGAACTTACGTTACACCATATGTAATCCTACCCCGGTTTCTATTGTTCCGAAAAGTTATGCGACGAACTTTACGTGCTCTCGCATCAGGGGGAGCTAACCCTCTTGCACCTTAAAAAAATCGCGTGTATATCAGCCTTTAGGAATGGGCGTATAGCTCAGCGGGAGAGCACTACGTTGACATCGTAGGGGTCACTGGTTCAAATCCAGTTACGCCCACCATTTCTCTGTGAATCTGTCGTTTTTTAATAAGAAAAAAAGTGGTAATGTATTCTGATAGAGAAGACAGGGACATCATGGCTTTCATAGCTAAAAACAAAAAATCTTTAAAAACTCCTTCCCAGTCAACCCTTGAGAGGTTCTTAGAAAGCCGAGCCTTTCACCTGATTGTATTAGGATTCATTCTGATTAACGCCATTGTTATTGGACTTGAAACTTCTTCCGAAATGATGCGTGATTTTGGTAGCGAGTTATTGTTTGTGGAATATACGATTGTGGGTTTGTTTGTGATCGAAATTTTTACCCGCATTGTGGTTTTCAGGGAAAAATATTTTAAGAAAGGCTGGAATATTTTTGATTTTGTCGTCATTTCCATATCACTTTTGCCTCATGCGGCGGGGCTCTCCATTCTTAGGTTATTTCGTGTCATACACTCCTTAAGCCTCTTTGAAATTTCGCCCTACATGCGCCACCTTCTCCTGGCCCTCCGCCATGTGGGCCCAAGTATCCTGAACCTTAGCTTTCTGATGATCATTGCTTTTTATATTTTAGGGGTGGTTGGAGTTGAATTTTTTTCTGAGCACTTTCCCAAACAATTCGGGAGTTTGCCTTGGTCCATTTTTACCCTTTTCCGGCTGATGGTTTATGATGATTATGGCGTTATCACACGGCCGATTTTGGAAGCCTATCCTTTTGCGTGGGTTTATTTCCTGATGATTACGCTTGTCTTGGCCTTTGTTTTGATCAATCTCTTCGTTGCCGTTGTGGTCACAGCTCTTCAACGGGCCATTGATACAGAAAAGGATCCTATTGAAACAAAAGTAAAACAAGAGCTAAAACTTTTGGCAAACGATACGCAAGTCATCCATGAACTTAAAGCCGAAATTCAAGAATTGAAAAAGATGGTACGCGCTTTAAAGAAGCCATGAATATACTCTTCGCCTTTCAAGTTTCGGGTGCGTTGACCGTCGGGTCTCGCCCTCTGTCACGTAGGTAACTACGCTCATCGGGCTCGCCCTCGGTCGCCTACCCGAATTCTTGAAATCCTTCGAGTCTAATTATTTCATTAAACAGCTTGGCTCTTTTTAGAAACTTCTTTCACATTCTCATTATACTTTGCAAAAGACCGTTGATTCCATTCGCCATAGCTCATGTCTTGTGAGAACCTATCGTTATATTTCGTAAGCTTTGATTCAATGATGTAATTGGGCCTTGGAGATGTAAAAAGAGCAAAGCTGTAACGTTCATAGCCGCCTACTGCTTTCCGAACATCATGTTCGGTGGCTGTGATGGCTCCATTCGTCATCAGGTCAGCAACTTCACCCACTTGAAACAAGAGGGCATCTTTTGGGGCTGAAAACTCCTCTCCTCGGATAAAGAGCCCTGATCCAGCGGGTTTTGGAACACGCTTTCCCTCCAAATAGCAAATTCCAGGACAAAGGCCCGTTAAAAGACCGTGATCACGATGCTCCCCACACCATTCAACGGCGTTGGGATCATTGACTGGGCCATAATACAGCATGCGCGCCACACTCGACACATC
>Ga0299912_10000139_pt1 | contig 79521 bp, 79 predicted proteins | sample RVTome_2_FD_207667 | JGI IMG/M metagenome (GOLD analysis project Ga0299912, IMG submission 207667) | Soil microbial communities from uranium-contaminated site in the Upper Colorado River Basin, Wyoming, United States - RVT95D214 (version 2) ... | reverse complement strand
TGACATGTGCGCGCAGCGCACTCGACCCACTTGCAACTTGTCACTTGTCACTTGTATCTGCCTTTAATCCCTCTTCCGTACCTCTTCCAGCATGGCACGAAACTCGCCGCTCCAGCGCTGAAACAGCTGTTCCAGTTCGTCGTTGACGGCCAGGGCGTGCAGTTCGGCCGGGTTGGCGGTGACCAGCAGGGTTTCCTCCCCTTCGGCGAAGATGGTGATGGGCCAGGGCAGGTAGGGAATCAGGTGCGGGTAGCGCTGCGACAGATCGCGCAGCTCGTCCGGCTTGGCGAAAAAAACCAGACGGTACATATCGGTCTGGAAGCCGCTGCCGGTGAGGCCGATATCCACCCGCTGCACCCGCGACACGGTATAGCCGTGCCGGGCGATGACCTCCTGCAGGACCGTCATGGTCTCGGGAAAAGCCTGGCTGGAGCGAGCCATGAACAACGACTCGGCGCCCGCCGCCGGGATCAGGCCCAGCCACAACAGCACCAGCAACACGATTGATCGGCGGCGCGTCATAGCGTGGCCTCCTCCATGATGCCCAGATACACCTGGTACATCTCCTCACAGGGCTTGTCCAGCTCGGCGTTGTTGAACAGACGGCTGAGATACTTCGGGTTGATGCTCATCACCTTCACCTGGCCTGCGCGCTCCACCACGGTGATGCGGCAGGGCATGAACAGGCCGACGCGCGGGTCCAGCGCCAGCGCCTGGTTGATGAAGTTGAAATTGCAGAAATAGATGATGGTCGTTTCCCGGCTTTCCTCACCCGGCGCATACAGGCCGTTTTCCAGGCTTTGCTCGCGGATGATGCGGAAGTTCTTGCCCACCGCGGCGCGCTTCACCGCTTCCACCGTCTCGGCCAGGGAGTAGGACGACTCCATCTCCAGCATCGGCGTATCGTCGTTGCCCGGACGCCAGCCCTGCACAGTGTCGGCGAAAGAGCGTACATAGCTCACCACGTCGTCGATGTCGCGTTCCGACAGCCCCTGCTTGAGGAAGGACACCATGGGGGTGCCGTCGCGGCCGTTCATCAGCGTGGTCTTGATCATCTGATCGGTGGCGGCGGCGAGAAAGCCGGGGTTGTTCAGCGCCGGGGCGATGATGGGCAGGTCGCGCGGACGGGAGAAGGTGACGCCGGTGCCGTGACCGCCCTCACCGTGGGCGCCGTGACAGGCGGCACAGCGCTGGGCGAACAGCGTCTTGCCCCGCTGCGCGTCGCCGTGCACCGGATTCCTGGACAGCTTGACCACCGTACTGCCGGCCGGCATCCAGTGGCGCAGGTAGCCGATGATGGCCCGCACCTGGTCGTCGCGCAGCTGGGTGAAGGCGGGCATCACCCGGCCGGGACGGCCGTTGCGGATGGTGGCCATCAGATAGTCGTCGTCGACGCTGGGCAGGAAGCTGGGCAGGGCCAGGGGCACGCCCACGCCGCCGCGGCCGTCGGCGCCATGGCAGACGGCGCAGTTCTGGGCATAGAGTTCGGCGCCGTCGGGTGCCGCCGCCAGCGGCAGGGCCAGCAGGCTCAACAGGAAAAAACAGGCCAGTCGCATCACGTCTTATCCACTCCTCCGTCCGCTCCTGGCCGGCTGGCACCGGCCGGCGGACATTGATTTATCTCCTCGGCGCGCCCATTGTCGAACAACAGCGACAACCGACACAAGCCAATGAAGCCCATAGCCGAATCCTGCCTGCAGAACCGCGCCCCGATACTCGCCGTGCTGCGCGAAGTGCTGGCCGGCCGGCGCCGCCTGCTGGAGATCGGCAGCGGCACCGGCCAGCACGCAGTCTATTTCGCCCCCGAACTGCCCCATCTCCTGTGGCAGACCAGCGATCTGGAGGAAAACCACGCGGCCATCCAGGCCTGGCTGGCCGAGGCGGACAGCCCCAACCTCCTGCCGCCGCTCCCCCTCGACGTACGCACCGGGCCGTGGCCGCCGGAGGCGGTGGACGCGGTATTCAGCGCCAATACCGCGCACATCATGAGCTGGGATGCGGTCGAGGCCATGTTTGCCGGAGTGGGGAGGCTGCTGGAGGAAGAGGGCGTGTTCGCGCTGTATGGGCCGTTCAACTACGGCGGTCGCCATACCGCCGACAGCAATGCCCGCTTCGATGCCTGGCTGCGCCAGCGCGATCCCGCCAGCGGGGTGCGCGATTTCGAGGCCCTGGACGCCCTGGCGCGGGCGGCGGGCCTGGTGCTATGGCAGGACTACGCCATGCCGGCGGACAACCGCACCCTGGTGTGGCGCAAGGGAAACGCGGGATTCAACGGCCCTTCGTAGGGTGCGCATCGCGCACCTGTGCCGCCGTCGGAAAGACCGGTGCGCGATGCGCACCCTACAGTTCCAGAGCTTCGCCGCATTGCGCCGCCAGTTCCCCGGCCAGCACCTCCGTCAATGGAGCACCGTCGCTGTCACGCACCCAGCCCTCGGCGTCGTCATCCCAGTCGAAGTGATAGCCGCCGCTGCGCGTGGCCAGCCACAGCTGCCGCACCGGTGTCTGGCGGTTGATGATGAGCTGCGAGCCGTTGCCGCAATGCACCGTGAGTACACCGCCGCTGTTTTCGTAATCGAGATCGGTGTCGGCGGCATCGATGGCGCTTTCGATGGCGAGCAGGGTGTCGTCGATGTGGCGGTTGAACTCGGATTCGCTCATCAGCTCCATTGCGGGTCTCCTGAAATCGGCGGGCGGTTGCAGGTATACTGTAGCGACTTTTCCGCTACTCGGGTGTATACGCGCATGCGCTTTTGTTGGGGACAGTATGCCCTCTGGGCCGTCATCGTCATACTCGGCATTGCCAGCATGCTGGGCGGCTGCGGTGCGCGGGGCGACCTCTACCTGCCGCAGGACGGTGGACAAAAACAATTCGCCGGGAGCGAATCAATGCGCCAGCCCGCCGCGGGCGCGACGCAAGAAAGTGCCGAACCACGTTAATACCTGCGAGATCATGAACCATTTCAATTTCCGCGACGGCCGCCTGATTGCCGAAGAGCTCGACGTGTCCGCCCTGGCCGCCAAATACGGCACGCCCTGCTACATCTACTCCCGCGCCACCATCGAGCGTCACTACCGCGCCTTCGACGCCGCCCTGGCGGGACACGAACACCTGATCTGCTACGCGGTGAAGGCCAATTCCAATCTGGGCGTGCTGAGCCTGCTGGCGCGCCTCGGCGCCGGCTTTGACATCGTCTCGGTAGGCGAGCTGGAACGGGTGCTGGCCGCCGGCGGCGATCCCGCCAAGGTGGTGTTCTCCGGCGTCGGCAAGCGCGGCGACGAAATGCGCCGCGCGCTGGAAGTGGGCATCCACTGCTTCAACGTCGAGTCCGCACCGGAACTGGAACGGCTCAACGCCGTGGCCGGCGAGATGGGCCGCCGCGCGCCGGTGTCGCTGCGCGTCAATCCCGACGTGGACGCCAAGACCCACCCCTACATCTCCACCGGGCTGAAAGAAAACAAGTTCGGCGTCGACATCGAGGCGGCCGCCGAGGTTTACGCCCGCGCCGCCGAAATGCCGCACATCGAAATCGTCGGCGTCGACTGCCACATCGGCTCGCAGATAACCGAGACCCGTCCCTTCGTCGATGCGCTGGACCGTGTGCTGGCGCTGGTGGACGCCTTGTATCGGCGCGGCATCGCCGTGCGCCACCTGGACCTCGGCGGCGGCCTCGGCATCACCTACCGTGACGAAACGCCGCCCCTGCCCGGTGACTACGCCGCGCCGCTGCTGGATCGTCTCGCCGGACGCGACCTCAAGGTGATCATCGAACCGGGCCGCGCCATCATCGGCAATGCCGGCATCCTGCTCACCCGGGTCGAGTACCTCAAGCACACCGCGCACAAGAATTTCGCCGTGGTGGACGCGGCCATGAACGACCTGATTCGGCCCACGCTGTACGAGGCCTGGATGGACATCGTCCCCGTCGTGCCGCGCAGCGACCTGCCGGCGCAGCATTACGACGTGGTCGGCCCCATCTGCGAAACCGGCGACTTTCTCGGCAAGGATCGCGCGCTGGCGCTGTGCGAGGGCGATCTGCTGGCGGTGCGCTCCGCCGGCGCCTACGGCTTTTCCATGAGCTCCAACTACAACTCGCGGCCGCGCGCCGCCGAGGTGATGGTGGACGGCGACCAAAGCTACCTGGTGCGCCAGCGCGAAACCCTGGCCGCACTGTACGCCGGCGAGAGCCTGCTGCCGGAATAGGCATAGATGCGCTTGCGCAGGCTGAGCATCGGGCAGCGGTATCGGGCCTACGGTAACTTCATTTGTGGGTCGGACTTCAGTCCGACAGCGGCACCTGACGGGGAGGTTGTGTCGGACTGAAGTCCGACCCACTACAGACCATGGAGAGGATTGCCGAACCCGAACTGATGGACGAAGCGGCCCAGGCGCGCGCCTATGCCGAGGCCGACTTCAGCGCACCCCACGATCGCTTCATCGCCCTGTTCCGCGAACAGTTCCCCGGCCTGGAGCCGCAGGGCTGCGTACTCGATCTCGGCTGCGGCCCCGGTGACGTCACCCGACGCTTTGCCCACGCCTTTCCCGCCTGCAACCTGCACGGCGTCGACGCCGCCGCCACCATGCTGCGCCTCGTCGAAGAACAGCAGCGCGGCAGCGATCTGGAATCACGCATCCGCTACATCCACGGCTACCTGCCCGGCGCGGAGCTGCCGCAGGCACGTTACGCCACCCTCATCAGCAACAGCCTGTTGCACCACCTGGCCGACCCGAGGGTGCTGTGGCACAGCGTTCTTCGCCATGGCGCGCCGGGCGCGGCAATATTCGTCATGGACCTGATGCGGCCGGACAGCCGCGCGACGGCCGAGGCCATGGTCGCGCAATACGCCGCCGGCGAGCCGGAAGTGCTGCGCCGCGACTTTTTCCATTCCCTGCTCGCCGCCTACACCGTCGATGAGGTACGGGCGCAGCTGCGTGCCGCCGGTCTCGACCTCGCAGTCAGCGCAGTGAGCGATCGCCACTTCACCGTCAGCGGATACCTGCCATGACCGAACGCTTCGTGAATCCCCCCCGGGAAGAGATTTGCCAGCGCCTGCGCCGGCTGCGCACCGTTGCCGTGGTCGGCCTGTCGCCCAAACCCAGCCGGCCCAGCTACTGTGTGGCGCAGGCCCTGCAACAGTTCGGTTACCGCATCGTGCCGGTGCGACCGGCGCTGGATGAAGTGCTGGGGGAGCGCGCCGTGCCCGACCTCCACGCCCTGCCCGGCCCGGTCGATATGGTGGACGTGTTCCGCGCGCCGGAATACGTGGACGAGATCGTCGACACCTGCATCGAACTGAAGATCCCGGCACTGTGGCTGCAGGACGGCGTAGTCAACGAGACGGCCGCATTGCGCGCCCGGGCCGCCGGTATCTGGGTGGTGATGGACCGCTGCATCTACCGCGACTACCTCGCCTGCGACGGCGCCCTTTTCAAGGCCGGTGACTAGGGGTAACCTGAGTTCCCATGCACCTTTCCTTCGTAAAAATGCACGGCCTGGGCAATGACTTCGTGGTCATCGACGCCTTTAGCCGCGACATCCGGCTCAGCACCGAACAGGTGCGCTTCCTCGCCGACCGCCGCTTCGGCGTCGGCTGCGATCAATTGCTGCTGGTGGAAAAGCCCGGCCAGGCCGGCGTCGACTTCCGCTACCGCATCTTCAACGCCGACGGCGGTGAGGTGGAGCAGTGCGGCAACGGCGCACGCTGCTTCGCCCGCTTCGTGCGCGACGAGGGACTAACAGATAAGGACGCCATCGTGGTGGAAACCGCCTCCGGGGTGATCACCCTGTATGTGGAAGCCGACGGCGAGATACGCGTCAATATGGGCGCACCGCGTTTCGACCCAGCGCAGATCCCCTTCACCGCCGAGGCCGAGGCGGACAAATATCCGCTGGAAATCGGCCGCGAACCGCTCATCATCGGCGCAGTATCCATGGGCAACCCCCATGCGGTGCTGCGCGTCGAAGACGTGGCCACGGCGGAGGTGGAACGGCTCGGTCCGCAGCTGGAATCGCATCCGCGCTTTCCGCGCCGGGTCAACGTCGGCTTCATGCATATCGTCGATCGCGGCCACATCCGCCTGCGCGTGTTCGAGCGCGGGGCGGGCGAAACGCTGGCCTGCGGCACCGGCGCATGCGCCGCGGTGGCCGTGGGGCGGCGCTGGGGAGAACTGGATGAGGAAGTGCGCGTCGACCTGCCGGGGGGCAGTCTTACCATACGCTGGGACGGCGGCGACGCACCGCTGTGGATGACGGGACCGGCGACACGGGTTTTTCAGGGGGAGATCGATTTGTGAGTACACAACCACTCGAAGCGAAGGAAACCGAACTGAGCGACGCGGCCGTCGCCGACTATCTGCGCCGCCAGCCGGATTTCTTCCTGCGCCACGACTATCTGCTGACCGACCTGGAACTGCCCCATGACGCCCGCGGCGCCGTGTCGCTCATCGAGCGCCAGGTGGCGGTGCTGCGCGAACAGCGCCAGGAGCTGAAGCGCAAGCTGCAACACCTGACCCAGACCGCGCGCGACAACGAACACCTGCTGGAACGTATCGAACACCTGATCCTCGGCCTGATGGAAACTCGCGGCAGCGGGGAGCTGCTGCGCCGGTTGCGCGAGGGCCTGCGCGAGGATTTCCATGCCGACGCGGTGGAACTGAAGCGCTTCGACGCCGACAGCGACAAAAGCCGCCAGCTGTTCGACAAAATCATCGAACGCGGCGAACCGGTGTGCGGCCACATCGCGACGGCACAGGCGCAGTTCCTGTTCGGCAAGGCGGCGGACGAACTGGCCTCGGGTGCGGTGATCCCGATGTTCGCACCGGACAGCCGGCAGTGCATCGGCCTGATCGGCATCGGCAGCATCGACCCACGCCGTTTCCATGCCGAGATGGGCACCACCTTCCTGCGCTACCTGGGGGCCGTGCTGGCACGCCTGCTCGGCAAGGACTTCACGGCCTGACGCCATGGAGACGGCAGCGCTGGACTGGGTCGAGCGCTACGCGCAGCATCTGCGCCACGAACGCCGTCTTTCGCCCCACACCCTCGACAACTACCTGCGCGACCTGCGCCACCTGTGCGATTTCTGCGACCGTCAGGGCATCGCCGACTGGACGGCGTTGAGCGCCCCCCAGGTGCGCGCCTACGTGGCCTGGCGCCACCGCACCGGTATCGGCGGCAGTAGCCTGCAGCGGGAGCTATCCGCCATCCGCAGCTTCTTCAACTTCCTGCTCCGCGAAGGCATCGCCGGACACAACCCTGCACAAGACATCCCGGCGCCGAAAAGCCCACGCAAGCTGCCGCAGACCCTGGACGTGGATCAGACGGCGCGCCTGCTGGAAATCACCGGCGACGACGACGCCGCCGTGCGCGATCGCGCCATCATGGAGCTGATGTATTCCTCCGGCCTGCGCCTGGCGGAGCTGGTCGGGCTCGACTGCACCGACGTGGACATGAACGACGCCACCGTGCGCGTCACCGGCAAGGGCGCCAAGACCCGCGTCCTGCCCGTCGGTCGCAAGGCCCTCGCCGCCCTGCACGCCTGGCTGCAACGGCGCCACCTGCAATCCGGTGCCGCCGGCACCACGGCGCTGTTCCTCGGCCGCACCGGCAAACGCATCGCTGGCCGCACCGTGCAGGATCACATGCGCCGCCGCGCCCTGGCCCAGGGCCTCGCCGTACCGGTGCACCCGCACATGCTGCGCCACTCCTTCGCCAGCCACATGCTCGAATCCAGCGGCGACCTGCGCGCGGTACAGGAGCTGCTCGGCCATGCCAACATCGCCACCACCCAGATCTATACCCACCTCGACTTCCAGCACCTGGCCAAGGTGTACGACGCGGCACACCCGCGGGCGAAGAAGAAAGGGAAAGGAGACTGAAGGCCATCCCAAACGCGGATATGGTTTTTCAGGCGAGCAACCGGAAAACCACAATTGAACTCTCGCCAGGACGCCAAGCACGCCAAGCACGCCAAGAAACACGAACTGTCGCGACCTCAACGACCACACCTTCCGGGTGAAGCCGCAACGGCTGCCTTATTCTGGTTTTCTCTGCGTGCTTGGCGTCTTGGCGAGATTAACCTGCCCTATTAAGTGGAAATGCTCTTTCTCCATGCTCCCCGTGGTTAATTCTTGGTGCTTTATTACGCGCGTGGCATCATTAACGGCCTCTCCTTTACCGACATAGCCCGCTCATGAAACGACTGCTGACCACCCTGCTGCTGTGCAACGCCCTCGCCTCCACGCCGCTTCTTGCGTCCGGGGGCGGCGGCAGCGCAGGCACCAGTCCGTACCTGGCACTGGAGCCGGCCATCGTGGTCAACCTGAACACGGCCGGCAAAGTGCGCTTCATGCAGGTCCGGGTGCAGGCCATGAGCCGCGACCCGGCGGTGCTGGCAGCGTTGCAGACCCACACCGGCCCGGTGCGGCACGCACTGATTACGCTGCTGTCGGCGCAGACCGTGGACAACATGTATGACGTGCAGGTGCGCGAACAGGTGCGGCAGCAGGCGCTGGAGGAACTGCGCGGCGTGCTGGAAACCCACGCCGGCCTGAAGCGGGAAGGCCTGGAAGCCCTGTACTTCACCGACTTCGTCATCCAGTAAGAATCGCTGGTCGCGAATACGATTCGCTCCTACAAATGACAAAGGCCGGGTTTCCCCGGCCTTTGTCGTTTGCGGCGATGACAGCAGCGCTTATTCGCCGCCGCTCACCTCGAACATCACCGTATTCGGTTCCGGCACCACGCTGGGCAGGCCCAGCACCTTCCACATCTGCATGCCGCCGCGATAGTAGTGGATGCGCTCCAGCGGATAGCCCAGCTTCACCAGGTTCTTGATGGCGCGCGGCGACTGACCGCACCAGGGGCCGTTACACCACAGCACGACCTCCTTGGCGTTGGTGAAATCCCAGTAGGCCGTCTTGTAGCGCGCGTCGAACAGGTCCCAGGCAGCGAACTGCCGCTCCAGGGAACGGCGCAGCCCGCCCACGTTGGGACGGCGCTCCACCCCCAGCAGCTTGAAGGCCTTTTCCACGTCCGTCGCGGTGGGGATCTCACCGAATACCGTGAAGGGAATGTTGATCGAGCCGGGTATGGTGCCCGACATGTACCAGGACGGCAGGCGCGAATCGATCAGCAGGCCCTGGCCGGTATTCACCTTCTTCTCCATGAAATCGAGCACCTCCAGCTCGCCCACCGCATGTACGCCGGGCAGCGGCACGTTGGGCTGCAGACAGAAGGGAGGGCACTTGCGCGAGGTCTTGCCCCAGGCCGCATCGACCACGTGGGCGGGATCCTGCTCGCGCTGGATCACATACGGCTTGCCGTGGTGCTGCACCGTCACCGTGTCGCGGTTTTCCGTGATCTTCACATCCAGCGCCTGCGCGGCACCCACCCATACACCGCCGGCCAATACCGCGGCGCACACACCGAAAACCCGTCGCATCTGTTTCATTGTCTTCCCCCAGTGGATCCGCCTGCCGTCAGCGTTTCAGCAGGCTGGTCGTCTTTTCTCGAATATGGGCAATCTGCCCGTCTTCCTTGTAGGCCTGATAGACAGCCGCCTTGTCCGTGGCGTTCAGTTTTGCGTAAAACATGAACGTACCGAAGTAGCTGCTCTTGAGCGCCGCCTCAAACTGCTCGTGCGACAGATCGGGCGGCAGCCCCTCGCCCAGCCCCTGTCCCGCCGCCGACCAGGCCGGTTGCGGCTTGGGTGCCTCCGCCGGAGCCGGGGCGGCCGCGGCAGGGGCCGACCCGGCGCCGGTCAGCGCCTGGGTCTCCTCCTTCAGCGCCTTGAGGTAGTCCTCATCCGCGCCATGGGAAACGGTCATCATCCCGATGCCGGCCAGCAACAACAACAGTTGCCCTGCCGTAATCATCCGCATGTCTGCGCCTCCATTTATGTGAACTGCTTAACACTAAGGCCAGTGGTGCTATTAAGCAATATTATTAGTACCTGCCCATATGCTAAAACGTAAAAAAGCCCGGAATTTCCGGGCTTTTTTACGGTGAAGAGTAAGGGAAATACCTGCATTACTGATGGTAGCCTGCACTCAACTGGTGCACAGCCTCGACAAAGGCGGCGGCATGCTCCGGGTTCACATGCTGGTGGATGCCGTGGCCCAGATTGAATACGTGGCCGGAACCCTTGCCGTAGGCGGCGAGGATACTGGCGACCTCAGTGCGGATGCGCTCCGGCGAGGCATACAGCACGCAGGGGTCCATATTGCCCTGCAAGGCCACCCTGTCACCGACCCGCGCCCTTGCCGCGCCGATGTCCACGGTCCAGTCCAGGCCCAGCGCATCGGCGCCGGCCTCGGCCATGGCCTCCAGCCACAGGCCGCCGCCCTTGGTGAACATCACCACCGGCACCCGGCGGCCGTCCGCCTCGCGCTTGAGGCCGGCAATGATCTGCGCCATGTAGCGCAGGGAAAACTCCTGGTAGTCGCGCGGGGTGAGCGCCCCGCCCCAGGTGTCGAAGATCATCAGCGCCTGGGCGCCGGCGTCCACCTGGGCGTTGAGATACTGCGTCACCGCCTGCGCCGTCACATCAAGCAGCTTGTGCATCAGGTCGGGGCGGTCGTACAGCATGCCCTTCACGTGGGCGAACTCCTTGGACGAACCGCCTTCGACCATATAGGTAGCCAGGGTCCAGGGGCTGCCGGAAAAACCGATCAGCGGCACACGGCCGTCCAGCTCGCGGCGGATGGTGCGTACCGCATCCATCACGTACTTCAACTCGCCTTCCGGGTCCGGCACGAACAGCTTGTCCACGTCGGCCGCCGTGCGTACCGGGCGATCGAAGATCGGCCCCTCGCCTTCGGCGAAGCGCAGACCCAGGCCCATGGCGTCGGGCACGGTGAGGATGTCGGAAAACAGGATGGCGGCGTCGAGGGGGAAACGCTCCAGCGGCTGGATGGTGACCTCACAGGCCAGTTCAGGATTCTTGCACAGATCCATGAAGCTGCCGGCCTTGGTGCGGGTGGCGCGGTACTCCGGCAGGTAACGCCCGGCCTGGCGCATCATCCACACCGGGGTCACGTCCACCGGCTGCTTGAGCAGGGCGCGCAGGAAACGATCGTTCTTCAGTTCAGCCATCAACGAAAACCCTCTGTCGCAGAGACGCGGAGACGCAGAGGGTTTTATCGCTCGGCAACCATCACGGCGATTGCCGCGATCGTGTCGCAATAATTTTCTCTGCGTCTCTGCGTCTCCGCGACGGTTTTAATCAGACGTTCAAATAATCCAGGATGCCTTCGGCGGCCTGGCGGCCTTCCCAGACGGCGGTGACCACCAGGTCGGAGCCGCGCACCATGTCGCCGCCGGCGAACACCTTGGCGTTGGTCGTCTGGTACTTGTACTGGCCGGCGGCCGGCGCCTTGATGCGACCGCGCTCGTCGGTATCGATACCGTGCAGGGTGAACCAGGGCTGCGGGCTGGGACGGAAACCGAAGGCGATGAGCACGCGATCGGCGGGGATGATCTCTTCCGAACCGGCCACCACCTGCGGCGTGCAGCGACCGCGCGCGTCGGGCGGGCCCATTTCGGTGGTGACCACCTTGACGCCTTCGACGTGATCTTCGCCGACGATTTCCACCGGCTGGCGGTTCCACAGGAACTGCACGCCCTCTTCCTTGGCGTTGGCCACTTCGCGCTTGGAACCGGGCATGTTGGCCTCGTCGCGGCGGTAGGCGCAGGTGACGGACTTGGCGCCCTGGCGGATGGAGGTGCGGTTGCAGTCCATGGCGGTGTCGCCGCCGCCCAGCACCACCACGCGCTGCCCCTTCATGCTGACGTAGTCGGCCGGGCTCTTTTCGTAGGCGTGGCAGTGGTTGATGTTGGAGATGAGGAAGTCGAGGGCGGCATGCACGCCGGGCAGGTCTTCGCCGGGGAAGCCGCCCTTCATGTAGTTGTAGGTGCCCATGCCGAGGAACACTGCATCGTATTCGTTGAGCAGCGCCTCGAAGGCGATGTCCCTGCCCACCTCGACGCCGAGGCGGAACTCGATGCCCATGCCTTCCATCACTTCGCGGCGGCGCTTGACGACGGTCTTCTCCAGCTTGAACTCGGGGATGCCGAAGGTGAGCAGGCCGCCGATCTCGGGATGGCGATCGAACACCACGGCCTTGACGCCGTTGCGCGCCAGCACGTCGGCGCAGCCGAGACCGGCCGGGCCGGCGCCGATCACCGCCACGCGCTTGCCGGTGTCCTTGACGCGGGACATGTCCGGGCGCCAGCCCTGGGCCAGCGCGTTGTCGGTGATGTAACGCTCCACCGCACCGATGGTCACCGCGCCGAAGCCGTCGTTCAGGGTGCAGGCGCCCTCACACAGGCGATCCTGCGGGCAGACGCGGCCGCACACCTCGGGCAGCGAGTTGGTGCGGTGCGACAGTTCCGCCGCCTCGAACAGGTTGCCCTCGGCCACCAACTTGAGCCAGTGCGGAATGTAGTTGTGCACCGGGCACTTCCACGAGCAGTACGGATTGCCGCAGGCCAGGCAGCGATCGGACTGCGCCGCGGCGCCGTCCTTGTCGAACTGGCCGTAGATCTCGGCGTATTCCTTGATGCGTACCTCGACGGACTTCTTCTCCGGATCGATGCGCGGCACTTGCAGAAATTGGAAAACGTTTCCCATGACTTTCAATAATCTCGCTACGTCTTAGGCGGCGCTCAACAGCGTTTCGAGCAGGCTGTCGATCTCCGAGGCCTTGGGCTTCACCAGCCAGAACTTGCCCACCATGTCGGCGAAGTGGTCCAGGATGTGTTGGCCCCAGGCGCTGCCGGTCTCGGCCACGAAGGCCTCGAGCATCTGGCGCAGGTGGGCGCGGTGGGCTTCGGTCTTCTCGGTGCCGACGCGGTGGATGTCGATGAGCTCGTGGTTGTAGCGATCGACGAAGCCGTTATCCAGGTCCAGCACGTAGGCGAAGCCGCCGGTCATGCCGGCGCCGAAGTTGAGGCCGGTCTGGCCCAGCACCATCACCACGCCGCCGGTCATGTATTCGCAGCCGTGATCGCCCACGCCTTCCACCACCGCATGGGCGCCGGAATTGCGCACAGCGAAACGCTCGCCGGCGAGGCCCGCGGCGTACAGCGTGCCGCCGGTGGCGCCGTACAGGCAGGTGTTGCCGATGATGCTGGTCTCCTGGCTGTGGAAGCGGCTGCCCTTGGGCGGATGGATCACCAGGCGGCCGCCGGCCATGCCCTTGCCGACGTAGTCGTTGGCATCGCCTTCCAGCACCATGTGCAGGCCGCCGGCGTTCCACACGCCGAAGCTCTGGCCAGCGGTGCCGGTGAGCCGCAGGGTGATGGGGGCATCGCTCATGCCCTGGTTGCCGTAGCGGCGGGCGATCTCGCCGGACAGGCGCGCGCCGATGGAACGGTTCACGTTCTTCACCGCGTAATGGAACTCGCCGCCCTTCTTGCCTTCGATGGCGGGAAGGCAGTCGCGCACCATCTGCTCGGCCAGTTCGGCCTTGTCGAAGGGCTCGTTCTTCGGCGCGGTGCAGAAGCGCGGCTTGTCCGCCGGCACGCCGCCGTCGGACAGCAGCGGTTGCAGATTCAGGCGCTGCTGCTTGGCCGTGGCGCCCTGCATGATCTCCAGCAGGTCGGTGCGGCCGATCAGTTCTTCCATGGAACGCACGCCGAGGCGGGCCATCCACTCGCGCGTCTCACGGGCGATGAACTTGAAGTAGTTCATCACCATCTCGGGCAGGCCGATGAAGTGCTCCATGCGCAGCACCTTGTCCTGGGTGGCGACGCCGGTGGCGCAGTTGTTCAGGTGGCAGATGCGCAGGAACTTGCAGCCCAGCGCCACCATCGGGCCGGTGCCGAAGCCGAAGCTCTCGGCGCCCAGCATCGCCGCCTTGACCACGTCGAGGCCGGTCTTGAGGCCGCCGTCGGTCTGCACCCGCACCTTGTCGCGCAGGTCGTTGGCACGCAGGATCTGGTGGGTTTCGGTCATGCCCAGTTCCCACGGCGAACCGGCGTACTTCACCGAGGCCAGCGGGCTGGCGCCGGTGCCGCCGTCGTAACCGGAAATGGTGATCAGGTCGGCGTAGGCCTTGGCCACGCCGGCGGCGATGGTGCCGACGCCGGCCTCGGCCACCAGCTTCACCGACACCAGGGCCTGCGGATTGACCTGCTTCAGATCGAAGATCAGCTGCGCCAGATCCTCGATGGAATAGATGTCGTGGTGCGGCGGCGGCGAAATCAGCGCCACACCGGGCATGGCGTAGCGCAGCTTGGCGATCAGCTTGTCCACCTTGTCGCCGGGCAGCTGGCCGCCCTCGCCGGGCTTGGCGCCCTGCGCCACCTTGATCTGCAGCACCTCGGCGTTGACCAGGTAGTGCGGCGTGACGCCGAAGCGGCCGGAGGCCACCTGCTTGATCTTCGACATCTTCTCGGTGCCGTAGCGTGCCGGGTCTTCGCCGCCTTCGCCGGAGTTGGAGCGGCCGCCGAGACGGTTCATGGCCGTGGCCAGCGCCTCGTGCGCCTCGGGCGACAGCGCGCCCAGGGACATGCCGGCGGAGTCGAAGCGCTTCATGATCGCCGCTTCCGATTCCACCTCGTCGATGGCGATCGGCTTGAGATCGCCGCGCACCTTGAGCATGTCGCGCAGCATCGCCACCGGGCGCTCGTTCACCAGCCTGGCGTATTCCAGATAATCGTCGTATTCACCGCTGCGTACGGCCTTGTGCAGGGTCTGCACCACGTCCGGGTTGTAGGCGTGGTACTCGCCGTTGTGCAGGTACTTGAGCAGGCCACCCTGCTGGATGGTCTTGCGCGGATTCCACGCTTCCTTCGCCAGCAGTTTCTGATCGTCTTCCAGATCGGTGAAGTGCGAGCCGGACAGGCGGTTGGTGGTGCCCTTGAAGCACAGCTCCACCACGTCCTCGTGCAGGCCCACCGATTCGAACAGCTGCGAACCGCGGTAGCTGGCGATGGTGGAGATGCCCATCTTGGAGATGATCTTGTACAGGCCCTTGTTGATGCCCTTGCGGTAGGACTCCATCAGCTTGACCGGGTCCTTGCCGCTGATTTCGTTGCTGCGCACCAGATCGTGCAGCACTTCGTAGGCCAGGTACGGATACACGGCGGTGGCGCCGAAACCTATCAGCACGGCGAAGTGGTGCGGGTCACGGGCGGTGCCGGTCTCCACCACGATATTGGCGTCACAGCGCAGGCCTTCCTTGATCAGGCGATGGTGTACCGCGCCGGTGGCCAGCAGGGCATGGATCGGCAGCGTGCCTTCAGACAGGGCGCGATCGGACAGCACGATGATTACCTTGCCGGACTTCACGGCGGCCACGGCGCTGTCGCACACCGCAGTGATCGCGCTCTTCAGGTCGGTGCCCCTGGCGTAGTTCAGATCGATGCGCACATGGGCGTAATCGGCGCTGTCCAGGGCCAGCAGGCGGGCAAACTTGCCGCGCGACAGCACCGGCGAATCCACCAGCAGGCGCGCGGCGTGCTGCGGCGTTTCATCGAACAGGTTCTTCTCGCGGCCGAAGCAGGTCTCCAGAGACATGACGATGGCTTCGCGCAGCGGATCGATGGGCGGATTGGTGACCTGGGCGAACTGCTGGCGGAAGTAGTCGTACAGCGAGCGCACACGGGTGGACAGCACCGCCATCGGCGTATCGTCGCCCATGGAGCCGATGGCTTCCTGGCCGGCCTCGGCCAGCGGACGCAGCACCTGGTCGCGCTCCTCGAAGCTGACCTGGAACATCTTCTGGTGCACGTCGAGCGCATCGCGCTCCAGCTCGGAGCCGGAGGCGGCTTCGTTCAGCTCGGATTCCAGGCGCTTGACGTGCGCGGACATCCACTGCTTGTAGGGCTGACGACCCTTGAGCATGGTGTCGACGTCCTGCGGCAGCAGCAGCTTGCACTGGATGGTGTCCACCGCCAGCATCTGGCCGGGCTTGAGGCGGCCCTTGGCGATGACATCCTCGGGGGTGTAGTCGAACACGCCGATTTCGGAAGCGAGGGTGATGATGCAACCGCGATAGTCGCCCTCCTCCGGAGTCGCCGCACCGTTGCCGCGGGTGATCACCCAGCGCGCCGGACGCAGGCCGTTGCGATCGAGCGTACAGGCGGCGTGACGGCCGTCGGTGAGCACGATGCCGGCGGGGCCGTCCCACGGCTCCATGTGCATGGAGTTGTATTCGTAGAAGGCGCGCAGATCCGGGTCCATGGTCTCCACGTTCTGCCAGGCGGGCGGCACCAGCAGGCGCATGGCGCGGAAGATGTCCATGCCGCCGGCGAGCAGCGCTTCCAGCATGTTGTCCAGGCTGTTGGAGTCGGAACCGGTCATGGATACCAGCGGACGCACATCGGCCATGTTGGGGATCAGCGGCGTCTCGAACTTGTGGCCGCGCGCCACCGACCAGTAGCGGTTGCCCTGCACGGTGTTGATCTCGCCGTTGTGGGCGAGGTAGCGGAACGGCTGCGCCAGGCGCCACTGCGGCCAGGTGTTGGTGGAGAAACGCTGATGGAACACGCACAGCGCGGAGGCCAGGCGCTCGTCGTTCAGATCGGTATAGAACGCCGCCAGATAGGACGGCATCACCAGGCCCTTGTAGGACACCACGCGGCTGGACAGGCTCGGCACGTAGAACGCCGGATCGCCGGCCTCGATGGCCTTCTCGGTGCGGCGGCGCGCAATATATAGGTGACGCTCCAGCGCCGCCTCGTCCATGCCCTCGGGGGCGCTGACGAAGATCTGTTCGATGCGCGGCAGGGTCTTCAGCGCCTCGGCGCCGCAGGCGTCGGAATTGGTCGGCACCACACGCCAGCCCGCCACCAGCAGACCTTCCGCAGCCATCTCCTGCTCCAGCTGCTTGCGCGCCTTGGCGGCCAGCGCGGCATCCTGGTTGAGGAACACCATGCCCACGGCATAGTTGTCGGCCAGCGTGAATTTCAGTTCGGCCGCCACCGCGCGCATGAACGCGTCGGGCTTCTTCATCAGCAGGCCGCAACCGTCGCCGGTCTTGCCGTCGGCGGCGATGGCGCCGCGATGGGTCATGCGCCCCAGCGCGCCAATAGCGGTATCCACCAGCCAATGGCTGGCGGCGCCGTCCATATGGGCAATCAGGCCGAAGCCGCAGTTGTCCTTTTCGAAGGCAGGGCTGTACAGCCCGCCGAGCTTGCTCTGTCTATCGTTCACGGCCACTAGTCTTAGGTGAAAGTCTCGCAAAAAAACCGGGCGAAAATGGCTACTTGCCCGGAGGCCGGGCAAAAAGGGTCAAGAAGTATACTGCCCTGAGGGGGGAGGTTCAATGCGCAAGAAACCGCGCGGGCAGGGAGGTTAGCGGGGCTTTACTCGTCCCCGCAGCAGGGGTTTCCGTGCTCTTACAACCGGGGCACATTGTAGGAGCCCGATTTATCGGGCGATGGCGGCGCCGGGAAGTTCGCATCGCCCGGCAAGCCGGGCTCCCACATCCTACCTTTCTACCCCGGCGGCGGTCAGCTCACCGTGGACGTCGGCATAGGGGCGGATCCACGGCGCCACTTTCTTGAGCGGCGCCGGCAGGGCGGCCACGGCGCGCTCGGCCGCGGCCCGGTCGGCGAAGTCCCCCCAGAACAGCACGTGCCAGGGCTTGCCGTCGCGGCGGGTGACCAGCTGGGCGATGTCGCCGCGCACGTCGTAGCCGTTGAGGTGGTCGCGCACCGCCCGCTCGGTGCCGGCGCCCACCAGCTGTACCGTATAGTGGCGCGGATTCCGCGCCTGCAGCCAGGCGCTGTCGCGGAACCCGGCGGCGGCGGGATGGACGGTCGGGGCGGCGGGGGCCGGGGCGGCTGCGGCCTTGGGCGCCTCCACCTTGAAACGGAAGGGCTCCGACACCTGGCCGTCGGCGCCGGCCACGGTCACCGACCAGGTGTCCGGTGTGGTGCCGGTAGTGATTTCGATGGCGATGCGGCTGCCGTCCAGCACCTGTACCTGGGCGGCGGCCAGGGCCTTGCGCCGGCCGCGCCAGCTCACGGTCACCTGGCTCTCGGGCGTGAAATTGCGGCCATGCAGGATCAGGCTTTGCGGCTGGCGGCTGCCCGTGGCGGGATTGGGTTCCACCCGTTCAATCACCGCCACCGGCAGGACCGGCGCCGCAGGCTCCGTCGCCATCGGCGCGGGTTCCGCCACGGGTTCGGCGGGCGGCGCAGGCTGGGCCATGGCCGGGGCCTCCATGGCGGCAGGGGCGGCGGGTTCCGCCGCTACCGGTTCGGGCACCGCGGCTTCCGGCGCAGGGGCGGACACGACGGGCGCAGCCTCCATGGCGGGGGGGACGACCGGCTCGGGCACAGGGGCCATGGCCGGGGCAAGTTCCGCTGCCGGGGCTTCGGCCACGGCAGGGGCTGCCGGCGCGGGTTCGGGGGCGGCCATCGGCGGGGCCGGCAGTTCGGCGACCGGGGGCGGAGTCACCTCGCGCAACATGGGCTGGGCCAGGGGCGCAGGCGGCTCGGCCGCCGGTGCGGCACAGGTGATCTGCACCGTTTCTCCGCCGCGCACCACCAGGGCCGTCTGCACCGGCTGCGCATCGCCGACATGGCGCAGGATGGGCCGCTCCGGCATCGCCACCGGCTGCGGCGCCGCAGCCATGGGAGCCGGGACGTGGGCGGCGGGAGGCTGCGCGCCGCTGCCGGCGAGTTGCCAGTACGCGCCGGCGCCGGCGGCGATCAGCGCGCCGACCGCCAGGTAAGGCCAGGCCGCGGCGACGCCGCTCTTGCGTTTGCTCATCAATACCTCGTGGGCCTGTACATTGATGCCGCCGGGCCAGCCCTGCGACTGCTTGTGGATGCGCTTGAGTTCGCGCGGCTGGAACAGCGGCCCGCCGGCAAAGCCGGCGGTGGCCAGGCGGTGCTGCAGATAGGCGATGGTCTGCGCCTCGTCCAGCGGCTTCAGTTCGAGACGGTGCGGCTTGGGGGCGGTGGCGAAACGGGCGCTGTCGAAGCGCGGCAGGATCGCCGCGTCGGCGAAGAGAATGGTGCGCACCAGCTTGCCGTGCTCGCCCGGCAGCTCGGTGAGGCGCACCACGATCTCCAGCGCGTCGTCGGACAGGCGGTCGGCATCGTCCACCACCAGCACCGGGGTCATGGTCTGCTGCAGATGATTGAGATGTTCCTGCAACGCACCGAGCAGGGCGTCGGACGCCACGCCGTCGGTATGCAGGCCGAAGCAGCGGGCGGCGGCGAGGAACAGTGCGGCGGGATCGGGAGTCTCGGCGGCGCTGACGCGACACACCTTCCAGTCGTCGTCGGCGCGCGCCAGGTATTGTTCCAGCAGGGTAGTCTTGCCGCTGCCCGCAGGGCCGCTCACCAGCAACAGCTCTTCGCTGTACTGGGTGAGGTGCTGCAGCATGTTGAGGGTCTGCGCGCGCTCGGGGTCGGCGAAGAAGTAGCGGGGTCCGCCGGAGAAGGGGTTCTCGCGCAGCTTGTAATGGGAAAGATAGGGAGGGGCGGCCATTGGGTCCTTGTTACGGCGAAGGGCCCGGATCATGTGGGTCGCTCCTCTCCCTGCATGAACATCACTCGGTATCCACGTTTCAGCTGCGCATCACGCCCGCTGATGATAGCAGACTCCGCCGCCTCCCGGGTCGGGAAATGCTCGCGCACCACGCGCCCCGACGCCCCCTGAAAGCCCCACTCCCGCACCAGTGTCCAGCCGCCGAGCAGGTCTTCCTGCAGGAACAGATGGTAATAACGCGGCGCGTGTTCATCGGTGACGGGTGTCTGCATGTAGATACGCATGTCCGATGACGCGGCTTCCGGCTTCTATGTTGTTGTTTCAGGGGACGGAGGGCCCCCTGCGGTTGGGCGAAAGTATGCCGCCAAGACGCTGATTTCTCAAGGCGAATGTGAGGCACTTCGACCCCTTGCCGCAAAGACGCAGAGCCACGGAGAAATACAATTGTGACTTTCTCTGCGCCTCTGCGTCTCCGCGGCAGGTTTTGGTATGTTCGCTGCGTTGCCGCTGTCAGGTCAGTTCGGTGGGATTGAACAGCTTGCGGTGTTCGGCGATGGCGTAGCGGTCGGTCATGCCGGCGATGTAGTCGGCCACGGCACGGGCGCGGCCGGCGGGGCCGTGCTGCTGTTCCAGCGCGGCGACGTTGGCCTGGTGCGGCAGCGGCAACAGGCGCGGATCGTCGAAGATGGCGCCGAACAGATCACGCACGATACGCTGCGACTTCACCGTCATGCGGTGCACGCGGTAATGCTGGTACAGATTGACGCGCAGGAAACGCTTGAGGCTCTGGTGCTGTTGCTGCATGGCGTCGCTGAAACGCAGCAGGGGCTCGCTGTGGGCGCGCACCGCGTCGATATCCGCCGGCGCGGCCCGTTCGATGAGACCGCGACTGGTCTCCAGCAGGTCGACCACCTGGCGGTTGATCATGCGGCGAATGATCTCGTGCACCTGGCGCCGTCCACCGAGTTCGGGATAGGCGCGCTGCACGGCGGCGTGCTGTTCGGCGAACAGTTCGATCTGGCACAGCTGCTCCACGCTGAGCAGTCCGGCGCGCAGGCCGTCGTCGACGTCGTGATTGTTGTAGGCGATGGCGTCGGCCACGTTGGCGATCTGCGCCTCCAGGCTGGGCTGGCCCTTGTCGAGAAAACGCCGGCCCAGCTCGCCCAGCTGGCGCGCGTTTTCCTGCGAGCAGTGCTTGAGTATGCCCTCGCGGGTTTCGTAGGTGAGGTTGAGGCCGCGGAACTCGGCGTAGCGATCTTCCAGTTCGTCTACCACGCGCAGCGATTGCAGGTTGTGCTCGAAGCCACCGTACTCGCGCATGCAATCGTTGAGCGCGTCCTGTCCGGCGTGGCCGAAGGGGGTGTGGCCGAGGTCATGAGCCAGGCTGACGGACTCGGTGAGGTCTTCGTTCAGATGCAGGGCGCGGGCGATGGCACGGCCGATCTGCGCCACCTCAATGGAGTGGGTGAGGCGGGTGCGGAACATGTCGCCTTCGTGATTGACGAACACCTGGGTCTTGTACTCCAGGCGGCGGAAGGCGGAGGAATGGACGATGCGGTCGCGGTCGCGCTGGAACTCGCTGCGGTACTGCGGGGCAGGTTCGGGGAGACGACGGCCGCGGGAACGGGCGCAGACTGCTGCGTAGGGGGCCAGGTTGTTCATCCCAGAAAACCTCTCTATGAAGCCGATGCAAGAGTAAAGAGGAAAGAGGCAAGGGAATGAGTGCGCTGCGCGCACCTTGTTTGAATTTCAAAACGGCACGAGCGCAGCGAGTTCATTCCCTTGTATCTTGTCACTTGTATCTTTTCTCTGTGTTCACCCGCCCTTACGGTGCAGGGCAATGCCTGCGCTGATCTGTTCCGGCGTGGCGCTGTCGCTGATCAGCGCCTGGCCTATGCCGCGCAGCAGAATGAGCCGCAGCTTGCCCGCCAGCACCTTCTTGTCCACCGCCATCAGTTCCAGGAAACGGGCGGCGTCCAGTTCCGCCGGCGCCTGCACCGGCAGGCCGGCGGCGGCGATGAGGCGGCGCGTGCGCGCCACTTCGTCGACCGCCATCCAGCCCAGCTGCTGCGACAGTTCCGCCGCCATCACCATGCCGGCGGCGATGGCCTCGCCGTGCAGCCATTCGCCGTAGCCCATGCCGGTTTCGATGGCGTGGCCGTAGGTGTGGCCCAGGTTGAGCAAGGCGCGCACGCCGCCCTCGGTCTCGTCGGCGGCGACGATGGCCGCCTTGTCGCGGCAGGAGCGTTCGATGGCGTAGCTCAACGCTTCCGGCTCGCGCGCCAGCAGGGCGTTCATGTTCTGCTCCAGCCAGGTGAAGAATTCCGGATCGTTGATCAGGCCGTACTTGATCACCTCGGCGAGGCCGGCGCGTAGCTGGCGCTCGTCCAGGGTGTTGAGGGTGTCGGTGTCGGCCAGCACGCAGCGCGGCTGGTGGAAGGCGCCGATCATGTTCTTGCCCAGCGGATGGTTCACGCCGGTCTTGCCGCCCACCGAGGAGTCCACCTGCGACAGCAGCGTGGTGGGGATCTGGATGAAGGCCACGCCGCGCTGGTAGCAGGCGGCGGCGAAGCCGGTCATGTCGCCCACCACGCCGCCGCCCAGGGCCACCAGGGTGCACTTGCGGTCGAAGCGGTGGGACAGCAGGCCGTCGAAAATGGAGTTGACCGTTTCCAGGGTCTTGTACTGCTCGCCGTCGGGCAGGATCACCGACTCGGTACGGATGCCCTTGAAGGCCGCCAGGGTGCGTTCCAGGTACAGCGGCGCCACGGTTTCGTTACTGACGATCATCACCTGCGTCCCGGTGACGTAGGGAATCACCAGGTCGGCGCGCCCAAGCAGGCCGGGACCGATATGAATGGGGTAGCTGCGCGCCCCCAGGTCGACGTGTAGCGTTTTCATGCGCGGGAATCGTTAAGGAAAACAGGCGGCCACTATAGCGGATCAGGCGGCTGGCCGTCATGCGCGGAAGGCGCCGCCCGCCTGGCAGGCGGGCGGCGTCGAGGTCAGCGGATGCGGTAGCCGCTGTGGCAGGCGACACAGGCGGCGGTCACCTCCTGCAACACACGGTAGCCCTGTTGCAGATCGCCCTCCTCCGCCACCCGCGCAAAACGACTGGCGGCGGTATGCATGGCCGTACCCGCCTCGCGCATGCCCGGCGGCATCAGCGGGGCCATGTGCGCGGCACCGTGGCTGTCGAGCGAACTCATGCCCAGGCGGTATTCGGCCACCTCGGCGGCGCGCGTGCCGTCACCGGCCGCCAGGGCGGCCAGAATGTCATTCACGGCCCGCAGGTGGTCGCGCATATTGCCCAGCATGTGCTCCTGCATCATGGGCGGCATATTCACCAGCACCCGCTCATCGGCGGCCAAGGCCGGCAGCGGCAGCCCGTTCAGGGCGACAAGCGTGATCAGCATGCGGCGCAACGCGCCGCGGCGATGAAACATCGTCATGGAAATCTCCTCGGTCAAAAAATATTTGGCGCCGCCCGGTGCGGCACGGAAGAGTCAGAGGAGAGGACGAGGGGGTTCCGGATCGGGTGCCAGGCTCAGACGCGGCACCGGAACGGCTCCCATGCGCCAGTAGGCAATGGGGCCGGAAGCGGGGGGCAGGACAAGAGAGGTGAAGCCGGACCAGGGATGGCCGACCAGGGGACAATCGCCGGGACAACCATCGTCCTGCGGCTGCTCCATTCCCATCATGGCCGCATGCGGACAGTGGGTCCTGTCCGCCATCTCATGGTGCTGTGGGGCCCGGTGCAATGGATGCTGATCCCGCACGGCGGCCAGCAAGGCACCGGGGGCGGGAACCAGCAGGTTTACCACCAGGGCGCAGGCCTGCAACAGCAGCCAGGCACGGCGGGTGGTGTGGAGTCGTCTGAACATGGCGCGATTAGACGCCACCGCCCGCCCCGAGCACAAGCCCGCAAATATACGCTTGACCGTATATACGGACGAGCGTATATATGGCGCCATGTCACTGACCACCGAATCCCTGTTCCGCGCCCTCGCCGACCCCACCCGCCTGCGCTGCCTGCTGCTGTTGCAGGGCGAAGGCGAGCTGTGCGTGTGCGAGCTGACCCACGCCCTGGGCGAGATCCAGCCCAAGATTTCCCGCCATCTGGCCCAGCTGCGCGAGGCCGGCATCGTCGCCGATCGCCGCCAGGGCCTGTGGGTGTATTACCGCCTGCACACCGAGTTGCCGACTTGGGCGCAGGAAGTGTTGCGCATCACCGCCGAGGGCGTGGCCGACCAGGCGCCCTACGCCGCCGACCGCCAGGCCCTGGCGGACATGCCCAACCGCCCCGGTGCCGCCTGCTGCGCCTGAAGTGCGTAGGTCCGCGAATGAACGCAAATGGACGCGAATGCTCAGGGGCCGCTCCACCATGCATAGCGCACCTGAAGGTGACTGATTCGCGTTCATTTGCGGACCCAATAGAGATCAACGATCTTCCTTAATTAATGTGGAAACAACGATGAACAAGAAACTCAACCTGCTGTTCCTCTGCACCGGCAACTCCTGCCGCTCGCAAATCGCCGAAGGCTGGGGCAAACACTTCGCCGCTTTGGCCATGGAAGGTCTTATGCAGCGAGAGGGCAGGACGCCCGAAGCTGCCGGCCGCCTCGAAGTGCAGTCCGCCGGCATAGAGGCCCACGGCAAGAACCCGCGCGCCATCGCCGTCATGCAGGAGGCCGGTATCGACATCTCCGGTCAAGAGTCCACCAGGGTGACCCAGGAAATGATCGATACCGCCGACGTGGTGGTTACCGTCTGCGGCCACGCCGACGAACACTGCCCCGTCCTGCCCGCCTCGGTGCGCAAGATCCACTGGCCGCTCAGCGATCCGGCCAAGGCCACCGGCACGGAAGAGGAAATCATGGCGGTGTTCCGCGCCGCCCGCGACGACATCCGCGAGCGCGTGCGCGCACTGGTCGAGGAACTGGCCGACAAACAGTAAACAGCAACATCCAACGCAAAGACGCAGAGAAGATGAAATCGGTTTTTCTCTGCGCCTCTGCGTCAAGGGGGTTTATGTAACCATGTCCGCACAGTGTGAAATCACCGCGAAGAAGGCCGCCGGCAATCCGATGGGCGTGTTCGAGCGCTATCTGACGCTGTGGGTGTTCCTGTGCATCGTCGCCGGAATTGCGCTCGGTCACTTCTTTGCGGCACCGTTCCACTTCATCGGCGGGCTGGAGGTGGCGCAGGTGAATCTTCCGGTGGCGGTGCTTATCTGGCTGATGATAATTCCCATGCTGCTCAAGATTGACTTTGCCGCGCTGTCGCACGTGAAAGAGCACTGGAAAGGCATCGGCGTCACCCTGTTCATCAACTGGGCCGTGAAACCGTTCTCCATGGCGCTGCTGGCCTGGATATTCATCCGTGGCGTATTTGCCGACGCGCTGCCTGTCGCGCAGCACGACTCCTATGTGGCCGGGCTGATTCTGCTGGCTGCCGCGCCATGCACGGCGATGGTATTCGTATGGAGTCACCTCACCCGCGGCGAGCCGAACTTCACCCTGACCCAGGTGGCGCTCAACGACACCATCATGGTGTTCGCCTTCGCGCCCATCGTCGCCCTGCTCTTGGGCCTGTCATCCATCGTCGTACCATGGAGCACCCTGCTGCTGTCGGTGCTGCTGTACATCGTCATTCCGGTGATCCTCGCCCAGTGGTGGCGCCGCCGCATGCTGGCCCGCGGCCAGGCGGCACTGGATGGTTTGCTCAAGCGATTGCAGCCGCTGTCGCTCGGCGCGCTGCTCGCCACCCTGGTATTGCTGTTCGGTTTTCAGGGTCAGCAGATCCTGGCGCAGCCGCTGGTCATCGCCATGCTGGCGGTGCCGATCCTGATCCAGGTGTATTTCAATTCCGGCCTCGCCTACCTGCTCAACCGCCAGTTCAAGGTGGCCCACAGCGTGGCCGGCCCCTCGGCGCTGATCGGCGCCAGTAACTTTTTCGAACTGGCCGTCGCCGCCGCCATCGCCCTGTTCGGCTTCAACTCCGGCGCTGCGTTGGCCACCGTGGTCGGCGTACTGATCGAGGTGCCGGTAATGCTGTCTGTAGTGAAGATCGTCAATGCCAGCAAGGACTGGTACGAACGGCCGCAACGCATTCAATAACGAGGAATCTCCATGCGCACTCTCTTTGCCCTTCTGCTGTTAACGGCGTCCGCCACCACAACGGCGGCCGATGTTCTCAAGGTGCAGCACGTCAGCGGCCCGGCCTACGCCATCGTGGGTCCCACCGGCGGACGCACCTATGACAACTACGGCCTCAATGCCAACTTCGGCTTCGTGGTCACCGATGCGGGCGTGGTGCTGATCGATTCCGGTGCCTCCGACAGCGGCGCACAGCTCATCGAGCAGGCGGTGGCCAGCATCACCGACAAGCCGATCACCCACGTGCTCAACACCGGCAGCCAGGATCACCGCTGGCTGGGCAACGGCTACTTCGCGCGCAAGGGCGCACGCATCGTCGCCTTGCAACGCACGGTGGCGACGCAAAAGCAGTTTGGCGCCCAGCATCTGCAGCAGCTCGCGCCCGAGTTGAAAGAACGCGTGGCCGGCACCCGAGCGGTTAGCGTGCCAGAACCGATCCAGGCCGATGAAACCACGCTTACCGTCGGCGGCGTGACCCTGCAACTGCGCTGGCTGGGCGATGCCCACTTCGCCGGCGATGCGCTGGTGTGGCTGCCGCAGCAACGCGTGCTGTACAGCGGCGATCTGGTCTACGTCGATCGCCTGCTCGGCGTGCTGCCCTGGTCCGATCTGGTCGCTTGGCGCGACACCTTCCACGCCATGGAAGCGCTGGCACCGCTGCACATCGTCCCCGGCCACGGCGGGGTATGCGATCTGGCCAAGGCGCAGCGCCATACCGGCGACTATCTCGACTGGCTGGCGCAGGAAGTGGGCGCCGCCGCCGACAACTGGGAACCCATCGACGAGGTGGTGGATCGCCTGGCCGACGCGCCGGCCTTCCGCGATCTGGCCAACTTCGCCGAGCTGCACCGCGGCAACGTCAACCGCAGCTACGTACAGTTCGAGAACCGCCGCTGATGTTCGACGCCCTCGCCACGCTGATCGTCTACCGCTGGCTGGCCCTCGATCCGGCCGGCCACCTCGGCGCCGCGGTGCATTTCTTCGTCATGGACACGGCGAAGATCTTCGTCATGCTGGTGATCATCATTTACGTGATGGGCCTGCTGCGCGCGCTGCTGTCGCCGGAGAAGGTGCGTGACTACGTGCGCGGCAAACCCAAATGGCTTGCGCGCAGCTCGGCAGTCACCCTGGGTGCCATCACGCCGTTTTGCTCCTGCTCCTCGGTGCCGCTGTTCATCGGCTTCGTCGAGGCCGGCATTCCCCTCGGCGTCACGTTCTCCTTCCTCATCGCCTCGCCGATGATCAACGAAGTGGCGGTGGTGATCCTGTTCGGCATCCTGGGCTGGAAGCTGACCGTGATGTATGTGGCCGCCGGCCTCGCCGTGGCCTATGTGGGCGGCATGGTGATGGAGCGCTTCCGCCCGGAACGCTGGGTGGAGGATTACGTGTGGAAGATCCACATGGGCCAGGTGGCGCTGCCGCAGCCCGACACCTCGCTGGCCGGTCGTCACCGCTATGCCTGGTGCGAGGTGAAGGAGATCGTCGGCCGGCTGTGGAAGTGGGTCATCGCCGGCATCGCCGTCGGCGCCCTGTTTCACGGCTACGTACCGGAGGGCTGGGTCACCGAGCACCTCGGCGACAAGGACAACTGGCTGGCCGTCCCCGGCGCCGTGCTGCTCGGCGTGCCGCTGTACTCCAACGCCACCGGCGTGATTCCGGTGGCCGAGGCCATGCTCGGCAAGGGCGTCGCCATCGGCACCACCCTGGCCTTCATGATGAGCATCGCCGCCCTGTCGCTGCCGGAGCTGATCATCCTGCGCAAGGTGATCAAGTGGCCGGGGCTGGCGGTGTTTTCCGGCGTCCTCGCCGTCGCCTTCATCCTGGTCGGCTGGGGCTTCAACCTGCTGGCATGATTGGGTAGGGTGCGCACTGCGCACCGTTTCTGGTATTGGTGCGCAATGCGCACCCTACATTTGAGGGGCCTTCCATGAACGAACAACCGCAACTGCATTCCTCCATCGTCGCCATGGTCTCGCTGGCCGCCGGCATCGCCGCCAACCATCCGGCCATGGGCCAGTGTCAGCTGCAACGGCTGCGCGACCAGGGCGTACCCGAACACCAGCTGGATGCAGTAATCGAGATCGCACGCCACATCCGTGATGAGGCGGCACAGAAGCTCGATGCCGCCTTTGACGAACAGTCCGCGCAGGTGAAGAAAACCTTTTCCGTCGCCGCCGCTGCCTGCGGCTGTTCCACCACCAAAAGCGGCCAGTCCTGCTGCTAACCAGGAGACAGACATGAAGAACATCAAGGTACTCGGCTCCGGCTGCCGCAACTGCCAGACCACCTACGAACTCATCCGCAAGGCGGCCGAAGACAAAGGCGTCGCAGTGCAGCTGGAAAAGATCGAGGATATCGCCCAGATCATGGGCTACGGCGTGATGTCCACGCCGGGCGTGGTGATCGACGGCAAGGTGGTGCACGCCGGCGGCGTGCCGGATCGCAAGACCGTCGAATCCTGGCTGTAGCACACCATGGATACCACGGCCGCCTGGCAGCAACACCGCGTCGGCGTTTACCGCTACCTGCGCCGCCGCCTGCCTGACAGGGAGCTGGCGGAGGACCTGGTGCAGGAAACCTTTCTCCGTCTGCACCGCGCGCCGCCCGAGGCCGCCACGCCGGAGCAACTGCGCGCCTGGCTGCTGCGCACCGCGCACAACCTGGTCGTGGATCACTATCGCGCACAACGCGACGAGGTCGGGATCGATGAATCGCTGGCGGCGGACGACGGCGACCGCTGGACGGCATTGCGCACGCTGGAACCCTGCATCGCGCCGTTGGCCGCACGGCTGCCCGGTCCCTACCGCGCGGCGCTGTTGTGGGACCTGGCGGGCCTGCCGCAGCAGGAGATCGCCCGGCGCCAGAACATCGGCCTGTCCGGCGCCAAATCGCGCATACAGCGCGCCCGCCTCCTGCTGAAGGGCGAGTTCGAGCGCTGTTGCCGCTACCACTTCAACCATGCCGACGTGCTGGTGGGCTACTCCGCGCACGCCGGCGACGAGCCCGTGCCTGAGACCGGAGGCTGCCCATGACTGCAGAAGAGTTGGCCGCGTCACTCCACCGCGACATTCCGCTGTGCCAGGCGATGGGCGTGACGGTCCGGCAGGCCGATCCGGCGCGCACCGTGCTCGCCATTCCCCTGGCGCCCAACACCAACCACATGCACACGGTGTTCGGCGGCAGTGCCAATACCCTGGCAATCCTCGCTGCCTGGAGCCTGTTGCACTGCGCCTCGAAGGCGCCCAGCCACCGTGCCGCATCGTCATCCAGCAAAACCTCATGCACTACCTGCACCCCATGCCCGACGCGGCCGAGGCGGTGTGCAGTTTCGACGACCCGGTCGCATGGGCGCGCTTCAGCGACATGCTGGAGCGGCGTGGCCGCGCCCGTCTGACCCTGCATGCGGAGGTACACAGTGCCGGCCGTCTGTGCGCGCGGTTCGAGGGCGAGTTCGTCGCCGCAACACTCTGAAATTTTTGCCCGCAGCCCGGCAAAAAATATTTCTGCGTCTTTTGCCCGCCGCGCCCGTTTAACCATGGGACACCCACTACACAGGAGAAGACCATGAACCCGGACAAGCACGATGAAATCCGCGCCGCGGTGCGCGCCAGCTACGGCCAGGTGGCGGTACAGGGCGGCGGCGGCTGTTGCAGTACCAGCAGCTGCTGCACGCCGGCACCGGCCGCCGTGGTCTCGCTGGGACTCGGCTATTCATCGGGCGAGGTGAGCGCGGTCCCCGACGGGGCCAACCTCGGCCTCGGCTGCGGCAACCCGCAGGCCATCGCCGCGCTCAAGGCGGGCGAGACAGTGCTCGACCTGGGCAGCGGCGCCGGCTTCGACGCCTTCCTCGCCGCGCGTGCCGTGGGCGAACAGGGCAAGGTGATCGGCGTCGACATGACGCCGGAGATGATCGACAAGGCGCGCGCCAATGCACAGAAGGGCGGCTATGCCAACGTGGAGTTCCGCAGCGGCCACATCGAGCAGCTGCCGCTGGACGACGACAGCGTCGACGTGATCATCTCCAACTGCGTCATCAACCTGTCGCCGGAAAAGGCGCGGGTGTTTGCCGAGGCCTTCCGCGTGCTCAAGCCGGGTGGACGGCTGGCCATTTCCGACATCGTCGCCAGCGCCGAACTGCCGCCCGAGGCGCGCCAGGACCTCGCCCTGTACACCGGCTGCATGGCCGGCGCCTCCTCCATCGACGCGCTGGAGACGATGATGCGCGATGCAGGCTTCACCGCCATCGCCATCCAGCCCAAGGACGAAAGCCGCGAGTTCATCCGTACCTGGGCACCGGGACGCGGCATCGAGGACTACGTCGTCTCCGCCACCATCGAGGCGCGCAAGCCCGCGCAGGCCTGACGTAGCTGTGGCCCTGTCGCGAATCGCCTGCCGGAAGGGACCAGGGGTTCGCGACAGAGCCGCGCCCACAACAGCACGACACGCGGCATTTGCCCCTATGGCCCGCCGGGCGGGATGCGCTAAGCTATGTCACCCGGCACCCGCCGGGGCCTTTCCTTGCAGTGGTTGACTCCATGACCGCGCCTTCCAGTGATTCCGTTCCGCCCGCCGGCAGCGGCGTCGTGCACAGTGCTGCCCGCCTGAACCGCTTCTGTCTCTGCCCGCAGCAGTCCCTGCAGGTGGACGAGGCCTTTCCGCGCCAGGCGGCAGCCCCGTTGTACATCGCCCAGGCGGCCTTTGCGGCGATGCGCGACACCATTGCCGCCATCCACCGCGTCGCCGCCCTGCCGGCCTGGCAGGCGCAGGCCCTGGCGGAGGCTCTGGCCAGCGCCGCCCACGACCCCGGCCATCCCGGCGTGCTCTACGGCTATGACTTTCATCTCGGCGCCGAACGGCCGCAGCTCATCGAGATCAACAGCAACGCCGGCGGCGCGCTGATCGGCACCGCCCTGCTGGCGGCGCAAAATTCCTGCTGCCGTGAACTGCACGGCGCGGCACCGGCGCTGGAGGCCAGCGCGGCGGAACAGGCGATCCTCGACAGCTTCCTGTGTGAATGGCGTCTGGCACGCGGCGACCGGTCGCTGCGCCGCATCGCCATCGTCGACGAAAACCCGTCGCAGCAATATCTGTTTCCGGAGTTCCTGCGCTTCGTTGCACTGTTCGCCCGCGTCGGCATCGAAGCGGTGATCTGTGATCCGCGCGAGTTGCAGGCCACGGCGCAAGGGCTGGCCGTGAACGGCGCACCGATCGATTTGGTCTACAACCGACTGACCGACTTCTACCTGGAGGCGCCGCACCTGGCGCCGCTGCTAGGCGCCTGGCTCGCCGGCCAGGTGCTGCTCACCCCGCATCCGCGCGGCCATGCGCTGTACGCCGACAAGCGCCACCTGGCACGGCTGTCCGATGCCGCCCTGCTGGCCGCGCTCGGCGCGGAGGAGGCGGACATCGCGCAGATCACCGCCCACGTGCCGCCCACCGTGCGCGTCACGCCGGAACAGGCCGACGAGTTGTGGCGCAACCGCCGCCGCCTGTTCTTCAAGCCGGTGGCGGCCTACGGCAGCCATGGTGCCTACGAGGGTGCCAAGCTCACACGCGCGGTGTTCGAGAAACTGCTGCACGAGGATTATGTGGCGCAGGAAATGGCGGCGCCGTCCATGCGCCATGCCGTGGTGGAAAACGAGGTGGTGGAACTGAAGGCCGACGTGCGCTGCTACGTTTACGACGGCGTCATCCAGTTCATCGCCGCCCGCCTCTACCGCGGCCAGACCACCAACTTCCGCACCCCCGGCGGCGGCTTCGCCACGGTGTGCGTGACGGCGGGGTAAGGCGGAAGCAAGAGCAAAGGCAGGTGTGAGCTGCGCGCACGCTTACCCGCCTTTCGTGGGAGCCCGGCTCTGCCGGACAATAGTGGATCTGGAGGCGCATCCACGGGAATGCAGGCACGAGTGATTTTTTTCAACCTGCGCGGCAGCCTGTCTTATACCGTGCACAGAACCTGCAAATCGTTGTCGCTGCCGAACTTGACGAGGAAGTCGTAGCGGGCCGGATCGTTTTCCCCCAGCCATGGCGACAGCCAGACGCTGGGCACGCCATCCATCACCGTGACCTGCACATGGGGATTGAAGCGCCGCTCCGGCGTCCCGTCGCAATAGCGGCAGCTGACCGCGCACGCCGTGGCGAGGCGGTACGCCCAGTCCCGCGGGCGGAACGCGTGGCCATCTGCGGTTTCACCTTTGATTACCGTGCCGCGCGGTGCGGCGCCCGCGGCCACACCGCTGCCTTGAGGCCTGCCGTCGTGCCAGCGCATTTCTTCCTGCATGGACATGGTTGATCGTCTCCTTTCCAGTATTGGCCGATGCTCTTCCCGGCCCTTGTCTGCTGTACCGCGTGCACTCGGCGTGTGTTGCGTGCTGGCGCGGCTGAGGCGATATTTAGCAATTAACGCGCCGGGCCATGCGCCGATTGCGTCACATAACACTGCTCCGCGCCTGCCCAACTCATCACAGCGTGACTGCGTGCACACCACCGTAATAATCGTCCTTACACCACCTGCTCTGCTGACGTTACCTGGCTGTTACATCATGCGATCCACACCACGCCCGCTCGCTACCGTGCGGTAACAGCACAAGGGCATTGCCAATCAAAAATGCGGTGGACATGCACAAAGACCGCTCTTGTCGCAGCACCAGCGGGCATGGCCCATATCTTGCGTTTAAGGTACCGGACTGCGGTCCAATGGTCGCAGGGGCATTACGCCCTCATCGTGCTGGGCAAGGATCCCGCCGGCTTCTCCATCGGCATGGTGTGCGACTTCTAAAGAGTTTCCTTGGAGCGTTCGGCCCGGCAAGGATGGCTGGGCCGTTTTTTTGTGGCTGTACCCACCCCTCCGTGGGACCTTACCGGTATGAGCGCAAGTTCATACCGGTTTTTTTATTCCCGACAAAGCTTGCCGTTTGATTTGAAGGCCGCAGTTGACGCGTCGCAGGCGTGGCGGACGCGGAACGTCCGGGCACCACACCGAGTGCGGAAACCATAAGGGAATAACTAAAGAGACGAGATGCAAGTAAATGGGCTCGCCACGCTCATGCTGTTCTGAATCAAACCTTGCGCGCAGCGCACTCCATCGCTTGTATCTGTAACTATTCTTCGCTGCTCAGCACTGCTCCCACGGCAGGCCGTCGAAGCGCCAACCGTTGACGGTGCTGCGGTGATGGTGATCGTCCAGATCGCCCTCGAAGCCGCTGTCGATGTGGTACACGTTGCGGAAGCCCGCATCGAGCAACGCCTTGCCTGCCTCCTTGGAGCGCTTGCCGCTGCGGCAGCTGAGGATCACCGGCGCGCAGCCTTCCTGGTTGTCGCACACCACGCCGCCCAGCAGCAGCTTGCGCACTTCGGTGACGAAATGAGGGTTGACGGTCCAGTCGGGTTCATCGATCCAGGCGATGTGCACAGCACCGGCAGGATGGCCCACGAAGAGAAACTCCATGGCGGAGCGGATGTCGACCAGCACGGTGCGCGGATCGTCCTGCAGCATCTGCCAGGCCTGGCGCGGCGTCAGTTCGCCGAGGTGTTGGGGATTGGGCATGGTCGTGTTCCGTGTCGGGTATGTAGGACAATGGATAAGCGTAGCGCATCCATCTTCTGAAAGCAGATACAAGAGAAAAGATACAAGAGAAAAGATACAAGATACAAGGGAAGGAACTCGTTGCGCTCGTACTGTTTTAAATTTTAACAATCGTGCGCGCAGCGCACTCATCCACTTGCATCTTGTATCTTTGCTCTTGTATCTGCTTTTTCAGCCGCCCAAGGCGTACATCGGCCGCAGCGGCACCGCCTGCGGCGAGTTGAAGTCATGCCGCTCCGGCTTGCGCAGGATGGCGGCGCGAATCAGTTCGCACAGCGCCTCGTCGTCCATGCCGGCGCGCAGAGGCTCGCGCAGCGACACGCTGTTTTCGTTGCCGAGACAAAGTACCAGATCGCCCTCGGCGGTGAGACGCACGCGGTTGCAGCTGGCGCAGAAATGGCGCGACACTGCGGAGATGACGCCGATGCGGGGGCCGTGGGCGCCGACACGGTACATGCGTGCCGGCCCGCCCGCACCTTCATGCTGCGGCAACAGGTCGGTGCCGTAATGTTCTTTCAGCCGCGCCATGATCTGTTCGGCGGGCAGGTGGTGGCGCATGCTCCACTCGCCCTGGCCGCCCACCGGCATGGTTTCAATGTAACGCAACTCCAGACCACGCGCCTGGGCGAACTCGGCCATGGCCGTGATTTCGTCGTCGTTGATGCCGTTCAGGGCCACCATGTTGAGTTTGATGGGCGTCATGCCGGCGGCCCGCGCCGCCTCAATGCCGCGCAGCACGGCGGCAAGGTCGCCACCGCCGGTGATGTCGGCGAATCGTTCCGGCTGCAGGGAGTCGAGAGAGATGTTGAGCCGCCCCACGCCGGCGGCGGCCAGCGCCGCTGCGCTCTGTTCCAGCAGCAGGGCGTTGGTGGAGAGGGAGAGATCACGCACTCCCGGCAAGGGTGTAAGAGCGGCGGCCAGCGGCACCAGGTCCTTGCGCAACAGCGGTTCACCGCCGGTCAGCCGGACCCGCTCCACTCCCATGCGCGCGAACAGCCCCACCAGCCGCGCGGTTTCCTCCAGGCTCAGCCGCCCGACCCGGCCGCTGCCATGGGCCTCTTCCGGCATGCAGTAGCGGCAGCGCAGGTTGCAATGGTCGGTCAGCGACAGGCGCAGATAAGTGATGCGGCGGCCAAAGGAGTCGGTCAGGGCTTGCATGGCTGTTCTCGCGGTTATTGCCTACCGGATCAATGCAAAAAGAGTGCCGTTGGATAAGGTCCTCATCAGCACTGCCCGATACCGCTGCGCTATATCGGGCCTACGGCACTCCCGACGCCGCCCTTAGCCTTTTCCCCTTGCGCTCTTCGCGTCCTCTGCGTCTTTGCGTTGAAGGCTTTTGACTTTAAGGGTGAGCAGTTGCAGCGTGGGAACGATTGGCCTGGCGCCGCCCCATAGGTTTATTCGTCGTCCTCCGCCGCGTCGGCCTGGATGGCGTACTTCTTCATCTTCTCCCACAGGTTCTTGCGACTGATGCCGAGATAGCCGGCGGTATCGCCGATCTTCCATTGATGGGAATCCAGCGCGCGCAGGATGTAGGCACGCTCGCAGGCGCGCATGTACTGGCCCAAGTCGTCGCAGGCCGGCTGACCCGGCGGCGGCGGCGGTGCCGGCTCGTCGATGCTGCCCTCAAACAAGTCCTGCGGCATGAGGATTTCGCCACGGGTGAGGATGCAGGCGCGCTCCAGGGTATGGCGCAGTTCGCGGATATTGCCCGGCCAGGGATAGCCCAGCATGGCGCGCTCGGCGTCCGGGTGCAGCACCTTGCCCTCGCCGGGATGGGCGGCGGTGAACTCCTGCAGAAAACGGCGGGCGAACCACAGCACGTCCTCCTTGCGCTCGCGCAGGGGCGGGATACGCAGGTGGATGACGTTGACGCGGTAATAGAGGTCCTCGCGGAAATGGCCCTGTTCCGCCATGCACTTGAGATCGCGGTTGGTGGCGCAGATCAGCCGCAGTTCGACGTGGATGGGCTGCTCGCCGCCGACGCGCACCACGGTGCGCTCCTGGATGGCGCGCAGCAGGCGCACCTGCATGGGCAGCGGCATCTCGCCGATTTCGTCCAACAGCAGGGTGCCGCCATGAGCCAGCTCGAACACACCCTTCTTGGTACGCAGGGCGCCGGTGAAGGCACCCTTCTCGTAGCCGAACAGTTCCGCCTCCAGCAGGGTCTCGGTGAGGGCGCCGCAGTTCACCGCCACGAACGGCGCGGCATCGCCGCTGCCGTAGTGATGGATCAGGCGCGCCACATGCTCCTTGCCCACGCCCGACTCGCCGGTCAGCAGGATGGTGTTGGCGCGCTGCGCCAGGTGCGGCAGGCTCTCCTCGATATGGCGCATGGTGGGGCAGATGCCGAGCGCCGGCGCCGCCTCGTCCGCTACCGCACCGGCAGCGGCGGCGGTCAGCTCGCGCACCTTCTGCACCAGCTGATCCAGATCGAAGGGCTTGGTGATGTAGTCGGCGGCACCCAGCTTGAGCAGCTTTACCGCCTTGTCGATGGCGCCGTAGCCGGTAATGAACAGAAACGGCGGCCGCTGCGCATAGCGCTCCAGCACCTGTTCGAACAGCTGCTCGCCGCTCATGCCGGGCATGCGGATGTCGCTGATCACCAGGCCGTAGGGCAGGCGGCCGATGGCCTCGAAGGCCTCCGGCGCGTTGCGGAACCAGTCGATGGCGAAGCCTTCCAGCTCGAAGCGATCGCACAGCGATTCGCCCATGATGGCATCGTCCTCCACCAGACAAAGTCGTACTGCACGACCACTCATTCGTTTTCTCCGTAGCGCAGGACCACCGTGAACACGGTGGACCCCGGCTCGCTGTGCACCTGGATATCACCGCCCAGCTGCTGCACGATTTGGTAGCACACCCACAACCCCAGGCCGTGGCCGGTTTCCGACAGGGGCGAAAAGGGTTCGAACAGGTGTTCGATCTTGTCGGCCGGGATATGGCGGCCGTCGTTGGTGATCTGCATGTGCAAACGCCTGTCGCGGGCCCAGACCCGGCAGCGTACCAGGCCGTTCTCCTCCACCGCATGTACGGCATTGAGCAGCAGGTTGATCAGCGTCTGCCGCACCGGCGTGGCCGGCAGGTCGATGGGCATGCGCAGCTCATTGTGCCATTCGATGCGCGCCGACTTCTTGGCCGCTTCGGGCGCCACCAGGGTATGGATGTCCTCGATGTCCACCGGCTTCAGGGTGTGGCTGCCGGCCTTGGCCTCCACCAGCAGCGCCGCCACGGTGTCGCGGATTTGCAGCAGGCCGCGCTCCAGCAGCGACATGGTGCGATGGGTGCGCTCGTCTTCGCAATTGCCGTGGCGCTTGAAGGTGTCGATGGCATTGAGCATGCCGCCCAGCGGGTTGTTGATCTCGTGGGCGATGGACGAGGTCAGGCGGCCGATGGCACCGAGACGGTCGGCCACCACGATCTGCCGCTCCAGTGCGTGCTTTTCCTGCAACTCCGCCAGCATGCGGCGGAAGCTCAGGCCGAGACGGCCGATTTCGTCCTGAGACTCATACAAATCACAGCGCATGTGTTCCGGCGTCGTGGTGCCCAGGCGGGCCATGCAGTCGGCCAGCTGGATCATCGGCCGGGCCATGCGTCCGGCCCAATACCAGGTGATGGGCAGCAGCACCGCCAGGCTCAGCAGCGTCATCCATGCCGCGCGCTTGGCGATGGTGAGAAAGCGCGGCAGGAACAGCGAGCGCGGGAAGCCCAGCACCAGGCTGCCGAGCCGTACCCGATCGGACACTATCGGCATCACCAGGTAGAGATACTCCGCCAGGTCCAGGTCCACCACCGTGGGCGCCTCCTCCTGGTGCTGCAGGGCAGCGCGCTTGAGCAGGGTGAACTCCGGACCGCCCAGCGCAGGATCCGACAACATGGGAAAACGCTTCGGCTGGTTGGCGACGTAGGTGTTGCCGGCGGCATCCAGCACCATGATCAGTTCGCTGGCCAGCGTGGTATCGGCACCCGCCGCCGGGTAGGCGGACCGGATCACTTCGTACACCTGCCACACGTCGTCGTGCAGTATCGCCGGCACCAGGGTGCGCACCAGCACCCGGCTCATGCCCTCGGCGTTGAACAGCAGATCACGCCGCATGTCGTCATAGGCCCGGTACATCAGCGACACGGTGACGAACACCGCCGTCACCAGGATCAGGATGCTGGAGCGAACGGGAACCTTGTAGCGAAAACTAAGGTTGTGCAGCACCGCTGGAACCTCGTACCGCCGCCATCATGCGGCGTATGCCGTCGAACAGACTGGAGCTGCCTTCGGTAAAGCCGTCCAGGCTGAGGCGCTTCAGCAGGGCCACCCCCTCCGCATCCCGGTCCATGGACAGCAGCGCCCCCTGCACCTCCCGCATGATCCTGTCGTTGACGCCGCGGCGGGCCACCAGGGGCGGAAAGCCGTAGGTTTCAGACCGGGACACCACGCGGGTACGCGAGGTCAGCTCGGGGTGAAACTCGTTCAGCACGTCCCACACGTAACCGTCCACCGTGCCGCCGTCGGCCACCCCCGCCGCCACCGCCTCCACCACCTTGCGGTGGGCGCCGGTGAAGAAGGTGCGCCGGAAGAACTCGCCGGAGCGCGTCTCCATGCCCAGCAGCTGGTATTGCACGACCAGGTAGCCGGAATTGGAATCGGCGTCGGAATAGGCGAACAGCTTGTTGCGCAGATCGGCCAACGAACGGGTGGCGGTATCGCCGGACGGCACGATGAGGTAGGCGCGGTAAAGCGGCTGCCCCTGGTAGACGGGGACCGCAGCCAGCCGCAGTTCCGACTCGTAACGCGCGTAGGGGTAACCGCAAACCCAGGCGAAATCGAGCTTGCCCTGTAACAGCAAATCCATGATGTCGCGATAACTGCTCCGTTGTGAGAACGCCACCGGCCGCCCCAGCCGCCGTTCCAGATAAGCCCGCCAGTCCTCGACAAAGGAGGTCTGGTCATCGAGAAACACGGGGGTGAGACCAATCCTTATCGGATCCCCCTGCACGGACCACGCCAAGGGCATCCAAGCCGAAAACACCAGCAGGGCTGCTGCCGCCCATCGACGGACTCCCGGATTCACCACGGTCGTTTCCTCCACACCAACGCTGACAGGGTATCCGGACATCGCACGCCGCCGGGGAAAGCCGGCACGCGGGGATACCCGGTTCCATACCATACCCGGTTTCACCCGCCTGACGCGCCCCCTTCCTGCACCCGCAGCGGACACGTTACACGACGGTAACACCGCTCGCCGCCGGGCGTTACAGGACGGTAACGCCCGACTGTCTGCAAGGTGATTTTGCCCGCATCGAGCCTTGGCCCGCGAGTTGCAACGGTAGCGACGCAGGCTGTCTGGGCAGCCCTGCTGCGAATGCGAAGAGGGAGCGGCAACGCCACCCTTGGGTTCCACCACTGAGGAGCGAACAATGACTCAAGAACTGCTCATGTCGTCGACCGAGACGCGGGGAAAGCCCGGTGTCCGGCGCTACGCCATGGTGATCGACGTGCGCCGCTGCATCGGCTGCATGGCGTGCCAGGTGGCGTGCAAAGCGGAGTACGACGTTCCGCTGGGGGTATTCCGTACCTGGGTCCCCTACCGCGTGACCGGCAAGTACCCCACGGTGAAAAAGCAATTCCTGCCGCGCCTGTGCAACCACTGCGACGATCCTCCGTGTGTGCGCGCCTGCCCGGTGGAAGCCACCTACAAGCTGGAAGACGGTGGCTTCGTGTTGCAGCACTATGATCGCTGCATCGGCTGCAAGGCCTGCATGGCCTCGTGTCCCTATAACGCCCGCTTCATGCTGCCGGAGCACCGCACCTACACCGACATCACCAAGGTGGTGGACAAGTGCACCTTCTGTTACCACCGCGTGATTCAGGGCCTGGTACCGGCCTGCGTGCAGACCTGCGTCGGCCGCTCGCGCATCTTCGGCGACATCAACGACCCGAACAGCGAGGTATCGCAACTGGTGGCCAGGCATGCAACGCAGGTCCTGCGTCCCGAGCAGGGCACCAAGCCCCATGTGTTCTATATCGGCGCCGACCGCAGCCTCACCGATTACGGCCGTGCGGTCTACCACAAGGACGAACAGGCCGATATCGAGCGGGCGGCGTTCAACCGCAACAAACATATCTGAGGCGGAGGCCACCATGAACGAATATACCGTGTTTCACACGATGGCCTGGCCCAGCGCCTACGCCATTTATTTCTTCGTCATCGGCATCTCGTCGGCGCTGTTCTTCTTCTCGGCCCTGTCCTGGTTCCGGGAAGATTACAGGCCGCTGCGCGAGAACGCCTTTTACGCATCCTTTGTACTGCTTGCCGTCGGCGGCCTGTTGCTGATCGGCGATCTGTCGCAGCCGGGACGCTTCCTCAACATCCTCAACCCGGCGTATCTGAACTTTCAGTCGCCACTGGCCTGGGGCGGTCTCAACCTGATCTCCTTCGGCCTGGTGGCGGTGCTGTATTTCTTCATGATGCGCAAGGGCGACGAGGTCAACGGCAAGCGGCTGGCCATCATCGGCAGCCTGCTGGCCCTGGGACTGCCCATCTACACCGGCTTCGACCTCACCGTGCACCAGCACCGTCCGGTGTGGAACACGCCCTTGATGCCGGTGCTGTTCGTCGGCCTGTCGCTGGTGTCCGGCGCCGCGGTGGCATCGTTCCTGACCAAGGGCAGCGAAGCGGCCAACAGCGCCATGCGCAGGATGATGCTGTGGAGCGGCGGCGCAGTGGGCGCGATGCTCATTTCCCTGCTCGGCACCACCGCCTACGGCGGCGTCGGCGCGGAACTGACCTTCATGTTCCTCACCTCCGGCACCTTGGGGCTGATCTTCATCGGCCTGGGCATCATCGCCGGCACCGCAGTTCCCATTGTTCTGCTGCTGGCACCGCTGGGACGGCAACAGGTGGGCATGATGACGGCCTCCGTATTGATCCTGGTAGGCGGCATGGCGCTGCGCTACTCGATCCTCTACGGCGGCCAGATCCTGCAAACCTATTACTGACGCCCGGCGCTATGAATCTGGAGGCACAAACATGTTGAAACTCACTCGCCGTACCTTTTTGAAGGCCAGCGCCGGCACCACCGCCGCTGCCGTGGCGGCGCCGTCGATGCTGCGCGCCATGGAAGCCGACCTCGGCGGCCGCGACATCGATCCGGTCAACCTTATCGAACGCAAAGCCATCCCCACCAACTGCCACGTCTGCAACATCCAGGACGGCGCGCTCGCCTTCGTCGAGAACGGCCGCGTCGTCAAGCTGGAGGGCAACCCGGAGCACGTGTCCACCCGCGGCCGCCTGTGCGCCAAGGGCAACGCCGGCATGTGGTACAGCTACGATCCGGATCGCATCCTCTATCCCCTGAAGCGCGTCGGCAAGCGCGGCGAGGGCAAGTGGAAACGCATCTCCTGGGACGAGGCCTACACCGAAATCGCCGCGCGCATGGACGATGTGCTGAAAAATGGCCATCCCAACGAGATCATGCTGAAGTGGGGCCGCAACCGTACCGGCGGCGTGCTGGAGCGCTTCATGCACACCCTCGGCTCGGCCACCATCCTCAACCACACCTCGGTGTGCGAGTCTTCGAAAAAGATCGGCATGGAACCCACCTGGGGCCCGGACATCGAGATGCCGGACTTCGCCAACACCAAGTACGTGCTGAACTTCGGTTCCAACGTGCTGGAGGCGGCGTACTTCCATAATCCCTTCTCGCAGCGCGTCACCGAAGGCCGCGTCGACAGCAACATGAAGATCGTCACCTTCGACGTGCGCCTGTCCAACACGGCGGGCTTCTCCGACGAGTGGATCCCGGTGTACCCGGGCACCGACGGTGCGGTGGCACTGGCCCTCGGCCACGTCATCCTGCGCGAGAACCTGCAGGACTCGGACTTCATCGAGAACTGGACCAACGTGTCGGTGCAGGAACTGAAGGACCACTACCAACAGTTCACCCCCGAGTGGGCCGCCAAGCTGTCCGGCGTGCCGGTGGAGACCATCGAGCGCATCGCGCGCGAATTCGCCACCACCAAGCCGGCCACCACCTACACCTACCGCGGCCCGGCCAAGCACATGTACGGCTCCTACAACGAAAAGGCCTGCATGATGCTGCCGATCATGACCGGCAACATCGAGAAGCGCGGCGGTTACTGCCTGCCGCGGGGCATGGGCTACGACCAGCCGCAACCGCAGCCGCCCAAGCCGGCCACGCCGTCCTACCTGGCCCATCCCGACGAATACCCGCTGGCCGGCCACAAGGTCAGCCACCTGGTGCCGTTCTGGATCGCCGAGGGCAAGCAGAAGATCAAGGTCTACTTCTCCTACCAGGACAACCCGGTCTACACCAATCCGGGCGCCGACGCGGTGTGGGGCGAACTGTTCCGCAACGAGGAACTGATTCCGTTCTACGTCTGCCTGTCGCCGTTCATGGGCGAGGAGGCGCAGCTGGCCGACATCATCCTGCCGGACGTCCCCTACCTGGAACGCTGGGAACCGGAGTCCATGCCCAGCTCGCTGTGGCCGTGGCTGGCCATCCGCCAGCCGGTGATCAAGCCGCTGGGCGAGGGCAAGGAAACCCGTGTCTACCTGCAGGAGCTGATCCACAAACTGGACCCGGACGGTTCGCGCGGCATGAAGAAGTTCTGGGAGTTCAAGAGCGCAGAGGAGTACCTGCGCAAGCAGTTCGAGAACATTCCGGGCCTGAAGGAGGCCGGCGGCCTCGACTTCCTGAAGAAGCACGGCGTGTGGCCCATCTACGGCAAACTCAATCCCAAGACCGGCAAGATATCCGACAAGACCGGGCGCGAGATTGCAGCGGAGTACGGGCTGTACCGGAAGGAGTTGTCGGCGGCCGACATGGCCGGTGCCATGGTGGACGGCCATGGCGCCATACACAAGAACGGCAAGGTGATCGGCGTGCAGCGCAAAGGCAGGAACTACGTGGGTTTCCCCACCCATGACCGCCTGATCAACGTGCGCGTCGATCAATGGGCCGCCTACGGCTTCAATCCCATGCCTACCTTCAAGCGCATGCCCTGGCACGAGAACATGAAGGACGATGAGATGATCCTCACCACCTTCAAGCTCAACGTGCACAAGCAGTCGCGCACCGCGGCGGTGAAGTGGCTGGCCGAGATATCCCACGCCAACCCTGCCTGGCTCGGTACCGAGACGGCGGCGAAGCTGGGCATCAAGACCGGCGACCTGATCCGCATCGAAAGCGGCGTCGGCCACATCGTCACCAAGGCCCTGGTCACCGAGGGCATCCATCCCAAGGTCATCGCCGTCTCCACCGCCCACGGCCACTGGGGCTACGGCCGCCTGGCCCAGCTCAAGCTGAAGGAAGCGGCAGGCCAGTACGGCGCGGCGGACGATGCGGACCTGAACAACGTCTGGTGGGACGACAAGGGCGTGCACCCCAACCACATCATCCCCGCCGTCGCCGATCCCATCGGCGGCTCGCAGGGCTGGTATGACACGGTAGTGAAGGTGAGCAAGGCTCAGCCCGGCGACAAGTACGGCGACATGGTGGCCGACTGGAACAAGCACGTGCAGTTCTACAAGGAAGGCATGCGCTACACCTACGTCGGCGACATGCACCGCAAGATGCATCCGGAAATGGCCGCCTGGGCCGGCCCGGACAGCGTCAAGGGCAAGCCTGTCGGCGGTCATTGATGACATTACGTCCCGCCCCCACCGGGGCGGGCGTTTCATCAACGCATAACTACAAGAAGTTAACGGAGGGTAACCATGTCGGATCTGTTCAGCATTCCCCTGGAAATCGTACGCCAGGAGGCCGCCGCGCCCGCCGCCTGTACCGCGGATGAATACTCCGCGCGCGCCCAACATTATCGCCTGCTGGCCGGCGCCTTCATCGAGGAGCCGGGGCGTGACTATCTGGCGGCGCTACGCACAGCGGAATCGTTACAGGCCCTGAGCGAACTGGGCGTCTCCTTCGACAGTGATTTCACGGAACCCGCGCTGGACCAGTTGCAGGAAACCGTGGCCTGCGAATACACCGTATTGTTTGCCTCCTCCGGGGGCTTCCCGCCGGTGGAGTCGGTGCGCCTGTACGGCGGCTTCCAGCAGGCGCCGTGTTTTGCCGTGCGCGAGTTTTATGGCAAGGAAGGTTTTACCGTCGGCACCGGACGCTTCCAGGTATTCGACGATCAGCTGGGCGTGGAACTGCAATTCATCGCCGCGCTGATGGACCGCATTGTTGCCGCCATGCAGCGCGGCGACGGGCAGGAACAGCGCCGGCTGGAGAAGAGCGTCAAGCGCTTCTGGGCCCAGCACCTGGGCCGCTGGGTGCGCGGCTATGCGGCCCTGGTGGAACGCGCCGCCAACCACTCGTTCTACCGCGAAATGGCCGCGCTGCTCGACGCCTTCGCCGTATTCGAACTGGAGCTGCTGGGCCTCGACCTCGTCGACGAGGATCAGGGCAAGATGGAACTGCCGCCGCTGGCCGGCGCCGACGAACCCATGCGCTGCGGCGCCTGACGGAGGACCGCACCATGCTCCTGCTGTGGGACGAACTGGCCGACTACTGGAACAGCGGCGACATGTACACGGTGCACGACTGGATCAACGAACGCTGGTCGCGCATCATCCAGGAAAGCACCAGCGGCGAGCGCGATGTGCTGGCACGCTTCCTCCAGGCCATGGCCTTCGCCGCCCTGGCCTTCCATTTCGCTTCCGAACGCAACGAGGAGAGCGCCGAACTGTTCGTGGAGGATGCCCTGCGCACCCTGCCCGAATTCGCCCCGGCCTATGCCGGCCTGCGCGTCGGGCCGATCCTCGAAGGGGTGCGCGCCCTGCGCGACCGGCTCGACGGCAAGTCGCAGACGCTGTGGCTGGGCGTGCCGCCCCTGTCCTTCCAGACCGAACGGATCGCCGTATGAACGCCGCGCAGCCCTCTGCCGCCCACCTCACCATCGGCGTCTGGTCGGCGCCCGGCTTCGCGCTGCCCGACCATCCGCTGTTCATGCTCGACGACGAAACCGAGGCACCGGTCTGCGCCGGCGCCCATGTCGTCATGGAGCGCGGCAGCCTGGCACGGGCAGCGACGCTGTTTGCCGCCGGCGCGAGCCGCGTCCTGCTGGGTGAGGCGGCGCTGCTCGACACCGCCCTGGTGCAGGAGGCCATCGCCCGTTACGGGACCCAGCGCATCGGCCTGTGGCTGCCGGCCCGGCGCATGGCGGTGAGCTGGTCGATCAACCGCGAATCCAATGCCGACTTCAGCTTCATCATGCCCACCTGCCCGGTGCCGCGCTGGGAGCTGCTGCTGGCCGACGGTACGGGCACCGGCACCGACGCCGCCTGGTTCGCGCGCGAGATGGCGCGGCGCGGCGTCGAACAGCTGGTGCTGTCCCTGCACCAGGCCGAGGCGGACGACGTGGCCATCGGCGCCGAGCTGTGCGGGGAACTGGGTGAGCGCCTGTGGCTGACCCTCGCCGACGCGCACACCGATCCGGCGGAATGGATACGGGACAGCGGCGCAAGGCAACTCATCGTGAACGCCGACGCCTGCACTGCGGTCGAATTGGAACGGCTTGCGGCGGCCGTTCCTTCAACCGCCCCCGATACGATGCTCACCGGATGAAATCACTCCTGACAGCCTTGCTGCTCATGTCTTCCGCCACCCTGCACGCCGCCGAACTGGCCGACAACGAGGTCATGCTCAAATTGATGAACGACTACGGCCTGAGCCTGCAACTGCTGGATGCACGCAGCGAAAAACAGAGAACCGCGCCCCTCGCCGGCGCCGCCGTGTACGGTGCCGCCACCCGCGCCCGTCGCGGCGTGGTGCTGATCGTGGGCGACCGCGACGACCAGGCGCTGGCCATCGCCGAGGCGCTGGAAAAACGCGATGACGGGGTGCGCGCCTATGCCGCTGCCGGCGGGCTTGCCGCCTATGAAGCGACACGCGACGCCTATCTCAGCGCACCGGTGGAAGACACGTCTTCCTACGGCTTCGTCATCCCCCGCGATACCTGCCAGCCCGGCGAACCCGCACACGTCTTCGAGGCCCAATGAGCACGCCTGCCGTCAGTCTCAGCGCCTTTCCCCGCACCCATGCGGCGCGTTGCACCCGCTACCGCTTCCGCTACAGCGAGTGCGACGGCTGTGCCGCCGCCTGCCCGCATGAGGCGCTGGCGCTCAATGAAGAAGGCTTCGAACTGGACCACGAACGCTGCCAGAACTGCGGCCTGTGCACCGTCGCCTGCCCCACCGGCGCCCTGCAGGCGGAAAGCATGCCTTGGCGCGACTGGCTGGAGCTGTCGCGCCAGGGCAACCGGCTGACCATCGCCTGCACCCCCTCCAACCGGGAGGCGCCCGCCGTTGCGCCCTGCCTGGGTGCGCTGGACCCGGTCACCTTTGCCGCCCTGCTGGCGCGCGGCACCCGCGTCGAACTCCTCGGCCATGATCATTGCGCCGACTGCGTCCATGGTGTCACCGGCGCCGAGGCCCTGGCACAGGTGCTCGATGCCGTGGCCCAGTTGCGCACTGCCGCCCCCGGCGTGCGCTGGGGCGAGGTCACCCTGGCCGATGCCGCCCCCGATGCGGCGAAGGCGCAGCCGCAGCGGCGCCAATTCTTCCGCCGTCTGTTCGGCCGCGGCATCGATCAGCTGCAACACCCGGATCGGGATCAGGCACCGGTACCGGCCAGGGCCATACGCGCCGCCGCGTCCTTCCTGCCATCGCGGCGCGGCCTGTTGCAGGCCCTGCTCGTCAACGGTGCCGGTGAAGACGCCACACTGCCGGCCCACCCCGCCCTGCCGGCCGGCGTACCGGTGATGGATGCCGCGGCCTGCACCGCCTGCGAAACCTGCGGCCGGGTCTGCCCCACCGGCGCCCTGGTGGCCGGCGAGACCGCCACCGCCTGGGTGCTGCGTCTCAACCCGCCGCGCTGCGTCGGCTGCGGCGTGTGCGTGGAGTCCTGCCACCGCGGCGCCCTGCGCCTGGCAGAAACCGTCACCGCCGCCGCCGCGGTGCGCGACCTGCACGTGGTGCCGCGGCGACGCTGTGAACGCTGCGGGCGCCTGTACGTCACCTCGACCCCCGGTGACGGCTGCCCCGTGTGCGATGACGACAACGACAGCTTCAGCGCCATCTTTGGCTAACCCTCAGGAGAAGAATCATGCAGTGGGACTTCACCCCGGAAAACGTCATCAAAGGCGAGATCGGCTACGGCCTGGAGCAGTTCCGCCACGACCTGGCGCAAGAGGTGCGCACCAACCTCGGCGCGGACGATCCGGCGGCCTTGCAGCAGTCCTTCGATTTGATCTACGACATGTGCTACTGGCTGGCCACCGGCCGCGACTTCGCCGCCTTTGCAAGGACCCTGCCGGACGACACGCCGCTGGACGTACATATACTGCAACCCATCAAGGAACACATGCGCGACAACATCGCCATGCTCGGCGCCATCCTGCAACGCCTGATCATGGACGGCGTCGAGGTGGGCATGGTGCTGGACCAGGCGCTGGATGCCGCAGCCCGGCATCACACCGCCGTCGTCGGCGGCGGCACGGCGAACCTGCTGCCGCCCTCCGGATGCGGCGCCTGATCTGCCTTGACCCAGATCAAGTAACCCCGGCGCGCCCTTACCCACAATGACCGGCAGTGCGGCAGGGAGACCCTGCCGCGTCATCTATTGCCAATCATCCGGGGGTACACCATGAACAAGCAATGGAGCATGTTCGGCCTGGCACTGCTGCTGCTGATCATCATCACCGTCATCCTGCTCGGCTTCATGGTCAGCATTTACAACCCCGTATCATGGGGCCTGATCATCGTGCTGGCGCTGGTGCCCTACATCCACAAGCGCCTCGTCGCCAACCGCTTCGTCGAATGGAAGGACTCCTACAGTGTCGGCATCGAAACCATCGACAACGATCACAAGAAGCTGCTGAACCTCATCAACCAGCTGCAGACCGCGGCGCACTACCAGACCGATCCGCAGTACGAGCGCGAAGCCTTCGACGCGCTGGTGGACTACACCAAGACCCACTTCCGGCGCGAAGAAGAGCTGATGGAAACCCACGGCTACCCGTCCTATGTCGCTCACAAGGGCGAACACACGGCGATGATCGCCAAGGTGGACGAACTTATGCGGCGCTACAACGAAAGGCCGCAGGACACCATCGAAGAGGCGGTGCAGTTCCTCAAGAAGTGGCTGCTCAACCACATCAACGGCACCGATCAGGGCTACAGCCAGTTCCTGCGCGACAAGGGAGTGAAGTGAAGGCAGACGTCGTAGGCCGGACATAGCGTAGCGGTGTCCGGCAAGGCGGTGTCCGATACCGCTGCGCTATATCGGGCCTACAAGCTACAACGAAAAGCCGCAGGACACCATCGAAGAGGCGGTGCAGTTCCTCAAGAAGTGGCTGCTCAACCACATCAACGGCACCGAATCAGGGCTACAGCCAGTTCCTGCGCGACAAGGGAGTGAGATAAGGGCGGAGGGCAGAAGCAGAAGCAGAAGGAAGAATATTTCGTAGGATGGGTAGAGCGGAGCGAAACCCATCATCGGGTGCCATCTCGTAGGATGGGTAGAGCAAAGCGAAACCCATCATCCGGTGCCCATCGTAGCCGCTGACGATGGGTTTCGCTTTGCTCTACCCATCCTACTTGTCAGTTCGTGGGCGAAACAATGCCCAACCCAAGCACCATTCGCCGAGGGACCTCGGCTCCTACGTGTGTTCGGATACCTTGCCGCGCCAGGCAGCGAAGCTTTCTGCCCATTGCTCGTGCCAGGACAGCAGCGCCGGGATCACCACCAGCACCAGGGCGGTGGCGACGGCCAGGCCGAACACCAGGGAGATGGCCATGGGGATCAGAAACTGCGCCTGCAATGAGCGCTCGAACAGCAGCGGCACCAGGCCGACGATGGTGGTCAGCGAGGTGAGCAGCACGGCGCGCAGACGCTGGCAGGAGGCCTCGACGATGGCGGCGCCGGTTTCCATGCCCTCATCGCGCAATGTCTGGTAGAAACTCACCAGGATGATGGAGTTGTTGACCACGATGCCGGTGAGACCGAACAGTCCGAACAGCGACAGCACGGTCAGCTCGGTGCCCATCACCCAGTGCCCCACCAGCGCGCCGAGGATGCCGAAGGGAATGATGGCCATCACCACCAGTGGCCAGCCGTAGGAACCGAACACCCAGGCCAGGGTGACGTAGATCCCCAGCAACGCGAACACCAATCCCATCTTCATGTCGCCGATGGTCTCCGCCTGATCGGCGGCGCGGCCCTGGAACGAATAATCGATGCCGTAACGCGCCGCCAGCTCGGGCAGCACGCCGTCCTGCAAGGAGGCGATGATGCGGCCGGCGTTGTTCTGTGCGCGATCCACGTCGCCGGACACCTGCACCGCGAGGCGGCTGTCGGCGTGGCGCAGGGCCTCGAAGCCCTGGCGCGACACCAGCTCTGCGACGGTGCCGAAAGGCAGGCCGCGGCCGTCGGGCAGCATGATGGCGAAACGTTCCAGCCCCGCCATGCGGTGACGCTCGTTGTCCGGCAACACCACGCGCACTTCGATCTCGTCCAGGCCGTCCTGGTAGATCTGCGCGATGCGGCCGTCGAAGGCGGCGCGCAGCTGCCGTCCCACCGCCTCCACCGTCAGCCCCGCTGCGCGGCCCTCGGGCGTGAGTCGATAGATGAGCTGCTCGCGGCCGAACGGCATGTCGTCTTCCACCGCCGATACGCCGGTGTAGTTGTTCAGTACCCCGCTCAAATCCAGCGCCGCGGCCTTGAGGCTGTCGACATCGCCGCCGGTAAGGCGGATTTCCAGGTCGCGGCCCGGCGGTCCGCTCATGCGCGCGCCCACGGCAAAGGTTTCCAGGCCCGGCACCGGCGCCACCTTCGCCTGCCAGGCGCGGATGAATTCGGTATTGGTCACCTCGCGCCGGTCCGGCGAAATCAGTTCCACCATTACCGCACCGAAGGCATCGCCGCTGCGCTCGGCGCCGCCACCGGCGGCGACCAGACGGCGCAGGCGCGGCACCGCCGTCTTGACGATGCCGCCGCCGAACTCGGCGTCGGTTTCCTGCAAGGCGTTCTGCACGTCGGTGACGAAGCGCTCGACGCGCTGCGGCGGCGTACCGGCGACGAAGGAGACATTGGCGTAGAGGATGGTGCCGTCCGGCGCCGGGAAGAAGGTGAAGCCGAGGCGGCCGCCGGCCAGCAGGCCGAAGGACAGGATCAGCAGCGCCAGGGTGCCGCTCAGGGTGATGGCACGGTTGTGCACCGACCAGGTCACCACGGTGCGGAAGAAATTGTCGCGGAAGCGATCGAAGGCCGCGTCGAAGCGCACCCGGAAGGGGCTCGGCACGTGGCCGTCCATGTTGCGCAGGGTCTTGCTCAACTGCGCCGGCAGGATCAGGAAGGAGATCACCAGGGTGGCGAGGATCACGCAGATCACCACCAGGGGAATGTCGAACATGATCTGGCCGATGATGCCGCCGATGAGCATCAGGGGAATGAAGGCGGCAACGGTGGTGATCGACGACGACATCACCGGCGAGAACATGCGCAGTGCGGCCTCTTCCGCCGCGTGCAGCGTACTGGCGCCGCGCTGGTGCAGGGTGTAGGCGTGCTCGCTGACCACGATGGCGTTGTCGACGATCATGCCCAGCGCCATGATCAGGCCGAACAGGCTCATCATGTTGATGGAGCCGCCCAGCAGCCACAGCACCGCGAGGGCGGCGGTGAACGACACCGGGATGCTGATCGCCACGCGCGCGGCGAGGCGGCCGCTGAGGAACAGGAACAACATGCCGAGCACCAGCACCAGGCCGCCGAGACCGTTGGTGAGCAGCAGGTCGATGCGCTCGGCGATCAGTTCCCAGTTCTGGTCGAACAGCTGGATCTCGATCCCCGCCGGCAGCTGCGGACGTCCCTGCTCCATCCACTCGGCCAGTATGCGCGAAGCCTTGAGTGCATCGCCGGTCTCGCTGCGCTGCAACTGCAACTCCACCGCCGGCTTGCCGTTGTGGAAAATCAGCTGCTGGCCGTCGCGGGGACGGCGCTCGATGGTGGCCACATCGCCCAGCGTCACCAGGCCGTGGAGGGTATCGCTGCGCAACGGCAGTTCAGCGAAGCCCTGCGCTGTGCGCTGCTGATCCAGGCTGCGCAGCTGGTGCGCCACGTCGTCGCGGCCCACCATGCCGGCGGGAAGATCACGGCTCGTGCGCGCGACGCGATCGGCCACCTCGTCCAGGCTCAGGCCCAATTCCAGCAACCGCGCCGTCGGCACCTGGATCGTCACCTCGTCCTCGGGCATGCCGTTCAGCACCACGCGGGCGATGCCGCGCGCCAGCAGCTCCTGCTCGATGCGCCGCACCGCCGGGCGCAGCTCGCGCAGGTCCGCCGGGCCGCTCACCAGCATGCGACCGATGTCCTCATAGCGGATGACGCGGGTGATGATGGGTTCTTCCGCCGTCTCCGGCAGATTGCGCTGCTGCGCCACCAGATCCTTCACCTGCTCCAGGGCCAGCGTCATGTCGGTCTTGGGGCGGAACTCCAGCGTGATCGCCGCGACGCCGATGGCCGAGGTGGAGGTCATCACCTTGAGGTTGTCCAGCGTGCGCAACTCCTGCTCCAGCGGTACGGTAATCCCCGCCTCCACATCCTCGGCGCCGGCGCCGGGCCAGATCACGCGCACGGTGACGAAATTGAGATCGAAGCTGGGCATGAACTGGGTGTTCAGCTTCTGCAAGGCCCACAGGCCGCCGAGCAGCATCAACACCATGAGCATATTGGCCGCCACGCGATGGCGGGCGAACAGACCGATGAGACCGTTATTCATGATTCCCCACTCTCAATACGGAACGTGGCCCGCGTTCCCCACGGTCCCCGTGAACCGTAGGGTGCGCACCGCGCACCAACCGCCGTGACATGGTGCGCAATGCGCACCCTACGGGAGATTCGCTGGTTTGATCACGGCGGTGGTATTGCCAAGGCCTGGCCGGGAGCACAATAACAACACCCGTAGGAGCCCACTCCGTGGGCGAACGCAGCGTCGGATTCCGCCGCCTTTCGCCGAGAGGACTCGGCTCCTGCGACAGAACCATGGCAACTCTACTCCGCCACCACCACACGCAACCCGTCCATGGCGTTGGGCAGGCGCGTCACCACCACGCGATCCCCGGCCACCAGTTGCGGGCTGCGTAGCAGCAGCCGCGTCACGCCGTCCTCGCCCACGGTCTCGCCCAGCCGCTCCACCGGCAATGCCGCCATGCGGCCTTCGCGCAGGCGGTAGATGCGGTCGCGCCCGTACAGCGCCTCGTGCGGCAAGGCGACGGCGTTCTCCACCGGCGGCAGGTACAGATACACCTCGGCAAAACGGCCCAACTGCACCTCCGGTGCGCCGTTCTCAAAACGCAGCAGCGCATCCACCCCGGCGCCGCCGGCACCGGCCCGGCCCGACAACCCGATCAGCCGCAGGGCATGGCGCACGCCGTCGATCACCGCCGCCGCCCGGATCTGCTCCGCACCCGCGCCCGCCAGTGCCGCCCGTACCGCCGGCAGCCAGGTGGCCGGCACCGTGGCGCGCAGCTCCAGTCCTTCCACGTCGTAAATCTCGGCGATGCGATCGCCCACCCGCACGCGGTCGCCCGGCGCCACGTGCAAATCCGCCACCCGCCCGGTGAACGGCGCGACGATGCGCGTGCGCTCCACGTCCAGCCGCGCCTGGTCCCGCTGCGCCTCCAACTGCGCCAGCCGTTGCGGATAATCCGCCACCGCCAGCTCGCGGCTGGCCAGGGACAGCCGTTGCCGCTCCAGTGCCGCATTGGCCTCGTCCAGCGCCGACTGCGGACCAAGATTGCGCGCCACCATCAACTGCGCCCGCTCCACGCCCTTTTCCGTCAGGCGCAACAACTCGCGCTCCCGCGCCAGGGCCTGCACGTCGTTGCCGTGGCTGCGCTTCGCCGAGGTCACCTGCGCCTCGCGCTGCGCCAGCACCAGCTGCGCATCGCGCTCATCCAGCACCACCAGCGGATCGCCCGCCGCCACCACAGCCCCCTCGGTCACCGGCACTCGGGCCACATAGGCCGCCACCGCCGCGGTCAGCACCGCCGCCCGCGGACTCTCCACCGCGCCGTACAGCGTCAGCACCGGTGCCTGGGCCGCCGGCGTGACCGCCTCCACCGCTACCGTCCAGGCGCGCTCACGCACCTCCGCCGGCATCTTCGCCGGGCGGGTGGCCACCAGCAGGAAAAAGCCCATCAAGCCCACGGCGATCAGGGCCACAGGCATGTACTTGCGGGGAATACGCGGCAACGTCATCGACAAACTCCAGAGCGGCGGGTACGGCAGGCGTGCAGTTTACCCGCCTGGGGAGCGGATGGAAGCAAACGAGGGGCGGGAACAGGTAAAGAATTGCGAAGACGGGCGGCAACAGCCGGTAGGCCAAACAATTCCACTCAGCGCAGGCAACCCGGAAACGAGCCCCCACCCCAGCTCAATGTAGGATGGGTAGAGCGCAGCGAAACCCATCAAACCACATCAAAACAAAGCGGCTACCACAGACATCCGTGGCAACAGATCACGGCGATTTCGGCGGCTTTTCTTCAGCCACCAGAACGTATAGTGCGTACCAGACCTTTCCGAAGATCGTGACCAGAAGATTCTCGGCAGTGAGAAAACCCAGCACGGTCATCGCTGCCGTAAACCAGAGGACCAAATCGAACGGTAGCAGTATTCCACCACCATATCGCCCCAGCGCGATCACGCCCCAAATCATGATGCCGCTCAAGAATGCCAACACCCCGGACAAGATGGCCATTCCTAGACGATCAAGCAATGTGGCCGGAGTGTCGCGAGATGACTGACGACTATTCCTGTAGCTCATATCATGGCTCTAGACTGTGATGGACTACAGCGCAAGTCAGCGCGGTAGGTTGAGCGCAGGAACTGCATAATCATTTTCTTTCGGTGACCGACATTTCCAACTGGCCATCCGTGGCATCCACATACAGGCGCGTTCCATCCGAAAACTCAACCAACATTTCGTTTGGCCTGTTTCGTATGACTTGTGAAACGGTCTTTCCAGCCAATAGAGTCGTCGCGGTCGACGATTCTTCATCCAAAGTGTTCATTCCATGAGAACCCCAGTTCGACCTCACCCGCGATTCTCGTAGGCGGCCTTAAGGAGTTGTTCGAGCAACTCTCGGTGTTTCGCCAGATCGCCGGGTTCCAGCTTGAGGCGATAGGCTCCGCGCCTTCCATATTCCAGAAGATCAAGGCCAGACTGTTCAAGCTTCGCGTCAACGTCCTCGCTGCGTGCGAGCTTAACGGCGAGATTTAGGGCGGACTTCTTCGGATTGCAGGTGGCGAAATTGAAGGCGATGCCGCCCTTCGTAAAGCCAATATACGGTTTGTTGTACTTCAGCTCCAGAGAGGAATCGAAGATCTTGCACAGCTCCAGAATTTCATCGGCAATCTTGACCGTCTTGGGGGTACCACGACTCTCCCAATAGGCGCGGTCGGCCGGTTCAAGAACTTCTTCGTCTTCATCGACTAACCCGAGGCGCAGAGCGTCAACCACTTTGGTAAAGTGCAGGCCGATACCGCTTCCGGTATCGATGGCCGTCATTTGCAGCGCAATGATTGGAATGAATCCGTTGAACAACCCGATGACATTCAGGAAGCGGGCTGTCACGTTCTCGGCAATCAAGACGCCGACGTGCTCGTACTGAGGATAACGGCGGCGCTCTATATCCCAGTATTCGATGGTGCGGATGATGTGGGTTTCATCGGTGGCTCCCAACTGCAACTCGGTCTCGTAACGAACGAGGCCGTCAACCTCCTTGAACAATAGGTCGAGGCGCCCGCCGGACGGCTGGGAACGCTCTTTGTCGATAAGGGCCAAGTCGCCGAGACCAAGAATTGATGGATCGGCTGCTATGACCTCTTGAACCCACTTCTCGTTGAGTTCTGGGTGATGCTTCAGGGACACGGTCTTTAGCGGGATATGTTTCATGAGCGTGGGCAGAAGAATGATGAGGTCGAACGGTGATTAAACGACGTACTGGCGGATAATTGCCTGATTGAATTGCTCCATTTCACAAAATCACCTTTTGGTTCCATCCAGAGAAATGCGGGTTGGGCGAATATACCGCGGTTTGCCGGGATAACAAAATATACCCCCTGGCCTGCGCGGTAACACAATATACCCGCACGCAACGATTTTGGCACAACGTGTTACAGAGTCACCCGCAACATCGCCGGAGTGATATGTTGCAAGAATCCGTTACACTTTCTGGCGAAGCTGGCACACCAGAGGGTACGCCCGATCGTTGCCATTCTGGCTTGGATGAAGTTATTGAAGATGGTTACGTCGACCACCCCCCACCCAACACCTTGTACAGATCCAGCGCAGCGGTGAGCCGTGCCAGGCGCAGCTGCGCCAGGGTGTCCTGGGCCTGGAACAGGGTGCGCTGGGCATCGAGGACGGAGAGGAGTTCGTCGGCGCCTTCGCGGTAGCGCAGTTCGGCGAGGTGCAGGGCGCGGCGCGACTGGTCGACGATTTGCTGCTGGGTCTGTTCCTGGCGGGTGTTGCGGTCGGCGTTGCCGAGGGCGTCGTCCACTTCCTTCAGCGCGGTGAGGATCGCCTTGCGGTAATTCTCCACCAGTTCACGGCGGCGTGATTCGGACACGGCCACCTGTGCGCGGCGGCTGCCGCCGTCGAACAGCGACTGCACGATGGAGGCGGACACGCCGAGGGTGGTGACCGGATTGGACAGTGACAGCAGGGCGGTGCTGGCGACGCCGGCGGAGGCGGAGAGGGAAATGGACGGCAGCAGCGCGGCGCGCGCCGCGGTCACGTCGGCATCTGCGGCGGAGAGCTGCGCCTCGGTGCGCGCCAGATCGGGACGGCGCAGCAGCAGCTCCGACGGCAGGCCCGCGGCGACCACCGGTATGTGCAACTGCGCGAAGCTCTCCTGTCGCAGGGCGAATTGCTGCGGCACGCGGCCGATCAGGATCGCCAGGGCGGAAACGGTCTGCCGTTCCTGCACCTCCAGCGGCAGCAGGGCGGCGCGCTGGGTAAGCACTGCCGTCTTCTGCCGGGTAACATCCAGTGACGAGGCGGCGCCGTTGCGGTAACGCGCCTCGACGATGGCAAGGACACGCTCGGCGATGGCGAGGTTTTCCCGCGCGATGTCGATACGCTGGCGCAGGGCCAGGGTCTGGAAATAGCCGTTGGCGACGGCGGTCACCTGGCTGAGGCGCACGGCGGCGAAATCGAATTGTGCAGCGGCGTAACCCGCCTCGGCGCCGCGCAGCCCGGCGCGCAGGCGGCCCCACACGTCGATCTCGTAACTGGCGCCCAGGGACACGCTGGTGGATTCGGTGTCGGTGGTGGTGCCGCCGGATATTTCGTTGCGACGCCAGGCGGTGCTGGCGCCCAAATCGACAGCGGGGACCAGGGAGGCGCCGGATTGCCGCACCTGCAACTCCGCCTGGATCACCCGCTCCGCCGCCGCCGCCAGATCTGGGCTGGTTTGCAGCGCCTCCTCCACCAGTGCTTCCAGCTGCGCGGAATTGAATCCGCGCCACCACTCCAGCGCCGGCGCCTCCGCCGTCGCGATTACCGGTTCGGACCAGGCAGCGGGCACGGCCACGTCGGGACGCGGGCCCGGCTCGACCGTGGCGCAGCCGGCAAGCGACAGTGCGCAGGCGAGTGCGAGCAGTGGTGTTTGCATCATGGCTGCCATCAATCGTGTGTTTCCTGTCTGTGCCACGTTTAGCGGGTGGCGGTGCGCGGTGCGCACCCTACATGTGTACTCCCGCCTTGCCTCTTCGCCCGGCATAGCCGGGCTCCCACATTCAGTTTCTACTCCGACGCCAGCGCCACCACCGGGTCCAGCCGCGCGGCCTTGCGCGCGGGGAGGTAGCCGAACATCAGGCCGGTGGCGAAGGCGCAGCCGAAGGCCAGCACTACGGGCGCGAGCGAATACTGTATCGGCGTATCGAAGGCCTCGACGATGGCCGCGGCGCCGAGACCGACGCCGACGCCGATGACGCCGCCCACGGCGGATACCACCAGGGCCTCGATGAGGAATTGTTGCAGGATGTTGCGCATGCGCGCGCCGGTGGCCATGCGGATGCCGATCTCGCGGGTGCGTTCGGTGACGCTCACCAGCATGATGTTCATCACGCCGATACCGCCTACCAGCAGCGAAATCGCGGCGATGGAGCCGAGCAGGATTGTGAGGGTGTTCTGCGTCTCGGTCACGCTGTCGATGATTGAGGCCATGTTGCGGATCTGGAAGTCCTCCACGCTGTGGCGCGCCAGCATCAGCGCGTGCAGCGCCTGCTGCGTGTCGTCGATGGCGGCGACGTCGTCCACCGCCACGGTGACGTTGCGCAGGTGGCGCTGGCCGGTGAGGCGCAGGCTGCCGGTGGTGTAGGGCACGAAGATCACGTCGTCCTGATCCTGGCCCCAGGCGGTGGCGCCCTTGGGCGCCATGACGCCGATGACCTGGAACGGGATGTTGTTGATGAGGATGAAGCGACCCAGCGGATCGGCAGCGGCGAACAGGGCGTCGGCCACCGTCTGTCCCAGCACCGCCACGGTGGCGTAGCTGCGCTCGTCCTCCGCGGTGAAGAAGATACCCTGCGCCGGCCACCAGGCGCGGGCCACGGTGTAGTCCGCCGAGGTGCCGTTGACCTCGGTGCGGTGATCGGCACCGCCGTAACGCACCGTCACCGCGCTGCTCTGCTCCGGCACGGCGGCGAGCAGGTTGGGCAGTTCGCGGATGGCCGTCACGTCGTCCGGCACCAGGGTGACCACGCTGCCGCGGCCGCGCATGTTGGGCGCACCGGGCCGCACCATGAGCAGGTTGCTGCCCATGGCGCTGATGGAGTCCACCACCGACTGCTTGGCGCCGTCGCCGATGGCCAGCATGGCGATCACCGAGGCGACGCCGATGACGATGCCGAGCAGGGTGAGGATGGCGCGGAACACGTTGGCGCGCAGGGCACGCAGCGCGGTGCGCGTGGCCTCGACCAGGTCGGTGAGGCGCGAGCTGCGATCCACATGCGGCATGAAATCCGCTGTCGGCGCGACGGGCGCGGCGGGGCCGGGATCGGACAGGATGTTGCCGTCACGGATTTCGATGACGCGGCTCGCATGTTCCGCCACTTCGCGCTCGTGGGTGATCAGGATGATGGTGTGACCCTGCGCCGACAGTTCCGACAACAGGCGCATCACTTCGGCGCCGCTCTTGCTGTCCAGTGCGCCGGTGGGTTCGTCGGCGAGGATGATGCGGCCGCCGTTCATCAGGGCGCGGGCGATGGACACGCGCTGCTGCTGGCCGCCGGACAACTGGCTGGGACGGTGATCGAGGCGCTCGGCCAGGCCCAGTTCGCCCAGCAGGCGGCGTGCGCGGCCGTGGCGCTCCGCCGGCGGCATGCCGGAGTACACCGCCGGCACCTCGACGTTCTCGGTCGCGGTGGCGCCGCCGATGAGGTTGTAGCTCTGGAACACGAAGCCGAATTCCTCGCGCCGCAGCCGCGCCAGTTCGTCGCGCTCCAGGGCGGAGACGTCGCGCCCCATGAAGCGGTAGCTGCCGCTGCTGGGCCGGTCGAGGCAGCCGAGGATGTTCATCAGGGTAGACTTGCCCGAACCGGACGCGCCCATGATGGCGACGAACTCGCCCTGGCGGATGGTGAGGTCGATGCCGTGCAGCACTTCCACCGCCAGATCGCCGCTGCGGAAGGTCTTGGTGACGCCGCGCAGTTCGATCAACGGCGCCGTACCGGCGGCATCATGCGCCATCAATGCAGTCTCGCCGGCCGCGACGGCGTCGACTGTCCCGGCCGTGCTGCGGCCTGTGCCGCCACCGAAACCACGCGCTCGCCCTCGGTCAGGCCGGAAACGATCTGCGCCTGAATGCGGTTGCTCACGCCGACGGTGACTTCGCGCGCACCGATGCTGCCGTCGTCGCCCACGACCTGCACCGTGGCGCGGCGCGCCGGCCGTTCGCCGCCCTCCGGGCGCGGACGCGGCGCGCCGTTGCCCGCCGCTGCACGCCGCGCCGTGTCGAAAGCCAGGGCCGACATGGGCAGCAGCAACGCATCCTTCGCCGCCGCAACGACGAAGAACACCTGCGCGGTCATCTGCGTCATCAGGGCGCGGCTGGCGTTGTCCACGTCGAACAGGGCGTTGTACAGCACCACGTTGTTCTGCACCGTCGGCGTCGGCTCGATGCGGCTCAGGGTGCCGTACCAGCGCCGCTCCTTGCCGCCCAGGGTGGTGAAGTACACCTCCATGCCCGGCTGCAGCCGCGACACGTCGGCCTCCGACACCTGGGTCTGCACGGTCATGGTGGAAAGGTCGGCGATACGCAGGATGATCGGCGCCTGCTGGTTGGCGTTGAGGGTCTGTCCCTGGCGCGCGGTGATGGACACCACGGTGCCGGACATGGGGGCGAAGATGCGTGCGTAGTTGAGATTGGCCTCGTCGGCACGCAGCGAGGATTCGGTCTGCTCGATCTGCGCCTTGAGCATTTCGATCTGGGCGCGCGCCGAGCGCAGCGTCGCCTCGGCGTTCTGCAACGATTCGGTGGTGGTCGCCTCTTCCGCCAATAGATTCTTCTGCCGCGTGTACTGGCTCTCGGCCAGGGTCAGCTGCGCCTCGCGATCCCGCAGTTGCGCGCGCTGGTAGCGCAGCTGGGCGCGGCTGGCATCCACCCGCGCCATGAACAGCGTCGGATCGATCTCCGCCAGCAGATCGCCCTTCTTCACCTCGCTGCCCACCTCCACGTGGATGACGCGCAACTGGCCGGAAACCTGGGCGCCCACGTCGACGTAATCGCGCGGCTGCAACATGCCGGTGGCGGTCACCACCTCCTCGATATCACCACGCTGCACCGCGACGAGGTTCTGCGCCGGGCCGCCGTTCCGCGCCGCGAAGAAATGCTTCCAGGCAAAGTAGCCGCCCGCGCCGGCGACGGCGAGCAGTACCAGCGCCAGTATGAGGCGGCGGGAAACAGGGGAAGCTGGAAACTGAGTCATTGCCGATACCTTGCAGTCGATGTTCTCTTCGCTATGCCCGGCGCCCGGTGCGGCCGGCGTTTCCGCTCCGGAGGTTTCGACACGCCGGCCGGCCGGCGGTTGCATGGACGGTGGCTTCCGCGAGCTATAGCACTCTAGCGCGCCCGCGGGATGAAGGGAGAGAAAAGAGTGCGAAGAAGTGCAAGGAGGGGGCCGGTTCAGGCCTGGCGGGACTGCCCGGCCTGCTCCAGGCGCGCCAGGTAGGCGGCCCAGTTGGCCTCGTAATTGGCGCCCAGCTCGTAAAGGTAGTTCCAGGTGTAGACGCCGCTCTTGTGGCCGTCGTCGAAGAACAGCTTCACCGCGTACATGCCCACCTGGACGATGTCGGTGATGTTGACCTGCTCCTTGCCCACCTGCAGCACCGGCGTCTTGTTGTGGTGGCCGGCCACCTCGGCGGAGGGGGAATGGACGCGCAGGTATTCGCACGGCAGCTCAAAGCGCGCGCCGTCGTCAAAGGCCAGCTCCAGCAGGCGCTGGTCGCGATGCAGGGTGATTTCGGTGGGGTGGTGCGACGCGGTCATGGCGCTCTCCCGTGCCCGGGGTGGACAAGAGGGAGAGATGGGGACGGCGGCGGCGCGGCGCAATGGCCGCCGCCCCGGTTGGCGGGGCGGCGGCAGGGCGGGTTCAGGCCTGGTCGGCCGGGGGCGGGAACATTTTCACCATGCCGTCGGGTACCTCGCCGCGGCCGGCCAACTCCAGTCCGCTGTTGGACAGCACGAACAGCACCAGCACGATGACGATGGTCGGCATCACGCCGACGCGGGTCGCGATGGTGAAGATGATTTCCTTCATGCTGTGCTTTTGCGCGCTGAGGGCCAGCAGGGAGCCGCCGCCGATGATCACCGCCGAGGCGGCGTAGCCCATCAGCAGCAGGCGGCAGCGGCGCCAGGCCAGGCGCCAGTGGGCCAGCACGAACCAGGGGGCGGCGCCGGCCGGACGGTGGCCGCGCAGGTAGATGTAGGCCATGACCAGGGATGAAAGCAGGGGAGGCAGCAACAGGCCCCAGGCGCCGATGCCGAGGAAAAGGACAGCGGGGCCGAGGGCGAGATGAAAGGCGGCCAGATTGATCATCAGCAATTCATGGGGACTGCGGGCCTGGCGCCGGATGGCGTCGTCGATGGTGTAGGGCATGTCGGTCCTCGCGAGGAATAGGGATAGGGAGTCGGGCAATGATTGAGTCAGGTGCTGTGATATGCTTCGGTAACCTCGGACCCCGGCATTCTATGCCCCGTCCGGCAAACAAACAAAATGGTAGGGCTATGGAGAGCAACGATCCCAGGGTTCTGATCCGCGTCGCCCAGGCGGTCTACCCCGTTTGCGAACTGAGTGACGACTCGCGCCGCCGCCTGGCGGAACAGGGGCGCCTCGACCTGCTCAAGGCGGGCTCCCGCTTCGCCGCCACCGATGACGCCGCCTGGCTCACCTATCTCATCCGCGGCGAAGTGGCCCTGGTTTCCGAAAAGGGCGAAAAGGAAGTGGTACGCGCCAATTCACCGCGCGCCCGCCTGCCGCTGTTCCGCATCCATCCGCCGGGCCTGTATGCCCAGGCCGACGTCGCCAGCGTGGTGGTGCGCTTCGGCCGCGCCCTGCTGCACAGCCTGACCGCGGCGGAACGCAGCCACGACGGCGATGACGAGGAAATCGTCATGAGCGGCCAGCCCGATCCGGTCACCGACAGCCCGCTGTACCAGCGCATCTACCAAGCCTACCAGCAGGACGAACTGGAACTGCCCAGCCTGCCCGACGTGGCGCTGCGCGTGCGCGAGGCGATACGCGATCCGGACATCGGCGTGAAGGACGTGGCCAAGATGGTGCTGGCCGATCCGGTGCTGTCGGCGCGCCTGATCCACGTCGCCAACAGCGCCGCCTACCGGCGCGACACCGCTGCCACCACGGTCTACCAGGCGGTCACCCGCCTCGGCCTCACCGCGGCGCAGAACATCGCCGTCAGCCTGGCCCTCAAGAACCTGTTCAAGTCCGAGGCGCCGCTGCTGAAGCAGCGCATGCAGGAGCTGTACAGCCACAGCAGCCAGGTGGCCAGCCTCGCCTATGTGCTGGCACGCCACAGCCAGGGCTTCAATGCCGAACGCGGCCTGCTGGCCGGGCTGCTGCACGACATCGGCGTGATCCCCATCCTCACCTTCGCCGCCCGACAGGGCGCCCTGGATCACCACCCCGTCGAACTGGACCGCACCATCGAGCGCCTGCGCCGCATCACCGGCCACCTGGTGCTGAGTCGCCTCGGCTTTGAGGAAGACATGATCACCGCGGCGGAACAGGCCGAGGACTGGATGCGCGACGAGCACGAGGCCCCCGACTACGCCGACCTGCTGGTGGTGGCGCAGCTGCACAGCCACCTGGGCACGCCGCAGATGCAGCACCTGCCGCGCATAGACACCACACCAGCCTACCGCAAGCTCAATCTGGGCGAGTTCGATCCGCAACACGGCCTGGCCATTCTGCGCGAGGCGCACACCGTCACCGCCGCCATCCAGCAGATGCTGCACTGACGAGATGGGGTGCGTATCGCACACCAATCGCCTGCGTGACTGGCGGCACTGCTGAGGTAGGGTGCGCACTGCGCACCGGTGCCGCCAGTTACGCCAGCATTGGTGCGCAGTGCGCACCCTACCTGGCGGTTGATACAGGAAACATCTGCTGATCTCTCGCCAAGACGCCAAGGTCGCAAAGAAAGCATCAAGCAAGGCCTTTGTTGCGACTGTCCCCGGCAGTGACCGGACATAGGGCGCCCCGCGGGCGCCGTAGCTTCAGGCAGGTGGAATATCGGCCAGCGCGCGCAGGGAATCGCCGCGCAGACGGAACACCGTCCATTCGTCCTTGGCAACCGCTCCCATGCGTTCGTAAAAGGCCACGGCCTGCTCGTCCTCCGCCAACACCCACCACTCCAGTCGCGTGCAGCCGCGTTCCAGCGTGATGCGCGCCAGCTCGGCCAGCAGCAGCCGGCCGATGTTCAGGCCGCGCGCCTGCGGCCGCACGTAGAGATCCTCCAGGTGGATGCCGCAGCGGCCGCGAAAGGTCGAGTAGTTGCCGTATTACCGGCCGAAGCCCACGGCAGCGCCGTCGAGCCGCGCCAGCAGCACCTCGGCCTGACGCTGCGGCCCAAACAGGGCGTTGTGGATCTCGCCCTCGGTGGACACCATTTCGTGCGCCAGGCCGAGGTGATCGGACAGTTCGCTGATCATTTCGTGGATCGCGGTGACGTCATGTGCCTCGGCATGGGTGATGTGCAATTGCGCCATGGCATCTCCCTCAGATCAGACGCCAGCCGTCCACCATGAATTGCACCGCAATCACTGCCAGCAGCAATCCCATCAGGCGGGTGATGACGCGGATGCCGCCGACGCCGAGCAGGCGACGCAGCGGCTCGGCGAAGAACAGCACGACATAGACGATAAGACAGGCCGTGACGATGGCGGCCAGCAGCTCCGCCTGCTGCCACACCGTGGCCATGGGCTGGCGCCACACCAGCACGGCGGTAATCGCACCCGGCCCGGCCAGCAGCGGCACGGCCAGCGGCACCAGGGCAATATTCTCCTTGTGGATGCCTTCCTCCTCCTCCTCGGCACTGGTCTTGATGCCGCTGGGGACCAGCGCCAGCATTTGCAGGGCGTAGATGAAAAAGATGAAGCCGCCGGTGAGCTGGAAGGCGGCCATGCTGATGTGAAAGAAACGCAGCAGCACGTCGCCGCTCAGGGCGAAGGCCGTCAGGATCAGCGCACTGGCGCCGGCGGCGATCAGGGCCATGCGACGGCGTTCGGCCGCCGTGTTGTCACGGGTGAACAGCAGAAAGATCGGCAGGTTGCCGAGCGGATCCATGATGATCAGCAGCGGCACCAGTACGGCGATGAACTCCTGCATACCTCCTCCTTCCTCCGCCTGCGCTGGCGCAGCGGGCGCGGCTACAGGAACAAGGTCAACACACCGGTGTACCCGTACAGGCGGCCATTATAGAGCTCGCCGTTGGCAAAAAAGCCGGCCAGGGGAAAATCTCCCAGCACCTCGCCGATCATGCGCAGTTCTTCGGCATCATCGCCGAACTGGTTGCGGCCGCGGCCCAGGCAGGTCACGTAGATGCCGCCGCGGATGGTACGCCCGGCGACGCGTGCCCGGATGCGCTCCAACATGCGCCGCATGTCCTCGCGCGCGGTGTTGCCGTCGCGGCGGCAGAACATCAGCCGCTCGTGGCCGTCGAGATAATCACCCACGGCGATGAGGCCGTTGCGGGTGTCCAGCCCCATCAGATGGCGCACCAGGTAATCGCCGGTGTCGGAGTGGGGGATCGGCAGGCCGACGAAGATGTAGCCGGCGATGCGTTGCAGATCGCGCGCCAGCACCTCGCCGATCTCCTCCTTCATCACGTCCAGCGCCGGGCGGTGATCCAGTTTCACCGCGATGTTGCTGTCGGCCTCGGTGATGACGTGAGGTGTACCGATGGGCGTGCAGCCCTGGGTGTGATCGGTGACCACCGTCACCGCCGCGCCGAACAACACGCCGGACACGCCGCCGCTGATCACTGTATTGCCGGTGATCTGGTGGTTCATGGTGTTGGAGGAGGTGAGGCCGCCGTTGAGAAAGGACGCCGGCAGCGCCGCGCCGATGGCTTCGACGATGGCAGGCGTCGCCGTATTGCCCGGATCGCCGTGCAGCAGGGCGAAGCAGTAGCCCTGCTCTTCGCTCCATGCCTGCAACTCCGCCGGCAGCGGCGCCTCGCTGTCGATCACCGACGGCAACAAGCGGAACGCCTCGACCGGAACATCGCCCACCAGCAGGGTCAGCGCCGGTGTGTCGTAGTACTCGCTCCCGCTGGCGCACACCGCCATGCCCAGGGTGCCTACCCACTGCACGGAAGGCAGCAGGGCGTTCAGGCGGTGCAGCAGGGGCGGCAGCTGGCCGGCCAGCGTATCGGTGGCGTAGACAAACCCGAGCGTAGCCTCCGCCGGCACCTCGCCCAACTGCGCCAGGCAGCGGTCGAGCAGCTCTTCACCGTCGGCACCCGCCGCCTGGGCCAGCAGAAATTGTTCCATCGCCACTCCCGTCATCCGGCCATGCAGACGCCGGTACCGCCCAACCCGCAGTAACCGCCGGGGTTCTTCGCCAGGTACTGCTGATGGTACTCCTCCGCGAAATAGAACGGCGGCACATCGACGATCTCGGTGGTAATGGCGCCGAAACCTGCGGCGGTCAACCGATCCTGGAACTGTTGCCGGGTGGCTTCCGCCGCCGCGCGCTGCGCCGCGTCGTAGACGTAGATGGCAGAGCGGTACTGGGTGCCGGCGTCGTTGCCCTGGCGCATGCCCTGGGTGGGATCGTGCGACTCCCAGAACACGCGCAGCAATTCCTCGTAGCTGATCTGCTGCGGGTCGAACACCACGCGCACCACCTCGTTGTGGCCGGTCATGCCGCTGCACACCTCGCGGTAGGTGGGATTGGGGGTGTAGCCGCCGGCATAGCCGACCGCGGTGGAATAGACGCCGGGCTGCTGCCAGTAGCGGCGCTCCGCGCCCCAGAAACAGCCCATGCCAAACATGGCCATGGCCATGCCCGCCGGGAACGGCGGGATCAGGCGGTGACCGTTGACGTAGTGATCGACGGGGACCGGCATCGGCACCGCCCGTCCGGGCAGCGCCTCGGCGGCGGTAGGCATGTGTGGTGTGCGGGAATTGGACAACATGACGGCGGCCTCGCGTGCGGTATTACTCAAGCATGCGTCCTGGCGGCGGAAATACAAGGCCGCCCCATGCCGTAGGGTGCGCATTGCGCACCGGGGCCTGACCTGTGCCGTCTGGAGCGCGGTGCGCACCCTACGATTTGGTCGATTATTGCCGCATCAGGGCCGCGGTGACAGGCGGTACACCACCTCGTCCAGCCGGGTCAGGCCGCGTTCGCGAAAGCGGGGATTTTCCGCCAACACGTCCAGGGTATACAGCCGTTCTATGACGTAATGCGCCTCATACAAGCCGCGCACCTCCGCCTCGCTCACGGCAAAGGGCGGTCCGCCCATCTCCTGCTGCGCGTAGTCCATGCTTACCAGCAGCGTCGGCGTGCCCGCCGGCAGGATGCGTTGCAGGTGCTGCGCGTAGCGCTGCCGCATCTCCTGCGGCAGCGCCACCAGCGAGGCGCGATCGTAAACGCCGGCCACGGCCTTCAGGTCGGCGGCCTCCAGATCGAAGAAGTCGCCGCACAGAATCGATACGCCGTCGCAGCTCCAGCAGTCGAAGGCACCGGCGCTGCGCACCTGCGGCTTCAGTTCGTTTTCCAGAAAGAAGTCCTCCACCGCCAGCGGACTCAGTTCGACGCCGAGCACGCGATGGCCCTGGGCACGCAGCCACAGCATGTCGCGGCTCTTGCCGCACAACGGCACGAACACCTCGCCGCCCGCCGGCAGTTGCAGCCCGTTCCAGTACTCCTGCAGATGGACGTTGATTTCGTCCTGATGGAAACCGATTTCCTTGCGCTGCCAGCGCTCCAGCCAGAATTCCGCCTTCATTCCCTTACTCTCCCAGCCAGCGCACCAAATAGAAAAGTTTGAAGCCCTCGGAGGAGCGGAACGGCCCGCATACGCGCGCCGCATACAGGTTCTTCGCGCCATCGGCCCCGGCCAGCGCCTCCTGCTCCGTCGCCACCACCTGCACCGTATTTTCAGGATAGCGCTGACGCTGGCGCCGCGGCGCATAAATTACCGCATACTCCTCCCGCAAATCGGCCGGCAGCGGGCCCTGCTGCTCGAACTCGTAATCGGACATTGGCCTATCCCCCGTTATAGGCCCTCATCATAAGCACTCGGTCCGCGCGCGCCTAGGCCGCGTATAATGCCCGCCCGCATTTACCAGGAGTTTCCATGGCACGCCGCCGCCCCACCCTCCGTCTCGCCCCGCTGCTCACGCTGCTGCGGCGCCATCCCCTGGTGCTGTTGCTTGCGGCGCTGTTCGCCGCCGGCGATTACGCCTACGAAGTGCTGTACGCCCGCCCGGCCATGACCTGGCAGGGCCTGCCCGCAGCACAGGACTGGCAGCCGGTGACCTGGACCCGCGTATTGCGCAACGATGGCTTCCTGGTCGGCTGGTCCGATCTGCGCGGCAATCCGCTGTGGGTGCAGTACCGGCTGCGCGCCATCCCCGCCGACGCGCCGCGCCTGCGCCGCCCGCAGCGCTTCAGCCGCGACTGGCGCGCCCTCAATTCCATCGGCCACGACGACTACAGCGGCAGCGGCTACGACCGCGGCCACCTGGCGCCCAACTACGCCATCTCGCGCCTGTATGGCGCGCAGGCGCAGCAGGACACCTTCCTGATGACCAACATCACGCCGCAGCGGCCCAATCTCAACCAGAAGCTGTGGCAACGACTGGAGGAGGTCGAGGCCGACGTGTTCGCGCCGCGCTACGGCGAACTGTGGGTACTCACCGGCCCCGTATTCGATGCCGACATCCAGCGCCTGCCCGGCGCGGCGCGGGTGGAACTGCCCGATGCGTATTTCAAGATTTACGCGGCCCCCGCCGCAGGTCCCCGGGACGAGCCGCTGCTGCTGGCGTTGCTGGTGCCGCAGACGGTGCGCGGGACGGAGCCGCTGGATCAGTTCGTCACCAGCATCGATCGCGTGGAGGAACTTACCGGCTTCGACTTTTTCCCCCTGATGGGTGTGGAATTGCAGGCCCGGCTGGAGGCCGCCGCCGATCCCGCCGCCTGGCAGTTGGAACAGGTGGCGCGCAGGCCGGGACGGTATTGACCGGTAATTTTCCTTTGCACACACTATTTGCGCGCGGCACGCCCGTCGGCGCGCCGACGATGCATCTCAATTTCGTGATTCGTATGCACTGACGGAGCGTGTCTACCATGAGCGGAAACATCGACGCCATCAAGAAGGAAATGATCCAGCTGGAGGCCGACTACCTGGCCCACGTCAACAAGCACGGCTTCAGCTACCGCGAATACAGCAACCCGCCACCGGGCAGCTTCATGGAGAAGTACAAGAAGCGCATGGCGGAACTGACCGTGGCCAGCGGTGTGAAGCCGCTGGAATACTACAAGGGCTAATGACAGCCTTGCTGCCGCAAACAAAACCCCGCAGCTGCGGGGTTTTGTTTTTTGTGCGCCCCCAATCTCCGCAAGATGCACACCCCGCTTCAGGTATGCTGATCGCATCATGACCACCGCTCTGCTCTGGTTCCGCCGTGATCTGCGCCTGACCGACAACCCGGCGCTGAATGCCGCGCTCGCCCATAGCGAAAAGGTGATCCCGCTGTACGTCGACACGCCGGAAGACCTCGGCGAAGGCGCGGCGTCGCGCTGGTGGTTGCACCACAGCCTCGCGGCACTGGACGCCGATCTGCGCCGCCGCGGTTCAGGCCTGCTGCTGCGGCAGGGGCCGCCGCTGGAGGTATTGCGCGAACTCATCAAGGCCACCGGCGCCAGCCAGGTGTACTGGAACCGTCGCTACGAACCGGCGGCCATCGCCCAGGATCGCATTGTCAAAGAAGCGCTGCGCAGCGACGGCATTGCCGTAGCCGCCAGCAACGCCGCCCTGCTCAACGAGCCCTGGCAAGTGCTCAAGGCCGACGCCACGCCCTACCGCGTATTCACCGCGTACTGGAACGCCGCCCGCAGGCGCGGCTTCGATCTCTCCCTGACGGCGGCTCCCGTCACCCTGCCGCCGCCGTCCTCAGCGCTGCGCAGCGACCCGCTCGACGCCCTGAGCCTGTTGCCGCGCGTGCTGTGGGACCTAGGACTGCGCACGCACTGGCAACCGGGCGAGAGCGGCGCCCATGCCCGCCTTGTGACCTTTCTCGACGGCGCACTCGCCGGTTACGGCAGCGGGCGGGATCGCCCCGATCGGTCCGGCACCTCGCACCTTTCGCCGCACCTTCATTTCGGTGAAATCAGTCCGCGCCGCCTGATGGCGGCAGTGGAACAACACACGGCGACGCGGCGCGACGCCGGCCTGCTGCAGGATGCGGAAGGCTGGCTGCGCCAATTGGTCTGGCGCGAGTTCGCCCACCACCTGCTGTACCACTACCCGCATACAGCGCACGAACCGCTCGATGCGCGCTACGCGCACTTCCCCTGGCGCAGCGACTACAGCGCCGACCTCACCGCCTGGCAGCGCGGTGCCACCGGCATCCCCATCGTCGACGCCGGCATGCGCGAGCTGTGGCACACCGGTTGGATGCACAACCGCGTGCGCATGATCGCCGCCTCCTTGCTCAGCAAGAACCTGCTCATACCCTGGCAGGAGGGCGCGTGCTGGTTCAGCGACACATTGGTGGATGCCGACCTGGCCAACAACACCCTGGGCTGGCAATGGGTGGCCGGCTGCGGCGCCGATGCCGCACCCTATTTCCGCATCTTCAATCCGGTAACGCAGGGAGAGAAATTCGATCCGCAGGGGGGCTACGTGCGGCGCTGGATACCGGAGCTGGCACAGGTGCCGGACAAATATGTCCAGCAGCCGTGGAATGCACCGCAGCCGCCGGCGCGCTATCCGCCGCCGCGTGTGGACTTGAAGGCCAGCCGCGAACGTGCGCTGGCCGCCTACGCCGCAATCAAGGATCCGGCATTGCGGCGATAGAAACAGGCGGCGCCCAGCCCGTCAGACGTCGAGGTTATAGCGCTTGATCTTGCGCCACAGGGTGGATTTGTCGATACCGAGGATCTCCGCCGCCAGGGCGCGATCCCCCTGGGTTTCGCGCAGGGTCTTACGGATGAAGTACGCCTCGATCTCCTCCAGGCTTTGCGGCGGCAGGAAATCCAGCGACTTGCCCGGCGCGGCGCGCTTCTCGGTCAGGTGCTGGGGCAATACCTCTTCGCGGATCTTTTCACCCTCGGTGAGGATCAGCATGCGCTGCACGACGTTCTCCAGTTCACGCACGTTGCCCGGCCAGTCGTGGCGCAGCAGCACGCCAAGTACCTCGGTATCCATGCCCTTGACCGGCTTGCTCAGTCGTGTCGCGTACTTATTGAGGAAATAGTAGGTGAGCAGCGGTATGTCGTCGCGGCGCTCGCGCAGCGCCGGCATGCCGATTTCCATCACGATCAGGCGATAGTAGAGGTCCTCGCGGAATTCCGACTTGGCGATCAGGCCGGGGATCGATTTGTTGGTGGCGGCGATGACCCGCACATCGACGTTGCACGGCGTGGTGTCGCCCATGGCGTAGAAGCTGCCGTCCTGCAGGACGCGCAACAGTTTCGCCTGCAGGGCCAGGCTGGCATTGTTGATTTCGTCGAGGAACAAAGTGCCGCCGTTGGCCGCCTCGAACAGTCCGCTCTTGTTGCGTTCCGCCCCGGTGAAGGCGCCTTTCTTGTAGCCGAACAGTTCGCTTTCGATGAGATTCTCGGGAATGGCCGCGCAGTTGATCGCAACAAAGGGCTTGTCCCGGCGCGCACTCTGCATGTGCACCTGTCGCGCCACCAGCTCCTTGCCGCAGCCGCTTTCGCCGGTGACCAGCACGCTGCAATCATAGGCCGACGCCGCGTCGATGAGCTTGCGCACCTTGACGATCGCCTGGGATTCGCCGATCAGGTCGCCCTTCTCGGACAACACGCGCTGCTGCTGGCGCAGGCGCACGTTCTCGGTGCTGAGCAGATGATGCTGCAGGGCACGTTCCACGGTACAGCGCAACTCCACGGTTTCAAACGGCTTGCGCAGATAATCGAACGCTCCCTGCTTCAGCGCGTCGACCGCAGATTCGACGGTGGCATAACCCGTCACCAACACCACCTGCGTGCTGGGGCTGCGCTCGCGCACAAAACTCAATACGTCGATGCCGTCGCCGCCCGGCATGCGCAGGTCGGTAACGACGACGCTCACCGGGTTGTTCTCCACGTACTCCATCGCCAGGTGCGCGTTCTCCACGCAGACGATCTCCGCTTCCGGTTGCATGTCGGCAAGAACATTGGCAATGAGCTCGCGCATGTTCCGGTCGTCTTCAACCACCAGGATCACGGACCCGGAGCGGGCGGCCCCCGCTTTCTGCATGTCGATATTGATTTCGTCAGCCATTTCCCGTTCTCTTCAGATTCACTGCCGGCAGCGACACCACGAAGCGCGCCCCTCCCGCATAGTCGCCGTCATACCGTATGCCGCCGCCCCGCTTCGCCAGCATGGCCTGGGAAATCGACAGGCCGAGACCGGTACCGGAACCGACCTCCTTGGTGGTGAAGAACGGGTCGAACACGCGGCTGCGAATTTCCTGCGGCACGCCCGGCCCGTTGTCCTCGATACTGACGTGAACGTAGCGCGACTCTTCCACGGCGGCGCGCACGGTGATCTCCGGCCGGACAACACCTTCCAGGGCATGGATGGCATTTTGCAGAAGATTGGTGAACACGATATCCAGCTGGCCGCAATCTCCTTCCACCACCAGCGGTTCCGGCGGCAGCTGCATCACGACTTCGATGCCGTAGCGGCGCATGCGGCAGTTGATGAATGTCTCGATGACTTCGTTCAGCAACTGGGCGATGTCGCAGGTTTCACCGCTGCATTGCTCCTTGCGGGCGTAGTTGAGCAGATCCTGCACGATGCGTGAGCAGCGCTTGGTCTCGCCGGACACGATGGCGGCATACTCCGCCACTTTCATCTCATTTCCGGGCTGCGCCTCGATCAGCTGTGCGTAGCCGAGGATATTGCCCAGCGGCGTGTTGAGCTCATGGGCGACGCCGGCCGCCAGCTGTCCCATGGCCACCAGTTTCTCACGGTTGGCCACCGTGTCCTGCAGTTCCCGGTATTCACTGATGTCGAGCAGGGTAATAATCGCACCCATATCGGACTCGTGTTCGGTAAAAAATCCCAGATTCAACGAATACCAGCGCTTCCTGCCGTCGAAAGTGAGGGTGATTTCCTGGTTCCGGATCGGCTGCTTATAGAGAAATGCATCGCGCATGATGGCGCGGTCATGTTCGTTGAGCGTGATTAGATCGAACAGATTCACGCCCTTCATTCGTTCGGCCCCCATGCCGAACACGTCTTCGGCCTGGCGGTTGACCGTGGCAATGGTCAGGTCGTCCGCAACATTGAGCAGCACGCCGGGCAGACTTTGCAGGATGGCGTTGATTTTGTTGCGCTCGGTCAGGACGCGCGATTGGCATTCTTCCACCGTGTGAAACATCGAGCGCAGACGCGTAATCGTCTGGTCGTAGTCGTCGATCACCCGGCGCACCAGCAAGGGCGCCCACGGCAACCGGCCGACCGGTTCCAGCGTGCCGCCGCGCGCGTCGAGTATCCTGCGCTGGAGTCGCCGCAGATAGATTCTGTTGACCCCATACAGCAGCAGCAGGAACAGCAATACGCCCGCGGCGCCGATCGCCGCCCAGGCCGCAGAGACTGCAAATATCTCGCTCATTCCGGAGAATGTCTCCAATGCAACATGTCGACACGGCCTAATAAGATAACAGCAGCGGCGCTCCCTGTGTCAGCCCGCTGCGGCCGCGGCCAAAAAAAACGCGTGGCAGCGACTTCTGCCACGCGTTGCGCAAGTACACCAGGAGATTCCGATGCAGCAATCCGGCAGGGCAGGACTCCCGGGTTTAGAAAATCACCTGCAAACCCAGGGTGGTTTGCGCATTGTCCTGGCGCGTGTGGTCCGTCGGGTGCTCGGTATCGAACTTGACCATGGCGTGCTCCAGGGTCACTTTCACCTTCTGGCCGTCGATATAGTAGTTGGCGCCTACCGCCGTGGTCTTCGAATCGAGGAAGCTGCCGGTGACGTTGTATTTCGCCGTGTCGTGGCGGGCGAACAGTTGCAGCCGGCCGATGCCGAGCTTGCCGGGCAGGAGGTAGCCGCCCTTGACGTAGTTCGCCTCCAGCTGCGTCGTGATCGGCAGGGTCGCGTCAGGGTCCCAGTTGATCGCATCGCCGACGTCGTAGTCGAAGTAGGCCGCCGACAGGGTGTAGGTTCCGCTGGCCGTGGGCTGCTCATAGAAGATATCGACCGTCGTGCCGGTGTAGTCCTTGGCGTCCTGGCGCAGGGTCGAATTGGCATAGGCGACATCGGCCTGGTAGTCGTAGGCGACACCGATGGTGAGCACCTTGCGGGTGCCCAGGTAGGTACCCAGGTAGCCGTAGTCATATTCCGGCTCGAACGCGGAGTAGTGCAATCGGGTGGTGATGCGCGGCGAGTCCTTCGCGACGTCGTCGCTTTCACGCCCGTCCGCCACCATCACCCGGTACTGGAACCTGGCATCGGCCAGATTGCCCCACATGACCACGCCCGTGTCGCGGCTGCCGCCGAACGGCGTGTAGGCGAGGATCGAGCGGTCGAGCGTCAGCGGTTCGAGACAGGCCTCCAGGTTTTCACGCGAGAAGGTGTTCTTGAAGCGGCCGGCGATGAAACGCACGGCGTCGGAATAATCGAGCGTTACGTAGGCATCGCGGTAGTAGACGCCGCGCTCGTCGTTGCCGTCCTTGCTGTCGTTGCCGGCCTCCAACTGGGCATAAAAACCGATCTGGTCGTTGTATTGGCCCATGAAGGTAAGGCGATTGCGACGCAGGAAGGTATCGAAGGAACTGCCGCTGTGGCTGGCCGAGCTGTAGTCGGAGTTCTGCATCCACATTTGCAGCGCATAGCTGAAGGTCACGTAGCCTTCCTCGCCATACTGGATGGTCGGTCCCGCCGCAGCCAGGCCGGGGATGATGGCGCACGAGAGCCCGCCCGCCAGTAGCGCGTTGCGTACCAACCTGGTCAATTTCGCATTTCCGAGTTCGCCTGCATTGTACTTTTTCATATTCATTTACCTCCCCCAACCAGAGACATGTAGTTCTTGTTAAGTTCGTTCATATCGGCACCGGAATGGCAGCCGGCACAGGCCGCGGCGGTATCCGTGCGGGGATCACCCAGCAGGTTCTTGTGCGAGACATCCTGCTTCATCACGCGGGGATTGCCGCGGTGGCAGCCGACGCAGGAATTGTTCACGGTCTTGTGCTCCGTGTGCCACGGCGCGGTGGCGCTGTCCATGGTGGCGGCGACTGCGCGCTTGCCGTTGTGGCACTTGAAGCAGCTCGATGCGCCCATGCCGCAGGCATTGGCCAGCGGAATCGGCGACAGGCGCGCCACTCCGTCCTGCCGCCCGGCCAGCGCCTCGCTGCCCCAGCCCGCATCCGCCGTCACCGCGACCCGACCATCATCCTGTCCCGTGGACAGCATGACCGTCAGCGCCGTACCGAATGTCAGCACACCCATGACAAACACCGCCCTCGTCATCTGTCGCAAGGCCCTGGCCATGATTTTTCTTACCATCACTGAACTCCTCCTCTCCTGTGGTGCCTGCCGTACCGGCATTAACATTTGTCGTCGTGCCCACCGGGCTGCCGCGGGCGGTGCGGGAACCTATTGCCGTTCACCGTCCCGCTCCGCCCGCCGCTTTTCCTCGGCCTGGCGAATTTCTTCTTCACTGGTGCCCTTCACACACATGCAGGTCGGGCCGCGCCGGTACTTCAACTTCGGCTTCTTGTCGGCCACGGCCTCGGTGCCGCCCTCAATCGAAGGCAACGCATCGCGCCCCGCTTCCCCTGCGGCAACCCCGGTCGCCAGCTGCAACAGCAGCAATCCCACCAGCCCGCCAGCAAACCAATGTGATGCATTCATCGGGCATGGCCCCCGTGTGTATCTGACATACTCTTAAGCACAGCACATGCCACTTTTAAATCGCCTTTGGTTTCAAACAATTAGTGCCAAGACACGGTACCGGCGGCCATTGCATGATCGAGCGGGGCGACCCGCCTGTCTCAAATTGCAATTCACCGGGGTAGCCTGGTGGCCAGGCGCAAGGCCTCATAGCGGGTGGCCTTGGCTTCGGCCAACGCCTGCCTGAGCAAGGCCAGCACCTCCGGCGCCAGTACGTCGGCGTGGCGCAGGCTGTCCTGGAACATGCGCTCGTAATGCTCGCGCGGCGCCACATCCAGCCGCAGCTCCACCTCCCACTCGCCCACGCCGGGAGAACTGAACTCCTGCTCCACCACCAGCTCGCCACCGGCGGGGATACGCGTGTCGAACAATTCCTGCGTCAACGCCACATCCACGCCCCAGCCGATTACCCGGTGTGCCAGGGTGCGGCGCGCGCCGCCGGCTGTATTCACCAGCTGCAAAACGACATCGACCTTGGGCACCATGTAAGTGGGAAAGTGGTGACCGGCGCCGGTATTGCGCATGACGGCCCGGGCCTGGAATTCCCCGGGCTGCGCGCCCGGCTGCACGTCCAGCGAGACCTGCAGGGCCTGCAACACCATGTCCCGATCGTGTACGCCGCGGAACAGGTGTCTGCGGTCCGGCATATGGCACGACTGGCAACTCTGCTGCGCTGCCTGGGGACTCGCCTGCCACTGGGCATAGGTATCCTCCTGCAACTTGCCGTTGACGCGCGGACCGTCCGCAGCGAACTGGTGACAGGTGGCGCAGAAACGGCTGTCCTCGAACGCGGCCGAGGCTACGAAGCCACCGTGCGGCACCGGCTCTGGCACAGGTTTGTTGGCCGGCGGGCCAAAACGCTGATGATTCCGCACATGGCAAGCCGCGCAAACCAGTCCCTGATCGGCGAGGTCCGGCGGCACATGCTCCGGCGGCGGCGACTTCGGCACGCCCGGCCAACCCTGCTGCAGGGCGACCAGCGCCTTTTGCTCGGCCAGGGGGGCGTGACAGCGCAGGCATCGGTTGCCCTGCTCCTGATCCATCAGGTGCAACTGCCACTGAATTCCCGCGCCCATGGTGTGGCTGTGCAGACTGCCGCGCCATTGCTCCCATTGCGCTTCGTGGCACTGGGCACAGGCCTGGGGACCAAGCGCCGCCTCGATGGCGGTATAGTCCGCCGGCAGCGTCCCCTGCGCCGGCAGGGGCTGCTGCCAGTGCTGCTCCAGAAAGCGCTCTATGTCATCAGGCACCGTACCGGACGATTGCTCCTGCGTGCAGCCTGCCAGCCACAGCACCAGTACCATCAGCACGCCGCGTGTCAGACCACCAGCTCGCCGCATCTATCAGTCAGCCAATCGGGAAATAGAAAAGGCCCACGGCAAGCCGTGGGCCAACACGGATGATCTAAGTTACATCATCCACCACAAGGATTGCTCGGCAACAGGCCGCCGCCGCCGCCGCCGGAACCGCCGATCTTGTAGGCGCGGTCTTCGACCACGATAGACAGCGCATTGCGGGCATACGCATCATCAATAGTGCGTGTCGCCACCGTGCCTGCACTGAGCGCCGGACGGTAGAACGACTTGGTATCGCTGCGCCAGGGCGAGTCCGTCGGCAGAATGTAGTTGCCGGTGTTGTCCTGCAGATGGGACAGCGAATTCCATTCCACCATGGCGCCGTCGTAGAAGCGTGTCGGCTTGCCCAGGATGATGGCGCTCGCGACGCCGGTGATCATGGCGCGGAACGTGGTTTCGCAATAGGTGTAGATGGTGTCGCCCGGCCTGTAGGCGTTGCCGCTGCCGACGAGTTGGTAGGTGGCGTCGACAAAGCCGAGGCCGTCGGCATCGGTGCCGCCGTTGAGCAGGTTTTCCAGTTCGCTCTTGTCTCGATAGCGATAGCCCTGGGTGGAATCCAGCAGGCGGGTGAACTGCAGCTGCAAGGTACCGCGCGGATGTCCCTGACGGGAACCGCTGTTCTGGAACGTGCCCATGTAGTTGGCCGTATTGGTGACGTCACAGTAGGCGGTGGCACAGGCCTGCGTGCCGGCGGTGTCCGGATCGGTATCCTCGCCGAACTCGGCCTTTTCACCCGCAGCGAACTGACGCAGGCTGCGTGCATCCCAGATCAACACGCCGTCGCCGGTCACGTTGCTGTCGCTGCCGGGCAGTATGGCCAGCATGTCCTGCATGGTGGCTTGCAGGACGGTGTTGTCCACCGGAAGATCGCGCACCGACACCGTCCCGGTATTGGGTTCGCTGCCGTCCGCGGCACTGGGGGCGGCGGCGAAATCGCCACCGGCCATGCTGCTGCCGTTGAGCCACTGGTTGCCGCCGTTGAGGACGGAGAGATGCGCCTTGTCCACACCCCAGTAGCGCAGCGTATACCAGCAGCGACCCTGCGCCATGGCATTGCCGGTACTGCCGGTGCCTTGCGCGCAGACGATCATGTCTGCCGTGGGATCGATATTGTAGAGTTTGAGCAGCGCATCGACGCCCGGTCCGTCCAGCACCATGCTCTGGGTGGTGATCACGCCGTTGGAGCGGGTCTGCGTCCATTCGGCGGAAGGCGCCAAGTAAGTGAATACGTTGACGCCGTCGGGCAGGATGTATTCGGAACCGGCGGGGCCGGCGGACACCTGGAGTATCACCAGCTTGCCGGTGATGCCGGCGGGCCGCTCATTGGTCCAGTCGTCCTTCCAACGTTTCAGGGTTGCGCCGGAAACGAGGCCGTTTTCATTGTCGTCATAATTGACGGCGGACTCCTGGGCGATACCCGCCGCGGAATTCACGGTAATCTGTGATGCCGCGGACGAGGTGTCCTCGGAACCCACACAGCCTGCCAGCATCATTGCCACCCATGCGGCTGCGAGCAATCTGCCGCCCGCCGTCATCGGCAACTTGAACATACGTTTTTCCATATCCCTTCTCCTCCACATCGAGCATTTGTTATCGGGATTCGGCCCCAGCCGCGCAGGCTGCTGCATCAAAGGCATCCACCACACCTGTTCCTTGAGCAACTTGCGTACCAACTGGCTTTCATAATTCACTTGTCTTCCATTTCAGTGAGTTACACTGCTATCACGGCATCCAGGCCGGTTACGCGCGATTGCACAATCCCTCCTGCGGAACGCATCGCTTTTATTTTGCAACCGCCGACGGCGGGTGTTACTTGACCACCACCGGCACAACCGCGCCGGCCAGGGCATCCAGCACCCGCTCATAGTTCCCTTCGATCATCAACTGTTCGACCTTGCGGCCCTGGGCCGACAGCGTCGCCGCCAGAGCCTCTGTCTGCATCTGTTCCGCGGCCGAAGGCGTCAACAGCAAAATGGTTTTTTCGCTACTCATATGATGTACACCACGTCTGCCTGGGTTACGGCATTGGCCAGTGCGGCGGGCACGGCGCCGTCGCTCACCCGCTCCAGCGGCACGTCGGCGAAGTCCAGCGACTCCAGCTGGATATCCAACTCGTCGCTGGGCTCCAGCTCGCCGCACACCAGCACCCGCACCGGGTCGTCCAGCAGGGTCAGGCCGCTGGCCATGCGCAAGGCTTCGGTCTTGCGATAGCGGGCCACCACCAGGATGTTCTTGTCTCCATCTGCCACGTCTTCCCCCCCTCAGAACACCAGCACCTGGTCGGAGTTTTTTACCAGCTCCGCATCCTGGTATTGCCCACCCACCACGACCTTGTCGGCGATGGGGGCGACATCTATGCCCTCGTAACGCTCGACACTCAGCTCGCACAACGAGGTCGCCACGTTGCCGGACAGCGCCAGGCTGGCGAACTGCGAATTGTTGAGCAGGCGCACACCGGTATCGGTCAGAAAACAGCGCGTTTCCCAGCCCCGCTTCACCGCCGCCTGCAACACACCGATCGCCTGGGCCGCATAGGAATCATCGGTTACAACCACGCCGAGTCTCATCGATCAGGCCTTCCTTATCTTCCAGATGGACATGCCGCCGTCGTTGCTGCGCTCGTACAGGTCATTGCCCTCGTTGTCGCACATGGCAATGATGGATTCGCCGGAGGAGGGGTTGTCGAACACCAGGGTCAGCACGTCGCCGGACGCCATTTTTTGCAGCGCCTTTTTGGTATAGACCTGCGGATGGGGGCAGCTGTAGCCGCATACATCGAGTTTGTATTCGCCGTCGCCGGTCTGTTCGAATTTGACTGCCATGATGTGCTCCTTTCGTCTCTCTAATTGGAGTTGTAGTTAAAGCTCGCATTCGTCCTGTTGCGAAGAGCGTCTTTCTATCCACATGTTGAATGCCTTTACGCCCAGATAGCCGCCGATGGTCATGCCGAACAGGTACACCCAGCCGCTGGGGTCGCCGTTGGTTACCGTGGCGAAAAACGCGCCGATGTTGCAGCCCATGCCGATGCGGGCACCCAGGCCCATCAAAGTGCCGCCCACCAGGGCAAACACGGCGGTTTCCATGCTCGGGAGCTTCCACTTGAATTCCCGCCGGCTCAGCGCCAGCATCGCCGCACCGAGGATGATGCCGATGGACATGAAACCCGGCGCGTTGAGCAGGGGATTGGGCAGGCCGTTGTCCAGGCCGAAGAAGATGTTGTCCGTCATGTTGACGCCCAGCTTCTCCAGTATCCATCCGCCCCACTGTGCCTCCTGGGTGGTGATGTACCAGTAGCCCGGATCGAACACCGTCTCCTGGATGGACAGGCCGTCGGTGTGTCCCATGGCGGACAGCAGCTCGCCGAAGTTGTAGATCTGGTAGTGCTCGCGCAACGCGCCGGTGACCCACATCTGCAGGCCGGCAAAGATGCCGAGACCGATGCCGGCGATGGCGGTGTTCTTCGACGAGGTGAACATCGACCACATGCCACGCGCGTGATCACCCAGTGCCGGCGCACTGATCTTGGCGCGGCGCAGGTAGCCCTTCTTGTAATAGACGGCGTACAGCAGCACCAGGATCGCCAGCGTCGGCAGCAGGGTGACGAGCAGCGTATTGACCAGGTAGCTGGACACGAACGGGTTGGTGGTACCCAGTATCTGGGCCAGCGTCGCGCCCTTCAGATCCCAGACGTAGCCGGCGGTAAATACGTCGAACCAGCCGTCCTGCACCGTGAGCTCCTCCGGCATGTCCTTGGCGGCCGCGGACTCGATCCACGAGTTGGGCAGCAGGCCGTCGAACCAGGTGCTGGCGCTGACGAAGATGGCCTGAGAGAACGAAATGGCGACGATCACCAGCATCGAGCCGACATTGCCCTCGCCGGCCTTGTACAGCGAACCGGAGGCACAGCCGCCGGTGAACACGATGCCGAAGCCGAAGATCAGGCCGCCCAGCGCGATGTGCCAGCCCAGCGCATTGGGGTGGAAGGTGGAAAACCCGCTCACCGTCACGGTGGCGGCGATGAGGGAGTACAGCGCCACCGCGATCATCATGCCGACGGCCATGCGCGGTACGCCGACGGCGAACAGATCGCGCACCGCGGCAGCCATGCAGAAGCGGCCGTATTGCAGGAACATGCCGTACACCATGCCGAACCACACATACACCAGCAGGTAGACGTAGCGCGTATCGATGGACAGTGCCCAAAGCGAGCCCAGCAATATCAGCCCCATGATCGCCGCCGCATACCGGTTGCCCGCTTGCGCCAACCAGCCTTCCCGTTTCATCAC
>Ga0299912_10000138_pt1 | contig 79679 bp, 72 predicted proteins | sample RVTome_2_FD_207667 | JGI IMG/M metagenome (GOLD analysis project Ga0299912, IMG submission 207667) | Soil microbial communities from uranium-contaminated site in the Upper Colorado River Basin, Wyoming, United States - RVT95D214 (version 2) ... | reverse complement strand
GGAAGTGGGCTTTGGTTATTATCCATTGGGTCTCATAGACGAGAGGAGACTTAAGATAACATCATACTAAAAGTGTAACCTATGTCCCTGTACTAAAGTGTTACCTATGTGCCAGTTGCACAATCACGAGAGGAAGGGCATTCGCCCTTCCTCTTCTAGAGCTCCTACTCTGACACATCCAGATTCGTTGCTTAGAAGCACCCACAACTAAAAGCAAACAGAACCCCAGCTTGTTATACCTGATTGACCCCTACAGCATAGCTTAAGGAAACGCATAGGAAGAAAATACTATCAACTTGAATAGCGAATAAAATGATTCGTCCATAATAGAATATATTGAAATCTAAGCCAATGTCTTTTAAATATATGGTAGAATAGTTTATATAAGAATAAGAAACAGTTTGAATATGTCAAAATTAGCTTTGGTTCTTGGTTGTCTGCTTATTTTATCTCTATCTTGCATTGGCTTGATTGGTTGTTGCGCTAATGACGGTAGCACTAATGACCACCTTACCTTAGAAGAATTGGACAAGAGTATTATAAAATCTGCATTCGATCCTGAATTACCTGGATATTCAGATATTAAAATACTTTCACGCGAAGGTGATGGAACTGTTGATAACCCAAGAATATTAAAGTTCCAAGTTACTATTGAGTGTTATCCTAGTCCGGTTGTTTGTGACGGGAAACTCAAATTTGTATGGGGAGACCCATGTCGTCTTGAGAAAAGCTGGTCAACTCTTGAAGGTGCAGGTCTTTATTTATTGGTTCATTGGGCAAGAAATCCAATAATAGACGTATCTAAATATAATACATACTATTATTACAATCAACCACAGCATGTTTCGCTTATGCTGAAACATTGGATCGATAGTAAGTTCATAAAGATTGAGGATATTTTAGATTCGAGAATGTACAAATTGGTAAATGAAATGATTATTAATCCTGCTAGTGTACCTGCTGGATTAACAAATATCGGTCTTTTTAATCTCAGTAATATAACAACTACTGATTTAGTACCTGATTTATCCGCTGAGAAAAAAGTTCCGGTGTATATATTACGTCGTAATGGAGTCATTGACTTATACCTAACTAACAATGGTTTTCCGAATCCAGCAATTACACTTGAGCATGGAGATTCTCAAATACCACTGGTTTTCCCCTAATCAAAAGCTACATGAGCTTCAATCTTGATAGGTTTGCATATCTCCACTTCTGTCCTTCTTGATAGGTTTGCATATCTCCACTTCTGTCCTTGGGAGACTCGAGATAAGGGGAATGATTCCCCCTCGGTTTGTAGATATTCCTGCACCCAAAATATCCAAGAGTGCTTTGAATATTGAGTTATGGAAGGGACAAAGGGATGGGGCGTTGTGTATTGTGGCGATAGTAATGACTATAATATAACCCCCACCCCGAGATTGCCACGCTTACGCTCGCAATGACTAATATGTAGTATATTTTCGTTACAATAATAGGCAAGGCTGTATTCCCCAGATTGCACTCACCACTCGTGGTTGCTATAATGATAGCGTCAAGCCTCTCGTTCCCCGGTGGGTGGGAGGTTTTCTTTCATGCAGGGAAGGAATATGGTAAACAATAAAGACGAAAAAGCAACCGATGAAAAACTGGATACGATGCGCCATTCTACCGCCCATGTTATGGCGGAGGCAGTCAAGTCAATCTTGCCGAATGCCAAATTCGGGATCGGACCTACTATTGAAGATGGCTTCTACTATGATTTTGACCTGCCACGTTCGCTAACACCAGAAGATCTACCTGTTATCGAAACGAAGATGCAGGAAATAGTAAAGGCAAACTTGCCTTTCACCCGAGAGCTCGTTACCAAAGAAGAAGCAAGCCGTATCTTTGCCGATCAACCTTATAAGCTAGAACTGATCGATGAGCTTCCGGAAGAAAAAGTAACGGTATACCGGCAGGGAAACTTTACCGATATGTGTCGTGGTCCCCATGTTAACTCTACAGGTGAAATAAAGGTATTCAAACTGATGAGTATCGCTGGCGCTTACTGGCGCGGCAGTGAAAAAAATCCGATGCTCCAGCGAATTTACGCTATCGCTTTTAACACAAAGAAAGAACTGGATGAATATTTAATTACGCAGGAAGAAATAAAAAAGAGGGACCACAGGAAAATAGGCAAGGACCTTGACCTATTTGTATTCACTGATTTGATCGGGAAAGGGCTACCTATTTTCACAGAGAAAGGTTCTATCATCAGAAGAGAACTGGAACGCTTCGTCGTCGATGAGGAAATTAAAAGAGGGTATAAACATGTCTATACCCCTGACCTGGCAAAAGTCGAACTTTATAAAATGTCGGGCCACTATCCCTACTACAAAGATACCATGTACCCGGTGATGAAAGTAGACGAGGACGAACTAATGCTTCGCCCCATGACCTGCCCTCACCACTATCAGTATTATGCAAGCAAACCGAGATCTTATAAGGAGTTACCTTTTAGGATTGCGGAACTGGCAAAGCAATTCCGGTACGAAAAATCTGGAGAATTAACCGGACTAACAAGGGTCCGCAGTTTCTGCCTGGCTGACTCGCACATCATCTGCCAGAAGGAACAAGCAATTGACGAAATTATGCGGGTAATGGATTTAATCGAATATGCAGCAAATGTTCTGGGGCTGACTGAAGGCAGGCGGTACCGTCTTTCAAAAGGCGACCGTAAGGACGACACGAAATACTACAAGGATGATACGGCATGGGACTACGCCGAAAACGTGCTACGTCAGGTGTTGTTACAACGGAAAGCTGATTTCTTTGAAGCCGATAACGAAGCCGCTTTTTATGGTCCGAAGATCGATATACAAATGAAAAACTTTGCGGGCAAGGAAGACACGATCTTCACCGTCCAGTATGATTTCGTAGCACCGAAAAGGTTTCAGCTGACCTACATAGATAAGGACGGAAAGGAAAAGGAACCCATAGTTATTCACCGTTCGTCAATAGGAGCCATCGAAAGAACCATGGCATTCCTAATAGAAAGGTATGCAGGCGCTTTCCCAGTCTGGCTTTCTCCAGTGCAAGCGATGATTATCCCGATATCAGACCAGCACCTGGAGTACGCCCGTAAACTAGAAGCAGATCTCAAAGGCAACGACATCCGGGCGCAGGTAGACGATAGGAACGAGCGCATGAACCAGAAAATACGCGAAGCGCAATTGGAGAAAATCCCATTCATGCTTGTAGTCGGAAATAAAGAAGCGGAGAGCGGCACGGTTTCAGTCAGACTTCGCACGGGAGAGCAGTTACCATCGCTGTCATTAGGCGAGTTCAAGGCGAGAATTAAGCAGGTCATTGTCAGTCGAGAGAATGAACTGACGTTATAATCTAAGTACCTTTAAAAAATATTTGGAAGTCATCCTGAACCATTCGGCGTTGCTCATGATAAACTCCGTGAAGGGTCTCCTGCGGGAAGGAGATTCTTCGCTATGCTCAGAATGCCGACGTAGTTGGTAAACTACATCGGCAACTTGATTCTTACGGTCTGAATATATTATAGTGGTCAATGTAATACACACAATAGTAAGGGAGGAGTTTTAGCACATATTTAAACAACTTCGCATTAATAACCAGATTAGGGTCCCCGAAGTACGAGTTGTGGGCGATAAGGGTGAGCAATTAGGCATAATGCCAGTTGCCCAGGCGATAGAATTAGCCAGAAAAAATAGCCTCGACCTGGTTGAAGTTGCGCCAACGGCGGCTCCCCCTGTCTGCCGGTTGCTTGATTACGGTAAGTATAAGTATGAGCAGACCAAGAAAGAACGGCAGTCCAGAAAAGCGCAGAAGATAATCACTCTCCGTGAAATCCGCCTGAGACCCAAAATAGGGGAGCATGACCTCGAATTTAAGGTCCGTTCCATCAAGCAATTACTCGCTGATGGCGATAAGGTAAAAGTCACAGTCATGTTCCGGGGGCGTGAAATTACCCACGCCGACCTTGGTTGGAAACTCTTACAGAAGGTTATTCAGATATTGGGAACGGCAGCTGTTGTTGAGAAAAATGCTGTAATGGAAGGGCGGAGGATGTTTATCATCCTGAATCAACCGCTGACAACAAAATCAAAACCAAAGGAAGTGCCACAGGATGCCAAAGCTAAAGACTCATAAGGGAGCCAAGGCCCGCTTCCACGTTACGGGGAGCGGTAAAATAATGCGGATGAAGGGCGGGAGTAGCCACTTGCGACGGAATAAACCAGCGCGGGTTAAGCGTCAATACGATAATAAAGTACCCATCAGTCCCGTCGACCGGCAAAAACTGAGCCGACTCATGCCCTATGATGTTAAATAATATTCCGGGATAAGCCACCCGATACTTAGGAGGGGAAGTTGCCACGAGTTAAAAGAGGGGTCACCACCCGTCAAAGACATAAGTCAATTCAGGCGTTAACCAAGGGACATCGCGCCACGCGTCATAAGCTGGTCAAGCGTGCTAAAGAATCCATGATCAAGGCTTTAAGCTATTCATACGCACATCGCCGCGAACGTAAGGGTGATATGCGTCAATTGTGGATTACTCGTGTGAGCGCGGCAAGTCGTGCGGAAGGAATTACTTATGGACAGTTCATCAATGGCTTGAAAAAAGCCGGTGTTGAAATCAATCGTAAAGTACTTGCCGATATGGCAGTCAAAGAACCTGGCGCATTTGCCGAACTAGCTACTATAGCAAAAAAGCAGTCATAAACTGAAAAAGTCGTCCCCGGTGCAGTTTTTCCCATGATACAACGGCTTGAAGAGCTGAAACAAAACGCACTCCGCGAACTGGACGCCATTAAAGAACTCCCCGCTCTTGAACAATGGCGTATCCGTTATTTGGGCAGAAAAAGCGAGCTGACCGGTATGTTACGCGGTCTGGCAGAATTGCCTATAGAAGAACGGAAAGCGGCAGGAGCGCTTGGAAACCGTATCAAGGGTGAACTGGAATCGGTTTACGAGAATAAGAACAACAGCTTGAAAGCCGACTCACATCAGCCGGTTCTTCGCACAGACGACGCTCTTATTGCGCTAAGTGATATTACTCTACCCGGTCGTCCTTATCCCGCAGGCCGTCTCCATCCCATCACCGAGACCCTTCATGAAATCTGTGATATTTTCGTCTCGATGGGTTTCCAGATAGTAGAGAGTAATGATGTTGAGCTGGACTACTATAACTTTGAAGCATTGAATATTCCAGCCGAACACCCGTCGCGAGATAATATGTCTACCTTCTGGATTGATTATGAGAATGAACGTGGGGAGAAACCGATGCTCTTGCGCACTCACACCACCTGTGTCAGTGCTCGCGTCATCGAGACTATGAAACCACCAATCCGCGTGATTGAACCGGGGCATGTTTTCCGATACGAGGCTACCGATGCCACCCACCTTTCTATGTTCAACCAGATTGACGGTCTGGCGGTGGATAAGGGCATAACCATGGCAGACCTGAAGGGTGTTTTTTATGAATTTGCCCGGCGTTTCTACGGACCTGAAAGGAAAGTCTGTTTCCGCTGCGATTTCTTTCCCTTCGTTGAACCGGGAGTGGAGGTCGCTATTGAATGCGGCGTCTGTCATGGTAGCGGATGCCGACTTTGTAGTAATTCAGGTTATATTGAGATCGGCGGCGCGGGTATGACCCATCCGAAGGTACTCGAACGCGGCGGTATCGACCCCAATGAATATACGAGTTTTGCTTTTGGGTTCGGTATCGACCGTATGCCGATGCTACGTTATGGTATTGACAATATGCGTCTTTTCTTTGGCAACGACTTGAGATTTTTGAAGCAATTTTAGTTCTTTATTAATAGAAAAGTAATTTTTTCGCCCCATGTGGGAGAGGAATAAGGAGAGGGTTAGTCTAGATTTCACCCTCATCCTAACCTTCTCCCCTCAAGGGAGAAGAAATATCAGATATTAAATAGTTTGGCAGTTTTATTAGAGAAACAGATGAAAGTTTCATATAACTGGTTGAAACAATATGTTGATGTTAACCTGCCAGCAGCAGAAGTAGCTGACAAGCTGACAATGGCGGGCAATGAAGTCGGCGGTTTGCTAGTAATCGGCGGTGCGTGGGAAGGCATCGTTGTCGGGCAAATACTGGCGGTCAATAAGCACCCTAATGCCGATCGTCTGACCATGCTCGATATTAATACTGGCACAGGTAAAGAAACGGTTGTCTGCGGCGCACCCAATGTCGCTGTAAATGCCAAGATTGCCTATGCCCCTGTTGGTTCTCACCTTATCAACCCGAATACTAACCAACCGGAGAAACTGAAATCCGCAAAGATACGCGGGGTTGTTTCCAATGGTATGGCTTGTTCGGAAAAGGAGCTGGGTATTTCAGAAAACCATGAGGGCATTCTTATCCTACCGCCCGATGCGCCTATTGGGAAACCACTCGTTGAATATCTCGGGGACGTAATTTTCGACCTGGAAGTGACGCCGAACCGCCCTGATTGTCTTTCTATCATTGGACTGGCGCGGGAGGTCGCGGCATTAACCGGGGCACCTCTGCAGCTACCAGATCTTACCTATCCTGAAACCGGCGCACCGATTACTCAAGATGTCACCGTAGAAATCCTCGACCCTGACCTGTGTCCCCGATATTGCGCCAGTCTCATCACCGGGGTTAAGATTGCGGAATCGCCAGAATGGATAAAGAAGTACCTGGTCTCCTATGGCATGCACCCGATTAATAACATCGTTGATATTACCAATTTTGTAATGCTGGAGTGGGGACAACCACTACATTCCTTTGATTTTACCAAGCTGATGGGTAAAGGAATCGTAGTGCGGCGCGCCCGTCGTGGTGAAAAGCTTACGAGTTTGGATGGAGTTGATCGTGAACTAACACGCGACATGCTGGTCATTGCTGATAAAGAGCGAGCAGTGGCAGTCGCCGGTATCATGGGAGGTGCTAATAGTGAGATTTCAGATGAGACCAGCTCTATTCTGTTGGAGTCGGCAAGTTTCAATCCAGCAAGCGTTCACTACACTGGAAGGATTCTGGGTATGCCCAGTGAAGCTTGCATGCGATTCGAGCGTGGTTTAAGTGCGGATATTACCGTTATGGCGTTAAAACGGGCGACGCAGTTGATTGTTGAACTGGGTGGCGGCAAAGCGGCGCAGGGCATCATTGACGTCTACCCCGGTAAGGTCGAGAGAAAACCTATCCGGCTAACCACCGCCGAGGTAAAAAGAGTACTGGGCGTTGAGTTCAGTGTCGATGAAATGACACAGACATTAACAGCACTCGGGTTTGAATGTCAGCCAAACCCGTCAACATCGAGCATAGTAGCTAAAGCACCGTACTGGCGGAGCGACATCAATATCCCCGTAGATGTGATCGAAGAAGTGGTGCGTATCCGCGGCTATGATAAGATTCCAACTACCCTATTGGCGCAACCTATTCCGAAGCAGAATCCAGCGCCAATCACCGGGTTGAAGCGGAAGGTTCGAAACATTCTGCTCGGCTATGGTTTTCAGGAGATTGTTTCCTATACTTTAATCAATCTGGATGTACTGACTAAGTTGACAGCACAAACACGTAAACCTGAGCCGCTGCCGGTTCATATCGCCAATCCAATGTCTTCGGAGCAGGAGTACCTCCGTCCCACCCTCCGAGCTAATCTTCTGACAGCGCTGGCAGGTAACAAGGCGTTTCTCGATGACGGGTTACGGCTTTTTGAACTAGGTAAGGTCTACCTGCCAAAGGAAGCGAGTTTGCCGGATGAGCCAGATGTGCTCTGCGGGGTTGTTGCCGGACAGCGTAGCCAACACTGGTGGCAGGGCGATAGTGAGTCGGTAGATTTCTTTGATGCTAGGGGTGTAATTGAAGGACTGCTGAATCAATTAGGTGTTACTGTAAGTTTCGAGATATCAACGGATGAGAGTCTACATCCTGTCAATCAGGCGGCGGTTGTCGTTGCGGGGAAACAGGTTGGTGTGGTTGGAGAACTACATCCAGCTGTCGCGGGGCATTTTGAACTGCCAGATAACGTTTATCTGTTTGAGTTAAACATACCGTCTCTAGTAGATTTCACCGGACATCGGAAATATACACCTGTTCCCAAATTCCCGGCAACAATTAGAGACATTGCGCTGGTCGTTGATATCAACGTGCCCCATCAGAAAATAGTGGACATTATCCGTGCGGTTTCACTGGTGACGGATGTATCTCTCTTCGATGTCTATGTGGGAGAGCAAGTGCCCGCTGGCAAGAAGTCCATGGCTTACCGTCTGACCTACCAATCACCCAGCCGCACCCTGACGGATGAAGAAGTCAATAAAGTACAACAGCAGATTCTGAAACGGCTCGGGTCTGAGGTAAGCGCAAGTCTGAGGAGCTAGTGTTTTCTTACCACTACAAGCATTACTACCGGTTTCTTCCCTACAGTGTGGACTGAGACATGATCTCAGCTAAACGCAGTGGATTAAAGGTGAGAGAGAAATAATTAGTATCACCCTCACCCTAGCCCTCTACAGAAGAGGTAATCGAAGCACTCATGTTATCATGCTCTGAGTTTTCAAAGAACTGAGGTGGAATAGCTCCTCTAATCTCCGTGTGGTCAGGATATATTATTACTTTGACATTCAAGAAACGTAAAAGTTCCCTCCAATTGGTCATGACACGTTGGCCTTTCTCGGTAGTCGGGATACCAGGATCCGTAAAACCAGGCGGTAAGTTCGATTTCACGGTAACGCCGGTTTCTTGATCGATCAGGACCGTCTCCCATTCAGCCGGCTCTCCTATGGCCATCTTGCCGTGAGTTTCCGGCCAGGGGTTAAAACCTAGGGGAACATACTTATCGCCGTCAGAAGCAAAAAAGCCGAGGTCGGTCAACTTTATTTTACCTTTTTTTAGTAGCACCTCAACGGCTTTTATTCTTTGGCCGAGTTCCGTTATTTCAATCAGTTCGGTGGGGTCAAGATTGTTTTGGCGCTGTATCAGGTCCGCTTCTTGCTTTTTTAGTTGGTTCAGTTTTGTTTTGTAGGCACTCTCAGTTAACGTTCCGTCTGTATAAGTTAAACCTAGTCGTTCTTCTCTCTTCTTAACTCCGGCAATTCCTTTTTCTATGTCAAGGAAACCTTCCCCGATCTGGGCCCTGCGTTGTTCTAGTTCAGCCAGCGCTTTATCGGCGTATTGTTTCAACTTCGCGGGATCAGCGAAAACTTGTTTCAGGGTATTCCAAACTTTCGTTTCCAATTGCTCTGCCCGGATATAGGGCAGGGTACAAGTCGGGCTCCCATCCGGGTGATGAACCCTGTGTCTACCTCCGCAAACATAGTATCTGGGTTGATTACCTTTCTTTTTCTCACATCCCAGTTTATGACCGCAGATGCCACAGACACAGATTCCCTGCAGCAACCACGAGCGGACCTGACCCCTCACCTGCCGGGCGTTATGCCGTTGTTGTTCCGCCTTGTCCCAAGTGTCTGGGTCTATTATCACCGGCATCTTAAATCCTTTCGGATGTTTCCCCATATAGGCGGAATTGGAAAGAATCTTCAATACGAAACTGTAATGCCACAGAAAACCTTCCCGGGTTCGCAAACCTTCTTTATTGAGACGTTCGTGTATGCGTAGCGTACCTATTTTTTCATCGTGATAGAGATTGTAGATATAACGGACAATCTTGGCTTCTGCTTCGATGATCTCCCATTTCTGCTCTTTCGGCAGCCATTTATACCCGTACAAGGTTTGACCCGAAGTCCATTTACCCTGGGACGCTCGGTATGCCCTGCCTTCGCGGATCCTCTCCCCGATTCGGCCTCTTTCAAACTCGGCAATCACACCCATGACCGAAACCGCAAATTTACCGTAGGGTGTGGAAGTGTCTAGCCCTTCCTGGGTAGAGACGAAAACAATGCCAAGCTGTTCGAATTCGTGCAGGTAGTTTAGTAGTAGCCTCAAGTTACGAAAAAATCTGTCTAGTTTAGCGACCGCGACGACATTAAACTCTCCTCGTCTCGCGTCCATCATCAGGTGGCGTAGCCCAGGGCGGTTGTCATCACCACCGGTATACCCGGCATCGACATCCTCACCGGTGACCTGCCAGTTCCGGCTAACAGCATAGGCATTTAGCTGAGCCAGTTGGTTTTCGATTGAGACGCCCTCGGCCTGCTCCGGCGTGCTAACTCTTGCGTATGGCCGAACTTTCGTTAATTTGTTATTCATTGTCTTTAGTTCTTTTTTTACCATGCTACCCACCCCCATCTTTACCTTTTCAATAATCCTTTTAGTATTACCACTACTTACTTTTTGGCATGATTAGAGAATTATCTGATGGGAAGGGGCACAGCTACCGAATTCTTGTCCGGCAGGTACTGTTCATTGAGCATGAGAATCCCTTTCCCGCCGTACCTAAAATAATCCTTGCGTGACCCAAAAAACTTGTTGCTGGGGTGGTCAGGCGTGCAGGCCACGACTCTGGACATAAAAGAGTTACGCTTTATACCGGGGTGTTTTCGTACAGCTCGATGATATAGCTCGGCAGGGTGAAATCTATTAAATCCCTTTTCTGAGTAAATTTCCTTGGCAACCGTCAAGGCGACGTCATTAAGTGTCTCTCCCTCATTGAGCAAAATCCGTTTTGCGTTTGTTGCTGCGACTACAAAATTCAGTGTGGTTTCCATCCTGTTAACCGAGATCGTGATCTCACCGTTGTTGATGCGGACGATTCCTGAAAGTGGGATAGTAAAAGGTATTTCCTGCATTGATACTCCTCCATTCTAATTTGACAACCAGTGATATACTAGTAATATGTAGTAAAACCAATTCTAAGTTACTATATAGTACTTTGTCAATGGTCAGTATTATCCAAATGTTTGATTTAAAGGCCCTATCCTAAAACGGTAGGCGCCCATCCTTTAGATACAAGATGGCATTAAAGGTGTTGTAATGAAAAAAGAGACCATGTCAAATACCTCCGGAGTAGTAACGGCAGACCGCGGGTTAAGGTGGATTATGCCATAGTTTTGCGCTTACGAGAAGGGGATCATTTGGGTTGGTCGCGGGTCGCCCAGGAATATCGGGCAAGAACAGGTCGATTTGTCAGTCGGGACACCCTCAAGCGCAGGTTTTTAAAATATAAAGCCCTCGAATCCGCGGGAAAATTCATAATCAATGTCAACGAGATTCCACTTAAGAAGCAGGATCAAGCGCGGATTGTAGTTGAAAAGATAATCATTACTCGTATGCCGAATTCTACGAAGTGACGCCATTCAATGACACTGCATGCCGGTCTTAGGCGGACAATGTCTAAACCAACCAGATGGTAAAATTCAACACATCGCCCTCCCCAACTGGAAAATTATCACCATGGTTAGAAAAAACTAGAAAGTTACACTACTTCCCGTCGCTTTGTGTCGGGGGGTGGTTATCCCGCTTAATTAAGCGGGATAAACCCGCCTACTTAAGCGAGGGTTTAGCGCCCTACGTATCGCTTACCCCCTCGCTTACCAGCTTACCCGCTAAACCCCTGCCGCTTACCCGCTGACCCCTGAAAATTATGGGATTCGTTTGGGTACTTAGCCCCTAAACAACCGTGTATTGACCCTGGTCAGTATTTAAGAGCGAAAACCTACCGACTACTCTGCGCAGTCACATCTTAGGAAACCGGTGGCTCTCAACTATTCCTGGTGGTAAAAACCGGCGCTAACGGATGTCACACATTTCATAAACGGAATGCTATCCCGTCGTTGAGAAGCTGCGAAATGTTTGCGGTTCGGTAGGTTGGTTGCTTTACTCACTACCGTTAAGCAATGTGATTTTACTTTACTTTACACTTCATATTCGGGCTACTAGCATAGTAAAGTGTGTAGTAAAGTACCGAGTAAAGTAAGGGTTAATTCGGGTAAATATCCGGGCTAAATGCGCCTACTTTCTCGAGTCTTTCGCGCCCTACTTACTCGGTTCTTTCTCGCCCTACGTACCGTAAAACCCCCGCTTAACCGCGAAACCGAGAAACCCTGCCGCACAAACCCATAATTAAATCCCTGAGAAACTTACGACCAAGAGATTTCCAGGGGAGTCACGATGTCGAATATAAGTTGACACGGTTTCACCGAACCTTACATTGGGGGCCATTGGCGTTGGCGGGGTGTTGGCGTTGGCGACCATATATGACCGCCAACGCCAACTGACCACCAACTAGCCACCAACTGACCGACACTTGACCGTTACTTGACCACCAATACTCCAGGACGTTATACATTTTATAAAGGATCATTATTGGAACACCAGAGGGACCCAAGATATGGCTTTTACGGATGCTAGATCGATCCCTAACGATTTACTAACCTGGAAAAGGGTTGATTGCTTTGGCTCGCGACGATCGCATTGTGTTATTTACTTCAGACTTTACTGACGAGGACTTATTTTTACTTCGCTAGACAACTTTGTTACATGAAGTTCAGGAGCGAAGTTCGGAGTGAAGTTAACAGCGAAGTAAGAGTAAAGTAAATTCTTTAGTAACATCCGAAGTGTGAAGTAATGAGCATACTTCTGCTCGCAAATATTGAATTGGATTCTGGTAAGTTGTACCTAGTGACCCATTAACGGTCACTAACAAGTGTTACCAAAACCCTAGACCGCCTATCAACCGGGAAATGGGGTATGTATTCACCCGTTGGCACGGAGTTGGCTGGCGGTTGGTTGTTGGTGTCCATTAAACCCATCCTACCTCAATCATCCACTAACTAACTCTCTATTTTTCATAGCTCAAATGCGGCGGGTTCTGCAACGTGCAGGACCTTCGCTCGTTGGCGGGGTTGGTTGGCGACCATATAATGGTGCAGTTGGCGGGTACCAACTGCCTGTTCATTTAACAGGTTATTTTTACTTTCGCAGGAAACTTTATATATATAAAGCTAGAAAGAAAGTTTCGTCGAAAGTACCGGCGAAAGTACCGGCGGAAGTAAAGACGGAAGTTAAGTTTTTAGTTAAGACCGAGGTTTATATATAAAGTTAAAATTTAAGTTAAGGTCTTAACTTAAGACCTTAATAAAGTTTGAAGCCTGACGTAATAAGAATAAACAACTTCCGATAGACAACAAACAGGATGGGTTTGTTCCCCAGTCCATCACCTACTTTACAAAGGGGTTCACGCACCTATATGAGGGCTACACGTTCACCCCCTACGTAGTGTGAACCCCCCCGTGAACCGTGAACAGCGAACCCCTACCGCGAACCCCTACCATGTGAACCACATGGTAACTCCCTGAGGATTGTTAGGCTAGTCAGGCCGTCTTGGTTGGCGACCACACATATAAGAGCACCAACTGGATATTATACATTTCATAAACGGGAAAGCCTCGTCGGGTCGGGCAGCAGATCAGGATTAATATGCAGAACCCTCACCATGTTCCCAGAATCGATTTCCAGCGCATCAAAACAGAACAGGACTGAGAATGGGCGCCTTCAGTCCACCGGTGGAACCCCTGTCCGTGCGGAATGTAGTTACTGTAATCGAGAGGGAAGTGATATTATCATAACGCTTCGTCACCAAAGAGTGTACGGCAAGGAACCGTGCACTCAATCAGGCGCTTTGCATAATAGGTGTAATAGCAACACCAACAGGTAAGTAAACACCTTAATAACAGCGGTAATACCCTCTAGTAGTGCTGAAGTCTTCAGGGGTTTACCCATTTCCGGTTTACTGTTTACTGGTTTACTATTTACCGTTTCCGTTTCCTTGGGGGTTTCCTCTCCCCATTCATTTGGGGGGGATTCCGGGTCTTCATTAGGTGTCTAGTCTGCTTCCGGTTCAGAATCAGGAACAGCCTGGTTATTATATTGGCTACGTTTTTAGCGACGGCAATAGGTAAACCGTTTAGTAAATAGGTAAACCCGTTTACTGAACACATTTTGTACACTTCACAGACCCTAAAAAACGGCCATGCACTTTACCCAATTGAACAGGGTTGGTTATTTGTTAGCGGGCAAAAACTGTTAGCGCCCTGTTAGCGACCATATATGAGCGCTACCTACCGCTACCTGGTAGCGCTACCAGGCCACAATCCGCTGGTCGAATTCCTGTCTGTTCAGGACGTAGTCCATGAAGGGTAATGTTCGCAGACATGCGGTTTAGGAATTTACCGATACCAGGGCTGTTAGCGGACAGTAGTGATTAGTGCCCTGTTAGCGACCATTATAGTGAGCGCTACCTACCGCTACCTGTTAGCGCTAACAGTAAATCCGGTAATCAAACCAGATCCAGTACCTACCTAACGATGTTAGTGAAATACTAAAGATTACCGCTTCGCCAGTTCCTATCTCTAGGGAAAAATCTCTTGAGGCTATTTCGGTGTACCGAAAACACTCTGAGCAGAGTGTTTAAATCGTTTCTTCATAAGTCACAAAATACTAAATCGTTAAGTAATCTTATGGTTTTAATGTGTTCCCTACGTTTGTACGGTTCTGTTTTTATGCCGCGCTGGGATCTGTTATCGCCACTTTGGGGGTATTTATAGCGCTGGTTCTCCGGGGTAATTCCTTTCTCTACAATGTTTATCTTGAGTGCCTTGGCGTGAACAAGAAACTAACCTTTAAACCAGCATTCACCAGGCAATACCCCTCTTTTAGTGTTGTCAACCTTTTTTGTTACCACCCATTAGATTAATCGATTAGCACTAATATACCTGCCCAATGCCCCCACGAGAGGCTTGTGGTCCCGGGATACTGGGTGTATGCTTATACAGAATTGGTAATACTATGCACAGTTCACACCCACAGTTAAAATGGGAAATGTCGGGAAAGTTGTTATAAAACTAAAAATAAGGAGGCGTAAAATGCCGAGGGAAGATGGGACTGGACCAGCTGGAAGTGGACCACGTGATGGGCTTGGTAAGAAAGTAGGTGGAAAAGGTCAGAAGAGTACGCGAAAAGGTCAAGGAGCCAAGAGTGGGGGCAAAAAAGGCGGATGCAAGTAGACCGAGAAATGAGATGTGCCGTCACCATGAGTCCGTTGAAGTGAATTATTCGTTATCAACTCCTAGAACTGCTGGCTAACTAAACTCGTCTCTAGATAGAGCTATCAGTACTATTGCCGGGATACCGAGTAAAATAAATGATAAGGCAGCAGCAATGGTAGCGACCAACGACCAAGTCCACCTCTTCCTTATTAGTGCAAAAATCCCTCCCACCAGAGCGATTAGCGCGATAATAAGAGACGGAATAGGCATACCATATATAATACTGGGAACAAATGGAGGAATATCTCCCTTACCGAAACCACTACCTGCCCCACCTATTCCAATCCAATAACTCATGATTCCTAATGTTCCAAGGGCTCCGGAAATCATGGTCAGGATTCCCCCAATTTTTGGTTTATTTGTTTTCTTACTCTTACTATTAATCAATGTATATTACTACTCATTGTGTTGTGAGCCAACTAATATGAGCAAACATGCTCTATAGTCTAGGGGATACGCTCGATGCTGGTCGCATCTATGTAGGGTTGTCCTCCCTTGGCAATACGGACGATGCCCTTGATTTCAAGGATAGTGTCTATGGCCTCTAGCGAGTTGGGGAGCAGCCCTTCGGGAATCTCTGCCTCCGAATTAGCATTTATGTATATTGCGCCTGTCGCATCTTTGACAACCCAATCGCTACGAGTGATTGGAGGTGATACATTGATTTCATGCAAGAGATCCCAGCCCCGGTAGTAGCCAACGACTAATATACTCTTTCCCTCATAGGACAACGGATCAGCTATAACAAAGCCGAGCATCTTGGTCAGTGGGGGCATCTTGCTCACGATTATATATAATCGATATGCATCCTTAGGTATTTTCTTGCCCGCCCCCGGATAAGGGGTTACACGAAAGGTAAGTTCATATTCCTCATACGCAGTCTTAGAGTATTCGTCGGTCAATCCTGGCTGAGTGAGCGTCATGCGGTTCGATAGTCCTGACTGCATGAGTTCGATCTCACATGTAGCCCTGCCTGCCCAGACACAGGTCACATCTTTAGGACAACGGCTATCTTCTGTTACCTCTGTAAACTTGATTTGCAGGTTCTCGCCGCTAACTACCCCATATTGCCCCGCGGACAAATAGAATTCCTCATTTAGGTGAAATTGGATTTCGTCGGAACCACAGCCAGATAAATTCATAACGATGGCTAACAATACTATGAAATACATACTATATTTCCACATTTGATTCCTCTAATAATCTCTCCACGCTAATGAGTTTGCTCACCATGGCAATGTTGGTTCGATACTCTCCATATTCCGGAGAAAATGTTTCTATAAAATTATGCCACAGGCACGTTAAGTTGACAAAAAGTGAGAAACTCAGCTGTAATAGAGTATTTCCAATTGCACAAACATCGAGAAGATATGAACAACGTACCCCCCATACCTTTTAATTTCAAAATGGTATTTCAAGTTAATGCCAAAATTGGATAATTTAACTGGTGTAACGACCACGGTATTCCTGCGGTAAAAGCCCCGCGATATGCATCATGATTTCGTAGGTCAGATAGGCTATCTCATCTCTACTCAATTTATCATGAAAATCGGACAGTTTAAAAGGCTCCCCGATATTCAGTGTGATTCTTGGTCGTCTAAGAAACCACCATTTACCTGTCAACTGCCCCGTACCACTGATACCCACTGGAACGATTGGAACACCACCCTTCACTGCTAGTAACGCTGCACCCGGGTAGGCTTGCCCGAGCTTGCCATCCTCACTACGCTTGCCCTCGGGGAGGATGATAAGTACCTGACCACGTGCAAGAAGCTCTAGTGCCCTCCGCCTAGCACGGCGATTGAGCTTACCCTTAGCGACTGAAAAGGCTCCAAATTGTTTGGCCAGCCAGCCAATGAAGTACAACTGGAATAGCTCTTCCTTGGCCATGAAATAGACCTTGCGTCCTAAGCTCACCCCGAGTAAAGGCGAATCCAGTAGGTTGATATGGTTGGCCACAACGATGCAAGCACTATGCTGAGGTACATTTTCCCTACCTGCCACTTTGCAGCGTAATAATAGTCTGGAAAGGATAGATACAATAAAACGTAAGAAGTAATATACCATTGTTCGTTATTCTACCATATGACCTGCCACCTAATGGTTGTACTAATTCTTACATCGTTGCCACAATCACGTAATTGCTATTCTTTGTTTGCAACCATTAGTCACCCTTGAGCGTAAAAACCACCATTATATAAACAACCAACTCTTAACCATAATACGAGATTAACTTATGCATGTTTACGAATTTACTAAAACAACACACAATAACAATACGGCTGGCCCTCAGCCGCACAATCTTAGTAGGGAGCCCTGACTGTCGACTTGTCCGGTCGGGGCTTATCTATTTAGAGGTCAGAAATGTATTAACAGCAGCTTGGATTACAAAGTTGCTCTATGCATTGAAGAACAGTATAAGCCAATATAATATCCGAGTAACTTTGGGGACCATCAATATTGCCTATTAGTCTTTGACTAGATGGCTCTTGCCGATGCGGAACATCTTCGTGCCGCAACCCGGGCAGATAGCTGTAGTTGCCGGCTTACCATTCTTCATGGTTATGACCTTGGGATTTTTCATTTCCCTCTTGGTTTTGCACTTAACACAATAAGCCTGCATTCTTATCCTCTTTCCACTTCGTATTTCATCGTCAGTTTAACAAGGCTAGCTCTACTTGTCAATTAAGAAAAGATGACACAGGCATGTCATTAGAAATCTAGCACACCTAGTTAGTTCACTTTTATAGCGTATGGGTGGAATAATATCTAATCTAAGGATTGTCTTGTGTATTACCTTCCCTATTTCCGAACAAGCGCTAGTATTCCCAGAACGATCAGACCAACACCTATAAACCACCTAATGAGGTCTGGAAACGCCAAAACAAGAATACCCAGGATAATAGCGATTACACCCATCATTACGCCAGATATTTTCAAGGTAGTCCCTCCTTTTAAGTAATGAATTAAAACCCCTGTCTGTGCTCAATGTAGTTGCGACAATCGAGGAGAGCAATGGTTGCAGAGATAACTATCGACTACTACTTATGCTCAACATAGTGGACATTCCACCTATAACAAAGACTACCTACAAAGGCTTTTATCTCCGTACTTGGTGACTTATGAAGCTCGGCTAGGAAACCATGAAGTAACTCTCCACCACTCATCCCAGAGTTGGGTTCACTCGGCCCTGGTAGGTTAATGTAGACTATTTCAGTCATTTGTTTTTGATACTCTATTGATTGTGGCATTATTCACCTCCCACTCGTTGCCCTTACTATTGTTGTGTCTCCAAGTCACTTGGCATTTACTGAATAATAACAACCTGTTGAGCTGTTCCCTGCATAGGCCAAGACTCCAAAATAAGGCCAGAAAACCAAATCTGTACCCATTGCTTGGTCTCCAATGCCGAAAAAGCTACTTTATAAAGATTATCACCATCTTGCAGGAAAATTAATGTTTCGTTCTTTATGGTGATGCTGTATTTAGCAACAATCTTGTCCGCATCTGACTCTACTGAAACCTGGCCAGATATGCCATTGTTCTGGCTCGGGTGGATTTCAGTAATAAAGCCGGTAAAATCCGCTTCCGTTTCAATCGGTTTACTGTCCGAAGCACAGCTCACCGTTACTACCATTAAACCACCAATTAATGCTATTGAGAGTAAAATAGCACAAGTTCTATTCACAAAATATAATAATTTCCTCAATATATAAAGTCCTTGTTGATCAATCGACACTGCTATCCCTGTGTTTAAGTTGCTTAAGTAGTTCAGAAGGCACTTCTCGCCTGGTAGGCGTTTGTTACTCAGTAGACTCTTGTGGTCTAAGAGGTGCTTGTCTACTGGGAGGTGCCTGTTTACCAGGGGGTGCCTGTTTACCAGGAGGAGCTTGTTTACCGGGAGGAGCTTGTTTACCGGGAGGTGCTTGATTTCCTTTCTCTACCATTCCTTATCTCCAGCTATTAGTAGTTCATTTATTCTTTATACTCATTGTATCACGTGAGGCATGCTCGCTTCTTCAAAATTAACTACATGAGTGAATAGGACTCTACGAGAATTCTTTCAGAGCCACAGATCATTTTCTACTAGTTTGTTACTCCCGCTGCGAGTGGTAGCATAGTGGCAAATCAATTTTGTTGTTTCCTCCACACCCTATCTTGCAAATCATCTTTTCTACACAACAAAATTGAAGGCTATTACGAAAGCTTGTATAATCTCCAAATAGGCACGCCTTACTGGGTGCTAAATTCTCACCTGATCGGTATCAAAATAATGATATAAATGTAGGAGGGAGGAAATGCGTTGTCTATTTAGATTCGGCGTTCTACTAGTAATAATAGTCATAGCCCTTCTTATTTTCTTGTATTTCCGCGGATGTATCCAAATTCCGGGTTTGGGTTGAAGTGACCGTGATTTGTATTGCAGATGTCATATATTAATCAGTTTTGTTCAAATTATGAGCGACATGCGCTTATGCGATTCATGGGAGATATTTGGTTAATGGGAAAGCGGGAGCCTATAGAAGACGCTAGAGATGATTTGACCTTCCGCCTGCGAAGAGGCGTACAAAAGATGATGTCGAGATCTTCTAGATTGTGGGGACAGAGGTTTAACCCTGGCGATTTCGAGGTCGTGAAAGTAGAAATCAATATACCAAGACTTCCAACCCCCTTCCAAGGCTACCGGATAGTACACATCAGCGACATCCATTATGGGCAATGGATCTCTGCCGATCGCTTGATGGGCGTGGTTAGCTTGATCAACCAGCAGGAGCCGGACATCGTTGCGATCACGGGGGATTTTGTATCCTACTCTGGGGAGAATGTCGAGGACCTCATCACTGGACTTAAGGGAATACGCGTGCGGGACGCGGCGTTGGCGGTGCTGGGGAACCACGATTATTGGCTTGATGCGAAGAGGGTCCGCTCGATACTAAGCGAAAGCAGCATAACGGAGCTGAACAACGACGTCTATACGGTGACCAGAGCAGGATATGCGTTGCATATTGCAGGGATCGACAGTGTCACTGTGAAGAAGAACCAGCTGGACAAGGTGTTGCAGAAGCTACCGCCCAACGGACCAGCTATTCTGTTGGCCCACGAACCTGACTTCGCCGACATCAGCGCAGAGACGAAGAGGTTCAGCCTCCAGCTCTCCGGGCATTCCCACGGAGGTCAGTTAGTGATACCCAAGTTCGGGACACTTTTCCGCGGTAACAGATCTAGGAAGTATCCCCTCGGAAAGTATCAGGTGGGGGAAATGGTCCTGTACACCAACCGTGGCATAGGCACTAACGCGTTCTGGATCCGTATTAACTGCGCGCCCGAGATTACGGTCATTGATCTGCAATCCAGAGAGAAGAGAGCATGACAATACGTAATTTCACACGCGCACTAATTCTATGGTTTTTAATATCTTTAGTCATCTTCTTTACGGGCGATCTGACAGGACTTTACGCCCACAATCTGGTCGTCACACTGATCGCGACCGCCGGGCTTGGGTTAATTAATGCACTGCTTTGGCCTCTCTTATCGAGGTTAGCGCTCGCGCGCTCTGTGATAACGTTCGGCTTAAGTGCGCTCTTATTGAACGGCATAATAATCTGGTTGCTGGCTTTCTTCACTTCGGAAATTGAGGTCTCTGGGTGGGGGTTGCTGTTGCTCCCCTTGAACATAGCGCTTGTAAATACCGTGATTTCGGGGATACTGACCGTCGACGATGATGCATCATTCTACCGTGCGGTGGTTAAGAAGATGAAGGGGCGCGCAAAGAAGGCAACGGAGAATAAGGACAAGCCAGGCTTCATCTTTCTGGAGATCGACGGGTTGGCTGAGACGATTCTCCGCAAAGCGATAGAGAATAGGACGATGCCGACCCTGGCAGGGTGGGTGAGCGCCGGAACGCACAAGATAAAGGGATGGGAAACGGACTTTTCGTCCCAGACAGGCGCAAGTCAATCGGGTATATTGCACGGTAACAACAAAGACATCCCTGCCTTCCGATGGGTGGAAAAGGCGAAAGGCAACAAGGTCATATCTACCACCGGTATGGACAATGCCTCGGCAATCGAGGCACGCATCTCGGACGGGAACGGTTTGCTCGCAACCAATGGGCACGCGATAGTCAATCTCTATTCTGGCGACTCTGAAGACAACATCTTCGTCTACAGCAAGTTCAGCAAGATAAGAGAGTTGTACAGCCAGTCGTGGAACACTTTCTATGCGGTCTCCTATAATCTTGTTCATACGATCATGTACACCCTCTGGGAGATAGTGCTAGAGGCCCGATCCAGGTACAGACAGGAGCGAAGGAATACCCTACCCAGACTACACCACCGCGGACGCCTATACTACTTCACGAGGGCTGTGGCCGATGTCTTTCTGCGCGAGTTGAGCACTTACACGGTCATAGGCGACATTATCGCGGGTGACAAGGATGTCGTATATACTACGTTCATGGGTTACGATGAGGTAGCGCATCACTGCGGTATCGCGGACGATGAGGCTTTATACGTTCTGAGGAAGCTGGATAGGTGCATAAAGAGAATAGAGGCGGCAAAGGCATATGCCCAACGCCCGTACTACCTCTGCGTCCTTTCAGACCACGGTCAGACCAATGGCGCCACGTTCAAGCAACGTTATGGTCACACACTAGCTGATCTTGTACAGAAGCTTCTCCCCGAGGGGTACAGGACGTACTCTGAACTCGACTCCAACCAAGACCACTTCGGACAGATGGTGACGGCGCCCCTGCAGAATGTAAGAAGAAGAGTAACCCGGAAGTCGACGAAAAAGGAGGACGAAAAGATAGATGCAATCGTGCTGGCTTCGGGGAACATGGGCCTGATATACTTCACACAATGGGCGGACCGGATAAGCTTGGAGGATATCAATAAGACCTATCCAGAGATGGTAAGGGGTTTGTCGCAGCACGAGGGCGTGAGCTTCGTCTTGATCCACTCGAAGGAGGACGGGCCAGTCGTAATAGGCGCGAGGGGAAAATATTACCTCAAGGACGATAAGATCGAGGGTGATAACCCGCTGGCCAAATTCGGGACGCGGGCTGCTGCACACCTGCGCAGGACAGACAGCTTCAACTGCGTCCCTGACATTCTTCTCGTGAGCGTCTACGACACGGAGAAGGATGAGGTGGCGGCATTTGAGGAGCTCATTGGTAGCCATGGCGGCATAGGCGGCAGCCAGTCGAAGCCATTCATACTGCATCCTTCCGAATGGAACCTCGAGAAGGAGGAGATTATCGGCGCCGAGAACGTTTGTCGGCTATTTAAGAGGGAGATGGCGAATATTTCCACGAAGTATGGCGAGACTTCTCTAGCTGCTTCTGACATAGCGTTGTCGATAAAGGAAGAAAGGCAGGCCAAAGGGGAAAGAGGTCATCTCGCTACGAGTTGATATAGAGAAATCCGGGTCAAAGTAAAGGAGGGACTTGGGCATCTTATTAGCCATTGGTATCATTCTCTTCATTTTGTGGCTGCCGGGTCTATTCGTTTTTAGTTGGGGCGGTCTGATCCATGTATTAGGCAAATACTTTATGAGGGGAATAATGGCATGAGAGTCGGTCTGTCTCTTGGAGGTGGCGGCGCCCATGGGTACGCGCATATCGGCGCCATTCGGGCCTTGGAAGAAGCAGGTATCAAAGTAGACTTGATAAACGGGACTAGCATCGGCGCCGTCATTGGCGGAGCGTATGCCCTATATTCTGACTTAGATAAGATTGTTGGTCTTGTGGAGAAGATCATTGCTGCCGTCAGCGTCCGCTATTTTAATATATTTCGATTCTCACCAGTCCCGCCGATGTCATTTTCCCGGCTTTTATCAGTTGTTCGGCTTTATCCCTATTTACTTTCGACCAGATACTATTGGCTTTACGTGGCGTGTATTTTAATATGAATCTTTCGGTGTCTACACGTTTTAGAATACTGTCAATCCACCCAAAGCAGAGAGCTTCTTCCACGGCATCAAAATGATTCAGACCACTTTTGCGGCTTTCCTTTCTATAGTGGATGAGCAATGCTTCTTTTTCCTTCGCATGCGCATGGTTTTGCTCAAGCCACTGCCGCCATTCGGTTCGGTTTGCGAAATAGAGTGCTTTACTGATATCCAGATTCATTACAGTACTACCTTAATTGAAATAGATTGTCTCAAAGTAGGGCGAAGAATTCAAATTAGAACCCACCAATAAAAATTGTCATTCCCGACCTGATCGGGAATCCAATAGATTTCTTTTAGTATCTGTTTTTCAGCAAGTGTGGGTTGTATAGATTCTCCACCCTGAGATTGCCACGCCTGCGGCTCGCAATGACAAGTAGAATTACTTTTCTAGAGGGCTATAATTTGCTCCACCCATTGTATGTTGTTTAATGATTAGCCAGACAATCAAGGGCTAAATCGTGTATAATTACAAACCTATGACACAGAACTGGGATTTAATTTATAAACAGCACGGCACCTGGTTACAAGAACCGCATGAAGATATGCCGCAAGTGATCTCGTTCTTCCAGCAGATGGACGTGAAAAAGGTGCTGGATGTAGGTTGTGGAGCAGGCAGACATGTTGTCTATCTGGCTGGACAAGGTTTTCAAGTCAGCGGTCTGGACTCTTCGGATGAAGCTATCAAAATGAACCGTGATGCTTTAAAGAAAATGAATCTGAGTGCGGAATTGACAGTTGCTTCTATGTATGAAAGATTGCCCTATCCCAATAATAACTTTGACGCTATTATCTGCACGAAAGCTCTGAATCACGGAATATTGGAGAGAATCCGCGGTACCATCAATGAAATGGAGCGGGTGCTGAAACCTAGCGGTGCAATTTTCATTGTGGTAACCAAGACACGGAAAATTCTGCCATCGAAGAAACAGAAGAGAGAAGCAAAGATAATCGCAGAACGTACGTTAGTACCCAAAACGGGTAGAGAGATAGGCGTCATCCACTTCCAGTTTAATAAAGAGATACTGCTCAAAGAGTTCCGTCATTTCAAAGTGATAGATTGCCATGTAGATTCTATGCGGAATTACTGTTTTCTGGGGATATTAAAGTGACGATGATAGTAAACTATGGGGATTTCTTTCGGAGGTTTACTGGCTTATAGCGCCCTGCTTTCAGTTCCTGAATCATCTCTTCCAGGTTTCTGATTTTCCTCTCGAAGTATGTGGCACAGGAAGGAATTTCCTTTAATTCGTGGGCGTCACTACCACCGACGCCTTTCCAATCCAGTCGCTTACCCAGCTCCTGAGAGAACTGGTTTTGCCGTTCTGTGGCTTTACCATTCAGTATTTCGATGGTGTCAATATACTGGAAAAGAGGGTTCTTCAGGAAATTTTCTACAGATTCATCAATATCGTCGCTGCTATAGAAATGACGGCGGAAGGGGTGTGCTAGAATCATAAATCCGCCGTTTTCGTCCACCATCTCTCGCAGGAATGAGGTGCGGTGCATCCCGAACTGGAACTTGTCGATGCCGAAAGCAAGGATATGACCGTCTTCCGTATTCGTTTCCACGCCGGGGATAACCAGGAAATTATGTTGGCGTCCCAGCCATGCCGCGGCTTCGTGGTCCCAGTACCAGTCATGGTCGGTGAGGCAGACGCCATCGAGCCCGGCTCTTTTTGCGTTTACGATAAGCTCACTGGGTGAGAGGAAGCTGTCGTCTGAATTTGGATAAGTGTGGGTATGGAGGTCGATGAGCATTATGCCCCCATTTTACCGGCGAGCAGCTGCTTCAGAGCGGTGGCTAAGTCTTTGAGTGTTATGAGCTTCGCCTCTTTCTCCGACCGCCATTTGACCTCAGCGCTCTCTTTTTCAATCGTACGAGGGCTAATAGTGACCCTGAGGGGGATACCGAGCAGGTCGGCATCATTGAACTTCACGCCGGGTGACTCATGGCGGTCGTCAAATAGTACTTCAATGCCTTCCGACTGCAAATCGTCATAAACTTTTCCAGCAACTTCTTCAACTTTTGTACCATCGCGGTAAAGCGGACAGAGGTAGATATGATATGGAGCGATGGGTACAGGCCAAATGATGCCTTTGTCATCATGGTGCTGTTCAACAGCAGAGGCAAGCAATCTACTCACTCCAAGTCCATAACACCCCATCAGAATCGGGTGTGACACCCCCGCGGCATCAATGAAATTAGCCCCCAGTTTACTACTATACAATGTCCCCAGCACAAAGATATGCCCTACTTCAATTCCCCGCACCGCGACAAGTTTCGTGCCGCATTTTGTGCAGGTATCGCCCGCCTGCGCCAGTGCGATATCTGTCACGATATCAGCCTTAAAATCACGCGGGTAATTGGCGTTTTTAATATGCGTATCCGGCTTATTACCACCCGCTACAAAATTCGTGCCAGAGTTTACGGAGTCGTCCGCTACTACCATGATGTTTTTGAGCCCGACCGGAGAGGCGGAGCCGGCGACAATTCCCTGCTCTGTTACCTCAGCATCGGTTGCCAAACGTAAATCCTGGCAGTGTAAGGCATTTGTCAGCTTAATTTCATTAACCGGCAGGTCGCCGCGAATCACGACAAAGACAAACTTATTATCGGCGACATAGAAAACTGCCTTTAAAGTCTGGCTGGCAGGTATCTTCAGGAAAGCCGCCAGTGCTTCGATTGTTTTCATACCCGGCGTGGCAATTTCTTCGATTTGTTGAGGTTTGTCATTTTTGGCTGTACCTTTATTGAACACGGCTTTTTCGGCATTAGCCGTATAGCCGCATTTGGGACAGGAAATGACCGTATCCTCGCCGCTTTCGGTGGGTAATATAAACTCGTGGGAATACTTTCCGCCGATAGCACCGCTATCAGCCTCGACTATGATGGCTTTTAAGCCGCAACGGGCATAAATATTTTCGTAAGCGTGCAACATTTTCTGATAGCTGGTTTCAACACCGGCTTCATCAACATCGAAGCTGTAAAGGTCTTTCATCACTAATTCGCGCGCTCGGATTAGGCCGGCTCGCGGACGCGGCTCGTCACGGAACTTCGTCTGTATCTGATAGACCAGCAACGGCAGGTCGCGGTAGCTCTGGACGTGATGCGCCACCAGTTCGGTGACTACTTCTTCATGGGTGGGACCCAGCGCTAATGTGTGCTCTCGGCGGTCGTTCAGTGTGAACAGATTTTTGCCCATTATCCGGTCTCTGCCTGATTTTTGCCATAGCTCAATCGGTGAGAGCACGGGCATGGCGATTTCCTGCCCGCCGGCTTTATTCATTTCATCCCGCACAATATTTTCAATCTTTTTCAGACTGCGCCAGGCGAGCGGCAAATAAGAATAAACCCCTGCCGCCACCTGGCTAATCATACCAGCGCGGAGCAAAAGCTGGTGGCTAATTATGTCAGCTTCGGCGGGTATTTCCCGTTGTGTTTTCCCGAATAATTTTGTGAGACGCATATTTACATTATTAAAGCACAACAGAGACTAAGTAACAAATAACAAGTAACAACTGCCAAACAACATATAAGTAAAAATAATCGAACAAGGTACGTACTGGATTCTATTACTTGTGTCTATACTGTAGTCTGTCGTTTTCGGGAAATTGCCATTAATTCGTATTCGTCCAGCCTGGGTGTCTGTTTATTCCATGAACCTGCTGTCCCGCCAAATATATGCTCAACCTGAAATCCAGAGATTTCTAAACATCGTCGCAATTCTGGAGGTGTGTAGCTTCTTTCTCTGACCTTTATTTTCTTTTTCCCTGTGGGAGTTGCCACATCCATTTCGGTTGAATCCACCATGGACAGTAAGTCATACTTCCCATTGGCAATATCGTTATCGCTGTATAGGCGGAGATAACGTGTTCCATTGAGAAGCGTGAGGATAAATCTGGCACCTACCTTAAGAGCCCTGTTAATGTTTTTCATGATTGTGATATCATGTTCGAAGGGGTCATCCAGAGAGCTCAGTAAACCTAAAGCTCCTTCGCATAAACAAATGGCGCCATCATATAATCTATCTGCCGTATAATATTGCGCATCGATACAAATAAAGTCGACTTCGACATTGTTCTTACGTTTTGCCATTTCGGCAATATTAAGCATCTCCTGGGAAATGTCAATTCCTGTAACTTTAAATCCTTTCAAGGCTAGCCCAATACTATGTCTGCCGGTACCACACCCGACATCTAAGATAGACGCTCCCGCCGGTAAGTTAAACTCTTTAACCAGGAATTCGATTTCATTTACTGTATTTTTAGTAAAAATTTCCTGTTCATATGCTGGTGCAAAGCTATTGAAAAATTCTGCCCATTCATTCATAAACATCTACTCCGAAGGTGTCAAGTCTTACTCATGTAAGCGAAATAATTGTTTCTCTCTATTTTGGTTAATATTAGCTTAAGTTAGCCACGTTGGGCAATAAAAGTGTAGAATTAAGGCAATATGAGCGATGCAATGCCAATGACCCTCAATCCCATCGGCTTCGTTAGAAGTCCGATAAAAGAACCAACACCCGAACGTCTGAACCTCAAAGGAATCATCTCCGAGATAGTGATAGATGAAGGTCTGACAGAGGCGCTCGATGGATTGGAAGGTTTCTCCCACATCATTGTTCTATACTGGATGCATCGCGCCACACCTGAAAAGAAACGGATGAAAGCCCACCCGATGGGGAGGACCAATGTACCGGAGCAGGGCATCTTCGCGATACGCACGCCGCACCGTCCCAACCCCATTGGCAAGTCAACCGTCCGCTTGCTAGAACGTCGCGGTAATATGCTGAAAGTACAGGGGTTGGACGCTATCGATGGAACGCCTGTGATCGATATCAAACCATACATTCCCGACTACGATTCTGCTAAGGATGCCACCGTCCCTGACTGGATTGTCCGTGAAGAAAAGTAATGTCCTATTAGTCATCTATCAGCGACTATATAAACATTACGGTCCGCAGCGCTGGTGGCCAGCTGATTCTCCCTTCGAGGTAATGGTTGGAGCGATTCTTACACAGTCCGCTGCCTGGCAGAACGTGGAGAAAGGTATCAATAATCTGAAAGCCTCAGATGCTCTATCCTCGTTAGCTCTCCGTCAACTACCCCTTGAAGAAATCGCCCGTCTTATACATCCCTGTGGCTATTTCAATGCTAAAGCGCGCAAACTTAAAGCACTGGCCAATTGGCTGAGTGAAGCTTGTGATGACAACCTTGGAAGACTCTTTACTACAGAAACCGGGGAATTACGGAAACAATTACTTGCCGTACATGGCGTGGGACCTGAAACCGCTGATTCCATTCTCCTCTATGCGGCAAAAAAACCCGTATTCGTCATCGATGCTTATACCTGCCGTATAATAGCGCGACTTGGTCTAGCACCGGAAAAAGAGACTTATGATGATTACCAGCGACTTTTCATGCAAGATTTGCCATCCGATGTCCAGTTGTTTAATGAGTACCATGCTTTGCTTGTCCGACTGGGAAAGACGGTATGCCAGAAGCAACCGTTATGCGAGAAGTGCTGTTTGTTTGACATAGGCCCTTATTATGAGTCAAGATAAAGGGAATTATGTATATTGGATTGATTTCAGATTCACACATTGCCTGGCCGCAGCAGTCCTGGCCTTCTCAAATTAAAGAAAAACTTCGCGGTGTTGACCTGATACTCCATGCGGGGGATATCTGGATTCCCTGGGTGCTGGATGACCTGGAGACTATTGCCCCTGTGCTGGCAGCTCGGGGCGATGACGACCTCGAAGAGGATATCGGCAACGATAAACGCATTGCTAAACGCCAGGTTCTGTCTTACGAAGGTGTTAGCCTGTGGGTAACCCATATTAAACCGCGCTATGGTCAGATCGACCCGTCTTATGAGATGAATTACTATAACATGTATAATCGTCATTTCCATGAGAAAGTCGGAGTCCCACCGGATGTAATAATTTTCGGGCATACTCACAACCCTGAAATCGAACAATTTAAAAATACCCTGCTTATCAATCCGGGAAGTCCCACCATGCCACAGTACGTTCCGCAGTTAGGTACCATTGGCTTGCTTACATTAAAAGCCGGTAAAGTAGATGCTAAGATTATTCCACTGGCATAACAGATAACATATCTAATACCTTTTTTTTCATTTGAGTTAGTAATATGGATTATTTCGATCTTTTCGCGGAAGGATTCGCAATGGTAAAAAATAAAAACCGTAAGCAGATAAAATTTCCCTTGATTTCCTCTTGACATCTCTATGCAAAGCTGGTATTATTACAATTTACAGAATGCCTCACTATGTTTATTTTCTTGCATATAATTTTCCCCCTCACATGCTATTCCGCATTGGCGTGCGTCCACGCTAAGTAAACCATTCGCCGTACAAAATCTAACGTAAAGGCTTAAGGTGTTTTTATGGCTTTAGCGCAAGGTCTATCAACTCGATCCATCGTTACCAGAAAATCTTATGCCCGTCTGCCCCAGATTCTGGACGTACCCGACCTCATTGAAATACAACTTGATTCTTTCCGGTGGTTTCATGAAGAAGGACTGAAATCCGTACTTGAAGAGATTTCCCCGATTGATGACTTCACAGGCAACCGACTTCAACTTACGTTCGTTGCCTATGAATTCCGTGCACCGCGTCATTCTGAAAGGGAGTGCCGTCAACGTGATTTCACCTATTCGGCACCATTGTATGTCCGCGCCAGGTTACTGATTAAGCAGACTGGTGAAATTAAGGAGCAAGACCTTTTCCTCGGCGATGTCCCTATGATGACTGCTAAAGGTACTTTTATCACCAGTGGCGCTGAGCGTGTTGTTGTCAGCCAGTTATTGCGTTCCCCTGGTGTTTATTTCAGCGCCGAGGAAGACCCTACTACTGGCGACATACTATGTCATGCCAAACTCATTTCCAATCGTGGCGCATGGCTTGAGTTCGATACCGCTACTTCAGACGTTATGTCTGTAAAAATTAACGGAAAGCGTAAAATTCCTGTAACGACTTTACTACGAGCTATTGGATATGGTGATGACCGGCAACTGCTAAGTCTTTTCTCCAGAGAGGATAACGCCAACAACCGCCATTATATTAAATCGACTTTGGACCGAGACACATATATTCACGACCAATCAGAGGCATTACTGGATATTTACCGCAAACTAAGACCCGGTGACCCGCCTAGTCTGGAAAATGCCAGGAAACTGCTTGAAAACCAGCTTTTTAATGCCCAGCACTATGACCTGGGTGTTGTCGGGCGCTACAAGTTGAATAAACGTCTCGGGTTGGAGGTATCGGAGGAGCAACGTGCTCTGACCAGAGAAGATATCCTCGAAATCATTCGCCACATGATAATGATTAATAATGGACAGGATAAGGGTGATGACATTGACCACCTCGGCAACCGTCGTATCCGGACTGTCGGAGAGTTAATTCAAAACCAATTTCGCATCGGCTTGTTGCGTTTGGAGAGAGTTGCCAGGGAACGTATGAGTACCATACCTATTGAAGCGGCTACACCGGTTGCTCTGGTAAATACACGTCCAGTCGTCGCTGCTATTAGAGAATTCTTTAGCAGTTCACAACTCTCCCAGTTTATGGATCAACCAAATCCACTCGCCGAGCTCACTCACAAACGGCGTCTTTCTGCTATGGGTCCTGGTGGTTTGTCCCGTGAACGCGCTGGTTTTGAGGCACGGGATGTACACTACTCGCACTACGGACGTATCTGCCCGATTGAAACACCAGAAGGTCCTAATGTGGGTTTAATTGGTTCGCTGGCAATTTATGGCAAAGTTAACCGCTACGGTTTTATTGAAACTCCCTACCGTAAAGTTGTTAAAGAACTTGAGAGTAAAAACACTGAGCTTATCGGGAAGACTATTCGTGAACCTGTAAAGGACAGTAAGGGCAATATCATCATTGATGCTGGTGAAACAGTTACACCGGAAGTTGCCAGTAGGCTGAACAAACTGAAACGGATGATAAAAGTAATTCCTTATGTCTCAGATGAGATTGTTTATATGTCTGCCGATATGGATGAAAGACATGTTATCGCTCAGGCAAACGTCCGTCTTGATGGAAAAAATCGATTTGCAGATGAAAGAGTAGAAGCAAGGGTTGGTGGTAGTTACATTCGTGAAGCGCGTGAAAAGATCGATTACATGGATGTTTCACCGAAACAAATTTTCAGCGTCGCTGCGGCGCTTATTCCCTTCCTGGAGCACGATGATGCCAACCGTGCTTTGATGGGTTCTAATATGCAGAGGCAGGCAGTGCCACTTCTCCGTCCATCTGCCCCGATTGTTGCGACTGGTATGGAGTCAGAAGCGGCGCGACACAGCGGACAGGTGCTCATTGCCGATCATCCGGGAATAGTATCCTCTGTAACGGGTGATGAAATTATTGTCACCCGTAATAATGGTGAAATTGACCTTTACCCTCTCCTTAAATTTGTTCGCACGAACCAGGGAACCTGCATTAACCAACGTCCTATCGTAAACAAAGGTGACCGTGTCGAAAGTGGGCAAGTTCTTGTAGATAGCTCTTCTACAGAACATGGCGAGCTTGCACTGGGACAGAACTTAGTGTGTGCTTTTATGAGCTGGCGTGGTTACAACTACGAAGATGCCATCATCATTAATAGCCGGTTGGTGGAAGATGACGCTTTCACCTCTATTCATATTGAAAAGTACGAAGTAGAGGCGCGCGATACCAAGCTGGGACCGGAAGAAATTACCCGCGATATTCCCAATGTTGGTGAAGAAAGCCTCCGCGAGCTTGATGAAGAAGGTATCATCCGAATCGGCGCTAAAGTGGGACCCGATGATATTCTGGTTGGCAAAATTACCCCCAAGGGTGAAACCGAGCTCTCCGCTGAGGAAAAACTTCTCCGCGCTATTTTTGGCGAGAAGGCGAGAGAGGTTAAAGATACTTCATTGCGGGTCCCTCATGGCGAATGGGGTAAGGTAGTCAATGTCAAGGTGTTTACCGGTGATGAGTTACCTGCCGGCGTTAACAAATGGGTACAGGTCTGGATAGCACAAAAGCGCCCAATCTCTGTAGGAGATAAAATGGCAGGACGACATGGCAATAAGGGTGTGGTCTCTATCATCGCTCCCAAAGAAGATATGCCATTCCTCCCCGATGGCACCCCGGTTGATATTATCCTCAATCCTATTGGTGTCCCGTCGCGTATGAATATCGGACAGGTGCTGGAAACTCATCTTGGTTGGGTAGCGCAATTGCTTGGCTTCAAGGTGCTAACTCCGGTCTTTGATGGTGCCGATGATATCGATATTGAAGATGGCCTCGCTAGAGCGTGGGTAGCCCAGAAAGCTGGTACTCTTAACTTAAACCCCGATAATCATCAATCCGAACCTGACTGGGAGATTACGCGTACATGGATAGAAAGTCATGGGTATGATAGCAAGAAGGTTCTGGATGAAAAATATCGCGGTCAGGCTAAAGATATTTGCCAGCGTCTATGGCTGGAAACCGAATTTGATATTCCCGCGAAAAAACTCAATGCACAGGAGCTTGCTGAAGCTATTCGCAAAGTGAAGGCGGATAAAAACCTGGTACCACCCACGGCTGGAAAATATGTACTCAGGGATGGTCGTACCGGCGAACCTTTTGACCAGCCAGTGACAGTTGGTAATATTTACGTGATGAAACTCAATCATTTGGTGGAAGACAAGGTACATGCCCGTTCTACAGGTCCTTACTCTCTCATCAGCCAGCAACCACTTGGAGGTAAGGCGCAGTTCGGCGGTCAGCGTTTTGGTGAGATGGAGGTCTGGACACTGGAAGCTTATGGAGTTGCCCATATCCTTCAGGAAATGCTCACTATTAAATCCGATGATGTCACCGGACGTACTAAAGCTTATGAGGCGATTCTTAAAAATGAGGATATCCTCCAGCCCAGTGTTCCGGAATCTTTTAAGGTACTGGTCAAGGAACTTCAAAGCCTGGGGCTGGCGATTGAAGTCATCAATGAAGGGCAGGAAGACCGAGCTCTTCTCGCCCGGGAAGCAGAAGAACCACCCAAACTGGGAGCAGGTATAGAAAATCCACCTACAGATGTAACGCAGGTTGAAACTGCAACATCGGAAACAGCAACCGAAGAGATAAGAGGTGCAGAGAATGCTGGAAGTTAATGATTTCGATGCAGTACGGATTTCACTGGCATCACCAGAACAAATCCGAAGCTGGTCTTATGGCGAGGTTACGAAACCGGAGACTATCAACTATCGTACTTTGAAACCTGAGCGGGACGGACTTTTTTGCGAACGCATCTTTGGTCCGACAAAGGATTATGAATGCTTTTGCGGTAAGTATAAGAAGGTTCGCTTTAAGGGTATTATTTGTGACAAGTGCGGTGTAGAAGTTGCCCGTGCCAAAGTACGCCGGGAACGCATGGGACATATCGAACTTGCTTCTCCTGTAAGCCACATCTGGTTTTCTAAAGGTATTCCCAGCCGTCTCGGGCTTCTACTTGACCTTTCACCACGTAATTTAGAGCGTGTGCTTTACTTCTCCCATTTCATCATTACCTCAATCGATGAGAAGCTGCGACAAGAAGCTATCGAGAGATTACAGAAGGACACGACACAGGAATCAGCTGACCGTCAATCGGCGGTCGAAGCTAAAATTGACGCTGAAAAAGAAACTACAGTTGAGGAGGCTAATCAGCTCCGACGGGATGCTTTAGAAGAGGACGAAGAAGCAGAAGAGGTCAGCACGTCTGAAATTGAAAGATTGCGGAACCTGAAGGTACGTAGTCTTCTCACTGAAAACGAGTATCGTGATTTAAGCCTGAAGTATGGATCTATGTTTAGTGCGGGAATGGGTGCTGAAGCAATTTTAAAAATCACCCGAGATATAAACCTTGATGAACTGCGGAAAGAGTTGATTGGAGAAGGTCACTCACCTTCCGGTCAGCGCCGTCGTAAAGCAAGTAAACGCTTACAGGTTGTAGAAGCATTCCGCCGTAGCGGTAACAAGCCGGAGTGGATGATACTCACTGTCTTACCGGTACTTCCGCCTGACCTCAGGCCTACCGTACAACTGGATGGTGGTCGGTTTGCCATTTCTGATATTAATGACCTGTACCGCAGGGTTATAAATCGTAATAACCGTCTACACCATCTGGTGGAAATCGGTGCGCCGGAAATTATCGTCCGCAATGAAAAGCGTATGCTTCAGGAATCGGTTGATTCTCTCGTTGATAACGGTAAACGCGGTCAACCGGTATCGGTTAGCGGAAATCACAAGTTGAAGTCGCTTTCGGATATGTTACGCGGCAAGCAGGGACGCTTCCGCCAGAATTTACTCGGCAAACGAGTAGACTACAGTGGCCGTTCTGTAATTGTGATTGGTCCTGAATTGAAATTACACCAATGTGGACTTCCGCGTCGTATGGCACTTGAGTTATTTAAACCGTTTGTCATGCGCCGCCTTATCGAGCAGGGATTAGCACATAATATTAAAAGCGCTCGCCGGCAAGTAGAAAAAGCCAAACCGGAAGTGTATGATATTCTGGAGGAGGTTGTCAAAGAAAGGCCGGTGTTACTTAACCGTGCCCCGACACTTCATCGCCTGAGTATTCAGGCATTCGAACCAGTGCTCATTGATGGTAGTGCTATTCAGATTCATCCGCTTGTTTGCTCCGCTTTTAACGCTGACTTTGATGGCGACCAGATGGCCGTGCACGTCCCACTATCGAAAGCAGCGGTAAAAGGTGCCCGCGAACAGATGCTGAGCATCCATAATATGCTCCTACCATCGTCTGGCGATCCCGTTGTAAGTCCTACACTGGATATGGTACTCGGATGTTATTATCTCACGACCATTCGTCCTAATGCCCATGGCGCCGGTAAAATATTCGGGAACTTTGAAGAAGCCAAGCTTGCCTGTGAGCTTGACGTCATTGAACTCAAAGCTGAGATTGAAGTAAGAGATACAGAGGATAGTGGCCAACGTATCAGAACTAGTGTCGGACGCATCATTTTTAATGAGTGTTTTCCGCGGGCTATTGGTTTCCGAAACTACGTTGTTGATAAATCAAGTTTGAAGAAAATCGTTGCTGATTGCTCCAAGATTCTTAATGATGACGAGATGGCAGCGGTAATGGACAGAATCAAGGAGACGGGTTTCCTCTATGCCACTCGCTCTGGTACGACCATTGCCATGGGTGACATCGAAGTACCTAAAGCTAAGGCGAAACTAATTGCTGAAGCAGAAGCTAGAACCGTTGAAATTGAGAAACAATACGAAATGGGTGTTATCACCGACGATGAGCGCTACGGTGAGGTTGTTAAGGTCTGGAATGAGACTACAGATAAGGTTACGGACGCTACTCAGAAAAGCCTTGACCCCTTTAGCGGTATTTATATGATGGCGACCTCCGGTGCGAAAGGTAATATTGTGCAGATACGTCAGATGGCGGGTATGCGTGGCTTGATGACCAGCCCGTCAGGAAAGATTATTGACTTTCCTATTAAGGCGAGTTTCAGTGAAGGACTGAGTGTGCTGGAATACTTTATCTCCACACACGGCGCGCGTAAAGGTCTAGCGGATACTGCTCTGAGGACCTCTGAAAGTGGTTACCTGACACGACGTCTGGTTGATGTGGCGCACGATGTCATTATCAGGGAAATCGATTGTGGTACGACAGAAGGGCTCTGGCTTGAAGAAACCAGAGAAAGGGACTTACTGCCATCTCTTCCTGAGCGTATTATTGGACGGCTCGCGGCTGATAGTGTTGTCGATCCGAAAACGGGGGAAATTATTGTTTCCCGTGATGAAGAGATTGACGATAAAAAAGCTGCCAGAATGGTAGCTGGTGGTATCAAGAGGGTGTACGTTCGTTCTCCCATGACCTGTCAGGCAAAGCAGGGCGTTTGTCAGAAATGCTACGGACGCGACCTGGCACGTGGAAATTCGATTGCACACAATACAGCGGTTGGTATTATTGCTGCGCAAAGTATTGGAGAACCTGGCACCCAGCTTACCTTGAGAACTTTCCATACAGGTGGTGTCGTCGGACTGGATATTACTACTGGTCTTCCCAGAGTTGAAGAACTTTTTGAAGCGCGGACCCCGAAGAATCAGGCAGTTATTTCAGAAATTAGTGGTACTGCAGAAATTACGCAGACGGATGAAAGGCAGACCATTAAGGTTACCAGCTCAGAAGTTTTTCGTGATGAACATCAACTTCGTGCTGGTTGGCAGTCTAAAGTACAGAATGGGCAGTGGGTGGAGATGGGAACCGTCATCGCTGGTCCTACTCCGCAAAAACCGACCAAGAAAGGAAAAGCCGCCGGAAAGGAAGTCCAGGCAGTTGTTTCTGATGAGGGTCAGTCATTAATGGCGCCGGTTGCGGGGAATGTGGTCGTTGAAGGTAATAAAATCGTCATAGTCTATGAAGAAAAAGAGGAGCGTATTTATCACATCTCTCCATCTACACGCCTTCGAGTTCAGAATAGGGAAGAAGTCAAAGCCGGACAACAACTTACGGAAGGACAGCTTAATCCTCAGGATATTCTCAATATCTCCGGTAAGGAAGCAGCGCAGCGCTACCTGGTAAATGAAGTTCAAAAGGTCTACCGCTCTCAGGGTGTGAATATCAACGATAAGCACATTGAAATTATCGTCCGCCAGATGCTGGCTAAAGTGCGTATTGACTCCTCGGGCGATACCGAACTGGTTCCAGGTGAACTATCGAACCGGTTTAAGTTTGAAGAAGTCAATGCCAAGGTTCTCGCCGAAGGTGGAGAAGCAGCTGTAGCACATACGGTATTACTTGGTATTACCAGAGCCGCTCTCAGTACTGAAAGCTGGCTTGCCGCGGCATCATTTCAGGAGACGACCAAGGTGCTTACCGAAGCTTCTATCAAGCGCGCAACCGATCGTCTGGTTGGGTTGAAAGAAAATGTAATTATCGGACGACTTATTCCAGCCCAATACAAGTCCGAAGTGGAAATGATTACAGTACCTCCTGAAATAAAAGCCAGACTCGAAGAAGAAACGGATGTAGATACAGAATTCGACCTGCTGGGAGAGGATGATTCCGACCTGTTGCCATAAATATTCTTGATATTATATAAAGTAGCGCTCCATGGGAAGTCACGGTGCACAACTCACGGAGCGCTTTCTTTTTTGGCTAATGTAATTTGGCTATCTCACCAATCCTGCCAGCTTCATCTTGATAATCTCTTCTGCCCCTCTGATAATACCATCGATGACCTCTTTAACCGAAGGTATATCATGGATAAGCCCGACACTCTGACCGCATTCTGCTATTCCTGCTTCCAACTCACCTTCGAAATAGACTTTCTCAGAGTTTACGCCAATGGTAACTTTAATCAAATCATCCAGTTTAGCGCCTTTACTTTCCATTTCCAGCACCTTCATTGACGCAGTGTTTTTCAGTGCGCGTGACGGGGTACGAATACTGCGTTGGGTAACTACTACGTCTGTCTCCGATGCCCTGACCAGCCATTCTTTGAACTTGGGATGTGCCGGACATTCTTTGGTTGCCATGAATCTTGTCCCCATCAACACACCATCCGCACCCAACGCAAGCGCCGCCACAAAACCAGCGGCATCGGCAAAACCACCTCCGGCAATAACTGGAATTTTTACCTTTTCCACCGTCACCCGTACAAGAATGAGCGAGCTCGTATCATCCGGGCCAGGGTGACCACCGCATTCATTCCCGATGATGGCAACTGCATCGCAGCCGATTTGCTCCGCGGTCTGCGCAAAACGCACTCCGCCCGGTGCTTTATGGATGACCTTTACACCACCCTGTTTTAGTTGTTTCATCAATGCCTCGGGACTTCGCCCCGATGTTTCCACAATGCGCACACCTTCATCAATGAGGATATCGATATAAGTAGCGTTATCCACCGGGCGCTGGGCGGGTGCTAGATTGATATTGACCCCAAAGGGTTTATCCGTGAGACTCTTTATCTTGCGTAGTTCATCTCGGAATATTTCCCTCGTCTCCAGATTCGCGGAGGTTACAATACCGAGACCGCCGGCATTGGAGACAGCCGCCACCAGCGGCGCCCGGGATAAATGCACCATGCCACCCTGTATGATGGGATATTTAATGCCCAGTAATTTTGTTATTCTTGTTTGAAACATAACTAACTCCTTTCAATCTACCCGAGGCATTATAACAAGCGTTGTTACTGGCTGGCAAACTCCACTTAAAAGATAAGATATGTTGTTTAACAATAACGCTCCAGCTTTGACAGTCTCACGTGTGGATGGTATCATTGCAATGGAATTCTTGTTAACCTAATCTCATATTTCGAGGAGTTGTTAAACTGATTTACTATATTATCTCACTGGTAATCTGTCTTCTACTTTCGGCGTTCTTCTCGAGTGCGGAGACCGCATTCATTTCCCTGCAAAGAGCCCGACTGCAACACGAGGTCAACATAAAAGTGAAAGGAGCGGAGCGTGTGATGAAGCTCATTCAGCGCCCGGACAGACTCCTTTCCACTATTCTGCTGGGGAACAATCTGGTAAATACTGCCGCAGCGGCAATCGCAACGGCGATTGCTGTTGAATTAATTGGAGACACAGAAGAGGCTCTGGCAGTAGCGACCATAGCAACAACGATAGTTTTACTTGTATTCTGTGAGACTACTCCTAAAACAATTGGTGCACACCATGCCGGTGGTCTCTCAAAATTCTATGCCCGTCCCATTGAATGGCTTTCCTGGATATTAACCCCCTTCGTATGGTTGCTCAGCTGGATTGCATCGACATTTGCTAGAGCGGGAGGTGGGAAACCAGTTCCTCACTCCCTGGCTTCAGAAGAGGAAATCCGGGCAATGATAGCTGTGGGAGAAAGCGAAGGGGTGGTAGAAGAGGCAGAAGCCGAGATGCTACACAATATTTTCGAGTTTACCGACCGTCAAGTACGTGAGGTTATGGTAACCCGGACTGATGTCGTTTTCGTTGAATATGGCTCAAAGGTCGGAGATTTTCTGACAGTATTTGCAGATGCACCTCTGTCACGCTACCCGGTATTCAGAGAAAAACGTGACAATGTTATCGGTGTTTTGGCAATCAAAGATGTTCTCATGGCATTTTCCAAAGGTATTACCAATATGGAGGCGACCATCGATGAATTTGTCAGGCCAGCCTATTTTGCGCCAACAACCAAGCACATCGGGGAACTTTTCCGTGAGATGCGTGATAAAAACTATCATCTGTGTGTAGTTGTGGATGAGTTCGGCGGAACTGCTGGTATTGTCAGTCTCAATCGTCTTGTTGAAGAGATTGTTGGTCCTGTAGGTGATGAACTCGCGCCTTCAGAAAAGGATTTTGAAATTATCGATACTCATACCTTTGAAATTGATGGCGGTATGCGTATCGAAGAAGTAAATGAACAAATGTCACTGGATTTGCCTGAAGGTGACTATGAGACTGTTGCTGGTTTTATTTTAACCCTTCTCGGGCGTATTCCAAAAGAAAATGAACAGTTACGTTATAAGGACCTGAAACTGATCATAAAAGAAATGAATGGTGTAAAAATTGATAAGGTCCTTTTAACTAGGGAAGACAATGCAACGATTACGCGTTAAATTCCGACGCGGCACCGAACTGAAATTTATTTCCCACCTGGATGTGATGCGACTCTGGATACGTGCGCTCCACCGTGCCCGGATATCTGTCGTTTACTCGGAAGGATTCAGTCCTCATCCCAGAATCTCACTTGCCGTACCTCTTTCTGTTGGTATGACTGGTGCAAGTGAATTCATGGATGTCACCGTCAGTAAAACTACTTCTCCGCACTGGTTTATGAATGCAATCAACCATCAATTGCCACCTGGTATCGAAGTGCTGGAGGTATATCCCATCGCGCTTTCTGTCCCATCACTCCAATCGCAGGTACGATTTACCCATTTCCGCGTCGAGGTTGCTACTGGAAAAACAGAAGAGGAAATTAAAGCAGATGTCCGCCGTTTGCTCTCGTTGGAACACATTCCTTGGTACCACGAGAGAGATACCGGTAGACGCAATTATGACCTGCGTGTTCTCATCGATGATATCCGCGTAGAAGGATGTAAGAACGGTATCTGTACAATGGAGATGAAGCTTCGCTGTGATGAGAGTGGTTCAGGACGACCTGAACAGGTAGTCTTCGCGCTTGGTTTTAATGAGTACCCGAAATCTGTCGAACGTACGGGATTGGACCTCGTCGCCCAACGTTAGACAGCGTTTGTCTCCATATTAGATTAGCAATGACTCAACTTCAGAAAATAACAACCATAGAACAAAGAGTAGGGGATTTTTTACGGGAACACGATCTAAGTGCATCTCGGAAACCTCTGCTGGTGGCAGTATCCGGCGGTCCTGATTCTGTCTGTCTGTTACATGTTTTAAACTCTATCAAGAAGGTTTCACGACTTAAACTCCATGTAGCCCATCTTGATCACCAGCTTCGAGGTAATGAGTCTGTGGCGGATGCTCAATATGTTTTAGACCTGTGTCACAACATGGGAATTCCCGTCACCCTCGAACAGCATAACGTCCGTGCTTATCAAAAAGAGCACAAACTCTCTCTTGAAGAGGCTGCCCGCGAGGTACGCTACAGCTTTTTTGCAGAAGTTGCTGAATCCATCGGGGCAGAATACGTGGTAATCGGGCATACTCTGGATGACCATGTCGAGACTATCATGCTCAATCTCCTCAGGGGTACGGGGACACGTGGTTTACGTGGATTACAGCCGGTTCGCCGCTGGCAATTATCGGGTAGGGATGTGACTGTTCTTAGACCTATGTTAGGGGTGAGTCGAAACGAGACCGCGTCTTACTGCCGCCGCCATCATCTTAAACCTCGCATTGATGCTACCAATCGTTCTCTGGAGCTTACCAGGAATCGCGTTCGCTTGGAGCTCCTGCCCCTTTTGAAACGCTATAATCCGGACATAGTTGAAGCATTATTACGTACGGCTCATATTGCCGGTGACGATATTGCTTTTCTAGAGCAAACGGCAGACCGTTATTATCGTAAAATAGCTACCAGACAGGGTGAGACGGTGGTTCTTAAAAATACAGCGCTGTTAAGGCTGCCTCTTTCTATGCAACGTCTGGTGTTGCGAGAGGCGATTGAAGATATCGTGGGAACGCTAAAAGATATTGAAGCCCGGCATATCGAAAAAATGATAGCGCTCTTGAGAAAGTCTACGGGCAAACGAATCAATCTCCCTTACGGTCTTTTCTTTGTCTCCGAATATGACAGGTTTCTGCTGGGGCGGGAGCTTGAAAAATCTTCGCCATTTCCATTGTTAAAGGGGCAACATCATATTGTCGTTCCCGGTGAAACACAAATCGGTGACTGGAAAATTCATGCTCAAATCAGCACCCCATCCGAACGCATCCATGAAGATGAGTTTACGACTTATCTGGATGCCGACACCGTAAGTGGAGAACTCACGGTACGCTCACGCAAACCCGGCGACCGCTTTCGTCCTCTGGGTATGACAGAAGAAAAAAAGGTGGGACAGTTTATGATTGATGCCCATATACCACAGCTCTGGCGGGCACGTGTACCAATCGTCTGCGATGCAGAAAAACTGCTGTGGGTGGTGGGGTATAGAATTGACGAGCGGGTGAAGGTTACGGAAGGCACAAAAAGAATACTGCGATTGCGGTTCGAGAATGTAGCATCTGCATGATTTGCTATAATTTTGCAAGAGATGGTAAGATTTGTTAAACTAGATTTTTAGTGAATGCAGAAGTGGAGGATACTCTGAATGACGGATAACATAATCGAGACGGCGCGTAAAGATGGTAGGACGATGCTCACTGAAATAGAAGCCAAACAGCTTTTAAAAGGTGCAGGCATTAGCGTTGTAGACACACGGCTGGCGACTTCCAAAGAGCAGGCGGTCGCTATTGCGAAAGAGCTTGGCTTCCCGGTAGTTATGAAAATTGCATCGGCAGATGTGGTACACAAGAGCGATGCCGGTGGTGTAAAGCTCGGTCTGAAGACAGCAACTCAGGTGGGCAAAGCCTATGATGATATTATGAAGTCCATCAAAGCCGCTTTCCCCAATGCTAAAATCGACGGTGTTTCAGTCCAGGCAATGGCGCGCCAGGGCGTTGAAGTTATTATCGGTATGTCCAAGGATGCACAGTTCGGACCTGTGTTGATGTTCGGTCTCGGCGGCGTCCTGGTTGAAATTCTCAAAGACGTTGCTTTCCGTATCGTCCCGTTAGTCAAGCGGGATGCTAAAGAGATGATTCGTGAAATCAAAGGCTTCCCCCTACTTCAGGGTTATCGTGGTTCCGAGCCGGTAGACGTTGAGAACCTGGAGAACATGTTACTGAAGGTGTCCGAATTCATTGAAAAAACACCGGATATCAAAGAACTTGACCTTAACCCCATCTTTGCCTATAAAGACGGTGCTATCGCGGTAGATGCCCGCGTTATTCTTGAAAAAGCCTAATACTTATTTATCGAATCTTTGTTCAAATTAGAATCCCTTCTACCTTGAGGGGAGAAGGCTAGGATGAGGGTGAAAATTGAAATTACCCCTCATCCATTCGCTTCGCTCAGGACAAGCTCTTAATCCTCTCCCACAAGGGGCGAGGAAACAAATGCAGCGGACTGTTCAGTTCTGAGTATTAGATATTTTATGGAAGGGCAGAGATGAAAATTCTAGGTATCTCCTGCAGTCCCCGCAAGGGCGGTAATACGGAAACGCTGGTTCGTACCGCGCTCGAAGCAGCGCAAACAGCCGGTGCTGAAGTTGAGTTCTTCAGTATTTCCGGAAAGACTATCCATCCATGTGATGGCTGTTTAGCCTGCCGTACTAAAGCCGAATGCCACATTAAGGATGATATGCAGGAGCTGACTGAAAAGATGTGGCAGGCAGATGGCATTATTTTCGGAACGCCGGTATATTTCTGGAATGTCACCGCGCAGGCAAAAGCTGTAATCGACCGCACCTATTCTTTTGTATATTCACCCCAGCGTCCTCTGAGGAACAAAGCCGCCGGTGCGGTTGTTGCCCTCGGCAGGAATGGGAGTTCCGAAGCAATCTCAACACTTAACAGCTTCTTCACCGGTCACAGGATGGTGATTGTGGGTAATGCCATCGGATTCGGCGGGGAAAAGGGTGCTGTGAAAAATGACGAACGAGGGATGTCCAGTGCTGCTGGACTCGGGCGCTCAATGGTCAGGTATCTCAAAACCGGCAAAATGTAATTATTAGGTGGATCAACAAATTATTGAAGGGGTTCAAAAGCGAGCCCCTTTTCTTTTTGACAATTAAGTAGTAGATTATTAAAGTTATTGAAAAAACCTAAAAAATAATTCACGTCTGGATTCCAGTTCCCGTCTCAGAGTACGGGACAAGCTTCGCTGGAATGATACGCTTTGTAGTAAGGAGTGTAGAATTATGGAAAAAATCAGACTGGGTAGAACAAATTTAATGGTTTCCCGCATCGGTTTCGGCGGTATCCCCATTCAGCGTCTGACAGAAGAAGAAGCGGTCGCTGTCGTTAGTAAATGTCTGGACCTGGGTATTACTTACATCGATACCGCCAATGCTTATACAACCAGTGAAAGACGTATCGGTAAAGCGATTTCCACTAAAGACCGTAAAAATTTGATTATCGCTACCAAATCAGGGGCGCGTACGAAAGAAGGTGTGGAACAGCACCTTGCGAATAGCTTGAAACAACTGGGTACGGATTACATCGACCTCTATCAGTTCCACGGCGTGAATGATATAAAAAATCTGGAGATGGTACTTAAACCTGACGGTCCAATGACAGTAGTACAGAAAGCAATGAAAGATGGCATCATCAAGCATGTCGGTATTACGTCTCACTCAATGGATGCGGCAAAAGAGGCAGTAAAAACCGACCATTTTGAAACTATTATGTTCCCTTTCAATTTCATTACCAGCGAACCTGCTACCGACCTCTTGCCGTTGTGTCACGAGCGTGATGTCGCTTTGATTGCCATGAAGCCGCTTGCCGGCGGTATGCTGGATAATGTGCCGGTCGCTTTCAAATACCTGCTCCAGTTTCCAGATGTTGTACCACTCGTTGGCATTGAGAAGACATGGGAAATTGAGGAAATTGTTGGCTTGCTGGATAAACCGTGGAAACTGACCAAGCGGGAACAAAACCAGATGCAGAAAATGAAAGCTGAGCTAGGGGCTAAATTTTGCCGTCGCTGTGATTATTGCCAGCCATGTACTGCGAACATCGCCATCTCCACGGTGATGAATATGCCCAGTTTCGCGAAACGTATGCCCCCAGAACGCATTTTCTCCGGCGGACTGGCGGATGCCATGCAAAAAGCCTATGACTGTACCGATTGTGGTGATTGCGAAGAACGGTGCCCATTCAAACTACCCATTCGCGAAATCATTAAGGAACGGACAAATTGGTTCAGTAAGGAAAAAGCAGAGTTCGAGAAACATAAAACGTGATTTCTAGTGTGGTGTTATACTAATAGCAGAGTAAGAGGAACATGCCTAAAAAAGACTATTATGGGATTCTCGGGGTGCCGCATGGCGCCTCTGATGATGATATAAAGAAAGCCTACCGCAAGCTTGCTATGCAGTTCCATCCCGACCGTAATCTCGGCAAAGAAAAGTGGGCGAACGAAAAATTCAAGGAAATCAACGAAGCCTACGGTGTGCTCGGTAACCTAGACAAGCGCAAGCAGTACGATCAGTTCGGCACCACAGGTGATGCCAGTGATATCTTTGGTAGCCATACCACCAGTGCCACTTTTGAAGACCTGATGAAGGAGTTTGGTGGGCAGGGACTCCGGTATGACTTTCTGGACAATATCTTCGGGGAATTTCTGAGGGGGCGGGGTTTCTCCTTCAGTCAGTATGGTCAGGATGGCGGTGCATCACGCATCATCTTCAATGTTCCGGAAGACGAGAATATTCAGGATTTTTATACACAGGGACAACGTAACCGCACCCGGACACGCCCTCAATATTCAACCATTAACTATGAAATCAATATTACCAAAGAACAGGCAGAAAAAGGGATGGAAAAGGACCTCATGAGGAAGGGTAAGCGACTCAGGGTCAAAATTCCTGCCGGTATTAAATCCGGTACAAGAATACGTTTACAGAACGCCCGTATGACGACAGATGGATTGCCCGGCGACATCTATATCAAAGTTATGGTAAAAAGCCAGAACTGATTTCGAAAACAACACGATGGATAATGGACTGCGGTATACAATTTTCCACACTGGTAAGGGTTGGATGGGTTGTTTAGGTTCTCAGTTGGGTCTGCTGAGGACGACGCTTCCCCAGACTACTCCCCAGCAGGCTATTGAAATGCTGGATGGAACAGCGGAGCAAGCAGTCTGGGCGCCGCATTCTTTTACAGATATTATTCCTTTGCTGACAGAGTATTTCAATGGGAAACAGAGAGAATTTCATTGTGTACTTGATTTCGGACGGGCGACGCCGTTTCAGAAGCAAGTCTGGGAAATAACCCGGTTAATTCCTTTTGGGGAAACACGGAGCTATAGTTGGGTAGCAAAGAAGGTTGGGAAACCTGCCGCGGTTCGGGCTGTCGGGCAAGCCCTCGGTAAGAATCCGTTACCAATCATCGTACCGTGCCACCGTGTTATTGCCAGCGATGGCAAACTCTGTGGTTTTGGCGGGGGACTGGAAATGAAACGAGACCTTTTGCGATTGGAAGGCTCAATTCGCACTGTTACAGCACCGTAAAAAATAGCCAGTAGACCAGGATATTGACGGCTGTCAGCGGGATGCCAATTCTCACAAATTCGAGGAAAGTCAGAGTTTGTCCTGATTTCTGCTCGGCGTTCTGGATGATGATGACATTACTCGCCGCACCTAGAATAGTAAGATTACCCGCAATAGTACTGCCCGCGGCTAATGCCATCAATCCCTCGATAGAGACACCCATCTGCATCAACATCGGCAGGTATAATGCTACCAGTGGTACATTTGAAATGAACTGACTGAGGATAACACTGACCCCCATAACCACAGCGGTTGAAGTCAGGTCAAGATTGGTACCGTTGATGAGCTTTTGAAACACGCCGGAATCCCAGACACTCTCCATCAGGATAAACATCGACGCAAAGAAGATGAGTGTAAACCAGTCGATTTTGCGTAAAATGCTGAATCGCCTGGGGCTGAAAGCAACGAGCGGGAAGGCGGCGGCTAGCGCAATATAAGTCAGCCGGAAATCGATTTCAACCTGCATGAAAACGAGCGCGATTTTTACTACTACCAGCGCAACCAGCAGGATCAGAGAAATACGGGAAAGATTTGCCAGTTTTGGGTCTCTAATCGGTTCCGGTTCCTGGTGGACAGGCTGATGGTTAAAATGCCGTCTGTAGAAAAATCGTAAAAATAGATAGGCGATGAAGAGATTGATTAAGGTTGGTAATAGTAAATAGCGGAAGAAGGTGACAAAAGGATTTTCCACGCCACCATTGATAGCAATCAGCAGGTTTTGCGGGTTGCCGATGGGGCTCATGACGCTGCCGATGGTGATGGCAAAAGCAAGAGAGAGTAACAGGATTTTTGGCGTAGTGTTGGCTTTCTGTGCTAGTAGCAGAACTACGGGCGTGCCGATGATTGCCAGGGTGTCATTCATCAAAAATGCCGACATTAATCCCATAACAAAGAGTATAGTGAGGACAAGTGTATCCAGAGAATGGGCGCGGCGGAAGATGCGGTAGGAAAGGTAAGAGAGATAGCCGCTTGATTCCAGCGCTTCCCCGACCACAAACATACCGAAGAGGAAAAGCATCACATCCGGGTTGATGGCTTTCAGGGCTTGCAATGGAGCAATCTGTCCTGTAACCAGTACAGCAATGGCACCCAGGGACATGATTTGCCATATCTGGAATTTGAGATTACCAATTCGCCTGACTGCAATCAGGAGGAAGACGATACCGAGTATTATTAGCGAAACCATAAAGGCTTATTATCTACAAAAAGCTGATAAAACAGCACCTATCAAATACTATTATCGCACATTTATACATTAATATTCTGGATTCCCCGCTCCCGTATCGGAGTACGGGACAAGCTGCGGGGAGAATGACACCGAGGTGGTGTGATTGCTTTGGCATCCCTATGATGTCTGGCTAAATGTCCCAAGTAGTTTAATATAACAGTCTATGGAAATTGCAGCTTCAAAGAAATGCTAAGGTATAAATGGATCAATTAAAGCGGGTGCTTCGCTTCTTTAGTTCTTTATTATGTTCTAAGATTTGATTAACTTCCGGCACCCTATCTTTCTCATGCCCACGCAAAGCAAAGTAGACAACGCCGGTATTTGAAATGGCTACTGTGTAAGGCTGCATTGATGGTATAAAGGTCGGGCTGGCTACTATAATCGCCAATCCGGGCATCATATCATCTTTATCAATTTGAGCGATACTGGATAATATGTCTGTGTTATGCTCTTTTATTGCTCTCATAACAGTTGTGATATGTTTATAAAGACAAGTTAACTCCTCTTGGGTGACTAGAAATATGTAATCCAACGGGTTTTTACTAATTTGTTTGGTAAAATGCTCCCAATTGATAGCTTCAAAACTCAATCTTTCTTTACAGGATTCTTCTAATTGTATTACTTCCATTCTCCACCTTTATTACCTGAAGATATTAGGAATCTTCCGGAAGATAAAATACTCAGGCTCGGTTTCTTGCCGCAATAAAAGCGCTCCGACTACAACTGCCGCTACCGGTAAAAACCAGGACTTAATTCTCTTTAGGGAAAACCACTCTACTGCCTTATCTAACTACACCCTTGATACCTGTATATATTGGGCGTTTCCCTATGATCGCAATCCACGGAGTCCCGCTCCGATCAGACCGAAACCAACAATTATACCACCCCACCAAAGAATTCCACCGTTATCAATAGCTGAAACTATTGACCATATAGCTAAAACTTCAAGAGCAACACCGAAGAGTATCATAAAAATGGATGCTATTTTACTAGGTTTTTTCTTTTCAGTTCTAGTCTCTGTGCTTAAACGGAGTATCTCAACCTGCCTTACGAATTCCCTGGCTTGCTCTTTATGAAAACCTTTTTTCTCCAGATCCCTCACAATGTTAGTCTCAGGTGTTTCGTTTGCTATTTGTCTCGCAACATAATTTATCAACTTACGAGACTCTTCAGTTTCCATTGATTTTGTTAAATCATCCACTATGATACCCCAATTTTACTTACTTAACGACGTTAATTACAGATGCTTAAGTTTTACCGGACACTCCCGATCTTTATCCTAGTACGGTCTCTGACAACTCGAACAAGGTTTCACTCGCCGTTTTGCTGTAACATATATTCATGGTTGTATCATTAACACCTGAACTTTGATAGTATTATACCCATGTTATTTTCTCTTTTCAAGGCGACGGGGGATATCTCTATGTATTCTAGCTCTCGAACCTACACATGGAGCGTATCTAATGTCTTTATGTACTGAAAAGTTGAACAAAGAGGAGATTTAAGATTCGGTTGTGGAATGACGGCTAAACGCCCTTCATCTTCAAACCAAGAAAATCGAGTTCGTACTGGACAATCATACCTGTGCCAGCAAAGCTGTAATACTTGTCGTTCCCGATAATGATGTGGTCGAGTACCTTGATTCCCAGAACGCTACCGGCAAATACGAGGTCGCGGGTTAAATCATTATCATTTTTGCTCGGAGTGCAGTCGCCGGAGGGATGATTATGGACAAAGATGAGAGATGCCGCATGCTTCTCCAGAGCACTCTCCATCGTCTGTCGTGGTGAAATAGCCGCACCAGCTACTGTGCCTTCGAACAGATCGATGGTGTCAATAATTTGATTACGGCTGGTCAGGTAGATAACTTTGAAGACTTCTTTCTTCAGGTCGCGCATGGAGTGATAAAGGTAATCGAATATTTCCTGGGCAGATTGATAGACATGTTTATCCAGTATTTTTTCTTTAAGGAACTCACGAGAAACTGCCTGTACCAGTAAAATGCCGAAAACCGAATGTGGCCCAATTCCAGTTATTTTTTGCAGTTCCTCCGGTGATGCAGATAGTACGCCGCGTAGTGTCTTGAATCGTTTTAAGGCTTCTTTTGCTTGAGACTTAACGTCTCTACGAGGCGTTCCCAAGCTCAAAAGTAATTCTACAATCTCATAATCAGCAAAGCCCGTCAAGCCTCCCTTGAGAAACCGCTCTCTGAGTCGTTTCCTGTGGCCGGCTGATTGCTCCGCAGAAGTCATATCAGACTCCTTTGTTGACATACTTTACCTTTTCTTTTTAAGTTTCTTTTTATCCTCTACCATCCACCAATCACCCCGCCAGTAGTTATTTTCGTCATAGCCTTTTAGTATTAGTTCCTTTTTAACATCATCCCAGTGGGGCAATAAACGATGTCTCATAATGGGGGTCAGAATAAATGGAAACACCAACCAGAAGCTTACTACAGCCACTGCAGCAAGGATTAGCCCAATTTGGTCAGCTCGCAGGAGCAGGAAAGCGGCACCTGCCATCAGCATTATGACCCAGAGTGCCTCTAGAATCCACCGGAATCGCGATTTCAGGATACCTGGTTTTACATCAGGGCGAGCCTGTCTCCCGAAAGAGCAAAAAGTCTCAAGAACTGATGCTAGGAATACTAATATAAATCCTATAAACAATACCCATGTTGCATCCATAGAAGTGCTCCTTTAATTATGGCTAGACCTCTTCTGTAAGTGTCTCTACAATCAGTCCGCTCTCGCCCACCAGCACGATAATTTGCTCACGAAGTTCCGAGCAGTAGCCGGTGTAAATATTGGGTAATTTCAATTTTACGGTCTTACCATTATTGATAATGCGCAGGCTTACCTCATCCCTACCGGAGTATTCCTTAATTGAATAAATAATACGGTGTAGACGGTTCAAATCATCCTGTTCATCCTGAGTTCCTTTAATACTGATGATGAGACGGTGTCTTTTCAGTGGCTCAACGACAGCTGGAGCAGGCTTTTCATTAGCAACGGCTTTCCCATTGGTAGTTGGTTTATGATTGTAGTTTGCTTTGCCATTTGATACTACAAGTGGTTTCATTTCCGGGGTTGGCGGTTTTTTAGAAATAACCTGACCGGGTTGATAGCGTTCGGCTTTTTTGCAGCTCAGCTGAACTGTATCTTCTCTTGTCGAAACACGTCCGTCAATAAGCACAATTGTCCCTTCTTCCCATAAATCCACGGTTCCTGTGTAGACGTCAGACCATACCATCACTTCAATACTTCCCTCGAGGTCTTCCAACACAACTTTCACAAACGGTTTGCCATCTTTGGTAAGAAGATGTAATACTGATGCTACCATACCAGCGACACGTACGATTTGCCCATTCATTTCGCTTTCTATCTGACCGCAGAGTGTGATGTTATCCTCTGCAATTTTACTGGCATATGGAGTGAAGGGATGTTCAGATAGGTAAACGCCCATTAGTTCCTTTTCCCAGGCAAGTTTTTCTTTAACAGGTACTTCAACTTCCTGAAAGTTCAATTTTGCCAGGGGTACCGGTACCTCTGCACCCCACAGGTTAAACATTGTAGTCTGTCCCGAGTCACGATTACGCTGTTCGCGCTGTGCCAGTGAGAGAATCTCGCCAACATTGTTCAATAAGGTGCCACGGTCACCAAGACTATCAAATGCTCCCGCTTTAATAAGGCTTTCCATAACGCGTCGGTTCAGATTACTGAAGTCGATACGGCGGCAGAGGTCTTCGATGGATTTAAATATTCCATTCTTTTCCCGTTCGGCAATGACCGATTCCATAGCGCCAACGCCCACATTTTTAATTGAAGTCAAACCGAAACGGATAGAGGGAGTACCACGCTCATCGCGTTCAATAGAAAAGTGTGACTGACTGCGGTTGATGTCTGGTGGGAGTACCTTAATACCTAAACGTCGGCATTCCCCGATAGCGCTGGATATTTTTTCTGTCACGCCGGCATGAACTGACAGAAGCGCTGTCATATATTCCACCGGATAATTGGCTTTAAGATAAGCGGTCTGATAGGCAACCAACGCGTAACTGGCGGCATGGGCTTTATTAAATGCGTAACCCGCAAACGGTTCAATCAAAGCAAAAACCTGCTCGGCGAGGTCTGATGAGAAGCCTCGATTTTTTGCGCCTTCTACAAAGCTTTGTTTCTCTTTTTTCAAGACCTCCAGGATTTTCTTGCCCATTGCTTTACGGAAAATGTCCGCCTTGCCGAGGCTGTAACCGGCGAATTCGCGCACAATAAACAGCACCTGCTCCTGATAAACAATCACGCCATAAGTCTCTTCAAGGAAAGGAGCGAGTGCGGGGTGCAAGTAGCGGATGGATTCCTGACCATTTTTAGCTTTAATGAAGGTGGGGATATGCTCCATAGGACCGGGGCGGTATAAAGCTACCATAGCTGTAATATCATTGAAGACTGTGGGTTTAAGTTCTTTGATATAGCGGCGCATTCCCGAACCTTCCAGCTGAAAGACACCTGCTGTCTCTCCGGAGGACAGCAATTGATAGGTCTTCTTGTCGTCGAGGGGAATGCGATACAGGTCGATGTCAAGACCACGGTAATCCTTGATGAGGTCACGAGCTTTACCAAGGATGGTCAGGTTTGCCAGCCCCAGGAAGTCCATCTTCAGAAGACCGATACGGGCAACATCATCCATCGCAAACTGGACCATGACTGCACGCTCATTATTCCCTTTTGAGACCTTCTGTAATGGCACATGTCTGGTAAGTGGTTCCTTGGAGATAACTACACCGGCGGCATGCGTACTGGCATGGCGAGAAATGCCTTCTGCCTTCTTTGCTGAATCAATCAAGTTATGGATGATTGGGTCTTCACGGTAGATACTCGCAAGTTCTTCGTTTTGCTTTAGAGCGTCGTCAATAGTTACTTTTGGACCGAAGGGTATCAGACGGGCAACCCGGTCGACATCCCCATAGTTCATGCCCAGCGCTCTTCCGACATCGCGGATTGCTGCCCTCGCACCCAGCGTCCCGAAGGTAATAATCTGGGCGACATGGTCCTCACCGAATTTGTTGGAAACGTAAGCGATAACTTCGTCACGTCGGTCATCCTGGAAGTCCAGGTCGACATCTGGCATCTCCTTGCGTTCGAAGTTAAGAAAGCGCTCAAAAACCAACTTATGAGCGATAGGATCAATTTCTGTAATACCAAGACAGTGCAGGATGATACTCGAGGCAGCACTTCCTCTGACTCCAAAGAGAATACCCTGTTTTTTTGTATATGAAATGATATCCCAGACCACAAGAATGTAGTTAGCAAACAGTGTCTGTTTGATGACATCCAGTTCGTATTCGAGCCGCTGTGTAATTTCTGCAGAAGGATTAGGATAGAAACGGGGTAATCCCTGGTAACACAACTCCCTAAGGAAATCGTCGGGAGTTTTGCCGGGAGGTAGTTCGATTTCCGGCAGGTGTAGCCGCCCGAACTCCAGCCTGAGATCACACATCCGGGCAATGCGCTGGGTATTCTCAAGCGCTTCCGGCAGGTCTCGATACATCTCTGCCATTTCTTCGGGACTACGGAGGTAGAAGAAATCGCCCGCCATTTTTATCCGCTTTTCATCTTTGACAGTGGTATTTGTGCCAATACATAGTAGCAGGTCGTGAGTTGAAGCATCTTCACGGTTGATATAGTGGACATCATTACTGGCAACGAGGGGGATACCAAGCTCTTTACTCATTACTACCAGTTCACTGTTTATCCGCTCCAGTTCTGGAATGGGATGTCGTTGTATTTCCAGATAGAAATCACCAAAGACTTCCTTGTACCAGAGGGCGGCTTTTCTCGCTTCTTCAAGTCGTCCACTATTTATGTACTGAGGGATTTCGCCCGCCATGCATGATGATAGTGCCACCAGCCCCGAGCTGTATTCTTTGAGCAATCCTTTATCGATGCGTGGTTTATAATAAAATCCCTCAAGATGTGCTTTTGTGACCAACTGAAGCAGATTGCGGTAACCTGTCTGATTTTTTGCCAGCAGGACCAGGTGGTAGTTGTTCTTTTCACCCGGGGTACGGTTGAGTCGGCTTTCCGGGGAGATGTAAACCTCACAACCGATAATAGGGCGTAGCCCTGCCTCCTTGGCTTTTACATAGAAAGCAATGGCGCCGTACATGACGCCGTGGTCGGTGAGCGCCAGGCTGTCCATGCCCAGAGCCTTAGCCCTTGCCACCAGCTTATCAATACGGCACATGCCATCGAGTAGACTGAATTCACTATGAACGTGGAGGTGCGTGAACATCAATGTCCTTCGTGTCTGTGGTTGCTGAAACTAAAACATTATAGCACAGAGAATTCTGGTTATAGCCACAATTTTCGGATTTATTAATTCGAATATCATTCTACTGAAAATAGTCTGCGAATAGATTCAAGACGCTGGATATTCTCCTGTAAAAATAGCGGCGGGCATTGTTCCAACATGCATTTCCCGATTCGCAATTCCGAGGCAAAGACGAGACAGGTGGCATATCCGCACTGCCGGCAGTTGGTTTTCGGGAGATACCTATAAATATCAATGGCGGTGGGCAATTTCCTTTCCGTGAAACTGGGTTTGATGGTCATCCGTTCCTGCCACACACGGTTCACCAGTGCCACTGCCTGGCGTGCGATTTCTGGTGCTTGTGTAGTCTCATTTACACCAGCCACACGAATATCCATGTCCCGGAAGGCATACTGTCGTTGTTCATCTCTTCCAATGAGCACTTTATTCTCATGGTCGTAGTAGGTCTCTTCAAGTACGGTATTAAGGTAAGGGAAGACCGGACTGATATCCTCGGATAGACTAATCCGCAAACCATACCGCCCCGACCCCGGTGCGCAAGGCGCCTCCGCGATTTCATATTCGTAATGAGTGATAAGCTCTTTGGTCATCTTACTAAAATTATAGATATTCTGGGACTTGATGTAAATCTGAATGTCATAGTCGGGGGTCGAGCCATGCACAGACCAAATCCGCTAATATGAACGTGGCTAGACATAGACCAACCCCATCGTGGTTTTTCTAGGTGACTAAGCATGAACAATTTCGCGTTCAAGTTGAAGTATAAAGTCTTTCATATACTGCACAAGGGCTTCCCCTAATCTCTTAGCAGTTTTTGTATGTAAATGATCATAATAGCGTATTTGCTGATTGATCTGGTCGATAATATTATTAACAGGAATTTGTCCACCTCTTGATTCTAATCCGCGTGAGGACCAAAACTCAGCAGCCGATAATCCCCATGCAATGCCCTTTAAGTTTTGAGGATCATAATCCGGTAGAGAGTACTTTGAACTGCAAGCCCTCATAATTCCAGTTGCGCCAAAAGCGTCCAAGTTGTCCCCATCACGGATGATTTCGAGCAACTTTCCTTTTTCTCCAAGAGTACCGAGGTGGTGTATAACCACAGAAGGAGCTAAGCTGTGGTAGCTGATTGCATCGGTGATTAATTCAATTTGACCTGAAGACAGGATTGAGTTGCCTTTAAGAAATTCCCTTGCAATTTCCGCTCCTACCAAAGCATGATTTTTTCGTTCAACCCTTTCACTCATCTGTCCAAGTCCTATATCATGAAGTAAAGCTGTAACTTCGACTAGTTCAAGGTCTTTAAAGCTTTCGGACTTGGCTATAGTTAATGCCCAATTTCGCACGCGATCGACATGTTTATAGTCGTGGGCAATCATTAGATCGCTATGTTTCGCGGTCATTTCTTTTTTAACGTAAGCCTCAATAATAGTTATTAAGTTACTTCTTTTCATTCGATTCTCCCGCTGTTTATATTCGGATTTCTAAAATATACCACAGTCAGCAGTTTTTAAGTAAGGTGGATAAAACCCACCTTTTTATAATTGAATAGTATCGTAATCTCAACCCGACGCCCCATCCCATTATCCCTTCCCGCTGGGAAGGGATGGATTTTTTAAGGGGGGGGTGCCCCCCCCTTAACACTCCTGCCTGTCTATTGTGTTTTAGTAAGGTGAGTAAACCCACCATTTTTGGTGTCCTGTTAAATTATAGGGTTCACTTGATTCATATTAGATGAGCCGATATACTGATGCCAATCACCCTTTGTTAACTGGATTATTCATGCACTAATTGGTATGCTCTAGCCAATCTCGGCGTTTGAAAAGGAGGTGTGGGAGTGGAAAGCAAAATATGCTCTGTTGAAGAAGCAATGCGCGAGGTTAAAGACGGGGATACAGTGGCGATGCACTACTGGGGTTTTAATGGTACCCCGAGTTACCTGGTGCGTGCTTTGATTGCCTGTGGGGTAAAAAATCTGACCCTTTACACGAACAACTTCGTACCTATAGGCATGGGTGGGCTTTCCGAAATAGGCATCCCTGACCTGACAGGACTACTGCCGCAACTAAAAAAGCTGGTCTCTCCATTTATAGGGGGTAGGACATATGGCAGTAAGGGTCAGGAACAAACGGATGCTGTTCTAATGGAACGTGTCAATTCTGGTGTGCTTGAAATAGAGTCAAGTACACATGGAGTTTTTATAGAAAGGTTGCTGGCTGGGGCTATGGCTACCGGGGGCTTTTACAGCCCGATCGGCATCGATACCATTATCGAAAAAGGCAAGGAAAGAAGGACTATCGACGGCAAGGAATATATCTTCGAAAAGCCGATCCGCCCCGATGTTGGACTGATCAAGGCTTACCGGGCTGACAAACTTGGCAACCTTGTCTATCGTGGCACATCCCGGGGAGCCAACCCGATTATTGCCATGGCTTCGAAGCTGACTATTGTTGAGGTATTTGATGTTGTCGAACCTGGCGAATTGGACCCAGAGAAGATAGTAACTCCAGGTATCTATGTCGACCGAATTGTTAAAATTCCTGAAGATGATATCGCAAGTGAAAGCAAGATTACCGAAATAATGAAAATGCTTGTCAGTGCAAAAGCCGCAAAGGAACAAAATACCACAATCGGATTGCGCTGGATGAAAGGAGGTAAGGGATGAAAGAAAAACTCGATGAAGAAGTCATCGCCATGAGAGCTGCTAAGGAATTGAAAGCAGGCGACTTCTGCAATCTGGGTATCGGTATTCCCCAATTCTGTGCCTCTTATGTACCGGAAGGTGTCCAGGTGCAGACTGAGAATGGTGCCCTTGGTTTCGGTCCATTATTAACCATGGAAAATATCGACGAGGTAAACGCCGATATGGCAGATGCCGGTGCCCGTTTCTTTTCCCGGGCGCCCGGGATGTGTTTCTTTGATTTGCTGACGTCATTCGCAATGATAAGAAGCGGACGTCTGATCAGTATATTGGGCGGGCTCGAGGTTTCTGAGAAGGGTGACCTGGCTATCCATAGTATCGGTGAGACAAGCGGCTTTCCCCAAATTGGAGGGTCTATGGACCTTGCCTGGGGGTCTAAGAAGCTGATTGTTACCATGACCCATACGACCAAAGATGATAAACCTAAAATAGTGAAGAACCTGAGGTTGCCTCTCAGTGCCAAACAGTGTGTGGATTTAATTGTCACCGATATCGCTGTTATTGAGGTAAGACCCGACGGACTTATACTCAGAGAAGTCGCCCCCGGCTGGACAGCCAAAGAGGTCCAAGCCCTGACCGAAGCCCAGCTCAAAATTGCCGATGATCTTAAAGAGATGGAGCTTTAAACTTAGATAACAAATATCGCCTGCAGGTGGTCTTAAGCATTCGAATTTAGAATTTTTGAATGTTGCGGACTACACCTCGACTGTACCGAGGCTGCACATACCCTACATTTGAGATTTCTTAGTCTTGTTTACTAAAAGATATCACCGCCAGGATAACGAGTAACGCTCCCAGTCCGACGACGATGAGGGTATCATCCAGTACGCCCATCGTGTGACCGAAGATGGTAACTCCAATGGCTTGTGCGGGTGCAGTCGTTACCCCGAGAAATACCTGACGGACAGCATCTACACCGTAAGTGAGTGGGTTAAGCTTCGAAATTACTGAAAGCCAGACCGCCACATTATTGACCGGGAAGAATATCCCGGAGAGAAAAGTCATCGGCATAATAACAATCTGCACCAGGAGTTGAAATCCTTGCTGACTGCGCATCCGGGAGGCAATCAGAATACCCAGTCCAGAAATAGCGATAGAGATAATAATCAGTATGGGAATCAATTTTAGAATGAGAATCAAGCTCAGTTCGACCTGTAAAAAAGGTGCTAACACAAGCATGATAATTGCCTGACCCAGTGAAACAATCGTAGAGCCAATGATTTTGCCGAGTACGATACTACTGCGGCTTATAGGCGCCACCAGCACTTCTCTGAGAAAACCGAATTCCCTGTCCCAGACGATGGATAAGCCGGACATCAGCGAACCCATCAATATGGTCATAGCGATAATTCCGGGATAAATAAACTGCACAAAATCGACGCCGGGTGCCATTGGACCAATTACATTTTTAAAACCGGCGCCGAATATTATAAGGAAAAGAATAGGCATGGCGAAGGTCGATAAAAGACGCGCGCGCTCCTGCAAGAAACGCAACAGATCCCGATAAGCAATCACCCAGATACCGCGCAACTCCTCTGCCATTTTCATCCGTGCATCCCTCCTCCCATCATTCTTCTCATCTGATCCCACGCGCTGGCTTCCTGGTCCCGGATGGCTCTCCCGGTAAGCTTGAGAAAAACGTCGTCCAGTGTCGGGCGGTGCACACTAATGGAACGGAGCCCACTGCGAAAACTGCGCATAAATTCCGGCAAGAACGTATCACTCTGTTTTACGCTGAAATTTATCATTCCGTTCTGGACAATAGGCGCCAGATGAAAACTCTCGGTGAGTTCTTGAAGCGCTTGTTCGTGGTTGTCAGCCTGGACGGATACAGTATCTCCACCCAGAGAATCCTTTAAAAATTTTGGTGTATCCAGTGCCACGATTTTCCCGTGGTCAATAATTGCGATGCGGTCGCAGTATTCTGCTTCATCCATATAATGGGTGGTCATGAAGATGGTCAGGTTTTCCTGTTGACGCAGGGTATTGATATGATCCCAGATAAGTCGTCGTGTCTGAGGGTCGAGACCCAGGGTCGGTTCATCGAGGAATAGGATTTGCGGATGATGAAGCAGCCCGCGAGCTAGCTCCAGCCGACGTTTCATTCCGCCGGAATAGGTAGCAACCCGATTCTTACGGCGGTCGGTTAGCTGTACCAGTTCCAGCAGTTCAGACATACGCTTCTCTCGTATATCATGGGGCACGCCGTAAGCGTAAGCATGAAAAATCAGGTTCTGTTCAGCGGTCAGATAATCATCGAGTGTAGGATCTTGAAATACCAGCCCGATAGACCGCTGTACTTGCCTCCGTTCCTTCACGACATCATGCCCGTTGATATAGGCGTTGCCACTGGTCGGTAATAGCAGTGTGCATAGAATATTGATAGTGGTAGTTTTCCCGGCTCCGTTCGGACCCAGGAATCCGAAGATTTCCCCCTTCTGCACGTTGAAGGAAATCCCGTCCACTGCCACCAGTTGCCCGAACTTCCTAACGAGATTATTAATTTCGATTGCGTTTACAGCCATTACTCCTCACTTCTGCCGTTCTTGCACGGCACCCCAAAATTCATTCTAGCATTGTTGGAGTGAGGGCGCTATTAGTGTACAATCTGAATAAGAGATGAGAATTATCAGACGGTTTGCCCAGTGGCTTTTTATTTTGTGTCTGCCGGTGCTGGTGTTTACAGGTAGTGTTGCGTGGGCAGTGAATAGTGCCTGGCTCTACATGGCTGGTTTCGAGAAGCATCACGTGCAGGAGACACTTGCAGAAAATGGCTTACCACTAACTGACAGTCAGCTTAAAGATATTACCCATGAATTCATTCAGTACTTCATTTCAGGTGACGAATTTATCCATTTGACCGTGCAAATTGATGGACAGACCGTCGAGCTTTTTAATGAGGAGGAAATTATCCACTTCAAGGATGTGAAGGGTCTGTTCCGTCTCGATTATGCCGTCCTACTGGGGACATTGCTCTACTGCCTGATCTTTGCTCTGGTCTGTCTCTTTTGGCGCCATGGTACTTACCATCGTTTACTTGCCCGCAGTGCGGTCATCGGGAGCGGTGTCAGCCTTGGTATTATGATGCTCATTGGCATTGCCATTCTACTTGACTTCGACTCGCTTTTCTATCAGTTCCACCTTGTATCTTTTGCCAATGAGTTCTGGTCAGCGGAAGGTAATATGCTCTTGCTTTTCCCGGGCGGATTCTGGTATGACATGTTTGCTACCGGAGCTTTGTTTGCCGTAGTGATGTCACTCATTCCAGGTATAATCGGCGGTATTTATCTGTTAAGGATCAGGAAGAAGGTGAAAAGTGATTAATATCCGTAAGGCAACACTTAGCGATGAAACTGAAGTCTTCGACGTGCTCAGAAAGCTTCTTTCTCCTCAAGCCACGGATAGCAGTCGCATTCACACGCCAACCACAGCAGGAGTTTTCCGCGAGATAATCACCGATGAAAGCAAAGGTGCAGTTATTATCGCTGAAGAGGGTGGTAAGCTGGTCGGCTTGATTACGTTATCATATCCTATCGCCATCCGCTGTGCGGGCAAGTACACCTGTATCGAGGAGTTCATTGTCAGTGAAATGGTGCGCGGGCGTGGTGTGGGCACTCAATTGCTTGAATCTGCATTGAATGAGGCAAAGAAACAAGGCTGTTACGAGATTCAGGTGAATGCTCCCAGCGAACTGGGTTATCCACTATACATTAAACAGGACATTAAAGACGCTGGAAAACATCTTAAGAAGAGATTGCGGGATCAACTGACAACTAGCAACTGACAACTGTCAAACAATATCAGAAACTCATAACGTAAAAGTCAAAAGTCAAAGCCATAACTTAAAGCTGAAAACTGATCCATTCTTTAATTGTCATTCCCGACCCCATATCGAGTGTGGGGCAGGCTCTGATCGGGAATCCATTACACAGGTCACTTCTTCAGGTGTACGTTTCTGGATTCCAGATTTAATCTGGAATGACAAGTGGTGGGAATCACCTTACGGATGAGACTTCATTTCCCACTGGGCTTTATCACCTTCCCGCCAGACTGTAAATGTCACCTTTTTACCCTCTATTAGGAGTGGTTCCGATTCCGCGCGCAGTTTCTTGAAATCTGCCTGCTCTAGAAAGAGCCGGAGTATTTCTAATTGTTCTTGAAGCGCAGTATCTTCAGGTGTTTTCATGAGTGCAGAAGTGGTCTGGTTATGCAGACGTTTTGCCTGAGTTTCAATGCAGGCGTCTAAGGTGGGTAATAAGCTTAGTATGTCTTGATTTTTCACTTGATAAGATACGCTCATTGAGTGGATTTTCTAGTCAACTATTGGTGGTTTACATACTCCGCATGGTTCATATCCATGTGATTGGGCATCTGCTGCGGAATAAAACCATATTTCATTTTCCGGGTTTATTTTAAGAGCCCAACTACAGTTTGGGAAATGATATTTATTACTAGCTTTACTACCCACATATTTTTTTGCCCACATTCCACGGAAAGCTAGTTTGGCTTCCTGCTCTAAAGATTCAAAGAAGCTCTGGAACTTGGTATCCGGTTCGTAGGTGACTGCTTTTGCGTAACCTGATCTCACAAGTTCAGCATTGACGAAGAGGTCACCTATATATACATATCTGAGTAGCCTTCCATATTTGTCTGTCTCAGAGACATCCTTTTCTAACCTCACTGTTTTGCCACTAACAAGTTCAGCATTTTTGGTAGTCGCTTCTAAGTAAAATGGTTCACTTGTTTCCGGGGTATCTATCCCTATATATCGAACTCTGTAAATCATTCCACTAATGCTTACTTCAATAGTGTCACCGTCTATCACTTGCACTACCGTTGCTTCACCAATGGTTATGACTTCTGTTGGTGGAAGGGTTGGTGGTGTTGTAGACGGTATAACAGAATTGCCGACGGTAGTGAATGAGCTAGCTGTCCAGGTGCTTTTCGTGCCAGTTGAATTTACAGCTCTAACTCTCCACCAGTACTGTGTATTGCTTTTTAAAGTAATAGTAGGTCTGTGCGAATTAGTAGAAGCGGAGGCGATATAATCAATGAGAGAAAACTTATCGGTTCTACCCAGTTCTTCAGCGATTACAAATTCATAGTTGGCAGCATTGTTTACGCCTGACCACTTGAAGGTAGTATTAACCGGTACATCAACTGCACCATGTATGGGTGACAGTAGTATTACTGGTGAAATATACGGCGATGTTGTTGATGGTGAAGTCGGTGTTGTGGAAGGAGTTTGTGTAGTAGACGGTTGGTTTTCTTGTTCAGGTACCAGAGTGGTATTTGTCTGAGTCCCTGTAATCGTAATTATAGTAGGCGATTCTTCCTGAGATTTTGTGGGAGTGCATGATAATACCATAACCAATAAGAGTATTAGGCTAAGTATTAATCCAATCGGTTTGTTTTTATTCCACATACTTCTCCACCTCCCCCATCAACACCCGCAAAATATCCTTCTCCATAATTACGCCTACCTGCTTGCCTTTTTTAAAGAGGATGGCTCTACCCTTGCCGCAGGCAACCCCGATATCTGCATCTTTGGCTTCGCCGGGACCGTTCACGGCACAACCCATTACCGCCACCCGGATGGGTTTCTTCACCTTCGCCAGTTCTGTCTCTATCTGTTGAGCGAGCTTGACGATGTCTACCTCGGCGCGACCGCAGGTGGGACAGCTCACCAGTACAGGTCCGTGCTGTCGCAAGTCGAGGCTTTTCAGAATTTCCCAACCGGCAATCACTTCTTCCCGCGGGTGGGCGGTCAGTGAGACGCGGATGGTATCGCCGATGCCCAGATAGAGCAAAGTTCCGATGCCGACACTAGAACGGATGACGCCGGTGCGGGGTGTGCCTGCCTCAGTGATGCCGATGTGCAACGGGTAGGGGATTTTATCAGCAATTGCCTTATACGCGGTGATAGTGGTCGGCACGTCAAAAGCTTTCAATGATATCTTAATGAGGTCAAAATCCAGGCTCTCCAGCAGTTTTACCTGTTCCATGGCAGCATCGACCATGCGGTCGGGAATTGATTTCTTTGTATTACTCTTTGGCAGACTACCGGCGTTCACCCCGATACGGATAGGTACGCTTCTTTCTTTCGCGGCGAGCACTACCTTTTTTATTCTCTCCGGATCACCGATATTGCCGGGATTAAGACGCAAGCCATCGGCGCCGGATTCCAGAGCGGCAAGCGCCAGGTGATAATCGAAATGGATGTCGGCAATAAGAGGGATGGAGATTTGCTTCTTTATCTTTTTGATGGCATACGCCGCTTCCATATCGGGTACAGCCACGCGGATAACCTCGCAATCGTATTCTTCCAGTTCTTTTATCTGGCGGACGGTTGATTTAATATCATGGGTGAAAGTGTTGGTCATCGACTGGACGATGATGGGCGCACCGCCCCCGATTTTCACCCCGCCAATTTGGATTTGTTTGCTTTTCCGGCGAGTAGGTAATAATCTATTTCTAATTATCTTCATATCCATCACTTCTATGCTACAGACTCTCCCCACTCCGATATTCATTCGTTTCACTCAGAATGACATGCCCTCTATTTTTTGCTGAAGCAATAATACCATATCCATCAAGAACTCCAACCATTTTCCCAAACCTCCACATAAGATATCGAACTTAAAATAGCATGTCACAGGTTGGGCGTCAATTGACTAAGTATATTATTGAAAATTGATTATTGAAGTTTGAGGCTTTGCGTTAAGACGTTAAGCTTCCACCACTGATGATGCGGACAATATCACGGTAGGTGATAAGTAGCATCAAAGCGAGTAGGATTAGAAAACCAATGGTGTGGACGAGTTGTTCTGTCTTTGGAGAGACGCGTTTTCCATGCCTTATCCACTCCAGCAGAACAAAAACAATTCTACCGCCGTCAAAGGCAGGGATAGGGAAAATATTAACGATGCCCAGGTTAATACTTATGAGAGAGGTCAGTACCAGCAGGTTTGCGATACCAGTTCTAGCGACTTCTCCAACCGTTTGGGCAATGCCCACCGGTCCCGTCACTTCGAATGGAATTTCACCTTTTATGCTCTGCACAATGCCGTCTTTGAGAAGCACTAAAATATCCCAGTAACGTACTGCACCCATTGGAATAGCCTTCCAGAAGGGGTAACTCTTTGTGATTACAGTGGTTATGGCGACGCCGGTTTCGCCCTCACCTTCAGGCGGTTGCACACGTGGTGTCAGAACAACTTCTGCCACTGCCCCGTCACTTTGTTTAATATCAATTTTAATTTCTTTGCCCAGGTTCTCTTCAATTGATCGCTCATAATCGTTGACATTCAAGATTTGTTCGCCATTGATACTTAGAATAATATCGTTGACTTTTATTCCTGCGTTTGCCGCTGGTGAATTCGGGGAAATTTGTACGACAACCACCTCTCCATCATCTTTGAAAATGTCATTGACGACTGTCTGGTGAGGCAGCATAAATGCTATCGAAAGCAGAACGAACGGCAGGAGCAAGTTCATGATGGAACCGGCACCCAGTACTATCAACCGCACGGGGATACTTTTTCCCGCGAGAGTTCCCGATTCTGGTTTTAATCGCTGTTTTAGGGGGTTTTGTGATGTATCGCTTACCCGGTCTATGTCTTCATTTGCTTTATCGCTATCGCTTATATCAGCGGGTGTAGGATAATGGTCTTTATTCCAGATTGAAGGGTCAAGCGGATTAAAATATTTGCCTGTCTTTCGGGGTGGGGTATCTTTTGATTCCAGAGCGGGGAGCCACAAGACGGAGCGAAAAAAGTTTATTACGCTGTTTTTTCCTTTTATCCTGGTATTGATTAATCGGATTTTATCTTGTTCCTCATTTTTATTAAGTGCGTCCGGGTCCTCTTCTCCAGCTAATCGTACGAAGCCGCCGAGAGGTAAGGCATTTACAGAGTAGATAGTCTCCCCGCGTTTGAATCCGACAATCCTTGGAGGTAGAAAAATACCGAACTCTTCTACCTTGATTTTAAAAATCTTGGCCGAAATAAAGTGCCCGAACTCATGCACGAGAATAAGTACAAGCAGTATAACGAAAAATGAGACAATGGTGGTCAGCACTATATCTTCTTCCCTGCAAGTTCCAGAGTATAGGCACGTGCCCAGTCATCTACTTCAATGATATCTTCAATGCCGGGTTCCATCAATGGTTCGTGTTTCTCTAGAGCCTCAGCAACCAGCCGGGAAATATCGGTAAAGGCGATCTTTTCTTTCAGGAAAAGGTCGACCGCTATCTCGTCAGCGGCGCAAAGGACGGTGGGGCAGGTACCACCAGCTTTTCCCGCATCGATTGCCAGCTTCAGACACGGAAATTTCTCATAATCAGGCGGTTCAAAGGTCAGTTCCTTGAGTTTTGCCCAATCTATACGTGGGAGATCGGGGTTAGGTACGCGGTCTGGATGTAACAGGGCATACTGGATGGGGAGGCGCATATCTGGATATCCCATTTGCGCCTTTACGGAATAGTCATAAAACTCAAGCATGGAGTGGATAATACTTTGTGGGTGAATGACGATTTTGATATCCTCAATCGGTATGCCAAAGAGCCAGTGCGCCTCAATGACTTCCAACCCTTTGTTCATTAACGTGGCTGAGTCAATTGTCACCTTCTTGCCCATCTTCCACGAGGGATGCTGGAGGGCTTGTTTCGGGGTGACTTTTTTCATTCGCTCTACCGTATAATTGCGGAAAGGTCCCCCGGAAGCTGTCAGGATGAGGTACCTGGCTCGCTTTGGTTCGCCGATCATGCATTGCCACATTGCACTGTGTTCGCTATCGATAGGCAGAATGCTGGCATCGTTCATTTCTGCATTCTCAATAATTATATGTCCTGCCATAACCAGCGGTTCTTTATTAGCAATAGCGACATTTTTACCACTGCCCACAGCGGCAAGTGTAGGTATAAGCCCGGTTATGCCCGAAGTACCGATAACAACGGTATCCACATTCGGATAGCTTGCCATTCCTTCCAGCGACATGAACTGAGCTGAACATTCCAGTCTGCGGGATGTCGACTCCGTATCATAGTAAACGATTTGAGGATGAAACTCCTCGACCTGTTTCGCCAGCAGATCAAGATTCCGTCCTGCTGCCAGTCCTACGACTGTAAATCGGTTGGAAAGACTGCGGACAACCTGAAGAGTCTGCTGGCCAATAGAGCCGGTAGAACCAAGAATGGCCAGTCTGATTTTGATTGGCTCATACATTTATATACACCACCCAATAATAGACTATCACAACCGCGAACACGATGCTATCCATGCGGTCGAGGATACCGCCGTGACCCGGGAGTAAAGTGCCAGAGTCTTTGGCGCCGACATTTCGTTTTAAAAGCGACTCCACGAGGTCTCCCGCCTGTCCAAAGGTACTTACCAGCAAGCCAAGTATTACAGCTTGCCACCAGTTCAGTTGAGAAGCCAGCGAGACCGGCGTGGGGAGGAGAAAGAGAAAACTTACCGCGACCGCTCCCAGTAAGCCGCCAAATGCACCTGCCCAGGTCTTACCCGGGCTAATAGATGGTGCGAGTTTGCGTTTACCGAATGCCCGACCGATGAAGAAGGCGAAGGTATCTGAGCCAAACGTACAGAACAGGGCATAGAAAACCCAGTTACGTCCGTCCTCAATGCCGCGTAAAGCTACGAGATAACCAAGCAGCCAGCCTACATAGAGGATACCGGCGAATGTCCATGCCCAAGCAGGAAGCGCATTGAACTTTTCCTTCCGTACTAATAGTACGGTAAGAGAGATGATGATTCCGCTGGTAATGAGAATGGGTGTCACGAGATTGAAATCAAGGTATGGTTCTATATAGTCGGGTATGAGAGGATTTCTTATGACGATAAAAAAAAGCGTCCAGAGAATACCGAATATATAAATTGGTGTTATCTTTAATTTATTGACCAGGCGGAAGAATTCGATGACTGCTAACAATCCCAAGATAGCCACGAAAGCGGTGAATAACCAGGGCTCACCAAACCAGATCACGGTTATGAGAACTGGAATACCCCATGCGGTTGTAATGATCCGTTTCTTAAGCATCTGAGTTATTCACAGTCCACCGAAACGGCGATTTCTCTTGCTATAGGCAGTGAGTGCCAGGTCAATATCTTTCTTATCAAAATCAGGCCAGAGGACTTTTGTAAAATAGAATTCACTATAAGCCGTTTGCCAGATAAGAAAATTGCTGAGGCGGGTTTCGTCTCCAGTACGAATGAGTAAGTCGACATCCGGTATACCAGCCGTATCGAGGTGGTCGGCGAATGTCTTTTCATCCAGATTCTCCGGTTTAATGCCGCTAGCAATGAGCCTTCGGGTAGCTGACACAATCTCATCGCGACCGCCATAGTTCCAGCAGATGGATAGATTCATGCCGGTATTGTTATCGGTACGGGTAACAGATTTATAGATAGCTGACCGCAGGACTTCAGGGAGGTTTTCCAGTCTACCGAGGTGCCGGATTTTGATATTCTTTTCGTGGAGTTCTTCGAGGTGTTCATTTACAAAGGTTTCAACTAAAGTAAAAAGTCCGCTTATTTCCGTCTCCGGACGATTCCAGTTTTCTGTGGAGAAACCATAGAAGGTCACATATGGAATAGGGTATTCGTTGATGTAGCTAATCATTTTAAGCATATTCAGGATGCCTGCTCGATGTCCCATAATGCGGGGAAGACCACGATGTTGTGCCCAGCGTCCATTGCCATCAGGCACAATAGCAACATGTGCGGGCAAAGTCTTGAACTTCTGTGTGGTGGCTTTCATTGTGTTATAAAAAAGAAGTCTGAAGGCACTAGACTTCCATGACCTCTTTTTCCTTGTCCTTACCGGCTTGTTCAATCCGCGCAATAAAGGTATCGGTAAGTTTCTGAAGCTGGTTCTGAAGTTGTTTTAACTCGTCTTGAGATATGTTCTTGTCTTTTTCCTGAGTTTTCAGCTCTTCCAGAGCATCACGGCGGACATTTCGGACAGCGATCTTACCTTCTTCAATGCGGCGTCTTACCACCTTTAACAATTCCTGGCGACGCTCTTCGCTGAGCTGTGGGATATTGATGCGGATCATACGTCCATCGTTTATCGGTGTAAGTCCGAGGTCGGATTTCAGTATAGCTTTCTCGATGATATTCATACTTGATTTGTCCCAGGGTTGTACGATAAGCATACTGGCGTTTGGTGTGGTAATGCTGGCAAGTTGATTCAATGGCAGGACGGAGCCGGCATAGTCAACCTTCACATGTTCAATTAAAGCTGGTGAAGCCCGTCCGGTACGGATGGTGACAAGTTCCCGCTGAATTACGTCCAGCGATTTTCGCATTTTCTGGTCGGCGTTGGTTAATGATTGATTGTCTGCCATGCTTTCTAACCCCCAGTTACGATAGTGCCGATGGATTCACCCAATACAGTACGTTCAATACTCCGTTTCGCCATAAAGTTAAAAACAACGATAGGGAGTTTATTTTCGAGGCAGAGTGAAAGAGCTGTCGAGTCCATAACTTCCAAACGCAGGTTGATTGCCTGGAGGTAGGTTAGCTTGTCAAATCTTTTTGCTTTTGGGTCTTTCTTCGGGTCCGCGGAGTAAATGCCATCGACATCGTTCTTAGCAATGAGGAGCGCTTCAGCGCCAATTTCAATAGCACGCAGGGCGGCGGCGGTATCAGTGGTCATGTAGGGATTGCCCGTACCAGCCGCAAAGATAACCACTCTTCCTTTTTCCAGATGACGGATGGCACGACGTTGGATGTACGGTTCTGCAACTTTCTGGACGTCAATGGCTGTTTGCGTGCGGGTTACAACGCCTATTTTCTCAAGCGCATCCTGAAGGACGAGGGCATTGATGATTGTGGCGAGCATGCCAGCATAGTCGGCGGTAACCCGGTCCATACCCATTTTTTCTGCTTCAACACCGCGCAGGATGTTACCACTACCAACGACGATTGCTACCTCAACTCCCATCTCGTGGATACTCTTAATCTGCTGGGAAATCTGGGTAGCGATTTTGGGGTCAATGGAGTAGCGTGATTTGCCTTTGAAGGCTTCTCCACTCAGCTTGAGCATGATACGTTTGTATTTGGGTACTGCCATTGGGAGCCACCTTCTACGCGGTATACTTTTATGTTACCGGGCAGAGAAAGCTAGACTCCAGCGACTCTGGCTTCCACCTGTCCCATTTCAAACCTGGCAAAGCGATTTATCTTGATATTTTCGCCAGTCTTTGCAATCGCCTGGTTAATCAGGTCCTGGATGGTCATTTCCGGAGACTTGATGAAAGGTTGAAGTAAGAGGCAAGCCACTTCGGGTGGGGTATCGTTATCTTTTGGCATCTTATCCAGGGAGATACACAATGGTTCCAGAGCGGCTACTTGCATGGCTATATTATGTGCTAACTCTTTGAAGACATCGGTACGCGCAACGAAATCAGACTCGCAATTCAATTCAACCATAGCACCAATGCGCCCACCGGTGTGAAGATAGGTCTCGACAGCGCCTTGCTTGACGACGCGATCACTTTTCTTTTGCGCCTTAAAAAGCGACTGTTTTTTTAGAAATTCGATGGCTTTTATTATATCACCGCCAGATTCTATCAGGGCATGTCGGCAGTCCATGACGCCAGCTTGTGATTTTTCTCTCAGTTCCTTGATTTGTGCGGCTGTTACTTCCATTATTTACTTATTGTCAGGGGTGAAGACCACCGGTTCTGTACCATGGGTTTCCGCTGTGGGAGGCACAACCGGAGTTGTCCCCTCTCCTTCTTCTGATTTTATTGGTGTTTGAAGTGCCTTCCCTTCGAGTACTGAATCTGCTATCCTGTGGCAGATAAGTTTGATGGCGCGGATAGCATCGTCATTAGCGGGAATAAGATAATCGATGTCAGTGGGGTTTGAATTAGTATCGACTACCGCTGCGATGGGGATACCGATCCGTTTCGCTTCAGCAATAGCAATACTCTCTTTAACCGTATCTACGATGAACAGAGCATAAGGCAATCGGGTCATTTCTTTAATACCGCCCAACTGTTTGTTCATGCGGGTAATTTCCTCTTCGATTTCCAGGGCTTCTTTTTTAGGTAAGCGGGAGAACTCACCTTTATCGCGCTGATCTTCCAATCGGACGAGGTAGTCAATACGTGACTGAATAGTGGTGAAATTGGTGAGTGTGCCACCGATCCAGCGGTTATTGACATAACCCATACCGCATCGTTTGGCTTCTTCCTCAATGGCGTCATGTGCTTGCTTCTTGGTGCCGACAAAGAGGATGCTACCACCTTCGGCAATTAATTCCTTGACGAAAGTGCAAGCTTTATCTAGCAAGCCGGCGGTAAGTTCCAGGTTGATAATGTGGATACCATCGCGTTTTGTGAAGATGTAGTTCTTCATACGTGGGTGCCAGTGACTGGTCTGGTGACCGAAGTGGGCACCCGCTTCTAATAGTTCTTTTATTGTGGTTGTCGTGGCTGAGTTATCTGGCAAAAAAATACCTCCCCTTAAACTACAACAAATTATATCATACACAGAATAGAGGTAAAAATGCAAACCTAGTGCGTAAAAACCGATAACTTTCTCCTTACTATTGCCAGTGGGTATGTGTAGGAACTGATATTGGAACTACGTTTCATTTTTGCTCTCATTATTGTTTCCGAGCTATAATAATGCCATGATTTGCCCGAATGAAAATGCTGAAATGCATCAGGTGGTCGTCCATTCGCACTACGGTCAGCCAATCTCACTGGAACAATGTGATAAATGCGGGGGTATCTGGTTCGACGAGTCGGAGTTATACAGTGCCAAAATCGGTGAGGCGGAAAAAATTGAGGGATTGAATTCCGCACTTCTGCAGGACTCTACTGAAATAACGAATTCAAAACTGGTTTGTCCTAAAGATGGCGCCGAACTACATCAATTCACGGACAGGTATTTCCCTCAGAGTATTATTTTGGTACGCTGTCCGGTCTGCAATGGTTTCTGGCTGAACAGGGGTGAATTTACAAAATACCAGAAAGCCCGAAAGGAATTACAGAGCCCGAAAGAAAAAACCGCAGAAGATAAAAAGTTCGAGGAAAAAGTCCAGCAGTTGCTTGAATTACATCGAAGTGGAAAAAGTAGTGATACTTTGAAAAACCTGGCTAGTTTTTTATCCACTCAATTAGATGAAAATACATTGCGTCCAATAGAGTCTACCGATACGTCTCCCGCTGCCGAGAAAACCATCAACACGATACTGGATGTTCTGACAACACTCTTAAGCTTCTTCGTGTTCAGATAAAATACTACTAATTCTTAACCTTGACGTATCGTACACGACTGAATTATACTCAAGGCACAATTCTGGCGGGAGGTGATACTCATGAAATGCCCGAACTGCCAGACAGAACTCCCTGAAAACGCCAAATTCTGTATGACCTGCGGCAAGACGCTGCAAGAAGAAATCGTTTGTAGTCATTGCTCTCATGCCAATCCACCAGCCGCTAAATTCTGTCTCCAATGCGGCCAACCTCTGACTCAAACACCAGTCACCGCACAAGCCCCACCTTCACCCATCCCCACCTCTTTTGTCAACGGTCGCTACAAGGTGAAGAAGTTCCTCGGGGAGGGCGGCAAGAAGAAGGTCTACCTTGCTCATGACACTGTTCTTGATAGAGATGTCGCCTTTGCCCTTATCAAGACGGAGAAACTGGATGCTGCTAACCGAGCCCGTATCACCCGTGAAGCCCAGGCGATGGGGAAACTCGGTGACCACCCAAATATCGTCAGTATCTATGAGATGGGTGAAGAGAAGGGTCAGCCTTATATCGTGATCCCCTTCATGCCCGGCGGTGATGTGGAAGGTCTCATTGAGAAAGCCCCGGAACACCGCCTTCCTATCCCGCAAGCCATAAAGATAAGTCGTGAAGTCTGCAAGGGACTGGAATATGCCCATGGGAAAGGTATCATCCACCGTGATATTAAACCCGGTAATGTCTGGCTCAGTGCCGATGGTACCGCAGAGGTTGGTGACTTCGGTCTGGCACTGGCAGTAGACCTATCCCGCCTCACTCACGAGGGCATGATGGTGGGTACCTATTACTACATGCCACCGGAGCAAGCCATGGGTGGTGAAATTACACCCAGAGCCGACCTCTACTCGTTAGGAGCAATGTTATATGAGATGGTTACCGGGAGGCCACCGTTTACTGGTGACGATACGGTGGCTATTATCGGACAGCATATCAACACACCGCCGGTATCACCCAACTGGCACCGTCCTGACCTCTCCCCTCCATTAGCGGCTCTAATCATGCGGTTATTGGAGAAGGACCCGCAGAAACGACCGACCTCAGCCACCGAGGTACTTAAAGCATTGGAGGCGATAGAGTCAGGCAAAGACCAGAAGGTGTCGGCGGAGCAGGCAGAGGCACTGGCGGAGAATCCCCTCTACCGCAGAGTATTTGTGGGGAGGGAAGCGGAGTTACGCCAACTCCAGTCGGCGTTTGACGCCGCGGCATCAGGTCAGGGTTCACTGACAATGGTGGTGGGTGAGCCGGGTATTGGTAAGACCGCCCTCACCGAGCAGCTAGCCACCTATGTCAGTTTACGGGGTGGGAAGACTCTCGTAGGACACTGCTACGAAGAAGGGTCGTTATCATTACCCTATCTTGCCTTTGTTGAAGCATTGAGGACATATGCTCAGAACCGCGATGTCAGTGAACTGAAGAAAGAACTGGGGACGGGTGCAACTGATGTTGCCCGCATTGTCTCCGAGGTCAGAGAAAGGCTCAAGGTACAGCCGAAACCTAAAGAAAATCCTGAAGAAGAAAGATACCGGCTCATGCAGGCAATTACCGATTTCCTGGGTAACGTCGCCAAGTCACAGCCGTTGTTGATAGTACTGGAAGACCTGCACAGCGCCGATAAAGGCACACTGGAGATGCTGGAGCATGTCGCCCGTAACCTGGCTGACAAGAGACTGCTCCTGGTGGGCACCTATAGAGATGTTGAAGTTGACAGGACACATCCTCTATCTGCTGCACTGGCTGAATTAAGGAGATTACCATCCTTTGGGCGTGTCTTATTGAGGGGTTTGAATGCCGATGAGGTGAGGAGGATGCTCTCCAGCATCACGGGGCAAGATGTCCCCTGGGGATTGGCTGAAGCAGTGCACCGGCAGACGGAAGGTAATCCCCTGTTCGTGCAGGAAGTGGTCCGTTACCTTGTGGAAGAAGGCGTTGTCACCAGAGAGAAAGGGCGGTGGCAGGCAAAGGGTGATACCCCGGTGGAGATGAGAATACCGGATGGATTAAGGGATGTTATCGGCAAACGCCTGTCATCATTAAGTGAATCATGCAACAAGGTGCTGTCCGTAGCCGCTGTTATCGGGCGGGACTTCCGTCTGGAGATATTGCAGAAGGTAGCCGGGATGACCGAAGAAGAAATATTCAAAGCGCTTGAGGAAGCGCGGAAAGCAGCAGTAATCGAGGAGCGTATCGGTGCTGGAGCCGTAGTCAACTACCGATTTGCCCATGCCTTTTTCCGGCAGACGCTTTATGAAGAGATCATTGCCCCGAGGCGAATCAGGCTGCACCAGCAGGTAGCCAGAGCTCTGGAAGAAATATACAAGACCCGTCTTGAGGAGCACGCAGTAGAGCTTGCCGAGCACTTCTCCTACTCATCAAGTGAAGACGACCTGAAGAAAGCCGTTAGTTATGGAGAGATGGCGGCGAAGAGAGCCACCGAAGTCTATGCCTATGGCGAGACGGTGAGATTGTTTGATCAAGCAATCAAAGTTCAGGAGGTATTGGACCCGAAGGACAAGGCGAAACATTGCGATCTGTTGCTTGCCCTGTGTGATACCTTACTAAATATTCCAGATACCAAACGCATTCTTGATAAAGAAGCACCGGCAGCATTTGCCCTCGCCGAAGCAATTGGTGATAGTTCACGAGCAGTGAGAGCTTGTATAGTAGCGATTTGGGCTGTTGTCGTTGAACAAGCTATGCCGGGCTTTGCGACTCCCTTGGCGGCGGAGTGGGCTGAGCGAGCTGACCATCATGCAAAACCTGGTACGGTGGAGCGTGTCATGGCTGACATAGGTCTCGGAGCGACAAGAATTGGGATAGGTCGTTGGCGTTCAGGGTTTAAGCTCCTCACTGAAGCTCTTAATTTAGCACGTGATCTAGGTGATACAAATGCTCTATGTACGGCTGGTTCACTGTTGTTAATATATCGAAATCCGCCACAGTTTGCCCAAGAGAACTTACATCTTGCAGAAGAACTCTTGACAAGCCTTCGCGTGGGTATGAACGCCATTGTAGCCGAGGGAGTGTTTCAAGAAGCAGGTGATATCTTTCTTATTTTGGGGCAGCGACATCGTGTCGAGGAGATCTGGAGTGAACTAGGAGCAATGGCTAAACGCACAGGGCAATTTGATCTTTTGTTTCTAACAGATGCGCTTAATGCTCTGCTCGCGCTTATGGACGGACACCTGGAAAACGTTATCGAAGTTGCCAGACAAATACGCTCACGGGGAAAGGAAGCTGCTATACCGCAGAGGGCTAATATGGGGGCTGGACTAGCTGATTATAGAGCTCGGTACTATCTAGGAATGCATCTTGAGGATCTTGAGCGTATTAACCGTGCGTTTGTATTAACTCAACCCCAGAGACAACCAACTGCACTATTGTGTTTGACTCTAGCTCACCGCAGGCAGAAGGAAGGAACATCAGAAATCTTGGAGCAATTGGTTGTGAATCGTCCAAGAATTGGAACGGCTGAAGATCAGTCACTTACTTGGAGTGATGCTTTATTCTTGGAGGCAGCTGTACTATCAGGTCATCAACGAGCAGCCGAATTACTGTTGAAACGTTTTGCAGACACTGGTGTAGTTACTTCTGGCATTTTCTATCCTACCTGCATCCCCCGCCACCTAGGTGGAGCCTGCACTCTCCTAGGCAGATATGAAGAAGCCCACAAATATTATGATGAAGCCATCAAGGTCTGCACGGAGATGAGGTTCAGACCGGAAATGGCACTCACCCGCCTTCAGCTTGCCGAGTTATTACTGGAACATTACCCCAAGGAGAAAAAGGAAGCAGTGGAGCACCTGGACTTCTGTATCAAAGAATTCCGCGAAATGAAGATGCAGCCTTCACTGGAGAGGGCATTAAGGCATAAGGAGATATTGAAGGCATAATCTGGAGAGAGCATAGAAAATAAACCCTGTGTTTGTCAGTACCATTGTGACATGTTCCCAGTAAGTGTGTTTAATTAAGCCCGAAGCTATGCACCAGTTAACATTCATCCCAATGACTACGTGGGAATATCAAAGGCGGGGGGTGAGACTATGACTGAAAGGAAACTGGCTGAGTTGGCTGCTAAGCTACGAGCTTCGTTCGTCGCTAACGGGTTAGACGAGAAGCTAGCAGAGAGAACTGCCACACTATTGAAAGAGCAAGCAAAGAAGCTGGCAGAGGAAACTGCCACACTGTTGAAAGAGCAGGCAGAGGAAACTGCCACACTATTGAAAAAGCAGGCAGAGAAGAAAGCAGAGGAAACTGCCACACTATTGAAAAAGCAGGCAGAGAAGCTAGCAGAGAGAACTGCCGCACTGTGGGAAGATCAGGCAGAGAAGAAAGCAGAGGAAACTGCCGCACTGTTGAAAGAGTACGCCAAGGAGTTGGAGGAGAGGATAAAAGCCATATTGAGGAAGCAGTAGAGCACCTGGACTTTGCCATCAAAGGGTTTCGTTAGATGAAGATCCAGCCGTCACTGGAGAGGGCGTTAAGGTACAAGGAGATATTGAAGGCATAGAGTGTTCTAGCTTATTCCCTGAAACAGGTCTTTTTCACGCTTTTTAGTCGGGGGTGGGTACTCCCGCATGAAAAAGTCCCGGTCTGCACGTCCGCGTATTCTTTCAATGATTCTTACAATCCGGTATGGTCCCCGACGTTGCTGACCGCCTCCCTGGCTGGAGTGACAGGCAGCTGCCTTATTCCGAGTCAATATCGACTGCTTCTTCAAGCGGACTACAGCGTGGATAGGAAATTCAACATTAGCTCTTCGTGTGAAATCGATGTCTCTATTACGTCCTGCGCGATGCGGGTCTTGACCGTAAAACCGCATTAGCATGATTGTTAATCTTGTCATGCCGCGTGGACGGACTAAGAAGTAGAGTTTGGCAGGCTGAAACGCCGGACCTGCTTCCGGATATTGTTTCTCATCACTGGCGGCATAAAAAGCGGCAACCGCGGCATTATGGGTGGCATTGTGGTCAGGGTGGTCGTAACCTCCTCCACCCGCACTATGAGTAACAACAACATCCGGTTTAATTTCACGGATTACTTTGACCATCTTTGCCGTGACGTCCTCGATGGGAGCCATTGCCAGTGAAGCCGGGTGTTTATTGTCTGGAGAACCGCGCATGCCCGAATCACGGTAATTAAGATGAATGACGCCTGCCAATCCCAGTGTTTCTGCAGCACATTTCAATTCATCAGTGCGTCTATCGGCAATACTGGCATATCCCTTCAATAGTTCAGGGTCGACGGTTCCTACTTCGCCGCGTGTTGAACAAACACTATAGACTTTAACCCCAGCAGCGGCATACTGTGCCAGGGTAGAGCCCATACCGAAAGTCTCGTCATCCGGATGTGCCCCGAAAAATATCAATGTTTTCTGTTTGCTCATTATATACCCACCATCAGTCAATTATTATTCAGAGTATGATACTACCATTGCGCTAGTTTTTCAAAAATGTATTCCAACACGTGCTAATGACTTGCGGCTGTTAATAATAAAATTGTTTTGCCACTTTCCTCTCCCTTTGGTAAAGGGAGATATAGAGGGATTTTTACGAAATTTTTCACTAAATCCCCCTTAATCCCCCTTTCTGAAAGGGGGAGATTAACCATAACGCTAACTTTAAGTGAACAGAACTTAAAACTAAAACCTACCTTTCAACATCTCAGATATATATCGTGCAATCGCGGGAGAAGCAGTCAAACCGGGTGATTCAATACCAATGAGGTTTATCAGACCGGGGAAGCCTTTATCCGTCTCATCGGTTATTACAAAATCTCGGAAGCTTTCGCCGGGACCCTGGAGTTTGGGGCGGATACCTGCAAAATCAGGAGAGAGGTCTTCCATTTGGATTGCAGGCAAGTAACGGTGAGCCGCGTGATAGAAATCGGTTTTACTGGTTTCATCCACACTATAATCAATAACGTTTACGTATCTGGCGCTGGGACCTAGCTTGATATTGCCTTCTAGATTCAAACTGATGTGAATACCTGTCCCTGCCTTCTCGGGAACGGGATAGATAAGCCTGCTGACGATATTCCTCAGATGGGAGTCGACACTAAAGTATTCGCCTTTGCAATAGTGAATTCTATAACGTGCTTTATCGATGTCGATACCAGCGAGTGCAGCGACTTTGTCAGAATAAAGTCCGGCACTATTAATAATCACAGTGGTATGGAGTGCTGAAATATTTTCGTGTTCTTTAATGTGGATTTCAAAACCATTAGTTGTCTTCTCAATACCAACAACTTCTGTATTGAAAATGATGTCAGCGCCATTTTCCCGCGCCCGTCCGTAAAACATACGCATCAAGGCGTGTGTATCGATAATACCTGTTGACGGTGAAAGAAATGCCGCTACCGCCTCTACATTCGGTTCAAGTCGCTTAATTTGTGTGCGAGTGAGGAATGTGAGGTCGTTTACACCATTTTCAATGCCCTGTCGGTACAATCGCTCAATTTCTCTGGACTCCTCAGCATTTGCCGCCACGATTATCTTGCCGAGTTTCTGATAATCGATTTTGTATTTTTCACATAACTCGTAAAGAAGATGATTGCCTTCTACGCAGAGTCGGGTTTTCAGGGAGTCGAGTGGATTATAGATACCGGCATGGATGACCTCGCTATTATGACTGCTGGTTTCCAGTCCGAAGGTACGGTTGCGTTCGAGGACAAAGACCCGTCTGCCGGGTTTAGAAAGCTCAGCGGTAATTGCCAGCCCCACCACTCCCGCCCCGATGATGCAAATATCAATATGGTCTTGCATATTAATCTGAGTCAACTATACTTCAGTAATTGTCATTCCGAGCACTGCGAGGAATCTCCATGCTTACTCAGTAGGTGGAGGAGATTCTTCGTTCGCTTCGCTTCTCAGAATGACAAATTGCATTTACCTGGCATTTTCGGAAAACTTCATTATGGGGTGAGTTGTTGTGAAAGAATATACATCATCAAATGAAAGCAAGTTGTCATAACAGAGGCTATTTTTTCCCTTCTATTGGTTTCTTGAGCATTAAGCCCCCAACCGGGCATCTTGCTACACATTTAAGGCAGGATGCGCACATCTTTTCGTCGCCATAGAAAGCAATTTTTGTCTCATGCCCGCGCCCGATGTAATAAAGAAGACTACTACCGCGAATGTCTTCACAGGTATAAATACAGATTCCACATAATACACAGCGGTTGGGGTCATATTCAAAGCACGGATTCATAATATCGATTGGCTTTTTCGTGGATGGTGGACGCAGTCGGCGTACCCGTCTACGGTCGATTTTCAGATGGCTCATAACAGTCTGTAGTTTGCATTTACCAATGGTAGGACAACCACGGCAGGAGTCATGGTGGTAAGCAATCAGTAATTCCACCACAGGACGGATAGCTTTATCTACTTTTTCTGTCTTTGTTTTTACTACCATGCCGGCGATAACCGGTATGCGACAAGCTGTCATAAGTTCACCATTTGCCATCTCCACCAGACAGAGACGACATACACCTCGTGGAGTCAGTTCGGGATGGTGACAGAGGTGGGGAATATAGATGCCATTGGCGAGGGCGGCATTCAGTACCATCTCTCCGCTCTCAGCCTGTACCTCTTTGCCATCGATATTAATTTTTACTTTACTCATTTTCGTCCTTGATTAAAGACAGCCAGTACAAATACCCGCTGGACAATGCCCTTCATAAATATGGGCTTCATACTCGTCACGGAAATATTTTATCGTGCTGAGTACCGGGTTCGGTGCACTTTGTCCGAGAGCACAGAGGGAAGCATTCTTAATCGAATTACCGAGCTCCACCAGTGTATCGATATCCTCTGGTTTACCCCTACCTTTTGTTATATCGTCGAGAATGTCAAACATTTGCTTGGTGCCAATACGGCAGGGAAGACACTGACCGCAGGACTCACGTTGTGTAAAATCCAGAAAATAGCGCGCGATATCTACCATGCAGGTATCCTGGTCCATCACAACCATACCACCAGAACCCATCATTGACCCTGCTGCTGATAGAGAATCAAAATCGATAGGCATGTTGAGGAATTCCGGAGGTAGACAACCACCTGAGGGTCCACCTGTCTGGACGGCTTTGAAAGCGCGTCCGCCGGGAATACCGCCGCCGATATCATAGATAATTTCCCGCAAACGTGTGCCCATTGTCACTTCAATGAGACCACTATTCACCACTTCACCTGTGAGCGAGAAGATTGCAGTGCCTTTACTATTCTCCGAGCCTCGTGACGCAAACCACTGTGAACCGTGATTAATAATCAGTGGGATATTGGCATATGTCTTCACGTTATTCAGTAAGGTAGGTTTACCCCACAGTCCTATCTCAGTGGTACGTGGGCGTGGTAAGGGTCGTGGCATTCCCCGTTTACCTTCAACAGAAAGCACAAGAGCTGTCGACTCACCGCAAACAAAAGCACCCGCGCCCTGGAAAATCTCTATGTCAAAACTGAATTTACTTCCCAGGATGTTGTTACCGAGAAATCCCCGTTCCCTTGCCTGTTTAATGGCAATACCGAGTCGGTGTACGGCAAAGGGGTATTCATTACGAACGTAGGCGTAACCATGCTGGGCGCCAATGGCAAAACCAGCGATAATCATACCTTCCAGTACAGAATGAGGGTCGCCCTCTAGCACAGAACGGTCCTGGAAAGCTCCTGGGTCACCTTCGTCACCGTTACAAATGATGTACTTTATTTTGCCAGGTGCCTGAAATGCCGCTTCCCACTTGCGACCGGTGGGGAAGCCAGCACCACCCAGTCCGCGTAGTCCCGATTTTTTTATCTCTTCAATTATATCTGTGGGCTTCATGGTGAGAGCTTTGCGTAGTGCCTGATAACCACCGACGGCAAGAGAATCATCGATGTTCTCTGGATTGATAAATCCGCAGTTGCGTAGAACCAGGCGTTGTTGCTTATAGTAGAAAGGAACATCGCGGAAGCTTTTTATATGGCGATTGATAGTCGTGTCATAGTAGAGGAGACGTTCCACCGGAGGAGCATCAGGTTGTAGGGAATGGACAATATCAGGGATGTCATTTGTGGTAACTTTGGTGTAGAAAATTCCTTCTGGTTCTATCACTACCAGTGGTCCACGCTGACAAAACCCATGACAACCGGTATGTTTAATTTGTACAACACCGTGGGTTTTTTGTCGGGAGAGTTCGGCTTCCAGGGAATTCAGAATCTGCTCCGCACCCCCGGAGATACAGCCGGTTCCCTGGCAGACCAGGACAGTACGGGGTTTTTCAGTCATGCTTATCTCCCCGCGAATTATTGGTAAAAAGGGCGCTAACTTTTCTTGGTGTCATTGTACCATGGACAGAATCATTGACTTTTAAGCAGGGCGCCAAGGCACAGCACCCGATACAGGCAACCGTTTCCAGTGTATACTCCAGGTCTTGAGATGTCTCCA